>Ga0326727_10004380_pt1 | contig 42579 bp, 44 predicted proteins | sample MB2enrmetagenome_FD_207643 | JGI IMG/M metagenome (GOLD analysis project Ga0326727, IMG submission 207643) | Lab enriched peat soil microbial communities from McLean, Ithaca, NY, United States - MB29MY | ecosystem: Environmental > Terrestrial > Soil > Wetlands > Peat | place: USA: New York...
TTCTGGACCGTCGACGGCGCCAACGCCATCATCGCCTTGCGCTGTTGCCGCTTTAGCCAGAGGTTCGAAGACTACTGGGAAAGCCGCTCCCGGGCCGCCTGATTACCAACATTTATGTCGTGCGCCCTTTCCGAATGGCTCAAACCGCGGGGCGATGGCCTGCCGCCTCGCATCACCATCGCGGAGCATTGGGGTGCAATGGACACCGCTCAATTCGTGGAGCGCGGATGTTCTTTCGCTTGATGAACACGGCCGATGCGCTCCGCAGGCAGGAAGCGTGTCTGGACGCGTGGCATGCGGATCTGTCCGACCGCGAGAAGACGGCCGTGCTCGACGCAATGTGGGAAACCAAGACGCCGCGCTACTCCGAAACGCTGCTGAAAATCGCCCGCGGCCAGGACTCGTCCGCCGTTCGCGCCCAGGCGATCACCGTTCTCACCGGCATAGGCGTCAGCCACGGCGCTGCCGTACTCGTCCCCATGTTATCGAGCGACCCCGATTGCCAGGTAAAGAGACAGTTGCTGGCGTTGTTCCGGGCGTATCCGGCGCCTGAAGCGCTGCCCGCCATCGACCAATTGCTCGGCGACCAGACGGGACCATGCGTGCGGTGGCCGGTAGACTTTCTCGACAGGGCGCGGGAAGCCCGGGCCGCGATTGTGGCGGCGAATCCGGCCCGCTGAGGCAACCTGGTACCGCGAAAAAGCCCTCCCGTTGTCCACGGCTTGCGGCACGTCTGGAGCCGTGCCCTGATACAAGACTTCCAACTTCGGGATTGAGGCTTATTTCGGGTGCGGAACGATCACAAGGATGCGGTACGCATCGTTCTGGATCAGACGAGAGGTCAGGAGGCTTTGGTGATCTTCTGGCGCTTACGCCCTTTGAGAGAATCGAGCATCTCGTCAACGGTGTTGAAAGGGCCGCGCACCCGCCCTTTCCGCACGTCCTCCAACCCTTCGGCGGTCACGCGATCAACCACCGGCTTCGGCGTGTGCACAATCCTTCCCCGCTTCACCTTTGACTCTCTTCTTGCGCCAGTCCGGCGCCGGCGCCTTACCCGATCCGGTCGAGCTCGACTCCTCGCGGGTCTCGCAGAATGACCTGCATGGCCAGCGTTCCGTCGGCGTGCGTCGAGCAGCTCAGGCACGGATCGTAGGCCCGCACCAGCGCGGACACCCGGTTCAACATGCCTTCCTTGAGCTTGCCGCCATCCACGAAGTGTTGAGCCACCTGTTTGACGCCGCGGTTGATGGCCAGGTTGTTGTGACCGGTGGCCACGATCAGGTTGGCCCAGCGGATGGCGCCCTTCTCGTCCACCTTGTAATGGTGGATGAGGACGCCGCGCGGGGCCTCGATCATGCCCACGCCTTCCATCGAGTTCACCGCCGCGCGGGAACGCACGTGGGTATCGAGAATGCCAGGGTCCGCCAGCAGGCGCTCGATCTTTTCCAGGCCGTGCAACAGCTCGATCAGGCGCGCGTAGTGGTAATAGAAAGCGCTGTGCGCAATCGTGCCGCAGCGCTGGCGATACTCGGCCAGCTCGGCGTCGGCGGCGGGCGTGCCGCAGCGGTCGGCCACGTTCAGGCGCGCTCCGGGTCCCACACGGTAGACGCCGGCGGGGTATCCCAGCGGCTTGTAGTAGGGGGCTTTCAGGTAGGAATCGCGCAGCGACGCTTCCCCGATGTAGGTGGGGTAGTCGTGCGCGTGCATGGCCTCCGTCACGGTGGCCCCCTCGGCGTCCTTGAACTTCAGGCGGCCATCGTACCATTGCAGGCCGCCGTCTTCGTCCACCAAACCCGCGTACATCGAGGGCGCCGTGCCAAAGTTGTCGATCTCTTCCTTGAATTGATCCAGCACGGTCTTGAAAAAGGCGATGGTCTTGTCGGCCAGGGCGCGCGCGGCGGGCAATCCGGCCAGCGTTCTCTCCCGCACCTCGGGCGACAGCGGCGCGTTCACTCCTCCCGGTACGATCCAGGAAGGATGCACGCGCTCCTTGGCCAGTCCCTCGATGAGCTGCTGGCCGAACTTGCGCAGCGCCACCCCGGCCTTGGCCATCTCGGGGTGGTCTTCGATGAGGCCGAAAACGTTGCGCCGGGCGGGATCGGAATCGAAGCCCAGCAGCATGTCGGGCGCGGAAAGGTGGAAAAAGCTGAGGGCATGCGACTGCACGTACTGCGCGCAGTGCACCAGCTCGCGCAGCTTGACGCCCGTCTCGGGGGGCGTCACGGCCATGATGGCGTCGCAGGCCTTGGAAGACGCCAGCAGGTGACTCACCGGGCAGATGCCGCAAATGCGCGCCGTGATCGAGGGCATCTCGTAGAACGGGCGCCCTTCGGTGAATTTCTCGAAGCCGCGCACCTGCGTGACGTGGAAATGCGTATCCGCCACGTGGCCGGAGTCGTCCAGCCATATGTCGATCTTGGCGTGGCCTTCGATGCGCGTTACGGGATCGATCGTGATCTTCTTCATGGCTTTGTCACCTGTGGCGGGGCGGACCGCCGGGTCCGCAACCGGCTCCCCGGCCGGCTTCTTCTCGACCTCTTCCCTCTTTTTGCGGCTGGACCGGAGAGGGTGCCGGCCGCGGAGCTGGTGGTCCGCCACACTCTTATCCAAATTTCACCTTCTGAGCCAGATTGGGCACGCGCCCTTCCAACAACTCGCCCAATACGTAGGCGATGGCCGCCGCCGGCGGCGGGCAGCCCGGAACGTACAGATCCACCTTCACCACCTGGTGCACCGGAACGGCCTGCCGCAGCAGCGGCGGCACGCCTTCGGTGGGGATTCCCTTGTTCGCCTGCGCACCCTCGATGTAAATGCGCTCGAGCAGCTTGCGCGGCGCAATCGAGTTGCGCATGGCCGGCACGTTCCCGGTGATCGCGCAATCCCCCAGCGCCACCACCAGCTTGCTGCGCTTGCGGATGAGGTTGACTTTCTCCAGATCCTCCTGGGAGCTGATGGCGCCCTCGATGAGGGTCACGTCCACGGCCTTGGGAAACTCCTGGGCGTCCACCAGCGGGCCGTACACCACGTCCGCCCGCTTGGCCACGTTGATGATGGCTTCGTCGATATCCAGAATGGACATGTGGCAGCCCGCGCAGCCGTCCAGCCACACCGTCGCCAGCCTCGCTTTTTTCATTGATGATGGCCTCCGCGCCGGGCCGCCAGGCGCGTCACCTTGCCATCGCGCTTGACCATTTCCTCCACGGCGAATCCCTTCTCCGCCAGCGCCCCGGTGGGGCACACCTGGACGCACTTGCCGCAACTGGTACAGTTCTTCGACTCGCCCCACGGCTTGTTCATGTCGCAGATCACCATGGAGCGGATGCCGCGCAAGCTGACGTTCCACACGTGCGCGCCTTCCACCTCGGCGCACACCCGCACGCAGCGGGTGCACAGGATGCAGCGGTTATGGTCCAGCACGTACCGCTCGTGGGACACGTCCACCGGCAGCTTCGGATAGGCGTACGCGTAACGCACGCTGTTCACGCCCAGCCGTTGCGCCAGGGCCTGCAACTCGCAGTGGTTGTTCGAAACGCAGACCGCGCACTGGTGGTTCCTCTCGCTGAAGAGGAACTCGATGGCGATGCGGCGGTAGGCTTGCAGCTTCTCGGAGTTGGTGGTGACGCTCATGCCGTCCTGCACCGGAGTGGTGCAGGCGGGCAGGAGGCGGTTGACCCCCGAGACCTCGACGATGCACAGCCGGCAGGCGCCCACCGGGCTGACGCTTTCGAGACAGCAGAGCGTGGGGATGTACTTGCCGTTGGCTCGCGCCACTTCCAGAATCGTCTGGCCCGCATGCGCGGCGACGTACTCGCCGTCTATTCTTACGGAAATCTTCTCAGCCACGAGATTCTCCTTAGTGGTGTTCCTTAATGTCGCAGCGCAGGCAGCGGCGGGCTTCGTCCACCGCTTCGTCGGCCCCCAGGCCCACCACGGCCTCTTCGAAGCTCTCCACGCGCTCGAGCGGCGGCAGCTCTTCCACCGTGTGCCGCCCGCTTTCGTGGGGCTGCTCGGGCGGGCTCATATCGTATTCGAACGGAGGCGCGATCTGGTCCCAGCGATACGTCCCCATGAGCCGCTGGTCGATGTTGCGCGCGGCCTTCTTGCCATAGCCCATGGCGTTCGAGACATTGGAGGCGCCGCTGATGAGGTCCCCTCCGGCGTAGAACTTGCTGCGGCTGGTCTCGAGGGTGTAGCGGTCCACTTCGAGGGTGCCGTTTTCCTTGATGCGCAGCCCGGAGGCGCGGACGAAATCCATGTCCACCGCTTCGCCCACCGCCAGGATCACGGTGTCGCACTCGAAACGCTGGATCTCGCCGGTGGGTATCGGGCGGCGGCGTCCGGTCGCGTCGAACTCACCGAGGCGCGTCTTGACCACCTCGATAGCCTTTACGTTGCCGTCTTCGTCGCCCACGATGCGGTGGGGAGTGGCCAGGAATGCGAACCTCGCGCCCTCGGCCTCGGCGGCGTCCGTTTCCTCGCGGATGGCCGGCATGTCCTTGCGCTCGCGGCGGTAGATCACGGTGACATCCGAACCCATGCGCAGCGACGTGCGGGCCGAATCGATGGCCGCGTTGCCGCCCCCGATCACCACCACCCGCTTGCCCGGCCGCACCGGCTCTTCCTTGGACACCGATTCCAGGAACAAAAGCGCCGGCTGCACGCCCTTCAGCTCGGTTCCCGGCAGGTACACCCAGGATTCCTTCCACGTGCCGATGGCCATGAACACGGCGTTGTACTGGGTGTCCAGATCGTTCAACGGGAGGTCCGATCCCACCGCCGTGTTGCACACGAACTGCACGCCCATGCGGCGGATCATCTCCACTTCCCGCCGCACCACCTCGCGCGGCAGGCGGTATTCCGGCAGGGCGTAGCGCAACATGCCGCCCGGCTCGGGATTGGATTCGTAAACCGTGACCTCGTGGCCCAGGAGCGCCAGGTAGAACGCCGCCGCCAGGCCGGTGGGACCGGCGCCCACCACCGCCACCTTGCGGTCGGTGGGCGGCAGCTTGCGCGCGGCGATGCGCTCCACCAGGGCGTCGAAACGGTCGGAGTTGAAAATCGCATCGGCGATGAAGCGGTGCACTTCCCGCATGTTCACCGGCTCGTCCACGCTGCGCCGGCGGCAGCGGTCCTCGCAGGGATGCTGGCACACGCGCCCCGTGGAGCCGGGCAGGGGGTTGTCCAACACCACCGACTCGAAAGCCTCCTCCAGCCGGCCTTCTTTATAAAGCTGGAGGAAGCGCGGAATATTCATGTGCAGCGGGCAACTGTTCTCGCAGGGAGAAAGCGCCAGGTCTTCGCACACGCCCGCGCGGCAGCGATGCGCGCGGATGTGGTCCTCGAACTCGTGGCGGAAATGGCGCATGGTGGTGAGCAGAGGGTTGGGCGCGCTCTGGCCCAGGCCGCACAGGGACGTGTCGCGAATCATGCGCCCCATTTCGTCCAGGCGGTCGAGGTCGGTTTCCTTGGCCCGGCCGCGCGTGAAGCCATTGAGGATGCGCAGCGACTTGTCCAGCCCCACGCGGCATGGAATACACTGCCCGCACGATTCCGAGTGGGTGAACTCGATGAAGTAGCGGGCCACGTCCACCATGCAGTTGTCTTCGTCCATGATGACGATGCCGCCGGAGCCCATGATGGAGCCGATTTGCGCCAGCGTTTCATAGTCCACCGGGGTATCGAACATCTCCCGCGGGATGCAGCCGCCGGAAGGACCGCCGGTCTGCACGGCCTTGATGTGCTTGCCGTTGGACCCGCCCTCGCCCACGTCGTAAATGAAGGTCTTGAGCGGCGTGCCGAGCGGCATTTCGACCAGGCCGGTGTTGGCGATTTTGCCCACCAGGGAGAACACCTTGGTGCCGGCGCTCTTGGTGCTGCCCGTTTCGCTGAACCACGCCGGCCCCTTGGCCACGATGGGCGCGATGTTGTACCAGGTTTCCACGTTGTTGATATTGGTGGGCTTGTCGTACAGGCCCTTTTGCGCCGGGAAGGGCGGCCGCGGCCGCGGACGGCCGGAATAGCCTTCGAGCGAGGCGATGAGCGCGGTTTCCTCCCCGCACACGAACGCTCCCGCGCCTTCCACCATGCGGATATCGAAGTTGAAGCCGCGCCCCAGGATGTTCTCTCCCAGGATGCCCGACTGCCGCGCTTGTTCGATGGCGCGCGTCAGGCGGTGCACCGCCAGCGGGTATTCCGCGCGCACGTAGATGATGCCCTCGGAGGCCCCCATCACGTAAGCCCCGATGATCATGCCTTCGATGAGGGAGTGCGGATCGCTTTCGATCTCGTTGCGGTTCATATAGGCGCCGGGGTCGCCTTCATCGGCGTTGCAGATGATGTATTTCTTGTCGCCCGCCGCCTTGCGCAGGAACTCCCATTTGAGGCCCGTCAGGAATCCCGCGCCGCCGCGCCCGCGCAGCTTGGAAGCCTTGATCTGCTCGATCACCAGCTCCGGATTGGCGTCGATCAGGACCTTATACAGGGCCGAGTACCCGCCGATGGCGATGTACTCTTCGATATCGTCGGGGCTGATCAATCCGCAGTTGCGCAGCACCAGCTTTTTCTGCGGCTTGAAAAACGGAATTTCGTTCCAGTTCGGAATCTTGGGAAAGCCCTCGCCGTACATCACGTGCGCCGTGAGGTGGTCCCACTGCTCCACCTTGCACATGGCGAGGTCTTGCGGCACTTCGCCCACGGCCATGTCGTCGAGGATGCGCTGTACGTCGCCCGCCTCCACCCGCTGCAGGATCACCAGGGGCTTGCCGGGCAGCCGCACGTTGACCAGGGGTTCCTGGGCGCAGAAGCCGAAGCAGCCCACCGAAGCCAGCTTGATGTCGCGGCCCTGGCGGTTGATGGCCTCCGCGAAACCGTGGAATACGCCTTCGGCCCCGTTGCCCGCTCCGCAGGTGCCCATACCCACGCCCACTCTCGGCTTGGATGGAACCAGCTTCGCCAGGCCCGCCTCGCGCACCGTGTTGAACGTGCTGAAGTCCTGTATACGGGTCACGCCTTTTTCCTCCCGTTCTTGTCCAGGTGCTCCAACTCGCGATGCAGCGCCCGCTCATTCATGTGGCCGAAGATGGCGTGATCCACCTCCACCACCGGAGCCAACGCGCACTGTCCGAAACAGGCCACCGTGCGCAGCGAGTAGCGGCGGTCGGGGGTGGTGATGCAGACTTTGTCGGCGCCCTCCTCACCCTCCTCGGGCAGCCCCAGCTCGAGGCGGAGCCTTTGCAACAGGTTGCGCGAACCGCGCGTGTGGCACGCCGTGCCGCGGCAGATGCAAATGGTGTGGTCGCCCTGCGGCTCCAGGTTGAACAGCGCGTAGAAGGTCACCACGCTGTAGATCTGCGCCAGTGGAATGTCGGTCTTATCGGCCACGTATTCCAGGATCTCGGGAGCGAGATATTTATGCGGATTGTGTTCCTGGAGGCTCTCCAGGATGCCGAGCAAAGCTCCGGGTTGTCCGGCGTGCGCGGCGATGCTGCGGTCCGCGTAGCTCTGCTCTTCCAGTGAGAGCGCGGATTGGGCCGCAATGGTAGCCATGATGCCTCCAAAGTCTTGAAGATCTTCGAACCTCTGGATTGAAGACTTTCAGACAGCGATATCTTAATCATACCAATAACCGTTTGGCGCGTCATTTGTCAAGAGGTCAAAACCCTAATGGGCCCAATGTTAATGCGTAGTTAATGCGCGACATTGCAACCGTCCGCGCGAAGACGGGAAATCCCCCAGGGCGGGGAGTTTTCCTACGCCGGCGAGAGGCGCGCCGGCTCTGCGTACAGCGAACGCCCATCTCGCCCTCCGATCGATAGGCTCATCGCCGGTATACAATAGCTCAAGGGAACACAAATGCCCGCATCTTATGATTCACTCCTGGAGCGCATCACGCTCGATTCCGACGTGCGGTTCGGGAAGGCGTGCATTCGCGGTCATCGGATCACCGTGCAGGAGATTCTGGAGTGGCTCTCCACTGGGGCATCCCAGCAGCAGATCCTGGCCGATTATCCCCAACTGGAACCCGACGACTTTCTCGCCGTGTACGCTTACGCGGCCGAACTGGCGGCGCGGAGTAAAGTCTCCAGCGGATGAAGCTTCTCTTCGACGAAAGCCTATCGCCGAAGCTGGTTCTGCTGCTGCGCGACCTCTTCCCCGATTCCGAAAGCGCGCTTCGAAACGGACTTGCTCGCGCCGGCGACCGCCGGATTCTGGACTACGCCGCCGCTCACGGCTTCATCCTGGTCTCGACTGACGGCGATTTCGAACGGCTCTTGAGCCAAGTCCCCGGCGCCAAGGCCGTCATTCTCCGTTCCTGCGATTATCCAACTGATGTTGCGGCGAGTGCGCTTCGGCGGAATGCGATCCGCATCGCCGAGTTGCCCGGCTCTCAGGATCGTTTGATCATTCTCGACAAATAGCTTTCAGCTACGCCCCCATCTCGCGGCGAATGGCCTCGGCGATGCTGTGGCTGAAACGTTCCACGCGTTCCAGGTCGGGCCCTTCCACCATGACGCGGGCCAGCGGCTCGGTTCCACTGAAGCGCACCAGCACGCGGCCGGCGCCGGCGAAGGCTTCCTCGACCCGGCGGATCTCGGCGGCGATGGCCGGCGCCTCTTCCAGCCCCTTCTTCTCGCGCACGCGCACATTGATCAGCCGCTGCGGGAAGACTTCCAGGTCCGCCGTGAGCTCTTCCAACCCCACGCCGGCCCGGCGGGCGATCTCGAACAGGCGCAGCGCGGTGAGCATGCCGTCGCCGGTGGTCGAGTATTCGCGGAAAATGATGTGGCCGGACTGTTCGCCGCCCAAAGGGGCGCCGAGGAGTTCCATTTCCTCAAGCACGTACTTATCGCCCACCGGAGTTCGCACCATGCCGATGCCGGCGCGTTCCAAAGCCTTCTCCAGACCGAGGTTGGCCATGACGGTGGAGACCACCAGGTTTCCGGGCAGCTTGCCGGCGGCTTGGAGCGCCCGCGCGCAGGCCAGCAAAACGGCGTCCCCGTCCACGATCTTGCCGCTGCCGGCGACGAAGATCGCGCGGTCGGCGTCGCCGTCGAAAGCCACCCCTAAATCCGAGCCGGTGGCGAGCACCGCGCGGCGCAAAGTCTCCAAATGGAGAGCCCCGCAATTCAGATTGATGTTGCGGCCGTTGGGCTCGGCGCACACCACGGAAACATGCGCGCCCAGCCGCCGGAACAGGGCCGGCCCCAGGGCATACGCCGCCCCGTTGCCGCAATCGAGGGCCAGCTTCATGCCATCGAAACGCACCGCGGCCGTGGAGGCCAGGTAGTCGAGATAGAGCTGGTCCATGCCCGCGTCGACGGTGAGCCGGCCCGGCCGCGGGGCGGCGCCCGCCTCCCGCAGGCGCAGAATTTCCCATTCGATGGCGCGCTCGGCTTCGTCCGGCAGCTTGAATCCGTTATGGCCGAAGACCTTGATGCCGTTGTCCTGGTACGGGTTATGCGAGGCCGAGATCATCACCCCGGCCACGAACGGGCCGACGCGCGTGAGATAAGCCAAGCCCGGAGTGGTGATGACGCCGGCATAGCGCACCCGCGCGCCGCGGCCGGCCAATCCGCCGGCCATCAGCTCGGCGATCCACTGACTCGATTCGCGCGTATCGGCGCCGATAAGGAACTCGGGGCTGGCGGCGGCAGCGGCGGCCTGCTCCGCCAGCGCCTCGCCAACGGCATAGATGGTCGCCGGATCGAGCGGGTACTCTCCCGCCGCGCCGCGAATCCCGTCCGTCCCGAAAAGCTGTTTGGCCACTAAGATTTCTCCCGAATCCGATTTGACCGCTCCCTCACGGTTGCGGCTCGGATGACGCTCCGCCCCACCGCTCCCTTACGGTCGCGGCTCGGATAAACACGGTCGCGGCTCGGATACGCCTTCAGGGCTTCCTCTTCATTGTCACAGTTACGGTTACCAGCGGGGGATCCACAAAGCGCACGTACGAATCCGCGACGTAGGCGCTGACTCGAAACTGCGAGGGGCCCACCACGCTCGACAGATCCACCGGATCGGTGCTGGCGGCCGTGACGCGCCGCACATGGCCAGCCGGTCCCACGATGCTCAGACTTGCCGGTGAAACTTCGACGTGCGCCCGCTCATAGCCGTTCTGGCCCTCGCCCTCGAAGCGCACGGTGACGGGTACGCTGCCGGTGGCGCGGCGGTCGAATTGAAGACGCACCTGGGAAGGGATGGCGCGCACCAGGCGGATGCCGCGCGCCACCTTGACGTTGTCCAGGCCGATGGCGAAGGTGCGCTCTCCCGGCCGCGCATGGGACATGTCCAGCACCACGGCGGGCCGCGCGCCGCGGTTCTCCCCCAGGTCGCTCAGCTCGCCCGACGGCCCCTGCAACTCCAGCCGGACGGTTTCCGGCAGGTCGGAGCTGATCTCCATATCTTCGGGCAGGTTGGCGTACTCCAGGCGCGCCGAGGCGATGGTGGACATCTCGGGCTCGCTGGCCACCAAAGCCCAGATAAGGGCAGCCACGGCCAGGGCCAGAACCTTCCACCCGAAGTTCTGGACCACTGGGCCCAGGATCCGCTTCAGGATGCGCGTCACGGTTGGCTCCCCTTTTCGGCCGGCTGGCCCCCGGGCGGGGCCGCGTCCAGCGGCAGGGGGACCTCGGCCGTGTACTCGTCGATGTGCGCGGGGGCGGCCCGCTGCACCTCGAAGTGCCGGTTGATCCGCTCCAGAACATCGGGCGTGGAAAGCCCTTGCACCAGCTCGCCGAACGCCGCCACCGAAATCCGGCCGGTTTCCTCGGAAACCACCACCGAGAGGCAATCGGTCTCCTCGGTGATGCCGATCGCCGCGCGGTGGCGGGTACCCAAGGTAGAGGCCAGCGCCGGGTTGGTGGTGAGCGGCAGGAAGCAGGCGGCCGCGGCGATGTGCTCCTTCTGCACGATCACCGCTCCGTCGTGCAGCGGCAGGCCGGGCTGGAAGATGGAAAGCAGGAGGTCCCGCGAGATGCGGGCGTCCAGGCGCACGCCGCTTTCGATGAACGTGCGCAGGCCGATATCGCGCTCCAGCACTATCAGCGCGCCGGTCTTGTGAGCCGAGAGATGCTCCACCGCCAGCAGGATCTCATTCACCGATTCCAGACCCTGATAGCCGCGGCCCAGCCCGAACCAGCGCTTGCGCCCGAGGCGCGCCAGCGTGCGCCGGATCTCGGACTGAAACAGTACGATGATGGCAATGCCGAGGTAGGGGACGATGAACGAAAGAACCGACCGCAGCGCCTCCAGGCCCGCGCCCCAAGCCGCCAGGTAGAGCGAAACCATGATCAGGATTCCCACCAGGATGTGGCCGGCCCGCGTGCCACGGACCACCATCAGAGCCTGGTAGACCAGGAACGCGACCACCAGAATATCGATGACCGCATTCAGGTTCAGGGCCGGCAGCGACGACAGAAATGGGCTAAAGCGCGACATCGTCCGGAAAGACCATCTTAGCGTAGGGGAGCCACACCCCGAGGCCGGTCTTTCAGAGTTCGTGGCTGGCCGGCCATTGTGGAGCGCGGGGCACAGTGTCGAAGTTCCGGCACGATGTGGGGGCCGGGCACGCCCGGCCCGAAGCGCCGAAAAATAGACTCAGGCGGTCGAGAACCCGGCCCGCCGGAGCGCTCCGGAAGCTGCCACCGGAGCTTTTTGGGTAACCTTTTTCCGGTTGGCCGGCATTCCAACGTGTGACGGGACTGGCGGCGACCATCGTCCTTTTCGGGCAGGCGCGGAAACTGGGGCCGGGAGTGACCCGGGGGGTGATCGGCGTCTCGGCCGTGGCGCTGGCGCTTTTCGGGTGCTGGCTCCTATGGCCGGCCAAGTAGCGCCCGTCATGAAAAACCACTCCAACCGCTCCCTCACGGTCGCGGCTCGCCAAGCTCTCAATGAGCCGCGACCGTGAGGGAGCGGTTGTTCGGCGTTTGGCTACGCCGCTTACTTGCTCTGGCTGCGCAGCACGATGCCCAGCTCGCGCAACTGCCGGTCGGGCACTCGCGCCGGAGCTTCGCACATGAGGTCCGTGCCGCGCGCCGTCTTGGGGAACGGAATCACGTCGCGGATGGAGGTCTCGCCGGCCAGGATCATCACCAGGCGGTCCAGCCCCAGCGCCATGCCTCCGTGCGGCGGGGCCCCGTATTCGAGCGCATCCAGCAGGAAACCGAAGCGCATGCGAGCTTCCTCGGCGCTCATCCCCAGGGCCGCGAAAACTTTCGACTGCACGTCCCGCCGATGGATACGGATGGACCCCGATCCGAGTTCGACGCCGTTCAAAACCAGGTCGAAAGACTTGGCGCGGCAGCGGGCCGGGTCGGCGGTGAGCTTGTCCAGGTCTTCATCGTGCACCGAAGTGAAGGGGTGGTGGGCGGCGTTCCAGCGGTTCTCTTCCTCGTCCCATTCGAACATGGGGAAGTCCACCACCCAGAGGAACTGGAGGTTCTTGGGGTCGAGCAGCTTGTGACGGTCGTTGAACTTCTGCGCGCAATGCAGGCGCAGTTGGCCGCAGGCCTGGTAGAACGTTTCTTCCGGCCTGACACCCTTGGGCTCATCTGCTGGCGCCGCAAGTATCAGAAGATCGTTCTCCGTTGCGCCGGTCCGCTCCCGGACCTGCGCCATCTCGCGAGGGAGGTCGCGTTCGAGCCGCTTGACGTCATCGAAGACGCGCAGTCCACGCTGTTGCCCGAACGCCTTCAGGTCATCGCGCTCTTTGCGGCTCACCGCGCCGGTACCAGGGACTACGATTGCCATGATCGGCGTCCCGAAGAGGCTGTTGGTGAGAACATCTTCCACCGGATGCATGGGCGGGATGCGGCAGTCGGGCTTATCGCTGCCGTAGCCGCGCATGGCCTGGGCGTAGGTGAGCCGCGCGAACGGCGCGGCCACGTTATAGCCGGCGGCTTCGCAAATCCGTTCGACCAGCGGCTCGACCACTTCGAAAATGCGCTCCTGCTGGGGGAACGACATTTCCAGATCGATCTGGGTGAACTCCGGCTGGCGGTCGGCTCGCAGGTCTTCGTCGCGGAAACAGCGCACGATCTGGAAATACTTCTCGTACCCGGCCACCATCAGCAACTGCTTGAAGATCTGCGGCGATTGCGGCAGGGCATAGAAACTGCCGGGCTGCACGCGGCTGGGCACCAGGTAGTCGCGCGCGCCTTCCGGGGTGGAGCGCGTCATGAAGGGCGTCTCGATTTCGAGGAAGCCCAGCGAGTACAGAAACTCGCGCGCGACGAAGGAAATCTTCGAGCGCAGCATGATATTGCGCTGCATGCGGGGGCGGCGCAGGTCCACGTAGCGGTACTTCAGGCGGACGTCCTCGGCCACGTCCACCTGGTCTTCCATGGGGAACGGAGGGGTGCGCGATTCGTTGAGAATCCAGATGCGCGAGGCCACCAGTTCGATCTCGCCAGTGGCCAGGTTGGGGTTGACGGAGGCTGGGCCGCGCAGCGCCACGCACCCTTCCACCGCGATCACATACTCCGGCCGCACTTCCTCGGCGCGCTGGTGCACGGCGAAGTCCACATCCTCGTGGAACACCGCCTGGGTGACGCCTTCGCGGTCGCGCAGATCGACGAAGATGACGCCGCCGTGGTCGCGGCGCTTGTGGACCCAGCCCATCAGGAGCACGTTCCGGCCGGCATCGGCCGTGCGCAGTTCCCCGCAGGTGTGGGTTCGTCTGAGCTCGCCCAGAAAATCCAATGCGACGGTGGTTGGCGTTGTAGGTTCCATAGCGGTTCTCTTCAATTCGAGGATGGGGCGAGCCGGGCGGCGATCTCGTCGCCGGTCAGGGTTTCCTGCTCGCCCGTGGACATGTTCTTCAGGGCATATCGGCCGGCGGCCATTTCGTCTTCGCCGACGATCAGGGCATACCGCGCACCCAGCTTGTTAGCCAGCTCCATGACGCGTTTGAGCTTGCCTTCCGAGACTTCGACCGAGACTCCCGCGCGGCGATAATGGCGCGCCAGCGCGGCGGCGCACAGCACGGCCGCCTCGCCCAGCGGCGCGATCAGCAGGTCCAGCGCGGCGGGTGGATGTTGGCCCTCCACGCTCATGACTAGCCGGTCTTCGCCGATGGAGAAACCAATGCCCGGCGAGTGGACCTTCGAGCCCAGCGATTCGGCCAAACCGTCGTAACGCCCGCCGCCCAGCACCGAGTTTTGCGCCCCCAGCGCGCCGTGAACCACTTCGAATGTGGTGCGCATGTAGTAATCCAGGCCGCGCACCAGCCGCGGGCACACTTCGTATGGGATTCCGCGGTGGTCGAGAAAGCGCCTGACGGTGGCGAAATGCGCGGCGCAGGGCTCGCAGAGATGATCTACAATGGCCGGCAATTTCTCGATGATGGGCTGGTCGGCTTCCACTTTGCAGTCGAGCACGCGCAGCGGGTTGGTCTCCGCGCGCCGCCGGCAATCCTCGCACAGGCCGGCGGCGACGCCCCGCAACTCGCGGCGCAGCAGGTCCACGTAGGCGGGGCGGCAATTGGGATCGCCCACCGAGTTGAGGAGCAGTTGGAAGCCTTCGAGGCCGGCGCGCTCAAGCAGCTCGACCACCATCTCGATCACTTCCGCGTCCACCAGCGGCGATTCCGAGCCGATGGCCTCCGCCCCGATCTGGTAGAACTGCCGGTAGCGTCCCTTCTGCGGGCGCTCGCGGCGGAACATGGGGCCCATGTAGTACAGCTTCTTCACCCCCGGCTGCTGATCCAGGCGATGCTCGATGTAGGCGCGGATGACCGAGGCGGTGTTCTCCGGGCGCAACGTCAGCGAGCTGCCGTCGCGATCCTCGAAAGTGTACATCTCCTTGGTGACGATGTCGGTTTCGGCCCCCACGCCGCGCGCAAACAGTTGCGTTTCCTCCAGGATGGGAGTGCGGATCTCGTGGTAGTTGTAGGCGCGGAAGACCGCTCTAGCGGCGTCTTCCACGCGCTTCCACACTTCCGTGGATGGAGGTAGTAAATCCCTGGTTCCTTTGACGGCTTTAATCAAGGTGTTTGGAAATTCCATGCTAACACGCGCGCGGGGCGGCGCCCGGAATCGGACTCCCCAGCAAGCTTCGGGGTGCTATAGTCTGTGTTTCAACAGGGGGTTAACGCCATGAAAACGACTTTACCGCTGGCGCTGGTTGTGTGCCTCATAGCGGCCACGCTGGCATTCGGCCAGCCGGCGGCGGACGCCAACGCCGCGCAACGGCAACAGATCCAGCAGCAGATTCAGCCGATCCAACTGGAGTTGCAATCGCTTCAACAACGCCTGGTGGCCCGCTATCCCGGCGATCTTTCACCGGAACAGATCCAGCAGCGGATTCAAGCCCTTCAACAGCAGCTTCAACCGCTCCAACAACAACTCCAGGCACTGGGCGGGGCTGCCGGTTTCGGCGGTGGGCGGGGCGCTGGCGGACGGGGCGGACGGGGTGGTCCGATCACCGTTCCCGATAACGCGACCCCGGACCAGCTTAAGGACGCCATTCAACGGCTTCAGCAGCAGAATCAACAGCTCACGCAGCAGCTTCGGAACGCCCAGCCGGCACGGGAGCCCGCGCCGCCGCCGTGCGTACCGGTGAATCCCAACGCCACGCCGGAAGCCAAGGAGTTGCTGGCGAAGATCTGCGCCGTTTCGGGCAAGGGCATCCTTACCGGCCAGCACAACTTTCCGAACCAACGGAACCTGGATACGGAGGCGATACACTCGACCACAGGCAAGTATCCCGCCATCTGGGGCTCGGATTTCGGCTTCCTCGATGGCGAGGACAAGGATGCCATCACCCACCGCAACCTCATGATCGAAGAGGCCAAGAGGCAGTACGCCGCCGGCTCCATCATCTACCTATGCTGGCACATGCTGCGGCCCACCGAGGACGAGCCCGGCAAGTCCAACCCCGGCGGCACGAGCGAAAGTTGGGGCGGCAGCGTGCAGGCGCGGCTTACCGACGACCAGTGGCTGGAGCTGATCACCTCCGACTCTCCGCTGCACCAGCGCTGGGAAAAGTATATGGACACCGCGGCGGGATATCTGAAGCAGCTTCAGGACGCGCATATCCCGGTGCTGTGGCGGCCCATGCACGAGAACAACGGCACGTTCTTCTGGTGGGGCGGGCGTCCGGGCCAGTACGGCACCGCGGAGCTCTTCCGCGAGGTGTATAACCGGATGGTCAACGTCCATCACCTGAACAACCTGGTTTGGGTGTGGAACCAGAATGGCCCGGCCCCCGGCGGCGAGTTCTACGGCTTCTACCCGGGCGCCAAGTATTGCGACATCGTCAGCTACGACAATTACAGCACGCTCGATGAAAGGTACTACCAGGAGATCCTGACCATCGCCAACGGCAAGCCCATCGGGTTCGGTGAAGTCGGGTCTCCGCCGCCGCCGGAAGTCCTGATGAATCAACCGAAGCTGGCCTTCTACATGACTTGGGCCGGCGGCGGGGGCGGTGGACGCGGCGCGGCGCAACCCACGCCCACGCCAGTCAATATTCCCCCCAATGCCACGGCGCAGCAGCTCCGGCAGATCATTCAGGACCTCCAGCAGCAGGCGGCGGCCGCCGGACGAGGCGGACGGGCCGCCACGGCGTATCCCATCCCCGAAGGCGCCAGCACGGACATGCTCCGGCGGATCATTCAGCGGATTCAGCCGGGCGGCAACACTCTCAAGGCGATCTACGACGACCCGTATTACATCAAACGCGGCGATCCGCTGCCGAAATAGGGCCTTGGGACCAGGCAGCCGCCGCTCCCTTACGGTCGCGGCTCGATATAGGTCTGGCGAGCCGCGACCGTAAGGGAGCGGTTACCGCCCGCCGCAAGGCATCGGCCACTGATGCACGCATTGCAATGCAGACATGCATGCGCTATACTGGGTGCATGGGACAAGCTCAACAACAAACCGTGGTGAACCTGGGTATACGGCTGGACGCCAGGAAGCACCGGCGTTTCCGCCAGTACGTCGTAAGGGAAGGCTCCAGCATTCAGCGTGTTCTAGATGGCCTCATCGACCGTTGGCTCGAAGAGCATGAAAGGGGCGCGGGCGAACCTGCGGATCTGCGGGGATTCCTGAAGGACACGGACGTCATGGAGATGCGCCGACGGGAGCGGGCCGCCGAACTTGCGCGCGATAGAGACCGCGCATGATTCTGGTCCTGGACTCGTGGATCGTTCTCGCCTGGCTGAAGGACCAGCAGCCGGGAGCCGATCGGATGGCGCAGTTGTGGGGTCAAGCCGATACCGGCCAGGCGAAACTGCTGATGAGCGTGGTCAACGCGGGCGAGGTTTTCTATCTGGTCGCCAAGGCGCGCGGCGAGGAGGCGGCCCATGCCGTGTTGAAGAATCTCCAGAGCCGGCCGATCGAGATTCTGCCTGTACCCAAGCCGCTGGTGCTCCATGCCGCCACCCTCAAGGCGCGCCATCCCGTTTCGTACGCGGATGCCTTCGCGGCCGCAACGGCCATCCGGTACGCCGCCCCTCTGGTGACGGGCGACCCGGAAATGAAGCTCCTGGCCGCGGAGGGGCTGCGCCTGGAGTGGGTGGGATCGTAGCCCCCGCCTACGCCGCCGCGCGCACCGGCAAATCCTTCAGTATCTCGGTCACAAACGCCTTGGCGTCGCCGAACAACATCAGGGTCTTGTCCATGTAGTACAACTCGTTGTCAATGCCCGCGAAGCCCGGGTTCATGGAACGCTTGATTACCATCACGGTGCGGGCCTTATCCACCTCGAGTATCGGCATCCCGTAGATGGGGCTCGATTTGTCGTGGCGCGCGGCCGGGTTGGTGACGTCGTTGGCCCCGATCACCAGGGCCACGTCGGCCTGCGCGAACTCGGAGTTGATGTCGTCCATCTCGAAGAGCTTGTCATAAGGGATGTCGGCCTCCGCCAGCAGCACGTTCATGTGGCCTGGCATGCGTCCGGCCACCGGGTGGATGGCGAATTTCACGTCGATGCCGCGGCGCACCAGGGCATCGTACAACTCGCGAATCTTGTGCTGCGCCTGCGCCACCGCCAGGCCATATCCCGGCGCGATGATGACGCTCGAGGCGGCTTCCAGGATGGCGGCGGCTTCTTCCGGGCTGGCGCTGCGCACGGGGCGCTGCTCCACGTGGCCGGCCTTGGTCTGAAGCTGTCCGAAGGCCCCGAACAGCACGTTGGTGAACGAGCGGTTCATGGCCTTGCACATGATGATGGAAAGGATCAGGCCGCTCGAACCATCGAGCGCCCCCGCGATCACCAGCAGCTTGTTGTCGAGCGCAAATCCCATGGCGCACGCCGAGAGCCCCGCGTAGGAGTTCAAGAGCGCGATCACGGTGGGCATATCCGCGCCGCCAATGGGAATGATCAGCAGCACGCCGAACACCAGCGCCAGGGCCACGAAGATCGGAAAGAGCCAGGCGTCGGAGGGGACCAGTACCAACCGCACGGCGATCCCCGCCGCGGCCGTAAACAACACTAAGTTGATAACGTTCTGGCCCCGATAGGTGATGGGCCGCTGGGGCAGCACCTCCTGTAACTTGCCCATGGCCATCAGACTGCCCGTGAAGGTGAGAAAGCCGAGCAGGGTCTCGATCATCAGCGCCACCAGCACGTATTTGGACTGGTGCGGATCGCGGTAGAACTCGGCCGTGCCCACCAGCGCGGCGGCCAGCGCTCCGCAGGCGTGGGACATGGCGGTCCGCTGCGGCACCGCCGTCATGGGCATGATGTAGGCGATGGGGATGCCCACGGCGGTCCCTATCAGGAAGGCCGCGAAGATCCACTGCCAGTTGAAAACCTGGTGAGCCAGCAGGGTCCCCGAGACGGCCAATACCATGCCGGATTCGCCCGCGAATACCCCGCGCCGCGCCGTGACGGGCGAGTTCATCCACTTCAGCGAGAGAACAAACAGCGCCGCCGAGAGGATGTAGATGTAGTGAACCACTTGCGCCATCTTACTTTTTCTCCTCGCGCTTCTTGAACATCTTGAGCATGCGGTCGGTGATGAGGAATCCGCTCACGATGTTGGTCACCGCGGCGGTGATGGCGATGAAGCCCAGCGTCTTGGCAAGCGTGGTGGCGCCCTGGGAGCCGGTAATGAGAATGGCGCCCACCACGGAAATGGCCGAGATGGCGTTGGTGAGCGACATCAGCGGCGTGTGCAGCAGCGGCGAAACCCGGCGGATCACCTCCAGCCCGAGAAAGGTCGCCAGCATGAAAACGTAAAGGCCCAATTCCAGATTCGAAGGCATGGTTACTCCTATAAGACGACCTCGCCGGCAATGAGTTGCCAAGAAACGCGTTGGCAGGCGAAAGCGCCTGCCCCACAAGGTGGGACAGACGCTTCCGTCTGTCAAGCCGGCGGCCCTCCCGATTTCAATGCTTCCAGGCCCAGCAACTCCCGCACCCGGGGATGGACCACTTCGCCCTGGTGCGTGACCAGCGTTTCGCGCACGATTTCATCTTCCCGGTCGAGCGCGAGTTTTCCATCCTTGACCAGGTATTTCAAAAACGTGGCGATATTGCGCGCATACATCTGGCTGGCGTGGTAGGGAATGGTGGATGGCAGATTCAGCGGGCCCAGGATGCGCACTCCGCCATGCTCCACGGTTTCGCCCGGCCGCGTGAGCTCGCAATTGCCCCCGCGCTCGGCCGCGATATCCACGATGATGGATCCCGGCGCCATGGCTTCCACCATTTCCCGGGTGATGAGGATGGGGGCCTTCTTGCCCGGCACGGCCGCCGTCGAAATTACCACGTTCTGCGCGGCCAGTACGGCCGCCATCAGCTCGCGCTGGCGGCGATAGAAGTCCTCGCCCATGGCTTTGGCGTAGCCGCCCTTGTCCTCGGCCCCGGCGCCTTCCATCTCCAACACCACGAAGCGGGCGCCCAGGCTTTCCACCTGTTCCTTCACCGCCGCGCGAATGTCGTAGCCGCTCACCACCGCGCCCAGCCTGCGGGCGGTGGCGATGGCTTGCAACCCGGCCACGCCGGCGCCGATCACCAGCACATGGGCCGGGGCCACCGCGCCGGCGGCGGTCATGAGCATGGGAAACATGCGGGGCAGCCCATCGGCCGCCAGCAGCGCGGCCTTGTACCCCGCCACGGTGGCCATGGAGGAAAGCGCGTCCATGCTTTGTGCGCGGGTGATGCGCGGCATCAATTCCATGGCCAGGAAAGAAACGCCGCGCGCGGCCATGGCCTTCGCCGCATCGCCGGCCGTCAACGGCTCACCGAAACCGATGACGGTCTGCCCGCGCCGGAAGCGGGCGAGGTCCGCCGCGCCGGCCTCCGGGTTGGCGCCCGGAGCCCGGACCTGGAGAATCACTTCGGCCGCGAAGACCTCATCGCGCGCTGCCAGGCGGGCGCCCTTCCCAAGGTATTCGGAATCCGCATAGCCGGACGCTTCCCCGGCCCCCTGCTCCACCACTACGTCCACGCCGGTTTTGGCAAGCATGGTCATGGCTCCGGGAACCAGCGCCACGCGGCGCTCGCCCGGGGCGGATTCGGCTGGTACTCCAACGGTTAGACTCATCCATCTCCCAAGTAAGCACGTGCGGACGCCCGCGCCGGAATGGAAACGTACGACTACATACCAATGGATGAATGAAGAGGCGCGCGGGACTCAGCGCCCGTACGGGCGGGCGGCCGTTTTCGCGAAGGAGGTGGGCGGGCGAGTGGTGGGCCAGTTTCGTTTCCTGCAAGCAGACTCGGTATGAAGCCTTTGGGCAACGCCCGTGTATACGCACGACGTGCCACTTGGGGTAGACTTACGTCAGTGGAATACACGCCTCGTATTGATTTCGGGAATATTGGAGAATTGGCCCGTAGTTACACTGCCGACCAGAGCGAGGAAGACAGGAAAGCTGAAGCCCGCATCGAGGAGGAAGTCGGCCCAACCGCCAGGGAAAACGGCTACTACACTAAAGCTCATTTTCTGGAACTCTGCCGTTGGAAAACCCCGCGCTCACGGCCGCGATGCACTGCGAATGATGAGGAGTATATCCGTGATGTAACTGCCCTTGCGCTCGCGACGAAAAATGAACGGTTACGGATAGAAGTGCTGACGCTGTTGGACGGGGTGGGTTGGCCCACAGCTTCAGTCCTGCTCCATTTCGGTCACTGGGAACGCTATCCAATCTTGGATTTTCGGGCCCTATGGTCCCTGAGCATTCCGGAGCCGCAAGGGGAGTACAAATTCTCATTTTGGTGGGATTACGTGCAGATCTGTCGAGAGATTGCGGAGAAGTGCGGCGTTACGATGCGCACGTTGGATCGCGCCCTTTGGCAGTTCTCAAGCGTCCACCAACGATGATTGACGACTCTTGGGCTTCTCCGTCGCTGTGCTGTCGCTTCGGCGTCAGGCCTTCAACGCGGAATCATCGCCCAGGGATGCTTACAGCAGCTCCGCCGCGCTGAAGAAAAAGCGCAGCTCGGTCGCGGCCGTTTCCGGCCCATCCGAGCCGTGTACGCAGTTCCGTTCGATGCTCGCGGCGAAGCGCTTGCGGATGGTCCCTTCGGCCGCGTTGGCGGGATTGGTGGCGCCCATGACTTCGCGCAGCTTGCGGATGGCGTCCTCCCGCTCGAGCGCCATGACGATGATGGGCCCCTCGGTCATGAACTTCACCAGCCCGGCGTAAAACGGCCGCTCGCGGTGCACGGCGTAAAACTCCCGCGCCTGCCTTTCGCCGAGGCGCGTCATGCGCAGCCCAAGGATCTTAAAACCCGCCTTTTCGACGATGGCCAGGATCTCGCCGGCCTGCCCCGCGGCCACCGCGTCGGGCTTGATGATGGAAAACGTCCGTTCTACGCTCATAATCGGTCTTGTACTCTCTCTCCAATTTCGGCCGGGGAGGAGCAAACCGTGATGCCCGCTTCCCGCATGGCCGCGATCTTGTCGGATGCCTTGCCCGAGCCGCCCGAGATAATCGCCCCGGCATGACCCATGCGCCGGCCCGGCGGGGCCGTCTGCCCGGCCACGAATCCGATCACCGGTTTGCGAACATGGGCTTTCACGTATGCCGCGGCGGTCTCTTCGGCGTTGCCCCCGATTTCGCCGATCATCACGATGGCGCGCGTCTCTTCATCCTTGTTGAACTGTTCCAGCGCGTCCACGAAGTTGAAGCCGATGATCGGATCGCCGCCGATGCCGATGCAGGTGGACTGGCCGATTCCCAGCTTGGTCAACTGCCCCACCGCTTCATAGGTGAGCGTGCCGGAGCGCGAAACCACCCCCACCGCGCCTTCCTTGTGGATATGCCCGGGCATGATTCCGATTTTGCACTTGCCGGGGGAAATGATGCCCGGGCAGTTGGGGCCGATCAAGCGCGTCGGCCTGCCTTGCAAAAACCGCCATACGCGCACCATGTCGAGCGTGGGGATGCCTTCGGTAATGCACACCACCAGCGGCAAGCCGGCGTCGGCCGCCTCCATGATGGCGTCCGCGGCCCATTGCGGCGGGACGAAAATGACGGTGGCGTTGGCCCCGGTGGCATTGGCGGCCTGCGCCACCGTGTCGAACACCGGCAGTTCCAGGTGCTTCGATCCGCCCTTGCCGGGGACCACCCCGCCCACTACCGTAGTCCCGTAGGCGATAGCCTGCTGTGCGTGGAAGCTCCCTTCCTTGCCCGTAATTCCCTGCACCATCAGTCGCGTGTTGCGATCGACAAGTACGCTCATCTTCTCTCCCGCCGGCTATCGCGCCGCCAGCCCAACCACTTTTTGCGCGGCGTCGCGCATATCCGCGCCCACGTTGAAATCCAGGCCGGATTCCATCAGTATCCGCCGCCCCAGCTCCACGTTGGTGCCTTCCATGCGCACCACGATGGGGACTTGAATGTTGAGGTCGCGGGCCGCCGCCACCACCCCCGTGGCCAGGGTATCGCAACGCAGAATGCCCCCGAAGATGTTGATCAGCACGGCGCGGACATTCTTATCGGACAACAGGATGCGAAAGGCATTTTTGACCTGCTCGGCGCTGGCCCCGCCGCCCACATCGAGAAAGTTGGCCGGCGCGCCGCCGGCGTACTTGATGATGTCCATGGTGGCCATGGCCAGGCCCGCGCCGTTCACCATGCAGCCCACCGTGCCATCCAACTTGATGTAGTTCAGGCCGTAGCGCGAGGCTTCCACTTCGAGGGGGTCTTCTTCATTGAGGTCGCGAAGATCGAGCAGTTCCTTGTGACGATAGAGGGCGTTGTCGTCGAAAGTAATCTTGGCGTCGAGCGCCACGGCCTTCCCGTCGGTGGTCAATATGAAGGGGTTGATCTCGGCCAGAGAGGCGTCCAGGGCCACGTACGCCCTGGCCAGCCCTATCATGGCGGCCACCGCGCCGCCCACGCTGGCGGGCGGGATGCCGATGCCAAAGGTCAGCTTGCGCGCCTGATAGGCCTGCAAGCCGGCGCCCGGAAGAAACGTCTCCTTGAGAATGGCCTCCGGGTTCCTGGCGGCTACCTCTTCGATTTCCATGCCGCCGGCCGCGGACGCCATGAATACCGGCAGGCCCCGCACGCGGTCGAGCACGATGCCCAGATACAACTCGCGCTCGATGGGCAGGGTTTCCTCGATCAGCAGCCGGTGCACCGTGCGGCCTTCCGGCCCGGTCTGGTGCGTAACCAGCTTCATGCCGATCATGCGGCGGGCGATTTCGGCCGCTTCGGCGGCGTCCTTGGCCATTTTGACGCCCCCGCCCTTGCCCCGGCCGCCGGCATGGATCTGCGCCTTCACCACCACCCGTCCGCCCACGCTCTTGGCCGCCGCTTCCGCCTCTTCCGCGGTGAACGCGTACTCTCCACGCGGCACGGGAACACTGAATTGCGCCAGGATAGCTTTGGCTTGATACTCGTGGATTTTCATGGAAAACACCGCTTGTGTTAGGATGCGAGGAAAGCCCGAAACCACACTATAACATGCCTCTTCTTCCGTACTTAGCGAGAGTAACCTCACGTGAAAACCTGACTGCCGCGGAGGCCCGGGCGGCCATGCTGAGCATCCTCGGCGGCCAGGCCGGCCATGCGCAAATGGCTGGTTTTCTGGTGGCGCTGCGGATGAAAGGCGAAACCGTGGATGAGCTGGTGGGGTTCGCCCGAGCCATGCGCGAGATGGCCGCGCCGGTGGATTGCGGCACCGGCGGAGACCCACTGCTCGACACCTGCGGCACCGGCGGCGACGGCGCTTCCACCTTCAACATCTCCACCATCGCCGCGTTTGTGGCGGCCGGCGCCGGAGTGCGCGTGGCCAAACACGGCAACCGTTCCATTTCCAGCCGCTGCGGCAGCGCCGACCTGCTGGAGGCGTTGGGCATTACAGTCACTCTGCCGCCTGCCGAATCCGCGCGCGCCATTCGCGAAATCGGGATCGGCTTCTTCTTCGCGCCCAACGCCCACACCGCCATGAAACACGCCCAGCCGGTGCGCGTGGCCCTGGGGATACGGACCACCTTCAACCTGCTGGGGCCGCTCACCAATCCCGCCATTGCCGATGCGCAGTTGGCCGGCGCCCCTTCGGCCCAGGCCGCCGGGTTGATCGCTCATGCGTTGGGGGCCCTCGGCCTGCGCCGTGGCTTCGTGGTCCACGGCTCCGACGGCCTGGATGAAATCACCACCACCGGCCCCACGCTGGTTTTTTCCATCCGCGATGGCCAGGTGGAAGAGCTCACCTGGACGCCCGAGGATTTCGGCGCGCCGCGGGCGGCGGCGGAAGCTCTGAAGGGCGGCGACGCGGCCGCCAACGCGGGAATTGCGCACGCCGTGTTGTCGGGCTGCCAGGGCGCGCAGCGGGACATCGTGCTGGTCAACGCCGCCGCCGCCCTGGTGGCCGCTGGCAAGGCCGCCGGCTTGGCCGAAGGTATGGAGCGCGCGGCGCATTCCATCGACAGCGGCGCGGCGGCGGCCAAGGTCGCGGCGCTGGCGAAATTCACGACAGAGCCGCGACCGTAGCGTGAGTGATCGGGTAGACCGTCGGATTGACAGACGAAAGCGTCTGTCCCACATTAGTGTCAAAGGACTTCCCTCCTTGTGGGGCAGGCGCTTTCGCCTGCCAACCATTTCTTTCACGCCTTCCAAGGAAGCTGTAGCCGCCGGAATTGTGCGCCTTCTCCCACACCGCCTCCTCCGGGCCGTGCGCCACCGCTCGAAACCGGCCAAAATGGTCTCTATCGAGGAGGGAAACATGACCGGACAGCCAAAACGCCTGGCCAAGCCCACGCCCAAGGGCTTTCATTCCGTCACCGTCTATCTCACCGTCCCGGGCGTAGCCAGGTTGATGGACTTTCTCAAGCAGGCTTTCGGCGCCAAGGAAATCGAACGTATGCAGGATCCAAGCGGCCGGGTTGGCCATGCGCTGATGAAGATCGGCGACACCATGGTAATGATGGGCGAGCCCCAGAGCCCGCATGAGCCCAAGCCCTGCAACTTGTACCTGTACGTGGAAAACGTGGACACCGTCTACCGGCAGGCCATCGAGGCCGGCGGCAAATCCATTGCGGAACCGAAGGATCAGTTCTACGGCGACCGCAGCGGGGCCGTGGAAGATCCCTCCGGCAATGGCTGGTGGATCGCCACCCACATCGAAGACGTTTCGCCGGAAGAAACCGCGCGCCGGGCGCAGGCTCTGCACGGCCAGCACTGAGGGCCGTCAAACAGCAGGTTCACCTCGCCCAGTTTCACCGCGGAGACGCAGAGACGCCGAGGGGGCGCGGAGAACTTCGAGATTTCAGCATCAAATTCGAGGATTGAGTTCGCAAATTAACGACTCTCCGCGCTTTCTCCGCGTCTCCGCGGTGAAGGCGAAGGCGCCCGAACGAGCCCACGCGCTCCGAGATTCTAGGTGTTCTCACCCCGCCCTGTTCTCACCCCGCCCTCATTTCGCACCTCGCCCTCTGATATCATTGTGTGCTGCGCAAGCGCTCCTCCTCGTGGGGCCGCGTCCGCCGAACCGCCGCCCGCCACCTCCGGGCGCGGCGGAGATCGAGGTTAACAGGTGAAGCTCAACCCTATCGATATCGCGATTATTCTCACCTACCTGGCGGTTTCCGTCACGGTGGGCTATTGGGTCTCGCATCGGGCCTCCCGGGACCGGAAGGCCTACTACCTGGGCGGCAACACGCTCCCATGGTACTTTCTGGGTGTTTCCAACGCCTCCGGCATGTTCGACATCGCCGGCACCATGTGGCTGGTCTACCTGCTTTTCATTTATGGCATGAAGAGCGTGTGGATCCCCTGGCTGTGGCCGGTGTTCAATCAGATTTTCCTGATGGTCTATCTTTCCGCCTGGCTGCGCCGCTCCAACGTGATGACCGGGGCCGAGTGGATCCGCACCCGTTTCGGGACCGGACGCGGGGCCCGGCTTTCCCACCTGATCGTAGTGATCTACGCCATCGTGAGCGTCATCGGATTTCTCACTTACGGCTTCAAGGGCATCGGCAAGTTCGCCACGGACTTCCTGCCCTGGCATCTTTCCGCCAACCAGTACGCCCTGATCCTGATGGGGATCACCACGTTTTATGTGGTGAAGGGCGGCATGTTCAGCGTGGTCATCACCGAGGTGCTGCAGTTCTGCATTCTCTCGGTAGCTTCCGTGGCCATCGGGATCATCGCCATCTCGCGCGTGCCGGCGGCGGCGCTGCACAAGGCGGTGCCGGCGGGCTGGGACCAGATCTGGTTCGGCTGGCATCTCAACCTGGACTGGCACACTCTCATTTCCTCGGTCAACGGGAAGATCGCCGAGGACGGCTACGCCATTTTCGGGGCCTTTTTCATGATGATCCTGTTCAAGGGCATCCTGCTCAGCACGGCCGGTCCGGCGCCCAATTACGACATGCAGCGGATTCTCTCCACGCGCACCCCACGCGAGGCTTGCATGATGAGCGCCCTGGTGAACGTGGTGCTCAACGTGCCCCGCTACTTCATGATCGCGGGACTCACCATCCTCGCATTGGTGTTCTACAGCGACAAGATCCGCGCCATGGGAAGCGGCATGGATTTCGAAATGGTGCTGCCCGACGCGCTCACGCGGTTCGTCCCGGCGGGCCTCTTGGGCGTCCTGGTGGCGGGCCTGCTGGCGGCCTTCATGTCCAACTTCGCGGCCACCGTGAACGCCGCCCCGCCCTACCTGGTCAACGACATCTACCGCCGCTTCATCAACCCGAACGCCAGCGAGAGAACCTATGTGCGGCTGAGCTACCTGGCTTCCTTCGCCGTGGTGGCGCTGGGGATCTCGGCCGGCTGGTTCGTAGGCTCCATCGATTCGGTCATCCAGTGGATCGTCTCCGCGCTGTACGGAGGCTACACCGCTTCGAACGTCCTTAAGTGGTACTGGTGGCGTTTTAACGGCATGGGCTACTTCTGGGGCATGGTGACCGGCATCGCGGGGGCCCTAATCCTCGCCATCCCGGGTCTGCTGCCCCACCTCACGGCCCTCAATTCGTTCCCCATCATCCTGGGCATGTCGCTGATCGGCTGCATCGTCGGCACGTTGGCTACCCCGGCCGAGGACGACGAAGTTCTCAAGGACTTCTACAAGCGCGTGCGGCCGTGGGGCTTCTGGGGACCCATCCGGGATAAGGTGATGCTGGAAGACCCGTCGTTCCGGCCAAACCCGGATTTCGCCCGCGACATGTTCAACGTGGTGGTAGGCGTGGCCTGGCAGACCAGCCTGATCGCGCTGCCCATCTACGTGGTGATCCGCAGGTTCGACAACGCCGCCATCGCGCTGGCCATCGTGGCGGTAACCTCCTCCGTCCTCAAGTTCACCTGGTACAACCATCTCAAGGTGCTGGAGAACGAAGCCAACGCGCGCGCCGCGACCGTCTAATTGTGGGGCAGGCGCTTTCGCCTGCCAACGCTCCGGCCGCATCGCAATTGTGGGGCAGGCGCTTTCGCCTGCCAAGCGTCTTCGTTCGCCTCTCAGCGCAGCGGCACGGAAACAAACACCGTCTGCCCGCCGCGGTTAATCAGCAGCAGGGGCGGCCTGTCGCCGGAGCGCTGCATCGCGGCGCGGATATCCTCCACCGTGCGCACCGGCTGGCGGTTCACCTCCTGGATTACGTCTCCCGCCTGAATGCCGGCCTGGCCGGCCGGGCCGGCGGGATCCACCTCCGTCACCACCAGCCCCTGCGTCCCTCGCCGCAGCCCGAGTTGCGCCGCCATGTCGGGGGTAAGCGGCTCGACTGAGACGCCCAGGCGTCCGCCGGCGCCGCCGCCCGGGCCGCCCTGGTTTCCCGGCGCCGCGTTCTGGGCCGTCAGCTCGCCCAGCCGCACGCGAACCTGCTGCTGTTTGCCGTCGCGCCAGATGCTCAAACTCACTTCCGTCCCCGGCGCCATGGCCGCGATCTGATTGCGGAACTCGTTGGTGTCGCGCACATCCTTGCCATTGAGCTGGAGGATCACATCGCCCGTCTTCAGCCCCGCCTTTTCCGCCGGGCTGCCCGCGTTCACCGAGCTCACCACGATGCCGCGCGCGGCCGGCATGCCCAGGCTCTGCGCCAGATCGCTGGTCACCGTCTGAATGCTCACTCCCATCATGCCCCGCTGCACTTTCCCCTTGCCCACCAACTGGTTCAGCACGCTCTTGGCCATGTTGGACGGAATGGCGAAGCCGATCCCGATGTTGGCGCCGGTGGGCGAGAGAATCTGCGAGTTGATGCCGATGAGCGCGCCGCGCGTATCCACCAGCGCGCCTCCCGAGTTGCCCTGGTTGATGGGCGCGTCGGTCTGCAGGAAATCCTCGAAGCTGCCGTTGCTAATCCCCGTGGCGCGGCCTTTCGCGCTGACAATCCCGGCCGTCACGGTCTGGCCGACGCCCAGCGGATTCCCCACCGCCAGGCACACGTCCCCCACCCGCACCTGGTCGGAATCGCCCAACTCGAGCACCGGCAGATCGCCGGCGCTGATTCTCAGCACGGCCAGGTCGCTGGGCGGATCGGACCCCACCAGGGTGGCCGAATAGGTCCGCCGCGAGATCAGATCCACCTTGATATCCTCGGCCCCGTCGATCACATGATGATTCGTCAGGATGTAGCCGTCGGAGCGCACGATCACGCCCGAGCCGAGCGCCCGCCGCACCTCCGTGCTTTCGTTCCGGGGAAGGGTTCCGCCGAAGAACTGGCGGAAAAAGGGATCGTCGGAGAACGGGAACTGCTGCGGCGCGCGAACCCGCCGCGAAGAGCGTATGGTCACCACGGCGGGCGCCACGCGGTCCACCACGTCGGCGTAAGAGAGCGGCGGCCCGGTCACCGACGCCCTTCCCGAGGGCATCGAGCGCGGCGCCGTGCCCCCGCTCGCCGGGCCGGCATTCGGACGGCAGGATATCAGCGTGAGAAGCGCGGCGCAGGCAAGGATATTTCGACCCATACCCTATGCATAGCACGGGGGGCGGCTTGCTGCGCGTCGATGCCGCCGGCGCCTGAGAAGTGCGCTGAGCCAGTGTGGGCGAGCGACGACCCTACCGCAGCCAATACCCAACCACAAGACCAGCCATACCGAAAGCCCATTTCGTGGTGGAATCAGGATAGCGCCCCGAAAGGATCGCGTAGAGCGAGGAGGCCAGCATCGTCAGAGACACGATGGCTCGTGCTACAAATGTCCATCGGTCGCGCGGCGTGAAATTCACACTCGTTATTTTCGGTCGGCCTTCCAATCTTTTACGATAGCGATGGCTTCCCTGACGTGGGTGCCGAAAATCGCCGAAGACCGCTCAAATCCTTGCTGTTCGGTTGCTTGGGAGGTCGGATCGTAAGCGGACAAACTCATGTCCTTGCTTATGTTTAGCCAGTCCGTGGACGTAAATGTGTTCGTTTCCGTGGCGTACATACTAGGCATATCGGCCCCCTGTCGTTTTCCCTATAGGAATCTTTCGCTAGAAATTGTCTTCACACGGATTGGTTTGAACCCTTGCGTTCGGGTGATGGTCGCGACATCTATAGCCCCACCCACGCCACGCACGTCTACCGTCCACTCCTGCAAAAGGCTGGTGGCGCGCACGACGAACGTCGCCAAATCCACGCAGTCCTGTAGCGGCAGAAATGCTATTGGGATCTTGAGCCCCAATTGTTGCTTGAGTTGGTGCTCGAGGTTCGGGTTCCTTTGCTGCGCTGGAACGTTAAAAAAGTCGAATATTGCGCCCGGCGCCGCGCCGTCGAATCCCTGAAAAATCCGGTCTGCGATGTTGCGCTGCCCTCCCCACACGATCCCAAATTCTCCCATTGGTATGCGTTCGGTCGGCACAGGATTGGTTGGTATGGAAAGCTCGAAAACCTTCCCGTAGGGCTCGTTCTCATCGTAACCGCCAACAAGGAAGACCATGTCCTGTTCGCCCGGAAGGAGGGGTATGTGCATCTTGGCGGCCTTCCATTGGCGCATAAAAAAATCGCTGAGAGCATCGGCGAACTTCCGAACGCTCAATCTTCCCTCGCCAAGCTGGTTGTCCAGTTCCGGAAGAAAACTGTGAGCCGTGCGCGGCTGCTGGGATCCGATGGCGCCAGCCCCGTACGTCACGGCAGCGGCATAGCTTGTTTTGCCGTCGCCCCGAACGTTCAGCAGTTTTGTGGCGTTGTCGAATGATGCAGGAATGAGCATCGCAGGCCCAGGCGGCGCTTGCACCTGGGCAAACAGCGTCACCCGGCTGTCCGCGGCAAGGACAATGCCCTCTGGACCCTTAATCGCGATTCCTAAAGACATGTGCGCTCAGATCCCAAGTCTATACACTACTCTAGACCCGCGCAACCCGGAAATTGGTTAACGCTCACAGGTTTTCGATTGATAGTAAAAGGTTTAATTTTCGCAAAAACCCTGTGAACGCCTATACTACCATCCAGCGCAGCAGCCAACCGCGTCTGCAGTGCACGCACCCTTCAGGAACTACCTCTATGCCCGCAAATTCAGCACTTCGTTCATCGCGCCTTGGCGATAGCCCTGCAAATCCAGGGTGACGTACTTGAAACCCAGGCCCTTGAAAATGGCGGTGAAGCGCTGGGCCATCCCCAGATTCAGCGCCCTTTCCATTTCCTCGGGGGCTATTTCCAGGCGCACCAGCTCGCCGTGGTAGCGCACGCGGAACTGGCGGAATCCCAGCGCCTTCACCTCTTCCTCGCCGGTCTCCACTTTTTTCACCGTTTCGATGGTCACCGGCGTCCCGTATGGAATGCGCGAGCTGAGACACGCTGAAGCCGGGCGGTCCCAGGTCGGCAAGCCGGCGAGCCGGGAAAGCTCTCGAATCTCCGCCTTCGAAAGGCCGGCATCGGCCAGAGGGGCCGCGACCTCATGCTTCTTGGCCGCCCCCTGGCCGGGACGATAGTCGCCCAGGTCGTCCACATTTACCCCGTAGACCAGGCGCCCGTAACCGCGTTCCCGGCCGATCTTCTCGAGCACGGTGAACAACTCGTCCTTGCAGTGGAAACAGCGGTCCGGGTTGTTGCGCGCATAGTCGGGGTTGTCGAACTCGTGCGTCTGCACGTATTCGTGGGCGATGCCGAAGCGGTCGACGAAGGCCTCCAGATCCCGCTTGTGCGACTCCGGAAGCGAAGCCGAATCGGCCGTGATGGCGGCTGCCTGGGGACCCAGCGCCTGGTGCGCGGCCCACGCCAGGTAGGCCGAATCCGTCCCCCCCGAGAACGCCACGATCACGCGCCCCATCTCCCGCAGCGCCGCCAGCAGACGCTGCTCCTTTTCCCGCAGACGCACAGCATCCGATATGTCTACCAAAACAGCCATAGGTTCAGTCTATCGAATTCCGGGGGGCTGGGGTGCTCTTGGGAAAACCAATCTCCGGATGGCGCGGACCGGCGACCGGCCGTTACAACCGCTTGCCCCGGGCGGCCTGTCCGGCCAGGACAAACGTGCTTGGATATCTGCCATTGCCACACAACTTGAACGTCCCAAAATCCTTGAACCAGTCGCCGTCCGGCACATCTGGGTCTTGACTCTTCCACTCGGCCAGTTCGAAAAGATCTCGCTGGGAAATCAGCCGTTCCTTTGCGCGGTCGCGCAGATGAGCCCACTTCTCCCTGGGCAGCCGTTCCCACTGAATCTTGGCCATGCCGTCAACGGCCGAGTATCAGCGCGCGGAACTCATCAACCATTCGATCCTGCTGGCTGGGGTCGTCGTTAGCAAGATTCTCCTTCAATGTCTTGAAGAACTCGCGCTTGCGACGCTCCTGGCTTTCGAGACCGAGGCGGACGAGCGCCGCGATCGCCTTGCTCATACTCGCGTCGACGGTCTCGGCGTACCGCCGCACTTGCTGGGCGAGACCGGGAGCCAGCCCAACCGTGTGCCGCGATTCGCCTTTGCCCCGACGGCCCTTCGCCGGCTTCCGCCCGCCGGGCCTGCTGCGTCCGATCTTCGTCTCAGAGTGAGGCATATGCCATCAGTATGCCTCCGCGCGATGCACCCTGGCAATTGGGTCGAGGCCCGTCACCGCGCGCCCCGTCCGGAATGTCCAGCCAGGCGAAGGCATTCTCCGAGCGCCCCCTCAGGCCATCTCTCCCACCTTTTGCAGTTCCAGCACCAGGTCGCCCTCGCCGTCCACGAAGAAGGCCGGGGCGAATCGCCTTCCCCAGACAATCTCGTCGTGCCGGTAGGAGTAACGCGCGCGCACCGTCTGGCTGAAGGTGTCGTCGTAGGCCTTGATCAGAATCAGCGCCTCCGCCTGCAAGCGGGCCAGGTCTTCGGCGCTTTTGCCCCATAACGGGCTTTCGGCGTCGATGGGATGCACCACCGTCCAGGTGAGCGGAAAGAAAATGACTTGCTCCCGTTCCAGGCGCAGTAGTCTGTATGTCCGCCGCGGCTGGCCGTCCGCCATTTCGACGGTCATCAGCATCACCCGCGCCTCCAGTTCCATGAGCGAATTGGGCCGCTGGTTGACCACCCGGAATTGCAGGCTTGCGCCGCCCTGGTACGGCGCCACGAGCATCTTCTCGCTGAAGCCGATGCGCGCCGACGGCCGCGAGACCCGTCCGAACAGCAGACCGGTGGCTACCGCGAAACCGAGCACGCCGGCCAGCGCCTCGAGCGAGGAAACGGCCGAGGCGGCCATCCCCTTGGGCGCGATGTTGCCGTACCCCACCGTGCTGAGCGTGTGAGAGCTGAAGAAGAAGGTCTCGAGAAACCGGCCCATGTTGGTGGTGGCGTCGATTCCCTGAAGCTGGCCCGGACCCAGGGAGTAGTAAACGCACGCGAAGAGCGTGTTGACGGCCACATACCCCAGCAGCAGGACGGCCAGGAAACCCGGCCAGCTCATGTTGATGAGATGCAGGTACGGATGCACGTCCCGCCAGGTGGCCCCCCGGCGGCGCACGTTGAAGCTGCCGTCCTTGTTGATGACCCGCCGGAATGGGGCCGTGAATTGTTGCGTAAGGCCGGGATCGAAGCCGGGTTTCTCCATGTACATTTGATCCGCGGCGGTCCGGGGGGATGCAATCTCACCGAATCCGGCGCTTCGGCCGCCCACCGCCGCCGCCAGCGTCCGCGCGCCGGGTTACGATGGACCCAAATGCCCGTTGACGCACACCACCGGTTGAACGGCCTGCGGGTTGGTCTGCTGCGCTTGCACGCCACCCTGCTGGCTTCCGAACGCGCATCGTATGAGCGCGATGTCGAGCCCATCGCCAGCACCGGACAGTACCTCAATTTGGCCATGAACGACCCGTGGTTCGCCTGGCTCCGCGAGCTTTCCCAGTTCATCGTCATGCTCGACGAGCTGCTCGACGAGAAAGCGCCCGAAGCCGCGCCGGATGCGGACCAGTTGATTGCGCGGGCGCGCGACCTGATCTCGCCTTCCGACACCGGCGGGCCGTTCGCGCGCCGTTACTTCGAGGCTATGCAACGCGATCCGGGCGTGATTCTGGCCCACCGCGACATGATGAAGGTGTTCGCGGAAGTGGAGCGCTAGCCGCGCCCTCCTCCGCCGCCAACGCCGCTGGCGAAGGCCGCGCGCCGCCGAATCAGGAACCAGACGGGAATCGCCGCCAACACCACGCCCGCCATGGCCGATACCCAGACGCCGCGCCACTCCGGCATCTCTATCCGCAGAAAGCCGCGCAACAAGGCCTCCCACGCCCGCAGCCGCTGGTCCTGGCCGGGGCCCAGGAACGATACCAGGTTGTGGGCCGCGCACGCCACGAAGAAGACCACGCTCCCTATCCGCGCGCTCTCCTCCAGTTGCAGCAGGCCCGAGCCCAGGTACAGCTCGACGGCGGCGAAAACGCTGTACACGCCCATGGCGGCCCACCCCGTAATCACCATGCCGAAGAACATCCCGGGAACCCGTACCACGGCGCTCAGAGCGGCCAGCACGGCCCCGGCCATCAGGCACCACGCAATCAGCGTCACGCTGAGGGGCCTCGCCTCGCGGGTCGCCGCGGCGCCCGCCGCGAAATACAGTTTGGCGGCCTGGCGGTTGAATAAAATCAGCCACCAGGCGCCCAACGCCGCCTGCAAGCCGTAGAGGCCCAGGATGCCCCCTCGGACAATCTCCGTGACGTGGGCATCCACCCGGCTATCCATGGGGAACGGCGCGAAGCACAGAATGAATACGCCCATGCAGCCGAAAACCGCGAACACCGCGGCCGCAAGCAGGATGGAAATGCGCGCCCAGGAGCGCCGGCGCAATATGCCCGCCCCCGTGCACGCGGCCCACGCGCCGCAAGCGCCCAACAGCAACGCCGCCGCCATCCCGATAGCGCGCAAGGCCGCCGGCGGAATTGCCGAGGCATCCCGCATGGGCGCCAGCAGAAGGCCCAGGATCATGAGCGCCGCCACAAACAGCGCCGCGGCTCCAATCGCCACGGCAATAACGCCGCTGGTCCGAATGGCTATCCAACTGGGCATGAATGCCGATTAGTGTAACGTGTTTTTGCGGCGGCCACGCAATATCCAAAGCGGCGCGGTCCGGAAGCCCGCCCGATGACTGCGTCACCGAGCCCAGGGCTTGCGGCGCCATCGAAAAACTCTTCTACGGTCTGAACCGGCGCCGCGCCCTTCACTCCGTTGCGCTCTTTCCCGCGGCTTCCTCATAGACGCCGCCGGATGGGCGCCCGAGACACGCTATGATGGTGACATCATGCTGTCACGGACACAGATCACTCTGGATCCGGAGATTCACCGCCGGGCGCGCCGGCGCGCCGGCGATCTGGGGGTGTCCCACGCCGAATACCTCCGCCGGCTGGTGGCTCAGGATCTCGGCTGCTCGCGGCGCGGGACAAGTCCGGCGGTGGTCTTCGACCTTGGCGATTCCGGCGGCTCCGACGTGGCGCGGAACAAGGCCGCCATGCTGGTGGAAGCCTTCGCCTCAAGCCGGCGCAAGGCTCGCCGCCGATCCGCATGAGTCTCTTTGTCGATACCTCCATTTGGTACGCCGCCGCGGACAGATCGGAAATCAGTAACTCGCGAGCGAAGGCCGTTCTCTCGGGCGGCGAGGCGTTGGTCACCACCGATCACATCTTGATCGAGACGTGGACGTTGATCCGGCGCCGGTTGGGCCGCCGGGCCGCCGAACAATTCTGGGAAGGGCTGCGATCCGGTGTTGCCGCGGTGGAGACGGTCGGGCCGGCGGACCTGGATACGGCCTGGGAAATCGGGAAGTCCCATCGCGATCAGGATTTCTCGATCGTCGATCGGACAAGCTTTGCGGTGATGCGGCGGCTCGGCATCGAGCGCGCAGCCTCACTGGACGGCGATTTCGCGATCTTTCGTTTCGGACCGAACCGCCGGCGGGCCTTCACCGTGGTTCGTTGAACGCCCGCCGGAGGGATCCACACGATCCCATGGACCGCGGCGCTTTACCACGAACGGCGGCGCGTTGCAAGGCCCTCCCAGCGCTCCCCGCGGTCCCAGGGCCACACGCCAAGTGCTTAAATCGTTTGGAGAGGGGCGAAATGTTCATCACCTCCATCGAGGCTCTCATCATCAAGGTGCCGGGACGGCGCCATGACTCCCGCCGGTTGACGCCTCATGCCGGCCCGGAGGCCCAGTGCCAGCCCTTTGAAACCGTGCTGGCGCGCGTCACCACCGACGCGGGCATTGCGGGTTGGGGGGAATCGCAGGCCACTTCGGCGCCGGAAGTAGCCGGAGCGATCATCCACTCGATTCTCAAACCGGCGCTCGAAGGGAAGCCCTTCGGCGGCACGGGTCTTGAAATCGAAACCTTGTGGAACGCCATGTACAACCGCACGCGCTCGAGCGGGCAGACGGGCGGCTTCATGCTGGACGCCATGGCGGCGGTGGACATCGCGCTGTGGGACCTGGGGGGCCGCATACACGGCGCTTCCATCGCATCGCTGATCGCCGGCCGCGGGGCCCGGCGCAAGATCGAGACTTACGTGGACCGCCTGGCGGGCGAGACGATCGAAGAACGCCTCGAAAGCGCCGCCGCCTGCCGCGCCGCGGGCTGCCGCCGGTTCCGGATCGCTTACGATTCCAGCCGGCGCGAGTTGCTCGATAACTACGACGCGCTGGCGCGGGTTTGCGGCGCGGAAAACGTGGCCGTGGACTGTCTCTGCCGCCTGGAGGCGGGGCGCTCGGCATCCTTCGCCGCGGAACTCGACCGGCGCGGCGCGCTGTGGCTCGCGCGCCCCTTCGCGGCCGACGACGTAGCGGCGCACGCGGCCCTGGCGGCGCGCACCCGCACCCCCATTGCCATTGGCGAGACCTACCGGACGCACACCGAGCTGACGCCGTTCTTCCGGGCGCGCGCCATGCGCATCGTGCAGCCCGACCTGGGACGATGCGGCATTACCGAAGGCCTGCGCATCGCCCGCGCCGCGGATCGCGAAGGAGTGGAGGTTGCGCCGCGCCTTTCCTCCGCTTTCGGCCCCCTGCTCTTCGCCACCCTGCAATTCGCGGCGGCGGTTCCCAACTGCCGCTTGGCGCCCTATGCGCCGGGCCTGGTGGAAACGGCCAACGGATTTGCGTCCGCGCCGGTGCGCTTCCGCGATGGATGTTACGCCGTGCCCGGAGGGCCGGGCCTGGGCGTGGAGCTGATGGAGCCCGAGGTACGCCTGGTGGCGGTGGCGTAGCGTGGCGGGCAGAACGTTCTGCCGCCCAATTGTCTTGACTTAGAGACCAGGGCGGCGGTAGGGTAGGCATCGGAGGGCGCCTATGACTATCATCGTCGACGTCAGACCCGAGGTTCAGGCCGAACTCGCCCGTCAGGCCGCCTCCCGCGGAAACGCGATTGAGGACTATGCCGCGACCTTGCTCGAAGAGGCTGTCCATCTCCCAGGCGAGACGCCAACTAACACTGAGAAGCGAAGCCGGGAGGGAAGAAGAAGCCTCGTGGAAGTGTGCGCCATGGTGAGAGGCCTGACAGACGATGTGGACTTCAGCCGCAATCCCTCCGCTGACCGTCCGGTAGAGTTGTGAACGGCGGGTTTCTGCTTGACACGAATGTTCCCTCGGAACTGACCAGATCCCTGCCTGATGTTCGGGTAAGACGCTGGGTGGACGCCCAGGACAATGCATCTTTGTACCTGAGCGCCGTTACCGTGGGAGAACTTCGCCGAGGTTTTACCATTCTTCCGCTTGGCAAGCGGCGCACGCAGTTGGAATTGTGGTTTGAGCAGTACCTCCTTCCGTTGTTTGCCGACAGAATCCTGCCCGTGACCAAAAGCGTTGGCAACCGCTGGGGCGTGCTGGGCGGCGAATGCCAACTGAGAGGAACTCCTCTCAACACAGCCGACGGCATGATCGCCGCGACGGCGCTTGAACACGATCTGACCGTCGTAACGCGGAACGTGAAGGATTTTGCCGGTCTTGGCGTCACGCTCCTCAACCCCTGGGATGCTTCATGAATTCTCAGGCAACTGCGCTCGTGCCGGCGATGCTTCCACGGAGCTGCGCCTGCCGGCGCTCATCGCGGGGTCAGCGAGCTCGGGGTAATTTGGCACTGACCCGAAATGAAAGACGAGTCTATGAGGGAACTCAGGGATAAGACAAGCGACGAGTTACGCCCGGAATACGATCTTCGGCAGTTGCTCAAGACAGGGGTGCGGGGAAAGTACGCGAAGCGCTACCATGCAGGCACAAATCTTGTCCTGCTGGACCCGGAGATCCGGAAGGCCTTTCGCAGCGAGAGAGCCGTGAACGAAGCCCTGCGCCTGGTTCTGGAGTTGCGCAAGGTTGGCCGCCGCAGAGCCCACGCTTAGCCGGGGGCCGATTCTTGCTCGTGGGCTGTTCCATATCTCAGAGCACGACTATGGGGTGGTAGATGTTGGGCAGCACGGCTTCGCCGATAGCCACCAACTCTCCCTGGCGGGCGATGGCCTTTACAAAGCGGGAGGCCGGCTGCGAACGGAATGGCGAGGCGGGGAAGTTGCGGCCGTTGCGGATCTGCGCCACCGTCAACTCGTCCACGTAGACGCTGGGGAAACCCGGCAGCATGTTGGCGGGGGGCACGAGGGCGTCGAGCAGGCGTTCGCCGGCGGCCAGGCCCTCCAGTTGCGCCAGGGTCCGCGCCTGATCGATTTCGAACTCGCCCGAGGCGGTTCGCCGCAGGTCCTGGATGTGGGCGCCGAAGCCCAGCGCCTGCCCGAGTTCGTGGGCGATGGAGCGCAGGTACGTGCCGCCGGAGCAGTAGGCGCGCAGGCGCACATTCGGCCCGTCGATCCCCAGAACCACCAACTCGTAAACGTGCACGGGCACGGGCTCGAGCGCAACAACTTCGGACTTGCGGGCCAGCGCGTAGGCGCGGCGGCCCTCCACTTTCTTGGCCGAAACCGGCGGCGGCGTTTGCGCGAACTCGCCCCGGAACCGGTCGAGCGCGCGCTCGAGTTCCTCGGGATCGAGAACGGCCTGGCGCTTTTCGCTGGTGGGCTCGCCGGCGCGGTCGTAGGTATCGGTGGACCAGCCGAAGCGCACTACGCCTTCGTAGATCTTGTCGCTGCGGGTATAGAACTGAGCCAGGCGGGTGGCCCTCCCGACGACCAGCGGCAGCACTCCGGTGGCGATGGGGTCGAGCGTCCCCAGGTGGCCGATTTTCCTCGTCTGGGCGATGTGCCGGGTCCGGGCGACTACGTCGTGCGAGGTCCAGCCTTTCGGTTTATCTATTACGATTACGCCGTCCAAAAGATCCCTTTCGCACGAGGAGACAGTCCGGGGCGGTGGCCGCAGATTGGGCACTTGGCCACACTGTGCCCTACTACGCTACTGCGCGATAGTCAACTACGGTCGGATGACCAGGGCCACCCAGACCCCGATTACAACAAGCAAGGCAATGGCGTACCCATAAGCGCCATGGGGAAACTCCGTAGGCGCAGACGCAGGCATCAGTGTGTCATATGCCATAGACAGATCTTTCTTCATCTTCAACAGATGCTTACGCCAGACCAGCGATACCCAAATTCCGAGTATGCCTTGCACAATGAAGAGCACTCCCACATACACGAGGGAAGTTCGGTCCTTCAGTTCACCCTTGGCGATCTCCCCCGCGAACCATCCTAACGCAACATAGTTGACAGTCAGAAAGAAGGTGAACCACTGCACCCACATCTGCATGTTCTGTCTCGTATAAGAGTGGATCTCATCCACAATTCTGCGTCGCTCAGCCAGAAACGAATCCGGACCTCCCGCGTCATTCAGGTTGTTCAAAAAAAACACCTCCAGGTGAAGACTATGGGTGAGGCAAACCGGGGACAGGCATTCCCGGCATGCGACGCCGGAAATGAGTGCCAGTCTCCTGTTTGCGTGCGCCACAAAGTCCAGTTCCATTATGCCCGTTTCTTCGCCGTGCAAATGTATCCCAGTGTGAAATTGCGGTCCCGGTCGAGCGAATCGAGACACGGCAGAACCAGCGCCGGCGGGACCAGCACGAGCGCCGCCAGAGGGAACAAAAGCCAGCGGGCGCCTCCCGAGAAGAATTGTAGCCCGTTGAGCAGGCGCCGCGCGAGCAGGCGGAAGTAGCCGCCGCAAGGGCGCACGTCCGCATCTTCGAAGCCGGTCATCTCGAGCAGGTAGAGCAGGCCGAAGCGCGTGAAGCGGAAGTAATCGTGGGGCGCCTGGTGGGTTTCCCACTCGTGGGGCGCCGCCAGCAGCAGGGGCGCGCCGGGTTTCAGGACGCGGGCGATTTCGGCCAGGGCGCGGCCCGGCTCGGGAAGGTGCTCGATGGTGACGATGTGGAGGGCGGCGGCGAAAGCGCCGGCGCGGAGCGGGAGCGCGGCGAGATCGGCCAGCACGTCCAGGCGGGCGTAGTTCCAGGCGGCATCGCCGATGGCGAGATCCACGCCGCAGTAGCGCTGGCGGGTGAACCAGCGGGCGTACTGGCCTTCGCCGGCGCCGGCGTCGAGCACGCGCGCGCCCTCGGGCAGCTCGCGCGCGAAGGCCGCGACAGCGTCCTCGATGTCCGCTTCGAAACGGAGCACGTAACGTCGCAGCGGGCGGGGCAGGCGGCGGGCTAGGGCGGAGCGGGTCATACGCGGCGCGCCTCCATCATGACGGTTGCGCCGGCGCGGCAGGCGGCCTCGGCGGCGGCGAAGGGCAAGGCCGCCACGGCGAGCGCGAAATAGGCCAGGTCCCTGGCCAGGCCGAGAGCGGGTTTTTCGGGGATGCGCCGCACGCGGCGGGCCATGGGGTCTAGACCCGGCGCCAGGCTGCTGGCCAGGCCGGCGGGATTGTCGCGCCAGGAAAAGTACTTCCGCCGCAGCACCTCGAAGCCGCAGGAGCGGAGCAGCTTCTCGAGGTCCGTATCGCGGTAATCGAACAGGTGGCGCGGCACGTCCAGGCCGTTCCAGCGGCGGCCCAACAGGCGGCATTGCCAGGAGGCCGCGTTGGGGACCTGGACGACGAGGCGTCCGTCCGGCGCCAGGAGATCGCGCGCGGCCAGGAGGCAGGCGCGCGGGTCGGCCAGGTGCTCGATCACGTGGAACATGGTGATGGCCGCGAAGGCGCCGGGGCGCAGCGGCGCCCTTTCGAGCAGCGCGCAAATCGAGGGGACGCCTTGCCGGCGCCAGGCCACGGCGGCGGCCCGCGGCGAAACGTCGAGCCCCACGCCGCGGAACCCGCGCGCCCTCAGGATTCCCAGGAACAGCCCGCCGCCCGAGCCCACGTCGAGCAAAGGGCCCCGCGCGGAAGAGCGGCCGAGGGCGCTCTCGACGAATCGCACGTGATCTCCCAGCACGGCGCGGCGATAGGTTTCTTCCAAGCGTCCGGCCGCGCCGCCGTCGGGCTCGAACCAGTAGCTTTCGGGGTAGTATTGGCGCAATTCTTGGGGCGAGGGTTGCGGGTCCAGCCGCGCCAGCCCGCACGATTCGCAGCGCACCACGGCGAACTCCCGGGCTGTCGTGTGGTAGAGGCGGTCGGTCTGCCGAAACAGCGGCGCGGCGCGATCCGATCCGCAGGCCAGGCAGGCGCTCATGCGGTTTCCCCCAGGCGCAGGCGGTTGGCCCAGATCAGGCGGCGGGCCTGGGCCGGGGAGAGCTTGCGGATCCGGCCCATTGCGGCGCGCTTTCGCAACATGCGCGGGGCCATCCGCAGGGCTCGCAGATCGCCGCGCAGAAGCGCGCGCGCCATGGCCCACTTGCCGGCGAATCCCGGGAAGTGCGCCGTATCGCCCGCCCCGCGCCGGGCCATGCCCAGCCCGGCCGCCACGCGCGCGGCGAAGAACAACGGGTTGAGCCACAGCAGGCTCCACGGAAACAGCTTCAGGGCCAGCAGCACGCGGTTGCGCTCGATCAGCTCGAGCCGCTCGGCGGAGCCCTTGCCGAGGGTGGAGCCGCGGTGGTGGCGCACCACGGCATCGGGCGCATAAACGCACCGCCAGCCGGCGATGCGGGCCCGCAGACCCAGCTCGGCGTCGTCTCCGTAGGCGAAAAAATCTTCGTCGAAGCCGCCGATGCGCTCGAGCATCTCCTTACGGTACATGGCCGCGCAGCCGTCCGGCCAGAGGACTTCCTCCGAATGGTCGTACTGGCCGGTATCGAGCGCCCCGGCCCCGCGCCCCCGGTTCTGGCCGTCGGGGAAGATGAGGTGGCCGGCCTTATCGATGCGGCGCGGGTCTTCCCACACCAGGATCTTGCTGGCCGCCATGCCCACCTCCGGAGCGCTCGAACAAGCGCGGTGGAGCGCGGCCAGCCAGCCGGGCGCGGCTTCCGCGTCGTTATTGAGCAGGGCGACGAACTCGCCGCGGGCGGCGGCGATGCCCTGGTTGTTGGCCGCGCAGAAGCCGCGGTTCCCGGCGTTGCGAATCACGCGCGCCGCGAACTCGCGTTCGGCCATGTCGGCGGAACCGTCGGCGGAGCCGTTGTCCACCACGATGGTCTCAAACTCCACGCCGGTCTGGAGCCCCACCGACGCCAGGCAGGCGCGCAACAACTGCTCCCGGTTCCAATTCACTATCACGAGGGAGATCAACCGATTATGCTATCAGGCGGGGAGACGCGGATCTGGACAGTTTTGACGCGGATCCGGACAGCTTTGACGCGGAGACGCGGAGACGCGGAGAAATTCGAGAAGACAAGAAGAGGATAAGAGAGGACAACAGAAGAAAGCAACCACCAAGCTTTTCTCCGCGATTCCTCCGCAGTGCTAATCCGTGAAATTCGCGTTTTTCGGTGGAGATTTTCTACGCCGCCAACGCGAGGAGTTGGCTAAGCGGAGTCGCCTTAGCTATTTGCAAGGCATTGATCAGTTTCCGTCCTC
>Ga0326727_10004381_pt1 | contig 42578 bp, 35 predicted proteins | sample MB2enrmetagenome_FD_207643 | JGI IMG/M metagenome (GOLD analysis project Ga0326727, IMG submission 207643) | Lab enriched peat soil microbial communities from McLean, Ithaca, NY, United States - MB29MY | ecosystem: Environmental > Terrestrial > Soil > Wetlands > Peat | place: USA: New York...
TCTGAGATACTCGCGCGAAGAATGATAACCATGGATGCAAATCGGATGGTGCCTCGGTACGAGCTGACATCGGAGTTGGCGCGGCTGGGCCTGGCTGCCAGCCGGCCTCAGGACCGCGACCGTCGCCTTGCCTGGGTGAATTCGGTTTGCATCCTCTTTCTGCTGATTGGGGTCTTCGGTTACAAAGGAGGTTCGGCTTGGAACCGGCCGCTGCCGCAGATGGAAGAAGTCGTGCCAGCGGTGGTTGAGCCGTTGCCGCCGCCGCCGCAGACGGCTGCCGCGGAGCAGACCCAGGACCAGACCGACCAGGAGAAGCCGGATGCGCCGCAGGTGGTCGTGGTCACGATGGACTCTCCGGCCATCAATTTCTCGGTGCCAACGATTGGCAACCTGCTGGTGGCGAACGCCGTGGCCCAAGCGCCTCCGGTTGCCCCGCTCAGGGCGGTCGCGCCATTGCGCCGCACACCGCTTGTGATTCAAAGCACCGGCAGCGGCGGCGAGCGCCCGCAGCCGCCGTATCCGCAAATTGCCCTTGAACAGGGAGAACAGGGGTCTGTGACGCTTTCGCTGACGGTGGATGACGCCGGCTCGATCACTGCCATCGAGGTAAAGCAATCCTCCGGGTTCCCGGTGCTGGACCGCAGCGCGCTGGAATTCGTAAGGCGGCATTGGACGGTGCCGCCGGGGGAAGGCGCCCACAACTACTTCGCGACGATCCATTACCGCCTGCAACAAAGCTAGCTAACAACTCGAACACACATACACCACCTCACACTCAAGTAATCATTCCTATGTTTGCCAACATCGTATTCCAATTCTTTGAAAAAGGCGGCCCGGTCATGTGGCCCATTCTGCTTTGCGCGCTGACGGCCGTGGCCGTAGTCGGCGAGCGGGCCTTCTGGTGGTCGCGCGAAAGCCGCAGGCGGAATATGGCTGGGCGAGAACAGATCCTGGCGGCGCTGGAGAACGGCGACGTGGCCGGCGCGAAGCAAATGGCTCAAGGCTCCAAAGACCCTATCATCCGCATGATCTACCACAGCCTGAGCCACGTCCACGCCTCGATGTCGGTGGCCTTGCAGATGGCGGCAGGCATTGAGTTGCAGCGCGCCGGGCGCTTTCTCAACGTGATGGATACGCTGGTCACGCTGGCGCCGCTGCTCGGCCTGCTGGGCACGGTCACCGGCCTCATGCGGGCGTTCTTGCAGGTGGGGAGTTCCGAGTTGTCGGTCGTCGCGGTGACGGGCGGCATTGGGGAAGCCTTGATCGCGACGGCGTGCGGTTTGTTGATCGCCATCGTGTCGCTGGTGCCGTTGAACTTCTTCTCCGGCAAACTGGCCCGCTTGCAGTTCGAGTTGGAGACCGCGGCGAGCAACGTGGAAGTGCTGGCCAATGCCGGGAAGCTCAACGGGGGCACTCCGGCTGCCGCGGCTCGCAGAGCTCGGCCCGAGTTGGCCGCGGTAGCGAGCGAATGAGCAATCCGGTCCAGGTATCATGAGCCTAAGAACAGCAGATACCCAACCACAAAGAGTGCCAGCAATTCTCATTTTGGGGGTCCAGGCCCGTTTGATTAGCGCGGTGGAAGCCAGCAGGCACGTTTTTGGACTGACCAGCCCGCCCCAGCCTCTGGCTATGCCCTCCCTATCCCCTCCCGATACACACCGTAGTACCTCTAATAGGCTATTAGAGGTACTACGGTGTGTATCGGGAGGGGCAACGGAGAGGATACGGTGCGGTGCCGGTGAAATAGAGTGCCCGAGCGCAAGCACCTATGGCGCAGTAACTTCCGTATCCGAGTCGCATGAAGGCAGCGATGGGTTCGAGATTGGGCATGGCGGGTCTCGGCTCGGGAACGTTTAGGATGAAACTTGGCTGTCCAGTTCAACGCAAGCATTCGCGGATCGAGATCATTCCGCTGATTGACATCATGTTCTTCCTGCTCGCCTCGTTCATGATGGTCAGCTTGAGCCTGGATCGGACGCAGAACATCAAGGTGAACCTGCCCACGGCGACGCAGGCCGGCCACGACTTCAAGCCGGACATGCTTAACATCGCGGTGGACAAGGCCGGGGCTGTTTGGTTCGAGAAACGTCGGCTGACTCTGCCGGAGCTCGGCCTGGTGCTCAGCAACCGTTTCCGGGCCAACACCAATCTGCCGGTCTATATCAGCGGGGACCGGGACACGCTGCACGGAACGATGGTGGAGGTGTATGAAGCCGTCCGCAGCGCGGGCGTGCAGAAAGTGGGCTTCGCTGTGGCCGGTCTGGAATCCCAGGCTGCCAAATGAAACTGCGTTCTCCCCTGCGGCCTCGCCGCACCCGGCTGGAAATCATTCCGCTGATTGACATCATGTTCTTCCTGCTCGCCTCCTTCATGATGGTCAGCCTCCAGATGCAGAAGGTCCGCACGCTCAAAGCCAGCTTGCCTACGGCCACCTTGGCCACTTCCACCGCCAAGCCGGACATGGTCACGGTGACCGTGGATCGAAACGGACAGGTGGCGGTGGATAGCAAACCGGTGTCTTTTTCCGATTTGCTGACCCTGCTGGCCAAACGCCACAGCCTCAACACGAACCTGCCTGTCTATATCACCGGCACGCGGGATGCCACGCACGGGTCGGTGATCTATGTCCTGGATTTTGTCAAGCGGGCGGGCATCCAACGCGTGGCCATCGCGGTCAAGCCGGCCCCCAGCCATTCCTAAGGCGCTCATGAAAAACTTCCAGCAAAACCTGTTGATCGTCCTGGCTCTCGGTTTGTGCGGCTTATGTGTTTATCAGTGGTATGGCCAGACGGCCCAGCGCGTCCAAATCGAGAAGCTGAACCAGGCGGTGTATGAAAAGGCCTCGGCCATTCAGGGCTACACGAACTCCCTCCACGCCTTGGACGGGCAGATCGCGCAAATGGATGCGCGGCTGTCCGAGCTGAAAGAGAATGTCAAAACCAACGACCAGCTTGTTCTCATCCAGAAGCGCGAGATCGCCCGGCTCCAGTCGGCTAACGAGGGTCTCACGAACGAGATCGCCGAATACAAGAAAGGGCTGGCCACTCTCGAGGCAAAGCTCAAGGACGCCTATGACGGCATCAAGAAGCAGAATGAGGCCATCAAGGAGTTGGTGGCCCAGCGGGACGAGTTCATTGCCAAGTTCAATGATAGCGTGAAGGACAGAAACGGGGTGGTCGCCAAGTATAACGAGCTGGTTGACAAGGTCACTAAACAACAAAACGGAGCCGCCAAGCAGTGATGGGCGGTCTCCCGATCTCATTATCAGATTATGGACACACTCAATCCCCCGAAGCAAATGGCTGAGCGAATCACAAACGGTCAGGTTCCCGGCACGTACGGTTCGGATTCACCGCCCTCATTCGCATACCCGGAGGCCGGGCCTTCCCCGCAGGCAGCTTTGGACCCGGTTTTGGAAACAAGAAGCCTCTCCGTCACCTATCGCGGGCGGGGCACTGGCCAGCCGGACCGGCAAGCCGTCAAGGCCTTAACTCTCGTCGTGCGGCGGAGCGAGGTTTTCGGTTTTCTCGGTCCGAACGGGGCCGGCAAGACGACCACCATGAATGTGCTGCTCGGGTTCATCAACGCGAGCAGCGGGAGCGCCTCGCTGTTCGGCACGGACGTGCGTGAGCCCATTGCCCGCCAGCGCATTGGCTATCTCCCCGAGTTGACCTACTATTACAAGTTCCTCAGCGCCGAGGAGCTGCTGCGCTTCTACGCACGCATCTTCAAGATACCCAAAGTCGAGCGGGACAGACGGATTGACGCTGTGCTGAAGCTCGTGGATTTGCAACAGGCCCGCAAGCGCCAGATCAAAACCTACTCGAAGGGAATGCAGCAGCGCGTCGGCCTGGCTCAGGCCCTGATCAATGATCCGGAGCTTCTCATCCTGGACGAACCGACCAGCGGCCTCGACCCTATCGGCCGGATGAGGGTTCGCGAGGTGATCCAGCGGCTCAAGAACGAGGGCAAGACCGTCTGCGACCGCGTCGCCATCCTGCACCAGGGCGAACTCAAGGTCGAAGGAAGCGTCTCCGAGCTAGCCCGGCAGCATCAGTGCAGCCTCGAGCAGCTTTTCCTCAAAGTTATCGGCTATGCAGCCCAACCTTCAAATTGACTCCCTGCCATGAATAACATTGTTGCCATTGCCGGCGTCGTCATCAAGGAGATGTATCGGCGCAAGGATTTCTACGTCCTGTTCATCCTGACTGTGCTCATCTGTGGGGTCATGGCCTCCGTCAACTTCTTCAACGACGATAAGATCGTGCGTTACCTGAAGGAAATCTGTCTCCTTTGCATCTGGATTTGTTCGCTGGTCATCGCGGTTACCACAACCGCCCGGCAGATTCCGTCCGAGCGGGAAAACCGCACGCTCTTTCCGTTGTTGGCCAAGCCATTGACGCGAACGCAACTGCTCCTGGGGAAATTCCTTGGCTGCTGGCTTGCCTGCGGTCTGGCGTTGGTCTGCTTTTACACCTTTTTCGGCGCCCTCGCCGCCGCCCGGGAACATCACTGGCCGCTGCTCAGTTATTTGCAAGCGGCCACGCTGCATTGGGTCATGCTGGGGGTGGTGATTGCTCTCGCCTTGCTCGGCTCACTGATTTTCAGCGCGCCTTCCGCCAACACGACGATCTGTTTTGTGGCGGTCACATTCATCCTGGTCCTGGGCAGACATCTGAACAAGATCGCGTTGCAACTGCCCGAGCCGCGCCGGTCGGTCTTGTATGGCTTCTACTACTGTATTCCCCATCTCGAACTCTTCGATGTGCGGGATTTGATTATTCACAATTGGCCGCCGATTGGCTGGACGGTTTGCGGCGTGGCGGCGCTTTATGGCCTGGCTTACGCCGCGGCTTTCCTGATCTCCGCCTGCCTCGTCTTTCGCCGCAAAGCCATCAACTGATTCCCCGCCATGCGCTCGGCCCGATTGCCTCTCCTGATCCTTGTTGCCTTGCTGGTATTCTGCTTTGGCCTCGCCGCCTGGTTGGATCTCTGGTTCCAGAGCTGGCGGGGCAACCGCGCCCAATCAGGCGACCTCCTGAATGTTCTGATGGGCGACAGCCGCCGCCTGTTTGCCAACCATTTCTTCGTCAAGGCCGATGCCTACTTTCACAGCGGTTTCTACCCAACGGTCTTTGACAACCGCGAGGCCTTCCAAACCCCTCACATGGCTGAGGACAGCGGCACTGTGGGTGGTCGCAACCGGGGCGACGAAAAAGGCTTCCTCGGCAGGCCGCGCGATTGGATTGATGCCTTCAGCCGCCGGCTCTTCCCTTCCCGGCACACCCATCTCGACGAGGGCGGGCCCTCGGGAGATTTGGGGAACAGCTCCCAGGTCCGGGAAATCATGCCGTGGCTGCGAATTTCCGCCGAGCTGAATCCCAATGACATTCGCACTTACACCGTCTCCGCTTACTGGTTGCGCGAGCGGATGGGCAAGGTTGCCGAGGCCGAGCAATTTTTGCGGGAAGGCCTCCGGGAGAACCCTGACAGCTACGAGATTATGTACGAGTTGGGCCGAGTCTATAGCGAGAACAAGAATGACCAGGCTCACGCGCGAAACCTGTGGGAGGCCGCCCTCCGCCAATGGCAGAAGCAGGTAGCGTCGCTGCCGGACCCCGAAAGGGCCTACAAGTTTCTGTTCGTTGAGATCACCTCGCACCTCGCCCTGCTCGAAGAAAAGCAAGGGAACTACCCCCAAGCGCTCGCCTATATGGAATTGTGGAAGACGCGCTCGGCCAGTCCGGATGCGGTTGAGAAATACATCGAAGAAGTCCGGCGCAAAATGTCGTCCGTTGGCCAGACCCAAGCGGTTCAAGCCGGCCAGAGCTCCGGCAAGGCCCCATGACGGCTCGTATGCCCCTGCTCGAAATCTCCAATCTCAAGAAGTCATTCACTGCCGATGGCGCGAATCACTCTGTCGTGGATGTGAGGGAGTTTAGCCTCGCCGAGAAGGCCCAGGTTGCCCTTGAGGGCGAAAGCGGCTCGGGCAAGACCACCTTCCTCCATTTAATTGCCGGCATCCTTCGACCCGACTCCGGCCGCATTGCGATTGCCGGCCGGGAGATGTCGGCGCTGGAGGAACCGGCGCGCGACCGGCTGCGCGCTACAACCATTGGTTACATCTTCCAGACCTTCAACCTGCTGCAGGGCTACACGTGCCTTGAAAACGTGCTGCTGGGCATGTCCTTCGGCCCCGGCGTGGACCGCCCATTCGCCGAAAAACTGCTCGAACGCGTGGGACTGAGCGACCGCCTCAAGCATTACCCGCGGCAGCTCTCCACCGGACAGCAACAGCGCGTTGCCGTCGCCCGGGCGATGGCCAACAAACCCAGGCTCGTGCTGGCCGACGAACCCACCGGCAATCTCGACCATAAGAATGCCCGCGAGTCCTTGAAGTTGATTCGCGAAGCGTGCCGTGAAAACGGCGCCGCCTTGCTCCTGGTCAGCCATGACCGCGAGGTGCTCGCCCAGTTCGAAAACGTCGAACGTTTCGACCGTATCAACCACAATTCCGTGGAGGAGCCGCGCGTATGACGATCGGGCGCATCGTCCTCAAGAGCCTGCGGCAACATACGCTGTCAACTTGTGTCACCGCCTTCTCCATCGCCCTTGCCGGGGGCCTGCTCATGTCGGTCTGGGCCGTGAAGCAGCAGTCGCAGGCAACCTTCACCGGCGTCAATGCGGGGTTCGACGCTGTGCTGGGCGCGCGCGGCTCGAAGCTGCAGCTCGTTCTGAATGCGATTTTTCATCTTGAAGCTTCGCCCGGCAACCTTTCCTGGGCCGACTTTCTGGACATTCAGAGGAATCCTAACGTCGAGCTGGCCGTGCCGCTCGCGGTTGGCGACAACTACCGCGGCTACCGGCTCGTCGGGACGGTGCCCGACATGTTCGAGAAGCATGAATACGCGCCCGGCAAGAAATTCGAGTTGCAACCGGGCGGGGCGTGGTTTGACCCGACGCGGCGCGAGGCGGTCGTCGGCGACTTCGTGGCGCGGAAGATGAGACTCCACGTTGGCGACACCTTTCATCCGTTTCACGGCCTGATATTCGACGAAAAGAACCAGCATTCGGAAACCTACGTGGTCGTTGGAGTGCTCAAGCCGAGCAACACGCCCGCCGACCGCGTGATTTGGATTCCGCTGGCGGGCATTCAGCGAATGAGCGGGCACGATCCGAAAGCCGCCACTGACGTCAGCGCCGTGCTGGTGAAGCTCAAGGCTCGCAGCGCCATTGCCGGGTTTCAGATGGACATGATGTATAACAAGCAGGGAAACCGGCTCACGTTCGCCTGGCCCATCGGAAGTGTGATGGCGGAACTCTTTGACAAGATCGGCTGGTTCGATCGGGTGCTGGCCCTGGTTTCGTATCTCGTGGCCATTGTGGCCACGGCTTCAATTCTCGCCGGCATTTACAACTCGATGAACGAGCGGCGGCGGGAAATCGCGATCTTGCGCGCGCTGGGGGCAAGGCGAGTCACCATCTTCAGCGCGATTCTGCTGGAGGCTGCTTCCATCTCGGCGTTGGGCATGGCCGCGGGCTTCGCCGTCTATGGGGTCATCGTCACGGTCGTCGCGGGCGTGATGCGGGCGCAAACGGGTGTCGTGATAGACCCGTTCAAGTTCAACGCCGTGATGCTTTGGTCTCCGGCAGTGTTGATTGCGCTCGGCGCGCTCGCTGGAATTATTCCGGCGCTCAAAGCCTACCGCACGGATGTCGCGGAAAACCTGAGCCCACATTCATGAAAGAGCCAAAACAAGAATTATGAAACCAACCACAGTGCTGTGTATTACATTGGCCGCCGGCCTTTGCGCCGGTTGTTCCAAGCCTGAAAACACCGCGGCTCCGGCCAAGGAAGCTATTCACAAGCACGAGCATCACCCGCCGCACGGAGGCGCGCCGGTGGAACTCGGCGAGGAGGAGTATCACGTCGAAATTGTGCGCGACGCCTCCGCGGGGAAATTGCAGGCGTTTGTCCTGGACGGGGAATTGGAGAACTTTGTTCGCATCGCCGCGCCTTCACTGGAAATCACGGCCACCGTATCCGGCCACGAGGAGAAACTAACGTTCTTGCCCATTGCCAACGCTGCCACTGGGGAGAAAGTAGGCGACACCTCTCTTTTTGAGGCCCAGGCGGACTGGCTGAAGACCACACCGGCGTTCGATGCCGTCCTGAAAGAGATCACCGTGCGCACGAAGACATATACTAACGTAGCGTTCAGCTTCCCAAAGGGCAGCGATGAAGGCGGGAAGAAATAGAGTCTGCATGCTGGAATGCGGCCAAACTCTAAGCCCAAGACAACAAGCCATTGACTTATGCATAAATCCATTGTCCTGTTCCTTTTAATAACCTTGTCACGTGCTTGGCTGGTTCACGGCCAGGTCCGTGGCGATTCCATTTTCGACGGCGCGAACGGCGGCACAAACGGGAAGCCTTCCGTTTTGTCCGACGCCGCCAAAACAAACTCCGTTCGCAGTTCGCACCCTAATAGTGTGGCGGATGGCGCCCTGATTGGCTTCGATAGGCTGTCGGGGTTCCCGTTCCAGTTGTCCGATGACCTGGTGTCGAACACGAACGCAGCCAAGGCGAACGGGCAGGTCAACGCGATGATCCCGGAAGACATTCGCGCACTCGACCACCATACCGTCTTGGTCGAAGGCTTTATGGTTCCCCTCGATTATGAGAAGGACAAAGTGGTCGAGTTCATACTCGTCCAGGCCCCATTCGGTTGTTGTTATGGCTCTCCGCCTCAGATCCATGAATTGATCAAGGTCCGCGTCAAATCCCCCGGGGTTTCAGCAATAATGGACGGACCAGCGCGCGCGCGCGGAATGCTGCATGTCGGCGCTGAGCGCGAGAACGGCTTTCTCTCCAGCATCTACCGCATGGACGCCGAAAATCTTAGTGCAAAGCCGTAAGCATGGGGTCTCGTTCCTCACGTGCCAGACGCCGGAAGCTCGCGATGAGCCGGAAACGGAGCAAACGCAAGGCGGCAGCTTTGGCCGCCGCCGACCGGAAAGGCTGGATTACCGTGGGGGCCGGAGCCGTCCTGGGCCTAGCCTTGTTCGCCATTGCGCTTTCCATCGTTCCAACTGCTTCGCCCAAACACATGGTCCGGGCTCAGGCGGTTCGTGGAACGACCATAGGCCCGGCGGCAGCAACAAATCCCCCCGGTGCGGCGAACCAAAGACCCGCCGAACCAGCTACAGCCGATCGCGCTCCCCAGTGGGAGACTGTTCCTGCCCCCGTGGCGGCCTCGGCTGCGCAAGGTCCAGCCGGATACCGATCCATCGGTTTTGAGAAGCTCTCGGCCTTCCCGTTCGATGTGACCTACCAAATGTTGGATGATAAGAAGGATGCGCGAAACGCCTCAGCCGATACACTGCGGCAGATCCCCAACGAAGTGAAGGCCCTCAACGACCATAAGGTCTCTGTGAAGGGCTTTATGCTCCCAACGACATTGGAACACGGGCGGGCGACGGAGTTCCTGATCTTGAGGAACCAAAGCATGTGTTGCTACGGCATTCCTCCGAGGATTACGGAATGGGTTAATGTCCGCACGGCAGGCAAGGGCATCAAGCCGATTATGGATCAGCCGGTAACCGTCTGCGGCACCTTTCATGTCGGTGATGTGCGGGAAAACGGCGAACTGGTAGGCATCTATCGCCTCGACGCCGAGAAACTGACTCCGGATTATATTCAGCCGTGAACCAGGCTAACATATCCGCCACGGCGGTCGCCTCGCTCCGCCCGCCCGCTCAATTCGAAGTGGTTGCGAGAGTCCTCAATGTCTCCAGATACTTCGATAGCCTCTTAGGTGGTAACCAGGTGACAGCGTTGAACCATGCAGCCTTTGAGGTCCGGCGAGGCGAGGTGTTTGGTCTGCTTGGCCCGCCGGGCGCCGGGAAATCTACCATGCTCAGAATCCTCGCCGGAAAGCTGCGTCCCTCGGAGGGCAAAGTCGAGGTGTTTGGCCGTTCCCCCCGGCGCGGCTGTATCAAGGCGCGCATTGGCTACCTGGCCGAAAAGCATACCCAGGCTCGGCGGACCCCGACCACCGGGATTCGCGGTTTGCTGGAAAGGCTTTTGGCGCTGGTGGGGCGCGCGGGCGGCGGGATGCCGGGCGAACGTCCCCAGAGCCGGCAGCCCTTGGTTGGCTTGTTATCCGCGTTCATAAACCGCCCGGATTTGCTCCTGCTTGACGAGCCCTTCGATGGATTGGATACGGCCGGGTCTGAGGAGTTGAAACACCGGTTGCTGGCGCTGGCCCGGAGCGGGAAAACAATAGTCCTCACCAGCCAGTGGTTAGCCGACGCGGTCGGTGTCTGTGACCGGGTGGCGATTTATCGCTTGGGGGCGATTGAGGCGGTGGGGACGCTTGAAGAATTGTTCTGCCAACCCGCCGCCATTTGCTTTTTGGCTCCTGTCCTGTCACCCGCGACCTCAAAGGGCCTGGTGCGGGTCATCTGCGAGGATTTGCATTACGGAACTGCTCCACAAGAGTTCCCTGCAGGAGCACCCTTAACCGAGTCCCCCGGCGTTATATCGAACGTTCTACTTGCCCCGGCGCCTGCTCCGGCTCCTGTGGCTTCGGACAAGGTCCTCGCGTCTCTGGTTAAGCAGTCCTGCCCTGCCCCGCCTGCGGAGGTTCCCGACAAACCCTCCGACGCCGTGGATCATAAGCGGCTCGCGGAACTGACCCGCCCTTGCACTTAGCCCGCATGTTTCACACTCCGATTGAAACGGTGGTAGACTGTAGGGTAGGGTGCGCAGTCCTCTGCGCGCCGAGACGCAGCAAAACCGCAAAGTCCTGCCCATTCACGGCGCGCAGAGGACTGCGCGCCCTACCGGTGTGAAATACCCGGGTTAGGGGATTCCAAATGCATACGACCGACCTTTCCCGGTGGCAGCACAGCCATGATTTCTGCGCCGACTTTGCCGCCGCAGAAAAGAATACCCGGCGCGTGCTCGCGCTGACCGCAGTGATGATGGTGGTGGAAATCATCGGCGGCCTGGCGCTGCACTCGATGGCACTGTTTGCGGACGGTTTGCACATGGGCACGCACGTCGCGGCGTTTTTCATCACGGTGGCCGCTTACGCCTTTGCCCGCCGTCACGCCAGCGACCGCCGTTATTCGTTTGGCACGGGCAAAGTGGCCGTTTTGGGCGCTTTTGCCAGCGCCATCATCCTGGGCGCCATTGCCCTGGTAATGGCGGGCGAGTCCGTTCACCGGCTGTTCAATCCGCTCCCCATTCATTTCAACGAAGCCATTGTCGTGGCGTGCGTGGGTCTGGCCGTGAATATTGTCAGCGCGCTGCTTCTTAAGGACCACCCTCACCACGAAGATCACCATGGCCACGGTCACCACCACGACTTGAACCTGAAGGCGGCCTATGTTCATGTGCTTGCCGACGCGGTGACGTCGGTCCTCGCGATCTGCGCCCTGACCGGAGGTAAGTTCCTGGGGTGGACCTGGCTGGACCCGGTGATGGGAATCGTCGGCAGCGGAGTGATTGCCCAATGGGCCTATGGCCTGGTGCGCGATACCAACGTGATCCTGCTGGATCGAGAACCGGAGAGCAGCGACCTGAATGCCGAGATTAGGCGTGCGATTGAGAGTGACGGCGATACTGTCATTGCCGACCTCCACATCTGGCAGGTCGGCGCGAACAAGTTTGCGGCTATTATTTCAATCGTGGCTCATCAACCCCGCTCGCCGGCGGCCTATAAGGCCCTTTTCAAAGAACATGCTGAGTTGGTGCATGTGACGGTGGAGGTGCAAAGGTGCGACGCCGAACAAATGAAAGAGCCGAGTAGGCAAGCAGCCTGAACGGGAAACGCCCGTTGCAGGCGGGCCAATGAGAATGAACGAAGGTCTATTCAACGGATACGTCGTGCTGGCGTTTCTTCTGGCCGTAGGCGGAGGCGCGCTGGGAGCATCGCTGGGCACATCACACCGGCGCTTGTGCGCCTTGATCAGCCTTGGGGCAGGCACGCTGCTCGGGGTGACTGCCTTCGCGATCCTGCCGGAGTGCCTGGAAGCGGTGCAATGGTGGGCGGTTTTGCTGGCGCTCGGGTCGGGCTACGCCGTATTCGCCCTGGTCACCCGATACGTTTATCACGTCTGCCCCGCGTGCGCCGCCAGCCATTTCGACGAGGCGACTGCCCACCACTTCAGCGAAATCGCCGCCGCGATGATGCTGGCGCTGTCCATCCACTGCACGGCGGATGGACTGGCTCTGGCCGCGGGTCATGAAGCGCACGCAGCGCATGCCCCGGGCGGAAGATTGCTCGATGTCTCCCTCGTCATGGCGGTGTGCGTGCATAAGGTTCCCGAAGGTCTGGCTCTGGGCGCGCTGCTGTTGGGCGCCGGATTCAAGCGCGCCCAAGTGGTGCTTCGTGTGGCCGGGGTCGAAGCGACCACGCTTCTGGGCGGTGTCGTGGGCTGGCTTTTCCTGCGCCACATTTCCGCTGTTTGGGTGGAGCTTGTGGTTGCGCACGCAGGGGGCGGATTCCTGTTTCTCGCGGTCCATGCGGTTATAGGGGAGATACTCAAGCACCATAAGGCTCTCGTCCTGACGAGCTTTGGCATCGGCTTCGGCGCGATCGGGAGCCTAACTCTGTTCCTCCGGCTTTTCTGAGGGCTCGACTGCGTAAAGGTGCGCACATCTTGTATTTGGCACGAGGTGTAGATTATGAGTCCCGTGGAAGCTGCCGCGCCCGGCTTACTGAGGCGGATTGGCCGGAGGCTTGCGAACTCGGTGATCAGGGAATTGGTCGTAGCGAGCTTTGCTCCAGGGTAGTGACTCCACGCGGGCATCAAAGTAGATGTAATTGGCGCGCGGGCCGTGACGGTTGTAGGGAATCCACCCCTGGTTGCCGCACGAACCGCTAACCCTTATCGCTGGTCATCTGGTCGAGTTGCTTGGCCAAGTCGCAGGGGACCCAAACAGTAAAACGGACAACACCGTCGGTTTCCTAGTTCTCCTCGCGGTGACCTTAACAGAGGAATGGGCATCGTCAATGTCCTGTGCCCGAAGACAAACGCTTCGCCGTGCGGGAGGTAACCAAGCCAGCAAGAGTGGTTGGTCCGAGGCTCAACCGACCGCACGCGGCCGGGCAATTTGACACTGGGACACCAGGAAGTAGGTTATCTCCATGTTTTCCCGGCTGCCCAAACTAGCCTTGGTGGCGGCGCTGGCCTGTTCTTTGGGCCTGCACTGGGGCCTTTTGCAGTCAGTAGCCTGGGTGAGCATGGTGGTCAGCTATTCGCAGGAGGCACCGCTCAAGGAAGCGGTGGTTATGACGTTTGACGGAAAGCATCCCTGCTCGCTCTGCAAGCAAATCGCCCAAGGCAAACGATCGGAGAAGAAGTCCGAGCTTCCTCCCACGGGCAAGAAATTCGAGTTCTCATATTCGGCGGCCGCCTTCGTCTTCGCGGCTCCTTCCGATTACTGGGAGATCTGTTGGCCGGAAGATTCAGCCACTTCACTGGCCCACTCTCCCCTGGTCCCCCCTCCGAGGCAACTCCCCGGCTAGCTACAGTTCCTTGGCTGGCGCGCGAGGCGCGCGCCGGTTCGTTTTTCCCATTATTAACCGTAGAAGCGCCCAGTGGCGCGAGTATTTGAGTTTTTCCGTTTAACGTTGAGACCCGCTGTGTGGCGGCGTGTCGCACACCTTGAGATTTGATTATGAATACAAGACTAAATTCGCAGATGATTGGGATCGGGGGCGTCTTATTGGCCGGCATTTTGGTGCCCAGCGTGGGCCGGGCTTGCGCCTGCGGCTGTGACGTTTTCGACATTGGCACAAGCTCGATGTTCCCAAAGGAACAAGGCGGGATGGCTTTCCTGAATTACGACTACCAGGACCAAAACCGCAACTGGAGCGGCACTTCCCAGGCGCCTGCCGCCGACAATGACGACAAAGATATTGCGACGCAGTTCTTCACGTTCGGCCTGCAATACATGTTCAACACGAGTTGGGGCGCCCAAATTGGGGTGCCTTACGACTTTCGCCATCTCAGAACGACGGATGACACGGGTGCCGTTGTCACCCGCAATTGGAGCCAGCTTGGCGATATCCGAGTCCGGGGCATTTATACCGGGTTCTTTCCGGACATGTCCGCCGGTGTGACGCTCGGCTTAAAGCTTCCGACCGGCGACTATAGTTATGATTCCGCCGTCGTGGATCGCGACTCGCAACTCGGAACCGGCAGCACGGATATTCTGCTCGGCGGCTTTTACTATCACAACCTGGACGTGAACTACCGGTGGGAATGGTTCGCGCAGGCGGAGCTGGATGTGCCGGTGCTGACCCAGGACCAGTATCAGCCCGGTCTTGAACTGGATGCGGCGGCCGGGATTTATTACAATGGCCTCACAGTGGGCTCCGTAAGAATTTCCCCGGTGGCCCAAGTCATCTTTTCCGAGCGGACCAGCGACAGCGGCGCCAACGCGGCCAATCCGGTCGCCTCAGGCTTCCAGCGCGTGCTGCTTTCCGCGGGAATAGACATCCACATCCATCCCGTGGACATATACGCCGATGCCGAGATTCCCGTGTACCAGGACTTTACTGGCAACCAACTGGCCGCTCCGGTGCTTTTCAAAGTGATCCTTAGCTATATGTTTTAGGCAAGCGGTGCAATGGTGGGCGGTCTTGCTGGCCCTCGGTTCGGGCTACGCCGTATTCGCCTTGATCTGGCGGCCCACGCGGTTCTGGGGGAGATCCTCAAACAGCACAAGGCCCTTGTCCTGACGAGCTTCGGCGGCGGTTTTGGCGTGATCGGGACCTTGACCCTGTTCCTCCGGCTTTTCTAAAGGCACGAAGCCGGGCGGTTGTCCGTTGCGGCGAGCTGTGGCGCGGCAGCCGGCGGAGTGGCCGGGCATGGCAGGACCACCTGCGGCGGGTATCTGTAGATTGGGCACGCTCCCGAGGAGTGAACGGCTGGTGGCGCCGCGGCCTCGAGCCATCAGAAACCCAATTTCCCCAAGCCATCGAGGACGCGCACTTGTTTTATGCCTAATACATTATATTTGCGGATATACTCATATTGTGCTTTCTTGAGAGCAAGATATGCGAACTCCAAGACGGTTGTGGTGCGGCCCAGCGCGAGGGGCGTGGCTGTACCCTGTGCTCCTGAGCGCGCTGCGGGTCGCGGGCGGCAGTGTTCAGCCGTCCGATGCCGTCTCCGGCTCGACCAATGCCGTCGCGAACCCGGCGCTGCCCGCGGGCGCGCCGACGCAATCGCAGGCTGACCAAAAGGCTGCCGGAAACGGAACGAATTCCCCGACCGAGCTGCCGGCCGTAGTCGTCATGGGGGAGCTGGACGCAGCGCGCGAGCGGATCGCGCCCAGCCTGGGCGCTGTCACTTACAAGATTGGCATCAACCAAATTCAGTCCATGAGCCAGGGCGAAAACTCATCTTTTCAGCAGGTGCTGTTGCGAGCGCCAGGCGTCGTCCAGGACGAATTCGGGGAAGTGCATATTCGCGGCGATCATGGCGACGCGCAATATCGCGTTAATGGCGTTTTGCTGCCCGAGAGCCTCAATGGTTTCGGGCAGGAAATCGAGCCGCACCTGATCAATTCGGTCACGCTGATCACCGGAACGCTGCCGGCCCAGTTTGGCGATCGCACGGCCGGAATTATCGACATTACAACCAAGACGGGTTCTCAACTCAACGGCAATCAGTGTTCGCTCTATGGCGGCAGTTACGATACAGTTCATGCCTCCGTGCAGTTGGGAGGCACGACGAGTAACCTGGACTACTTTGTCAGCGCCTCCTATCTGCACAACAACCTCGGCATTGACAACACAACGGCCAGCCCCGACCCCCTGCACGATATTACGGATCAAGAGACGTTCTTTGGTTACTTCTCGCATCGCTTCGACGAAACGAGCCGGTTGACCCTGTTGACCAGCGCTTCGTATGGCGACTTTGAGATTCCAGACACGGCGGGACTTTCGCCGACCTATCAATTGACGAACGGCCCGCCGGCTAACTCGGCCGAAATCAACGAAAACCAGAACGAGCAGAATTATTATGCCGTCCTCTCGTATCAGAAATCGGTGGACGCTTTTTCGCTCCAAGTGTCCGCCTTCACCCGCTATACGGGCATTCGGTTCAGTCCTGATCTGGTGCAAGACCTGCTCTTTGACGGCAACGCGGCTCAGGTGGAAAACAGCGATTTCGCCAACGGCCTCCAGGCGGATGGGGCCTACAAACTGGGCGATCACCACACCCTGCGGGCCGGTTTGCTCGTGAACTACGACCAGGAACAGCTCAACACCGAGTCGGCGGTCTTCCCTGCTAATTCACAATTCGCCCCCAACCCCTCGGACAACAACCTGCCCGGGCCGACCCCCCAATCGTCCACCACGCCCGTCGCGATCTCGGCCAACAGTGCAAACAGCGGATTGACCTCCGGGATTTACCTGCAGGACGAGTGGCAATTGACCGAGCGGCTTACGCTGAACTACGGCGTGCGTTATGACCGCTTCGATGCCTCGTTCGATCACGAAGACCAGTTCAGTCCGCGTGCCAATCTGGTCTGGCAGATTGACGATGCCACTTCCGCCCACATCGGCTATGCGCGCTATTTTATGCCGCCGACACTGCAGTACATTCCACTGTCGCTGGTCAAAAAATTCGAGTACACGACGGACGCTCCGTTCAACGAGCGGGATGATCCTCAGATGTGCGAACGGGATAACTATTTTGATGTGGGTATTTCCCACCAAATCATCACGCCGTGGCAAGTCACGCTGGATTCGTTTTGCAAGCTGGCCAGAAACCTGCTCGACGACGGCCAGTTCGGCAGTGCAGTCATTCTCAATAATTTCAATTACACCTCCGGCACTGTTTACGGCGCGGAGTTGAGCAGCACCTACAAGCAAGGTCCCTGGTCTGCGTTTGGAAACTTTTCGTATGTCCAAACCCAGGCACGCAACATTGACTCGGCTGAATACGAATTCCCGAACAACGAGCTGGCTTACGTGTCGGCGAATTCTATCCAACTGGATCACCAAGGCCTTTTCACCGGGTCCGGGGGGGTGGCCTACGCCTTCTTGACAAACACCCGGTTGCACACCGATTTTCTGTACGGCAATGGTTTGCGCGCCGGCTTCGCGAATGAGGAAAAACTACCTGCTTATTGGACGGCAAATGCTGGGGTAGAGCAGGTTTGGCATTTGCATTGGGGGCGCATCAGCGAGTTAAGGCTGCGCTTTGATTGCCTCAACCTCTTCAACGCGGCTTATGAAATTCGCAATGGCACGGGCATCGGCATCGCGGCCCCGGCGTACGGCCCACGCCGCGCCTTTTACGCCGGGATCACGGCAGTCTTCTAATTTACGAACGAGGAGACCAACTATGAGATCCCGCTCAACGGAGTTAACACATGAGCGAGCCAAGATTCTCAAGGTTACGGGATCTTCCTCGCCCACGATCAGGAGGTTACGGCTTCTTTTGGCGCGGCCTACCTCTGGAAGCATTACTCCAGCCTCAATGCCTCCCAATACGGTATGCGCTTTGGCATTTTCGGCGGGCTTTCCTATGTGTTCTAAGGTTTGCCCGCGATAAATGAACTCCGTGGGTGCAATTCGGATGTTGCCACGGGAAGCCTGTGATAGGAAGATAAGAACAGGCAGGCTTAGGCCCAGCCACTAGCGCGTGCTGTAATAGACGCTGAGGAAACGACCTTATGCAAGTTTTCCATGTACCCCATAGACACCGAAGCGGCTCCCGCAAGAGACGCCGCCAGCGAATCATTGACATACCGAAGAGTGGCCGCTGCGGCGACAAGGTGCACGCCCTGCGAGGCAAGACGCCGTGGCGGCGCCGATATGTGGTACCGGAAGACCCGCGCACGTCCGCCCAAGGGCAGGCGCGGGATGATTTCGGGGGGCCGGCGCAGGCCTGGGGGAAGAAGCTGACGCAGGAGCAGCGGGACGCGTGGAACGCGCTGGCGAAGCAGCAATGGAGCAAGCCCCGGCTGGACCAGGCGGGACCCTTGCTTGGGGAACAGGTTTTCACGGGACGGAGCAGCGTGCTGCTAAAGGTGGGCAAGGAGCTTCTGCTGTGGCCAACGCCCAAGCCGATATTCAAGCCGACCCCGGTTGTGGGGCTGAGCGTGACCAACGGCAGGGATGGCGTGAGGATCATGGTGCGGGTCAGCGGGCCGGTGGAGGAGGACATCATGGTGTTTGTGCAGGCGCCGTGCAGCGCGGGGCGGAAGAAGTGGCGGCACGGAGCTTATCTGTGCCTGCTGCCGGCGCCGGCAGGCGGGGAAGCTGATATAACGGCACAGTACGTGGCGCGGTTCGGTGAGCCGGAGCCTGGGACAAAGGTGTTTATCCGGACGCAGCAACAGCGGGATGGCTGGAAGGACCTTGAGAAGGACCTCGGTGAGGTGGTGCCCGTGAGGGCGGGGAAGGGCGAATGGGGAGTGCGGAATGCGGAGTGCGGAATGGGGACGACAGATCAAGCGCCAGCGGCAAGCATAGGGTTAGAGAGTTTAAATGGGTTGCTTCAGCCACATAAGTTGCAGGAGGCGAACGGGTTGGGTGGTTCAGACAGGCGGCAGCAGGATGGGGCCGCAGGGTCGCGGGCGGAAGGGATGGGCGTACGATGCACAAGGGGGTGGTTCCGTGTCGCTACCGCGTCAATACCGTATTACTACCGTTGGGGGACGCGGGAGAGCCGGCATATCGCAAAAGGCAAATGGCAAACTGAGGGTGTTGCCGGCAGGCACACAAGGCGGCACTGGCGCGAATTGTGGCACGGCAGTTAGAAGAGGGGGCTTTAGTTCTTTAGCGCCCAAGGTCGTGCTGCGCGTGCTCTTTGGCTTTGGCCTTGGGGGCTTTCTTGAGGGTCTCGTCCAGGGAGGGGGGAGGGTGCGAAATATCACCTCGCCACTTCCGCTAAGTCAACTTGGTGGTTCCGGCTTCTGCTTCGGCACGCTCAAGATTCAGGGCGAGCAGCCGCTCTAAAAGCTGTTCGTCGCTCAAATCAGCGGGCCAGCCGTAGGCAGCGGCGACGGCGGCATCCAGTTTCTTGTGGGCCAGGTCAAGCCATGCGGGGCGCTCGTTGTAGAGGTTCGTGAGCGTGCGCCTCTTGAGCTTGGCGGCGCAATCGGCGTCGCGCGGCTTCAACCGCGGGTAACGCACGGTGCCGACGCCGGTTTCCGCGTCCACGGTTTTCAGGTCAATGTAGCGCGCCCACGGGCCGGAGCTTGAGCCGGGGAATTCGAGCGTGCGCGTTTCCGTCCACTCGGGCGGATTGAGCCAGAGTTCGCGCAGTACATTCAACTCCTTCGCGGCGGCGGCGATGGCGGAGCGATGCTCCTCGGGCGCGGCGGGCGCTGCCCCGTAGGGCGGCGGAGTCTCCTTTGCGCGGTAGTACTTCGCTGCCAGCATTTCCGCCTCGACCGGATTGGGAACTGGGCGCGGGGGCTCCGGGGCCGGCCTCGGCCTGGGTAGTCCCAAGTCATCAGGGAAGGGGAACGGGAAGGTCTCAAAGCAGGTAGTCGGAGTGTAGCGTGGCCGCGTCTCCAATCGGGTGCCCTGACTCAGCGACCAGGATTGATGCAAGCGGGACTGCAATACTCCAAAGAAGAAGTCATCCGAACGCCCAAACACGATAACGACGTTCGCTGGCAAAGCCACCGTGTCCAGCCACGTGAACATTCGATGCTTCGCGACCATGCAGGTGGAAAGAAACCTCGTGTGCAGGGCGAAAGCCTCGCGCATAGCTGGCCGGCTTTCGGCGTAGATCCACCAATTGCTCGCGTAGGTTTCCCGGCGGTTCTTCTCTCGGAGCGGCTTAACCCTTCTCTCTACGTAGCCAAACGGGGCGGCATATCGAGCAGCATCCTCGCTCACCATGTCTAGGCCAAAATCAATGGTCCACGCGTTGCGTGGCCGCTTTGTCAGGTCGTTACCATTGTAGTACGGCCGGAGAACATCGCTGTTGGGTTTCCCCGACGGATTTGGGGCCGCCAGCCACTCGAAGGCAGTTTCAGACGGAACGTCAAAAGGCCCGGCTGGGGTTATGCCCATGAAGCTTGTTCCACAATTTGCCGCGAGAACCCTAGCCGTGTGGACCTGAATGCTTGCGGCGAGTTGCGCACTGATTTCCTTGACCTCGTGGCCATCGAGAATCCGTTGTGCGTCGGAGCCGTCGTCGAAGCCGACCATGCTGACGTGAACATTCGCCCCAGCAAGAACCCAATCCCGGTCGCTCTCGGCAAAAAAGATGTCGCCCGTCTCTTTGATGCGCTTGAGCACCTTCCGGTTTGCTCCGCCGCGAATCCCTTGCGTCGCCAGCAAGCCCGCGCGCTTGCATTTGCCGTGTTCGACTTGCTGCCGCGCCTTTTCAAACCAGTAACAGCAAAGGTCGGCTTCCGGCGGCACGCGGTCGCGGTAGGTGGCAAAGAGTTTCTCGACGTATTCGTCGCCGAGTCCGCTGCCGAGGCTCTTGCCATCGCCGGTGCGGAGTTTCTTCCCGCCCAGGAACGGCGGATTGCTGACGATGAATTCCACTTCCGGCCAGTCGGTGAAAAGGGCGTCGGCGCAGCGGAAGTTGGCGCTCATGCGCTTCAGGATCGGCTCAGCGGGGAACCCGTAGCCGTTGGCCCGCAGCCATTGGATATAGCCAATCCACACGACCGTTTGGGCTAGGTCGTGCGCGTAAGGGTCAATCTCCAGGCAGTAAAGCTGGAGCGGGTTGACCTGCGGGAATTGTGGGGTGCAACCGTGCTCGCGGAGGAAGTGGTTTACTTCCTTTTCAAGTTCGAGAAGCTTCTGGAGGACGACAAAGAGGAAATTGCCGGAGCCGCCGGCTGGGTCGAGCACGCGGATAGCTCTCAGACGTTCCAGAAACGCGAGGACAAGCTTCTCCCCCTGGGAGCGGGATAGTCTCCTGCTGACGGCCAGCAAGGGTTCCGCTTTGGCGCGAACGGCGGCCCATTCGCGGCGCAGCGGCGCAAAGATGACAGGTTCAACGACGGTTTCGATGTGCGAGCGGCTGGTGTAGTGCGAGCCAAGCTGGGAGCGTTTGGCGGGATTGAGGCCGCGCTCGAAGAGGGTGCCAGAGATGGAGACGTCCACCGCACTCCAATCCTCGGCCGCCACGGCGCCGATGGCGGCGATTTCAGCGGCAGTGAGTTCGAGCACGGGTGTGGCGTCGAACAGGCTGCCGTTGAAGTGGCGGATGGGTTCCAGCAGGAAATCGCCGCCGGCGGCCATGGCGCTGAACAGGTTGCCGAGGTAGCGGGCGAACATCTTTGGGTCGCGGCCCGCGCCCCTTACCAGCCGGGTGAACAGGCCGCGTTCCAGCAAGCCCACGTCTTCGGCGAAGAGGCAGAACACCACGCGCACGAGAAAGTGCGCGACGGCTTGCGGATCAAGACTGCGCTTGCGCATGGACTCGGCGATTTCGGCGAAGTGGCCGCTGGCCTTCTCGGTGATGGCTTCACTGGTGACGCCGGGGCGGAGCTTGTCAGGAGCGAAAAAGACTGCGTTGAGGATTTCGAGGCTGCGCGACCGAGCCAGCGTCTCCAAGCTGATTTCGTGTGTCCGGGTGGGCGCGTTGTTGAAGTTGGTGCGGATGCGGATGACGTCCATGTCGCACACGACCAGGAGCGGTGGGTTGTTGAGGTCGGCGCGGTATTCGAGAAGCTGGTCATAAGCGGCGTCGAGGTCTTTGTGCCGGCCTTTGTATTCCCAGCCAAAGAAGTCCTTCTTCCAAACGTCGGCCCAGCCGTCTCCGCCGCTGTGTTTGGAGGCGCCTCGCTCGAAGGTGAACCACTCCCCCTTCGGATCGGCGTCTTGCGGCTTGGGGTGGCCGACCAGCTCGCACAGGTCGAGAAAATGCGCCTGCGCGGCGGAGCGCTCCGTGAGGTCAACCTTGGTCCACTTGGCGATAAAGCCCTCGGCGGTCATGCGAAAGCAGGCGGTGCTTCGGGCCAGTTGGTTCGGGCCGGCATGCGCGCAGGCTTGGGTTTGAGCGTCGGCACGGCCCGTTTATACACGAGACGGGCGGCGCCGTCATGCTCTTTGGCGTGATTCGCTATCTCCGTTTGCTGTAGCGCAGGAAGGCGCGCAGTTGGCCGGGGTGCTCCCGCCAGAAGCTGACCAGCTTGGAGAACACCGCCAGCGTTTGTGGCCGCAAGTGGTGCTCGATGTCTTCTACTTCCTGGTCCACGGTGGCGGCATCCAGCCCGAGAATCTCGAACATCTCGGTGAGTATCTTGTGCCGGGCCTTGATGTGCTGCGCGACTTGCCGGCCAGCCGGGGTGAGGGTGAAGCCGCGGTAGCGCTCGTAATTGACGAAGCCGCGCCGGGCCAGCCGCCGCACCATATTGGATACCGCCGACCGGCTCAGGCCCAGGGAGGCCGCGGTATCGGCCACGCGCGCATACCCCTTCTGGTCCACCAGCTCCTGGATCCGCTCCAGGTGGTCTTCCGTGGATTCCGACCGGCCCGCCATCGCCGGCCGTTGCTTTGGGCTTGTTCGTGTCACCGCCCGTGTGTTTAGCAGGAATCCAAGTGCTTGGCCAGTTATTCCGGTCTTTGGGGGTCGCTTGCCGCGGGAATCATGGTTGCGGCGGGGCGCTTGTCCGTAGAGCCCCGGGCGGCCTGGGGCCGGCCTATCCTGATGAAGGCGGGGCAAAACAGAGGGAGATAGGTTGTTTTACCGCTAAAACAATATATTCGACAGCAAACATGCATTATGCTTTCTTAGACGGTGATGTATTCAGACCATCAGTGAGCAAGAGCGCAACAGGTTCAGCCGCGCCGGGCGGAGCAACGGCACCAGACCAGAACGGGCCGGTGGGGCACAGCCCTGGCTGGCAGGAGCCAAACGACCGGCAGTTGGCCGAGGGCGAAGTGAGCGCATCGCCCGGCCCGGGAAATGCCGCTGCCGGCTCGTGCCAGGCAGCGACGGGCACCGTATCGCTGGAAGGGATGCACAGCACCGTGGCGGTGCCGGACGCTCAAGCCGGGTTCTGGCGGCAATGGCGCGCGTTTGTGGGGCCGGCCATTCTCATCAGCGTCGGCTACATGGATCCGGGCAACTGGGGCACGGACCTCGCGGGGGGCGCGCAGTTCAAGTATGGGCTCCTCTGGGTGGTCGGCCTCGCCAGCTTGATGGCCATCTTCATGCAGGTGATCTCCGCCCGGCTGGGAGTGGTGCTGGGGAAAGACCTCGCCCAATGTTGCCGGGAATGGTATCCGCGCTGGACGCGCTGGCCCAACTGGCTGTTCTGCGAGCTGGCCATCGGTGCCTGTGACCTGGCAGAAGTGCTGGGCAGTGCCGTGGCACTGAACCTCATGTTCCATATCCCGCTGCTTTGGGCGGTCATTATCACCGGGCTGGATGTGCTGCTGCTGCTGGGCCTGCAGCGGTTTGGGGTGCGGACGATCGAGGCGGTGGTGCTGGTGCTGGTAGCGACCATTGGGGTGTGCTACTTCATTGAGATATTCATCCTGCCGCAAACCCGGCCCGGCTTCCTGGAGATGGGCCGTTCGCTGGTCACGCCAAGCCTCAGTCACCCGGGAATGATTTACGTGGCGATTGGCATCATCGGCGCCACGGTCATGCCCCATAACCTTTACCTGCACTCGGCCCTGGTGCAGAGCCGGCAATTGCAGAAGGACCAGACCTCCATCCGCAGTGCCGTCCGGTTTAACACAATTGACTCCATAACGGCCTTGACCGTGGCCTTCTTCGTCAACGCAGCGATCATGGTGCTGGCGGCGATGGTTTTCTACGGCAAGACCAGCGTGACGGTAGCCGGCGGCCAGGTGGTCTCCTTCAGCCCGGACAGCGACTGGATTCGCATCGCGTATCTGACGCTGGCCCCATTGCTGGGAACGCCACTGGCCAGCGCCTTGTTCGTGGTCGCCCTGCTGGCCAGCGGCCAAAGCAGCACCATCACCGGCACGCTCGCCGGGCAGGTGGTGATGGAAGGCTTCATGCATTGGCGGATCAAGCCCTGGCTGCGACGGCTCGTTACGCGGACGCTGGCCATTGTGCCGGCGGTTCTCATCATTGGGATTCGCGGGGACAGCAGTGTGAATGACCTGCTGACCCTAAGCCAGGTAGTGCTTGCCCTTCAGCTCCCGCTGGCCATGTTCCCGCTGCTCCATTTTACTTCCTCGCACAAGCGCATGGGCGGTTGGAAGCTCGGAGCGTTTCTCTTGTTTGCCGGCTGGGGTAGCGCCATCTTGATTACGGTGATGGACATCTGCGGATTGCCGGACTCTCTTAAGGCGGCATGGCATGTCATCGTTGGCGGCTGAACCCAGGAAAGGGCTCCACATGTATAAGACCATACTCGTAACATTGGACGGCACACCGACCGATAGGGCGATCATCCGGCACGTCAAACAACTCGCGACGCTCGCTCAAAGCCAAGTAGTGTTGCTCCATGTTGCCGACGGTTGGGCCGCCCGAACCTATGGGCCGGATGCGGTCAGCCCCGAGATTACGGAGGACACGGCGTACCTGGACAAGGTCCGGGCGGAGTTTCAAGCTGCGGGGATCAACGCCACGAGCGAGCTTGCTTATGGCGATCCCGTAACGGAAATCGTCAAATGGGTTCAGCAGAAAGGCTGCGACTTGGTCGCCATGAGCACACATGGTCACCGGTTCATTGCCGACATCTTCCGCGGCACCACTGCCAGCCGCGTCCAGCATAGCGTTAGCGTGCCCGTTCTCCTGCTCCGGGCGAAGTGATGGGGAAACTCGCCACCCACCTTCACGCCCGGGCATTCTGAACCTTCGATATTTATATGCGCCTGCTGATCGTGGAAGACGACAAGAAGACGGCCCGAGCTCTTGCAGCGGGGTTGGGTCGCGCAGGCTTTTCCGCCGCCGTCGCCCATACCGGCGAAGAAGGCTTCTTTCTGCTGAATGCGGAGTCGTTCGACCTGGTCGTGCTGGACTGGATGCTGCCAGGGCGGGACGGCATTGAGATTCTCAAGACCCTGCGCGCACGCGGCACAAAGACTCCGGTGGTCCTGTTGACGGCGCGTGATGCCGTCGAGGACCGCGTGCTCGGCTTGGAGAGCGGTGCGGACGATTACCTGGTTAAGCCCTTCGCATTTGCGGAGCTCGTAGCGCGGATTCGGTCGCTCCTGCGGCGGGCCTCTCCGGCAGAACCGCTCAAGAAGGCGGTGGCGGATTTGCTGGTGGACTTGGAGGCGCGGCGGGTTTCGCGGGCGGGGATGCCCATTGAATTGACGCCTCGGGAGTTCGATCTGCTGGCCTGCCTGCTGCGCCACCCGGGCCAGGTGGTGACGCGGGCCATGCTGGCGCAAGACGTATGGCGCGAACCCAACCGCATCACGCCGCTCGATAACGTGATAGATGTGCATGTGGCGCACCTGCGGCGGAAGGTGGACGAAGGGCACGCCAGGAAGCTGATTCACACGGTGCGCGGCGTTGGCTTCGTGCTGCGCGAGGAGGCGTCGGCGTGAGGCGCTGGTGGCTGAAGCGCTCTTTGCGGATGCGCTTGGCCGTGTGGTATGCCGCGACGGGAGCGGCGGTATGGGTGTTATGCCTTTGCGTGGCCGCCGCCTCAGGCGTGTGGAAGCCGGGAACGGGCGCGAACCTGCTGCTCACGCTGGCCATTGGCAGCCCCGGGGCGCTGCTGCTATGCGGTGTGTCGGGGTATTTCATTGCCGGGCGCGCGCTGGCGCCGGTCAAAGCGATGGTGCAGCGGACGCGGTCTCTGTCAGCGAAATCCCTGAGCGAGCGTCTGCCGGTGGCAAACCCGCACGATGAGCTGGGCGAACTGGCCACCGTCTTCAACCAGACCTTGCAACAGCTCGAAAGCTCCTTTGCCGAGCTCAGGCGGTTCACGGCGGATGTGTCGCACGAATTGCGCACGCCCCTGACGGCCATGCGCGCGGTGGGCGAGGTGGCGCTGCGCGAGCGCAACCCGGCCATCCTCTACGACGCGCTCGGGAGCATGCTGGAGGAGGTCGGGCGGATGAACCAATTGATCGAGCGGCTGTTGCTGCTGGCGCGGGGCGACGACGATGACATGCCGGCGCACCTGGAAGCCGGGCCGGTGCGCCAAGTGCTAATGGACGTGACCGAGGCGCTGGCGCTCGTGGCCGAGGAGAAGCAGCAGCAGCTCGAGGTGGACTGCGCCGACTACCTCCTGGCGGTGTTCGACCCCGCCCTGTTGCGCCTGGCCCTGATCAACCTGGCCCAGAACGCCATTCGTTACAGTCCGCAAGGCAAGCCAATCCGCCTGCGCGCCTTTTCCGGCCCGAACGCCGTTGTGATCGAAGTAGCGGACGAAGGCCCGGGCATCGTGCCCGAGCACCAGCAGAGAATCTTCGAGCGCTTCTACCGGGTGGACAAGGCCCGGTCGCGCGCGGATGGCGGGGCCGGTTTGGGGTTGGCCATCGTCAAGTGGGCGGTCGAGCGAATGGGGGGCAGCGTAGCACTAAGGAGTGAAGTGGGACACGGCAGCGTTTTCTGCCTGAGCTTGCGCCGGGTAGGGCCTTGAAAGTCCGACCACCCCCGTAGCGACTTGCGGGGCAGAGCCTGCCTGGATCACGAAGGCCGATGACAGGCGTCGCCTTACACACGAATTAGGCGGCGTCCGACAGGAGAAATATATCCCGCCCAATAGACGGGAATTTGCCCTCGGCTATCGTGCAGGCTGGGTAGAAACGAAAGCCCGATGCAAGACTCATCCCAGCTTTGCCGGAGAGCAACCGCAGCCGCGGTGGCTGTGGCCGCTTTTGGCCTCACCATCGTCCTGCTGAAATCCGGCTCCGGCCAGCCCGCACCGGCCCACCCGCCTCAGGGGCCAGACTCAGCTTCCAATACTCTGCCGCCTGAAGCGACAGTCGAGCTGGCGCCAAGCCAACTGCAGGCGATCAAGATAGGGCCTGTGGGAACTTACCGTTTTCCCGTTGAGAGAGCGGCCATCGGCAGTATTGATTACGATGAAGACCTTTCGGTCCAAGTCTTCTCGCCTTACTCGGGAAAGATTATCACCGCATTGGCCAATCTCGGCGACGACGTTCTAAAGGGACAGGCACTCTATACGATTGCCAGTCCGGACCTCCTCCAGGCCGAATCAAACCTGATCGGGGCCGCGGCGACTCTTGCTCTCACCAGCAAAGAACTGACGCGCGCCAAGGGCCTGTACGGAACCAACGGCGTTTCCGAACGAGAGCTCGAGCAAGCGACCTCCGATCAACAGACGGCGGAAGGCGCTCTCAAGGCCGCAAGAGACGCCGTCCGCTTATTCGGCAAGACCGAGGCCGAAATAGATCAGCTCGTCGCCACCCGCCAGATTGACCCTGCGCTGGTGGTGCCCAGCCCGCTCACTGGCCGGATCACAGCCCGCAACGCGCAATCGGGCCTCCTGGTGCAGCCTGGAAACGTGCCGGCGCCTTACTCGGTCGCCGATCTCTCGACCAAGTGGATGGTGGCGAATGTCACCGAAAGCGACAGTCCGCTCTTCCACGTGGGGCAAACCCTCCAGGCCAGCTTAATGGCGTATCCAGGCCGGGTCTTCGAAGGAAGGATTTCCACGCTGGGCGCGGCAGTTGATCCCAACACGCACCGGGTCATGGTGCGCTGTGAGATTGCGGACCCCAGGAATGAGTTGCGTCCCGGCATGCTCGCCAGCTTTGCGATTCTAGTAAAGGACCCGGTCGAGTCGGTCGCCCTGCCGATGAATGGTGTCGTGCGCGAAGGCGATGGGACGATGGCGGCCTGGGTGACCACCGACCGCCACCGCTTTTCTCAAAGAATCATCAAGATCGGCCTGCAAAGCGACGGCCAATACCAGGTCCTCGAAGGCCTGAAGGGCGGAGAACTCGCCGTAACCGATGGGGCCGTATTCCTTAGCAACATGCTGCACGCCCCGCCGACCGACTGAGTGACTCAATAAAGGCCGATCATGCTCAAGTCTCTCCTTGCCTTCTGCCTCAGCCGCCGCGCGATCCTTGTGTTCGGCCTGCTGGCGTTTGCCGGAGCGGGGTTCTTCGCCTTCAAGAAGCTCAACATCGAGGCGTATCCGAACCCAACGCCGGTCATCCTGGAAATCACCGCGCAGGCGCCGGGCCTCTCCGCCGAAGAAATGGAGCGTTACTACACGCTCCCCATCGAGATCGGGCTATACACGACACCCGGCATAGACATCATCCGCTCCACCTCGTTCTACGGCTTGTCCTTTGTCCGGGTCGTGTTTAAGTATGGGGTTGACTATCACTTTGCCTACGGCCAGGCGGCGATAGCAATGCAGCAGAATGTTACCCTTCCCGGCGGGCAGACCCCACAAATCCAACAGAACAGCTCGACCGGGGAAATCTATCGTTATCAGGTGGTCGGTCCGAAGCATTTTGGGCTGACCAATCTTCGCACCGTTCAGGACTGGATTGTAAGGCGCCGCCTGTTGACCATTCCCGGCATCGTTCAGGTCAACAGTTGGGGAGGCACCACCAAGGAATTCGATGTCGAGGTGGACCCTGACAAACTGGAAAGCTACAACATCACGGTCCCCCAAATCCTCACGGCCCTGGGCAACGCGAACATCAACGTCGGCGGGCGCGAAATCCGCATTGGCCAGCAGTCCATCAACATCCGCGGCGTCGGACTGATTGACGACGGCGGGGCAGATGATTTGACCCAAGGATACAAGATTGGCGGCATCGAAAACGTCGTCCTGGGCCAATTGAATGGCGTTCCCGTGCTGGTAAAAGACGTCGCCACGGTGAGGGTGGGCTATGTGCCGAGACTGGGAATATGCGGCCGGGACCAGGAGGACGATGTGGCGGCTGCCATCGTGGTGATGAGCCGCGTGGGCCAAACCGCCGATATGCTGCCCAAGGTCAAGGCCGAAATCGCCAAGCTGAACCGCGACGGCAGCCTGCCGCCGGGAGTCCAGGTGGTTCCTTTCTATGATCGCGGTTCGCTGGTCGCGGTCACCACCCACACCGTTCTGCACAATCTCATTTTCGGGTGCCTCTTGGTGTTCCTCATCCAATGGATTTTCCTGGGCGACCTCCGCAGCGCGATCATCGTCGGGGTGAATATCCCCTTCGCGCTGTTCTTCGCCATCCTGCTGCTGGTGTTGCAGGGTGAAAGCGCCAACCTGTTGTCCGTCGGCGCTGTTGATTTCGGCATCATTGTGGATTCGGCAGTGATCCTGGTCGAGAATATCTTCCGGAATTTCCAAAGGTCCGCGGAAGAAAGGCGGAGCCTGCTGGCGCGTCTTAAGGACGGTTTCTGGGGGCCCGACCCGACGAACGCGCTTCATTCCTCGCCCAGCCACGGATGGAACGACCGCCTGCGGATGATTCTGATCAGCGCCTTGCAGGTGGACAAGGCAATCTTCTTCTCCGCGCTCGTCACCGCGGCTGGTTTTGTGCCGCTGTTCACCATGCAGGGTGTCGAAGGCCAAATCTTTGGCCCCATGGCCCGCACCTATGGGTATGCGCTGGCGGGGGCGTTGATCGCCACCTTCACCATTACGCCCGTGCTCGCTTCCTTCTTCCTTCCCGAGCAGGTGAAGGAAACCGAGACGATGGTCGTGCGCGTGTTGCACCGCCTTTACAATCCCGCGTTGCGTTTCGCGCTGGCCAACCGCGCCCTCACGGTCGGGGTCGGAGTGGTCTTTCTCGCCGTATCGGCGTTCCTGGGGCTGCGGCTCGGCAGCGAGTTCCTCCCGGCACTGGAAGAGGGCAACTTTTGGATTCGCGCCTCGATGCCTATGACGCTCTCCCTGGAGGACGGCGAGGCGGCGACGAGAAAGATGCGCCTGATTCTCCTGAAGCATCCGGAAGTCATTACCGTGGTTTCCCAGCATGGCCGGCCCGATGACGGCAGCGACGCCTCGCCGTTCTCCAATGTCGAACTCTTCGTGCCGCTCAAGCCCATGGACGAATGGCCCAGAAGCTTGACCAAGGAGAAACTGACCGAGCAGATCCAGGCGGAGTTCCAGACCGAATTGCCGGGAGTCACCTTCAATTTCTCTCAATACATCCAGGACAACATCGAGGAGGCCATCTCGGGGGTCAAAGGCGCCAATTCGGTCAAGATCGTCGGTCCCAATCTCGAAATGCTGGAGAAGTTGGCGGCGCAAGTCAGGGATGAGATGAGCCATGTTAGCGGAGTCGCCGACCTGGGAATCTTTCCGGTGCTGGGGCAGCCGAATCTCAATATCACGGTGGATTGCGCCAGGGCGGCGCGCTACGGCCTCAATTCCGGCGACGTGAACTCGGTCATCCAGGCGGCGATGGGCGGGTCGGTGGCCACCACCGTGCTGGAGGGAGATCGCCAGTTCAGCCTGGCCGTGCGTTTTGCGCCCGAATACCGGGACAGCGTCGAAAAGATTCGCAATATCAAGGTGGCCTATCAGACCAGCAGCGGCGCCAACGCCTACATCCCCTTGAGCGAACTGGCGACAATCACCCTGCACACCGGGGCGGCCTGGATTTATCACGAAAGCACCCAGCGCTTCATCCCGATCAAGTTCAGCGTACGCGGGCGCGACCTTGGGAGCACCGTGGCCGAGGCCCAGGCGCGCATTACCAAAAACGTAAAACTGCCCAGCGGCTATCGCCTGGTCTGGGCCGGCGAGTTCGGAGACCTTCAGGAAGCCAAGCAGCGCCTGGAACTCGTTGTGCCGGTCAGCCTCGCGCTCATTATCGGGTTGCTCTACTGCCTGTTCAATTCGCTGCTCGAGTGCCTCCTGACGCTTTCCGGGATTCCCTTCGCAATCGCCGGCGGCGTGCTGGCGCTCTACGTCTCCGGCCTCAACTTCAGCATCTCCGCCGCCATCGGCTTCGTCTCGTTGTTTGGCGTATCGGTGATGAATGGCATTCTGTTAATCACCTACTACAATCAGGCCAGGCTTCGCGGAGGGACGCCCATGGACGCAATGTTTCATGCCGCCTCGACTCGCATGCGACCGCTGCTGATGACCAGCCTCTCGGCCTGCATCGGCCTGTTTCCCGCGGCCATTTCCACTGGTATTGGAAGCCAGGTGCAGCGTCCGCTGGCCACCGTGATCGTGGGCGGCATGTTGGTCGGCCCCTTCATGCTGCTCGTCGTGGTGCCGGCGCTGAAAATGGTGTTTCTGGGCGGTGGCAGCGATCACCCCAAACCGAAAACTCAGCCTGCTTAGCATCAATATGAAGACGGCGCGCTTCCTCTTAGTCATAGCTGGCTATGGCGCCTTGACCCTTGGGCTGAGTTTTGCCGGCGAACCGTCCGGGCAATCATCCGGTCCGAGGCCCTCCGGGAATCATACCGCCGTTGATCGTGCTGCCGACCCGGGAGCGGGCAACCCAGCGCGTGGTAAAGGAGAGGAGACGAATGACAAGCGGTCTGAGTCTCAAGGCGATGGCCATGTCTCCAAGAAGAGCAGTCAGGCGGGTCTAACACAAAAGGCGACACCCACGCATCGCCCTGGCCAGGATCGCCCTGGACAGATTACGAATAGTCACCAGGACCCAGGAGAGCGACGAGTCGGTAATGCCCGGACGCAACGCCTGCAGGTAAATGATCTTCATCAACCGGGATCGAAGAAAGGTGTTGCCGCCGCTGGGGATGGATTGATGATGCACACAACAGGAACCCAGCGACAACAACCCGCCAGGCTGCCGGTTGGCAGCGCGTCCGTCGCACCATGGTCCGGCGCTGTTCATAGCCAGGGAACTGCCGCGGTTGGCATCGGTGGCGCCGCGGCTTCCAGCGCAAAGAATTCGACGGCAGCGATCAATGGCACCGGCATGGGGCACAAGCCCTAGCCAGGCGACAAGATGACACTGCTTCCTAAATTGCGCTTAATAGGGTTGATGGCACCTGCTGCCTGGATGCTCCTTACCAGTTGTGCGGTGGGGCCTGACTTCAAAAAGCCGGCGCCTCCGGCCGTTAAGGGTTACGCCGCGAGCCCGGTTTCGATGACCGCCGTCGGCACGACCAATGTCGCCGGCGGAGAACCCCAGCGTCTGGTCGAAGGTCTGGATATTCCGGGAGAGTGGTGGAACTTGTTCCGCTCGAAACCGCTTAACGCCCTGATCGAGCGCTCCCTCACCAACAACCCGGACCTCAAGGCAGCCCAAGCGGCGTTGACGGTGGCGCGGGAAACGATGCTGGCCCAGCGAGGCGCCTATCTTCCCAGTATCGCGGGAAGTTTCTCGGCCAGCCGCCAAAAGACGTCTGAGTTGCTCGCGCCCATTCCCAACGCCAACGAATTTCAATTCAGCCTGTTCACCCCGCAGGTCAGCGTCTCCTACACGCCGGATGTTTTTGGCCTCAACCGGCGGACGGTGGAATCGCTGCGCGCGCAAGCCGAGCAGCAGCGTTTCGCCTGGGTGGCGACCTATATTACCCTGAGCGCCAATGTTGTGGCCACCGCCATCCAGGAGGCGTCCTTGCGGGAGCAGATTGCCGCGACCCATCAGCTCATCGCTATCAATACGAACATGCTTCGAATCCTGCGCAACCAGTTTGCCAAGGGTTATGTCAGCCGGCTCGAGGTGGCGGCGCAGGAATCACAACTCGCGCAAATCGTCGCCACCCTGCCCCCGCTGGCTAAACAACTGGCCCAACAACGGGACATGCTGGCGGCGCTCTCCGGCGGCTTTCCCAGCGAGGGTCCGGACGAGAAGTTCGAACTCGCCGCTCTGCAACTGCCACAAGAGCTGCCCTTGAGCATTCCCTCACGGCTTGTCGCGCAGCGCCCGGACGTGCGCCAAGCCGAGGAAAACTTGCACGCCGCCTGCGCCCAAATCGGGATCGCCGTCGCCAACCGGCTGCCGAGTTTTCCCCTCACTGCGGATGTCGGCTCTATGGCGCTGGAGGCCGGCCAAATGTTCTCCTCTGGCACAGGCTTTTGGACCCTGGCCGGAACAGTGACGCAGCCTGTTTTCCAGGGCGGCGCCTTGCTGCACAAGCAGCGCGCCGCCCGGGCAGCCTATGTTCAGGCCGCCGAGCAATACCGCAGCAGTGTCCTGACGGCGTTTCAGAATGTAGCCGACACGTTGAACGCGCTCGAACAGGATGCCAATGCCCTGAACGCCGCCGCCGCCGCCAAAGATGCCGCTGGCATTACCCTGGCACTGGCAAAGCAACAATGGCAGTCCGGCTACGCCAATTACCTGGCGCTGTTGAACGCGGAACAAACCTATCAGCAGGCCGTAATTAACCTCGTTCAAGCCCAGGCCAATCGCTATGCGGATACCGCGGCTCTCTTTCAGGCGCTCGGCGGCGGCTGGTGGCACCGTGCGGAGCTCATCAGGAACTAACCGGCAACGCGAGTCCTGGGCACGAGCATGACACCAGACACGGACAGCCAGAGAAGAAGGGTCTTCATTGTGGACGATCACCCGCTGGTCCGCGAGTGGTTGACCACCCTGATCAACCAGCAACCTGACCTGGCCGTATGCGGTGAAGCCGCCACCGCCGCCGAGGCCATGCAGGCCGTCGCGGCCCTTAAACCCGAGGTGGCCGTGGTGGACATTGCCCTCAAGGATTCCTCGGGCATCGAACTCATCAAGGACCTGAAGCACTCTCACCCGGCGCTGGCAGTGCTGGTGCTCTCGATGCACGAGGAAACCCATTACGCCGAACGTGCGCTGCGGGCTGGGGCCAGGGGCTACATCATGAAGCGCGAGACGACCAAGCGAGTGACCGAGGCGATTCGGCGCGTGTTGGAGGGCAAGTTTTACCTCAGCGACGCTATGGCCCAGGCTATCACGACGCAATTCGTCGAAGGCAGGACGCTCGCCATGCACTCCCCGATTGAGCAACTGAGCGACCGTGAGTTGGCGGTCTTCGATCTGCTGGGGCAGGGATGGGGCACGCGCCGCATCGCCGAGAGGCTGCGGGTCAGCACGAAGACCGTGCAGGCCTATTGTGCGCGAATCAAAGAAAAGCTGAATCTCAACAGTGCCACCGAGTTGCTGAGGGAGGCTGTCCGCCGCTCTGAGACCCAGGAACATTGACAAAGTGGCCTTACTATGGGGTCGGGCTGAGCCGGAGCGCCCGTTTTGTCGGACGGAGGGCATGAAGAACACATTTTGGCCGAAATAGCGGACGTCCCTGACACGCCAGGAGCGTTTTGGCCGCTAAATCGGCCATAGGCGCCCACCCAACCCAAGTCCTTGGCCTAAATGTCGAGCGCGGAATGCCGGCAGCCCCAGCGTCCGGAGCCTTGCCAGAGCCAGTGGCACGCCATGTACAAGGGGTGTACACCGGATGTACACCGGATGCTCACCGGATGATCATGCTTGAGACCGGTGTACATCCCTGGTACATCCGGTGTACACCCCTTGTACATAGCGCGAGACGCTGGAGAAGAGCCGGAACCGGGGACTGGATTCAATCGAATTGACCCCGCCGCAGCCGAGAAAGCCCGGGTGAAGCAAGACGAGGGCAGGGCCTTAAGAAATCTTAAGTTACGGAGTTCCCGCCGCGCGCCTACCATCGGCGCGTCGGCTTGTGGAGTGCAAGGCGACAAGGACTGACGGGCCGACGACTGAGCAGCACGAGCAGCATGTATTGGATCAGCAAGTTCTTTCACCAGGTACGCCGTGGTAAGCGGCGGACGCTGATCTTTCTGGCGGCGCTGGGCCCGGGAATTATTACCATGATCGCCGACAACGACGCCGGCGGCATCTCCACCTACGCGCAGACGGGGGCGAGGACCGGGTTCAACCTCCTGTGGGCGATGGTCATCCTGGTGCCTATGGCGTATTACGTGCAGGAGATGACGGTGCAGCTTGGCGCGGTCACCAAGCGGGGCCACGCCGAGGCGATCTTCGACGGCTTTGGGAAGTTCTGGGGCTGGTTCTCCATCTTTGACCTGGCCGTGATCAACTGGCTCACGCTGGTGACGGAATACATCGGCATGACCCAGGCCATGAGCCTGTTCAACGTCCCGCCGTGGATCACGTTCTTTGGGGTAACGTTCCTCATGTTGGGCATTGTGATCAGCGGCCGGTATTGGACGTTCGAGAAGGTCACGCTGTTCTTTTGCCTGTTCAACCTCGTGTATATTCCAGCGGCGATCTGGGCCATGCATACGGGCAACGTCAAGGAAGGCTGGAGCGCGGTCGGGCGCGGCTTCTACCATCCCAGTTTCGCTTTCGGCATGTCGGGTGTGGCGTTGCTGACGCTCATCATGGCCAACATTGGCACCACGATCACCCCCTGGCAGATCTTCTTCCAGCAATCCGCCGTGGTGGACAAGGGCATGGACATTAGTGAGATCAAGTATGGGAAGTTCGACACGTTCTTCGGTTCCGTGATGACGTGCGTGGTGGCTGCCTTCATCATCATCGCCACGGCGGGCGTGTTCCATTTCAACCCTGACCAGAGCCAGGGCTACCGGGATATTGATTCGGCGGCCAAAACAGCGGCGGCGATGCCGCAGGTGTTGCACGGTCAATGGGGCCAGTGGGCGAAGGTGCTGTTCGCCGTCGGGCTCTTCGACGCCGGTTTGCTGGGGGCGCTGTGCATTTCGCTGGCCACGAGTTGGGCCATGGGCGAAGTGTTCGGCTGGGCGCACTCGCTCAACAAGACGGTGCGCGAAGCGCCCTGGTTTTATGTGGCGTATGTGCTGATGCTCATGTCGGCGGGGGTGGTTTCGCTGGTGGCCAGCATTGATGTGCAAAACATCATCACCATTTTCGTGCAGGTGGTGGCGGTCACATTGCTGCCCGCGGCCCTGATGTTCCTGATCCTGCTGCTCAATGACAAGCCGCTCATGGGAGAGCACGTCAATACGCGCTGGCAGAATATCGCCAACTGGAGCATCACTGCTTTTGTCATTCTCATTTCGACGGCTTATGGCGTATCTGTATTGTTCCCGGAATGGTTCGGCGCGGGCAATTGAGAGGGACACCTATGAACAACGGCAAAGAGCAAAGCACTCCCGCAGGCAAGCCATGCCCGCCCTCGGCGGCTCATGAGGAGTTCCAGCTCCTTCACTTCTCGAAGCTGGTCAATCGGCGGATTCGGCGAGACCAAACCAACCAGAAGAACGGGCACCTGACCGACCTGGTGTTCCGGCTTTCCGAGCCTTATCCCGAGGCGGTGGGGATATATATCGAGCATGGCAAGGGCTATCCTTCCGAGTTGATACCCTGGGAGAAGGTGGTGCGCATCGAGGAGGAGGCCATCTTCATCACGCCGCGCGAGGACGGGCAGCCTTATCCAAAGTTCGTGGATCAGAAAGGGTGGATTCTGCTCAACGAACACCTCATGGGCCAGACCATCCTGGACACCGATGGCCGGCGCACCGAGGTAGTCAACGACGTGCACCTGCTCTACTCGAAGGGGCGCATGATCCTGGTGCACGTGGACATTTCCTTTAATGGCTTCCTGCGCCGATGGGGCCTGGAGCGCTTCGTCTCGGGCAGGGACCAACTGATTTCCTGGCGCTACGTCCAGCCGCTTTCGGTGGAAGACCACACCAAGGACATCGTGACGCTGTCCGTCACGCGCGAGCAGGCGATGGAACTGCCGAGCGAGGACCTGGCGGACGCATTGGAGGTGCTGTCCGGGGATGGACAGCAGGCGATGTTTTCGGCGCTGGACCCGGAGAAGGCCGCGGAAGTGCTGGTCGAGGCCGAACCGCGCGCTAAGCGGCAGCTCATTGCCTTTCTAACCGAGGAGAAGGCGCGCCTGGTATTGGCAAGAATGTCCGTGCCGCACATTGCCGACCTGTTCTCGGTCCTGCCCCACCAGAAGGTGACCGAGTTGCTGCGGTGCCTGACACCGGCGCGCGCCACCCGTGTCGAGGCGGTCTTGTCGGGTCGGGACGTGCTGGCCTCCACTCTCATGACGCCTCGTTACGTGGCCTTCGGCAAGGACGCCAGGGTTGGCGAGGTGCTGCACGCCTTGCGCACCGGCCCGCGCGAGCATAAGAACATCACGTATCTCTACATTGTCGCCGGTGAAGAGAAATCATTGCTGGGTGTGGTGGACTTGCGCGACCTGGTCGCGGCACCGGAGGATGCCAGCCTGGGAGACCTGATGGTTGCGCCGGTCGTTAGTGCCGACCAACATGCCTTGCGCGAGAGTTTAATGGAACTGTTCACCAAGTACCATTTCCGCCTATTGCCGGTGGTGGACGCGTACGATCACCTGCTGGGGGTGGTGCGCTATAAAGACATCATGCAAGGCGCGAAGATCGAATTCCCCAAGTGAGGCTGAAGTATGCCGCGCATTAAGACAACCCCCATGGTCCGGATCGCCCTCTGGGCCTTGCGCATCTACCTGCTGATCCTGCTCTCGCTCATTGGGCTGAAGTTCGCGCGCATGTATTCCCAATCGCGCAATGCAAGCAACGCGGCAGAGACCACGGCCGCAAAACCGGATGCGCCGTCAACGCCGGGCCGATGATCGGGTCCCCCCGTAGTCTCGCCGGGAAAACATCGTCCATTACCGCTGGAAAGGCCCGAGCACTTAAGAAATCTTCAGCCGGCATTCAGTAACGCCCATTGCCCGCGCGTGGTAGGGTGTGGCCATCACTTAGCGGGTTGCGCTCATGCGTTGGCGCGGTCAGAGCGAGCACTGAACCCGGCAACTTGAATGAAAAACGAACGTCATGACAACGCGGGGAGCCGCATCAAAGCGGTGGGCGCGAGTGCCGTGCTTGCATGCTCAGCGGCATTGGCCTTGGCGGCAGACGCTCCCACGAATTCCCTGCCTGCGCCCGCGCTCGAAAAGGCCGCTGAACCTTTGGAGCAAACCTGGAACTGGCACGTGCAGAACACGGACGTCGTCCAGTACCATCCAAGCTTCCCAGCCCAGTATTCCGGGCCGAACAGCCTGGACAGCGGCAGTGAGGTCGCGGAAACCGTGTCGCTGGATTTGTATGGCGGCGTGCGGCTGTGGCGGGGCGCGGAGGCGCATGTGGACGTGCTGATGTGGCAGGGTTTCGGCTTGAGCAAGACACTCGGCATCGAGGGCTTTCCCAGCGGCGAAGCCTACCGGTTGGGCACCCAGGTGCCTAACGTGGTTTGCGCTCGCCTGTTCATCCGCCAGACCATTGGGCTGGGGGGAGAGCCGGAAAGTGTGGTGGATGACCAAACCCATTTGGCCGGAGTTCAGGACTCTTCCCACCTCACGATCACTGTGGGCAAAATGAGCGCCAAGGACATTTTTGACAACAATGCTTACGCGAACGACCCACGCACCCAGTTCATGAACTGGGGCCTGGTCGCCAACGAAGCCTGGGATTATCCGGCCGACAGTCTCGGCTTCATGACCGGCCTCGCAGCGGAACTGTACCTGCCTCCCTGGGCGGTCCGCTACGGATTCTTCCAAATGCCCGACGTATCCAACGGCATCGGCCAGGACCAGAACTACCTGAAGGCGTGGGGAATGGTGACGGAATTGGAGCGCCGTTATGCCGTGAACGGCCACCCGGGGGTGGTCCGGTTCCTCTCCTATCTCAATTCGGCGCACATGGGCAGCTACGAGGCCGCGCTCGATAGCCCCATCCGCCCCGCCGACATCGTCGCGACGGAGGCCTATCGCTACAAGTATGGGTTTGGGTTGAACCTCGACCAGGAGATCATCAAGAATGTCGGGGTCTTCGTGCGGTTGGGCTGGAGCGATGGCCAGACCGAAGCCTGGGTGTTCGCCGACGTGGACCGCACCGCGTCGCTAGGCCTGAGCGTCAAAGGTGAATTCTGGAAGCGACCGGACGATACGGTCGGCCTGGGGGGACTCATGAATGGCCTTTCGCCCGTGCACCGCGACTTCTTCGCCGCCGGCGGCACCGGTATTCTCGCGGGGGATGGGGCGCTGAACTACGGGTTGGAGAAGATCATTGAGGTGTATTACGACTTCCATGTCTGGAAGACTGTCCACGTGACTTTGGACTACCAATACGTCGTTGACCCGGCGTACAACCGTGACCGCGGTCCAGTCTCGGTGCTGGGCGCGCGGCTGCACTGGGAATTATAAAAGCCGCGGGCTGCTTGGGTAGGGACGTCTTGCCGAGGGTGAGAAAGCGAGTCTGCCTGTGTGCCCTGAGTGGGAGTGCCGTGCTTGCAGGCTCGCTGGCTCACGGCCAGCCAGGAGACGCCTGCACCAACGCAGTTGCTGTGCTGGATGCTCTGGATTGATTTGTTGCAGGATCGTTAAGGCACCGAGCGCATGCGCCAGAAGTTGTTGGTGCCGGGCACGGGCGTGTTGGTGAAGACGAGCGTGCCGTCCGAGCTGGCTGGATTGGTGGCTTGCGGCACCCAGGTCACGGGCTTCTTCAGGTCGAAGGTGCGGTCTAGCGCATAGTTCCTGCCGGCGTCGCCCAGGAAGGACAGGCGCGCGTTGCCGCCAGCTAATCGCTGGATCGAGATTCCGTTGTATGTGAGATCGAGAATCGCCTTGGCCGCGTAGGTGGAGACCTTCCCGCCCGCCGTCGTGAAATCGCCCCCGGCATACAACGCGCCGCCCGACACCGCCAGCGCATTCACAACGTTATTCACCCCCGAGCCGAGCGCACTCCAACTGCTCCCATCCCATTGGGCGACGTAGTTGGCTGCATTGCCTTCCGCCGTCGTGAAATCGCCCCCGGCATACACCGTGCCGCCTGACAGCGCCAGCGCAGAGACATAGGGCCCAAAATAGTCACCTCCGCCAAACCCGGAACCGAGCGGGTTCCAACTGCTCCCGTTCCACTGGGCGATACAGTTGGCCGTGTTGCCGCCCGCTGTTGTGAAAGCGCCTCCGGCATACAACGTGCCGCCCGACATCGCCAGCGCATACACAGAGCTGTTCATCCCTGAACCGAGCGCGCTCCAACGGCTCCCGTTCCATTGCGCGATGAAGTTGACCGCGACGCCGCCTGCCGTCATGAAATCGCCTCCGGCATACAACGTGCCGCCCGAAACCATCAGTGCATGCACATAGCCGTAGGTGCTCATCCCCGAACCGAGCGCGCTCCAATGGCTCCCGTCCCATTGGGCAATGAAGTTGGCCGGGTTGCCGCCCGCCGTCGTGAAATCGCCTCCGGCATACAACGTGCTGCCCGACACCGCCAGCGCAGAGACATAGATCCCATTGTAGTCACCTCCTCCAAGCCCCGAACCGAGCGGGCTCCAACTGCTCCCGTTCCATTGGGCGACACAGTTGGCCGTATTGCTGCCCGCCGACGTGAAAGCGCCTCCGGCATACAACGTACTTCCCGACACCGCCAACGCAGACACAGAGCCGTTCATCCCCGAACCGAGCGGGTTCCAACTGGTCCCGTCCCATTGGGCGACATAGTTGGCCGCAGTGCCGCCCACCGTCGTGAAATCACCCCCCGCATACACCGTGCCGCCCGACACCGCCAGCGCCCGCACGTTGTTGTTCACCTGCGAACCGAGTGGGTTCCAACTGCTGCCGTCCCATCCGGCGATGTTGTTGGCCGCGTTACCGCCCGCCGTCGTGAACCCGCCTGCGGCATACAATGCTCCGCCCAACAGGGCCAGCGCCTCCACCTGGCCATTCATCCCCGAACCGACCGGGCTCCAACTGCTCCCGTTCCATTGGGCCACGTGGTTGGCCACGTTGACGCCCGCCGTCGTGAAACTGCCTCCCGCATACACCGTGCCGCCCGACACCGCCAGCGCAGTCACAGTGCCGTTCATTCCGGAACCGAGCGGGCTCCAACTAGTCCCGTTCCACTGGGCGATGTTGTTGGCCGCATTGACGCCCGCCGTCGTGAAACTGCCTCCCGCATACAACGTGCTGCCCGACACCGCCAGCGCAAGCACAGGGGTGTCCATCCCGTAGCTGAGCGAGTTCCAACTGCTGCCATTCCACCGAGCGATGTAACCGGACGAGGAGAACGCCCCCCCGGCATACAACGTGCCGCCCGACACCGCCAGCGCATACACAGCGGCGCTCAGTCCCGAACCGAACGTGCTCCAACTGCTCCCGTTCCATTGCGCGATGTTGTTGGCCGTGGCCCCGCCAGCCGTCACGAACTGACCCCCCACATACAACGTACCCCCCGATACCGCCAGCGCATTCACATAAGGAAAGTTCCCGTTCACCCCCATCAATCCTGAACCGAGCGCACTCCAACTGCTCCCGTTCCATTGTGCGATCCCAAAGGCCGGGCCGGCGCCCGCCCAGGTGAAAACGCCCCCCGCATACAGCGTGCCGCCCGACACCGCCAGCGCATCCACACCATAGTTCACGCCCGAACCGAGCGCGCTCCAACTGCTCCCGTTCCATTTGGCAATGTGGTTGACCGTGACATTGCCCACGGCGGTGAAGGCCCCGCCGATGTACAGGTTGCCCGCCCCATCCACCGCAGCGGCTTGTACACTGCCACCAGTAAAGGGTATGCTGGAATTGAGGCTGATCCAATTCGCATCGCAGAAAGTCGGGTCTATCCGCACCGGATACTCCGCCCCGGCATCCTCAACCACGATGGCCAAGCGCCCGCCGCTCTGCAAGGTCTCGGAGTCCGCCAGCCCTCTGCCGCTATCGCACGGGCCGGAAGTTACGGAAAGCGGCACAGGGCTTCCGCAGTCCAGGACGCTGCCGCGCCCAGCCTCCACATCCCCCTCCACTACCAACCGCGCCGGCAATGCCTTGCCCCGGGCATCGGTCGCCCGCAGCCGGCTATAGGCAATCTTGCGCCCCGACCCACCCAACAGCAGCCGCGCGCCGTCGGCCAGCGGCTCGACTCGCGCCCCGCTCACGTCCAGTTCCACCCGCAGTTGGCCTGCGCCTCGCGGTCGCTCCGCCAGGATGAAATCCTGCCGCACCCCGTCCATGCTCACGCTGTATTCTTCGACGAGTCCAGGGCGGACAAACCGCACCGTTTGGCCTTCCATCGTCACCTGGCCAACCTTCCCTAATTGGATGTTCGACGTTGGATATTGGCTGCTGGATATGGCTCCGGCGTACTCCCGCCCCACCGCCGTGGCCTTAACTTGAAACCGCTCCGGCAACGTGTTCGTCACGGTTGAGATCAGGCACAGCCCTCCGCGCGTGGCCTCGCCCTCCAGCCGTTGGAACACGCAATGCAGCCGCGCGCCTCTGGGCGTTGCGCTCACGCTCAGCCCGTCGCCGTGATAATCGGCGCCGGCCCTGGCGCCGATTTGGTCCCAGGGCACCGGGGCGTTGGTCTGACCGGGCGGGACTTTACCGCCGAGGGCCTCAACGCCAACGGTCGCGCCCGCATGCGTGATGTTCAGCCCCAGCGCCAGCAGCGCGGGTAACAAAATGGACAGGAATGGGTTACGACTGGTGTACATGTTCCTTGTGGTATTGAGATTGTCTGGAGCCTTCCAGCCTCTGCGCCGGTCAGCCAGCTCTTATTGATTTGGCCCTTTCGGTCAAGATTCCCCATACAAGGCATTGCCCACGACTGCTACGGGCTGTTGTTGGAATTTTGCCAGCCCTCCCCCGCGCGGTGCAAGACTTTTCTTGTTATACGAAAGGCCCAGTAGGACGCACCTTTTCAAGTTAGAGACCGCCAGGAAATAGGGGACTTGGCGAACAGAAGGGCCCGCAAGCGTTCGCGCCCGCCATCGTCGCGGCGGAAGCGCTGCTGGAACTTGCGGGTAGTGGCC
>Ga0326727_10004383_pt1 | contig 42544 bp, 34 predicted proteins | sample MB2enrmetagenome_FD_207643 | JGI IMG/M metagenome (GOLD analysis project Ga0326727, IMG submission 207643) | Lab enriched peat soil microbial communities from McLean, Ithaca, NY, United States - MB29MY | ecosystem: Environmental > Terrestrial > Soil > Wetlands > Peat | place: USA: New York...
GCCGGAAAACGGCCTTGCAGAGACGAAAATCGACACAGAACAACCCCATCACACGCGTAAAAAACTCGCGTACAAGGAGAGCTAAAACAAAATCACGGCTTTTTTCAGCAAGCTGTTTAGTCGGGCCGATTGAAGTGGGATAAGGGCCGGGCTTTAGCCCCTGCGGCACTTTGTTTCATCAGCACAGGTCTATTCAGGGGCTAAAGCCCACCCGTCGAAAAGAGATGGCCTTGTGGCCCGACTAAAGTCGTGCCCTGTTACAAAGCAAGATATTCAATCGGCGCGTTGAAAGCTGGCCTGAGGCAACTTGATATTCATCTTCGCGATAAGACATGCGAAATGGATGGGGCACGGGGAATTTCAACCAGCACTCCAGAGTTTCAACCCGCGCCCCCGACGCTCACTCAAAACTGCTCGGTCTCAAAATGAATGCCTACCGGCGGCGTCTGGCCGCAGATGGAGCGCACCGTGCGCAACAGCGTCGAGCAGCCTTGCGCGGAAGCGATCTTCACGGTGAAGGCGCGGGTCGCGGTCAAGCCGTCGCCTGTGGCCGTAACGATATAGGTGGATGCGCCCTGCTCCGCGCGCGCTGTTGCCGTAAACGTCAGCGAAATCGTAGTGCTGCTAGCGCTTGGCGTAGGCGTGAAGGTAGTCGTGGACCACTTGCCGGCAACGCCCGCGCGCGCCCCGCTGAGCGAGAACGCAACCGGCCCGGCAAAGGAGCCGCCCGTCGTCACCGTGACGGCAACCACAGCCGCGCCTCCGGCCGTGAGTGCGACTGAGTCGGGCGCGACAGCCACACTGAGCGTGGGTGGGGTAGGAGGCGCGGCAAGCCAGTTGTTGACCAGCGCCGCCGCATCCACCGAGCCCAGGCCCGTGGCCAGGTTATACGTTGCGCCGCTCGCAATGTACCCGCTCACTCCGGGCACCGCGTTCGAACCCGACGGAGTGGGATGGAAGATGCCTCCCCCCTCTTCCGCCAGCGCATAGAGGCGCGGGTTAGCGCTTCCCTGCCCCCTCCCGGCCTTTTGAGCTGCAAGCGCCAGAATGCCGGCCATCGACGGCGTGGCCACCGAAGTGCCCGACACGATAAAGGTCGAGCCATTCTCGTAAATCATGGAGCCGTCATGAGCCGCAGCCGCCAGGGAAACGTCGGGCACGGCGCGCATACCGTTGGCCGCGCCGGCACCGCTCGCCGCCGCCTGCCACGCGGGCTGCGCGTAGACCGTGCTGGCTCCGCCACCTGTGGCCCACAGTCCCGTGCCTCCATTCAAACCGCTCTCGTTCCAGACCACTTCCGGGATGTAGCCCGTTGCCGAGCCGTAGCTCGCAGTGTTCGCCGCGGCCCAATACGAAGCCGCGCCGGAGCCCTCGTTGAGTTCGGTCCCGCCCACGCAGGTGGCGTACGGCGAACTGCACATGCCGTTGACCCCGGCTGCAGAGCCCTTCGCCGACGAAGCCGCCTGGCATCCGGCCGCGCCCGAGTCTCCCGAGGCCACAAAGACGCTCATGCCCTGCGCCGCAGCCTGCTGCCACAGGCTGTTGTAGAAGGCCAGTTCGGTCGCGCCCATGGATCGCTCGCAACTGGCGTAGCTGACGCTGACGATGGACGCCAGCGCATGGTTGACGATGTAGGCAGCGGCCAGATCGATACCGTCCGTAGTGGCCGTCGAGGGTTCGGCCACCAGTGTGACAGATGCCGAGGGCGCCGCGGCTCCGGCCCACTCCACATCGAGCGTGGCCTCGTCCTGATCGTCGCCCTTCAACCCCGGGTCCGCGCCCGGAGTCAGCACCGTGGGCGCCTTGGCGGCAAGCCCCGCCACCGAGCGAAAAGCGGCCACGTCGCTCAGCTTGATGTTGCTGCGGCCGGCGATGGCGATGGAGACGCCGCTGCCCGTGACGCCTTCCGCGTAGAGCGGACTCAGGTCGTAGATGGTGGCAAAGTCGGCCGGGAACAGATAGTGTGTGCTGCCGGCCGAGTACATGGGCTGCGCGCTGGGCGAGTTGACCGGCGCGGCCAGCGGCGTGCGCGTGGCGATGGCCGAGGTGCGGCGGAAGTCGTGCAGGGACAGAACGCCTGTGACGACCCCGGCCAGGGCCGCTGGAATCTGCGGGTCCTGGGCATTGGCCATGTGCAGCGCGCCGTCCACCACGTAGCGGTGCATCTCCGTGTGGAAGGCGTCCTCCACCTGCCCGGCGGTACCGGAGAAGACGATCGTGCGGCGGGAGGCGGGCACTTCGTCGATGGTAAATCCGTGGAACCCGAGCCATGCGCTGACTTTGGCAACAGCATCGGCACTGGCCCCAAAGCGCGCGCCAAACTCCTCCGGCGTCAGCCAGCGGTGATAGAGCGGCGAGGCGCTGTCTTGCTGAGCTTCGAGCAGCGCTTCGAGTTCGGCTTGCTGGCCGGGAGATGGCGCGAGAGCCAGCACCATGCCGGCGAGTGGCGTGTCCGCGCCGATCGCGCCCTGATCGGCGGCAGGCTGGGCAAGGGGATGCACATTGCCCCAAAGCGTGACGGAGCGCGACTCGTCGATCTGCGTGGCAATCGGCGCGCTGGCGCGCACGGCGGGTGTTTGCGGGGCATAGTGGTGGACCACTGCCTGCGAAAGAGCGCACGAGGCCGCTGCCGTGAGCGCGAGGGCTCCGGCCAGACGATGGAGCAATCTGGTCACGATAGATCTTCTGCCTTTCGGGCCCGGAGCGAGGGAAGCATTCATTGGAATGCGCTCCGCGGTCTTGGTATTTATCAATCTATGGCAGTAAGTTAGAAATGTTTAGGTATTTTTTCTGATGATTTGAGTTATCCAGTCACGTAAGTAATTGGAGGTGTACGAATGCCGGACAGAATGCCATTTCTGTAGCGAAACGAAGCATCCTTATCCGTGTATCAAGCGTTTCGAGCCCAGACTTCGAAACGAATACAGGTGTCCACGTTCGAGCAATGTAGTGAATAAAGTCACCTGTATCGAGTTACTGTTGTTACTCGCTCGAAGTTTCACGACAAACAGAGAGCCGCGGACGAATCCGCGGCTCTCTCTTCCCGGACTGCGCAAGGCATCAGCAGATGCGCGGCAGTTGTTCGCCGATCTGGGTGGGAATGACGCGGTTGGCGCCCATGGCCGTACGCGAGACGAGCATGCGCGGATGCTCGGCAACAACCGTGCCGATGCGCGCGGCTTCGCGGCCCAGAGGGTGCGCGCGCAGAACGGCGAGGACGCGGTCGGCGGCTTCGGGCGCAACAAAGAAGACCACCTTGCCCTCGTTGGCCACGTAGACCGGATCGAGGCCAAGCAGTTCGCAGGCCGACTGGACTTCCGGGTGAACCGGGAGCGCATCGTCGCCGATCTGGACGCCGACGTTCGACGAGCCGGCGATCTCATTCAGCGTGGAGGCCAGGCCGCCGCGCGTGGGGTCGCGCATGGCGTGCACGGCGGAACCGGCTTCGTCCAGCACCAGTGAGATAAGGCCGTTCAAGGCGGCGCAGTCGGAGCGAATCTGGCTCTCGAATTCCAGGCCTTCGCGAACACTCATGATAGCCATGCCGTGGTCGCCGATGGAGCCGGAGACCAACACCGCGTCGCCGGGCTGCGCGCGCTGCGGACCAACGGAAATGCCTTCGCGCAGCAGGCCGACGCCGGCTGTGTTGATGTAAACGCCGTCGCCGTGGCCGCGCTCCACAACCTTGGTGTCGCCGGTGACGATCTGCACGCCCGCGGCGGCGGCGGCCTTGGCCATGGAATCGACGATGGCCGCTAGCTGCGAAAGCGGAAAGCCTTCTTCAAGGATGAAGCCGGCCGTCAGGAACTTGGGAATCGCGCCGGAGACGGCCAGGTCGTTGACGGTGCCGTTGACGGCCAGTTCGCCGATGTTGCCGCCGGGAAAGAAGAGCGGCTGCACAACGAAGGAGTCTGTGCTGATGGCGATGCGGCCGGCCTTTCCCTCGATGGACAGGTCGAGCACAGCGGCGTCGCCCAGGTTTTCGAGCGCGGCGTTGCGGAAGGCGGGCAGGAACAGGTGCTCCACCAGTTCGTTGCCGAGCTTGCCGCCGCCGCCGTGGCCCATCACGATGGTGGGGTAGTCGGCCAGCGGAAGAGGGCAGCTCCAGTTGGAGAAGTCGGGTGCGGAGGATTCGTTGCTCATGAGGGTATCCGTTTTCGGAGCTTTCAGCCTTCAGCCTTCAGCTTGTTGGTGCTGCCAGAAATATCGTCGTTCTCCCACAAAAAAGCCGATCGCTGAAAGCTGAAGGCTAGGAGCTTGCTTTACCGGCGCTGGCCAGGTCCTCGGCGGAGAGAAAGCGTCCGTAGTTGTAGTAGGCGGCGCAGGCTCCTTCGCTGGAAACCATGGTTGCGCCCAGCGGGTGGCGGGGTGTGCACTGCTTGCCGAAGGCCGGGCAGTCGGCCGGTTTGAGCGCGCCGCGCAGCACGTCGCCGGCGTGGCACAGGGGCGACTCCTCGGTGTGAATGCCGGTGATCTGGAAGCGATCTTCGGCGTCGAAGTCGCGGTACTCTGCGTTGAGCCGCCAGCCGCTTTTGGGAATCACGCCGATGCCGCGCCAGGCGCGATCACAGACTTCAAAGACCTCCGACAGCAGCTTCTGCGCGGGCCGGTTGCCTTCGAAGGTGACGATGCGCTCGTAGGCGTTCTCCACTTCGTGGCGGCCCTGTTCCAGTTGCAGCACGGTGCGGCGGATGCCGTCCAGCAGGTCAAGCGGCTCAAAGCCGGTGACGACGATGGGCACCTTGAACTTCTCGGCCAGCGGCGGATACTCCCAGTAACCCATCACGCTGCAGACGTGGCCGGCGGCGAGAAAGCCGTCGATCCGGTTGCCGGGAGCGCTCAGGATGGCGTCGATGGCAGGCGGCACCAGCACGTGCGAGACCAGCAGCGAGAAGTTCTTCAGCCCGCGGCGCTTGGCCAGATGCACGCTCATGGCGTTGGCCGGAGCCGTGGTTTCAAAGCCGACGCCGAAGAAGACCACCTGCTTGTCAGGATTCTTCTGGGCCAGTTCGACGGCGTCCAGCGGCGAGTAGACCACGCGCACGTCGCCGCCGCGGCCCTTGATCTGGAACAGGTCGGCATCGGTGCCGGGAACGCGCAGCATGTCTCCGAACGAGCAGAAGATGACGCCGGGCTGGGCGGCGATGGCCAGAGCCTTGTCAATCAGTTCCAACGGCGTGACGCAGACGGGGCAGCCGGGGCCGTGCACCATCTCCACACCCGCGGGCAGCATCTGGTCGATGCCGTTCTTGATGATGGAGTGGGTCTGGCCGCCGCAGACCTCCATGATCTTCCACGGACGGGTGCAGACGGAGTGAATCTCGCGGGCCAGCGCCTGCGCGATTTCGCCGTTGCGGAACTCGGTAAGGTACTTCATTTTGCGCAGCTCGCGGGGTTAGCGGAGTTAGCCGCAGGTTCAGCGGAATTCTCGCCTGTGGAACAACTGCCGTCGGGGCAGGCGGACTGCGGAGCCTGAGCGGCGCGGGCAAAGGCCTCTTCCTCGCTGGCCAGTTCCTCGTCGAGCGCGCCCATCTCGCGGAAGATGGCCAGGGTTTTCTCGGCGGTTTCGGCGTCGAGCAGGGAGATGGCAAAGCCTACGTGGACAACGGCATAGTCGCCCACCTTGACCTCGGGGACGTAGTCGAGGCAGACCTTCTTCAGAACGCCGCCAAAGTTGACGCGGCCGATCAGCAGGTCGCCTTCGTTCAGGATTTCTTCCACTCTACCGGGGATGGCAAGGCACATAGCTCTACGTTATACCGTGCGGAAGAGGCTGTGAAAAGTGATTTAAATCACTCGACAGGGAGTAGTCGGCAGATGGGCCTTCAGACAGCGCTCGGTTATCGGCCAAAACGCCGGAACCACCAGGTGGCCAAGGCGATGAGGACCACTACATCAAACACTGCGCGAGAGTGTTCCCTGTCTTGCAAGAGCCAGTCTGCAATGGCGAGAATGCGCGGTGGAAGGTGGGGACTAAACTGAGTCCACAGAATCGCGATGGCAGACAAGACGAACACGATGGCAATGGCCGCGAGCCAGAGTTTGAGGCGGTCGTGCGGCGGACGCTCATTGGGAGGGTCAAACGTGGGCAGAAATCCGTCAAGGTGCGGGGGCTGGTCTGGAGCGAGGTCTGGGTTGTTAAGGATGGCGAAAAGGTAGAAGTCGCCTTCGCCGAGTTTGGCAAACGCCCGGTTCCATGACATACGGGCAGCGGGATGGAAATTATCGTGCTCTTCGATGGAATGGGCAAAAGCAGCGATCTTGCGTTCATATTCGTCTTCGTCGCAGGAAAGGCCGAATTCACGGTTGAAGGCGGTCTGATCGGGAAGCTGCGGATCGGTCTCGGAGAAGTAGAGCATCTTGCGCTCGACTTCCGAGAGCGGAGTTCCCTCCTCCTGCGCCCGTGCAGCAATCCGCGCGGCCATATGGTCGAGAGCCTCGCGGAATGTGGTGAATTCAGACATGCTTTGCTAACGCCCAGCATCTAACGTTCCTTGCGAAATGAGCGAAAGGACAAACGCAGATTCTTCGCTCACCACCCCCGACCTCCACCCCTAAGAGCAAAAGCGCTCTTTGGGGACCCCGGAGTGCGTTCGGGACCCCGTTCACTGCGAATGACAGTTCTGGGTCTCATGAACATCCAGACAAGACATCAGTCGGTGACGGACTCGCCGGGCAGGATCGGCCGCGTGCGCGGCAGCTTCCCGTTCCAGGCGGCGTAGCCCATGGCGGCCAGCACGGCGACGTAGATAACCAGCTTGACGACGCTGCCCGTCGTGGTGTGCGCAAAGCCGTAGGGCAGGGCCTTCCACAGAATCAGAAGAACCGTCTGCGCGATGGTGACCGCCCAGACCGTGCCGTAAAAGTAGCGGCGCTCCACGCCCTCGTTTTTCGTGGACGGCCCGACGCGCGGCAGCTTGCCGAGCAGGCCCAGTACCAGCACGATGGCCAGAATCGGGAAGTAGGCGAAGTGGTAGAGCTGGCTCATGATCCACTGGCTGGTAAAGACCGCGTAGACCAGTCCCACCAGATTGAGCAGGGCGAAGTTGATGGCAGCGTTCCATGCAAAGGTGTAGCAAACCTTGCGATAGAGCGGGTTGGGCCGGTCCTCGTTGAAGCGCAGAATGTAGGGCTTGGTTTCGCAGCCGGGCAGTTGCTCAAAGTAGCCGGCGACGAAGACTCCGGCCAGCACAGTCAGCAGCCATGTAAGGTTGTAGCGGCTGAATCCGTGCGCGAAGAGTCCGAAGGTGAGCGGCCCCGGAGTGAGGAAGTAGACCCAGATCCAGATGGGCAGGTGGCAGCAGCGATAGACAGTGGTGTTGCTCTGCCGGATCTTGCGATCTTCGGCGCGTTCAATCTTTCCTTTGTACCGCATGGGCCGAAGTTTCGCAGAGCGGGTTGGCGAGAGTCAAACGGGCGGGCTGGGTTGGCTGCCCCATATAATGAACGGGGAGCGGCGAAGTCATGTACGGGCGCGGCTTACGGAATTGAGACTGAAATTGGAAGAGGGTTCTTATGGCAGGCGTAATTGAAGCCATCAATGTGAAGCGCAAGATGTATTTCGAACTGGAGAACGTGCCGTACTACTGCATGGACGTGGAAGTTTCGACGCCGACGGCGCGCGGCGGCCAGACGCTGGTGCGGCTGAAGATGCGCAACCTGCTGACGCGGGCGGTCTTCGACAAAACGTTCAAGGCAGGCGAGAAGTTCAAGGAGCCGGATCTGGAAGAGGTGGAAGCTTCGTATCTCTACAGCGACGGCGACGGATCGTACTTTCTTGACCAGTCCAGCTTTGAGACGCTGCAGTTGACCAAAGCGATGATGGGCGAGGCCCTGGAGTTTCTGGTGGAAGGCGCGATCGTCAAGCTGATGAAGTTCAACAACAACCCCATCGGGTTGGAAGTGCCGGCGCAGGTGGAGCTGACCGTGACGTATACCGAGCCCGGCGCGCGCGGCGACACCAGCGGCAACGTGACCAAGCTGGCGCGGCTGGAGACAGGCCTCGAAATCAAGGCGCCGCTCTACATCCAGGAAGGCGAGAAGATTCGCGTCTACACCGAGACGCGGGAGTTCGCAGGGCGCGCGTAATTCATCCTTCAAGAACGGCACAAAGGAGAAGCAATGCTGAAACGGCTGCTGTACTTTAGTTCGGTCATGGTTCTTGCTGCTGCGAGCGCTGCATGGAGCGCGCAACCCCAGCCTCGATCTGGCTGGGTGGGCACGTGGGCGGCCTCGCCCATGCAGGCCCAGGGCCCGGCCATGCGCGCCTTTACCGGCACAACGCTGCGCGAGATCATGCACATCTCCGCGGGCGGCGCGCAGGTGCGCGTCCGCTTTACCAATGAGTACGGCTCCGATCCGCTGACCATCGCCGACGCGCATGTGGCGCTGAGCGCGGGCGGCGCGGCCACGAAGGACGGCACGGACCACACGCTGACCTTCGGCGGCGAGGCCAGCGTGCGCATTGCGCCGGGCGCGGCCATGTACTCCGATCCGGTGGCGCTGGCAGTGCCCGCGCTGGCCGACGTTGCCGTCAGCTTCTACGTGCCCAACCAGGTGATGCGCGCGGAGACCTATCACGCGCTGGGCCTGCAGACGAACTATGTGGCCAACGGCGATGTGGCCGGCGCGGCCGCGCTGGAAGACGCGACCAAGCTGGCTTCCTGGTACTTTGTGAGCGGCGTGGATGTGCCTGCCGAGCAGGACTCGCGCGCCGTTGTCACGCTGGGCGACTCGATTACCGATGGCGCGCGCTCGACGCCAGACACCAATCGCCGCTGGCCGAATGTGCTGGCCGAGCGGCTGCAGCACACCAAAGGCTTTGAGCACGTAAGCGTGCTCGACGAGGGCATCAGCGGCAACCGCGTGCTGAACGAGGGCGCGGGACCGAGCGCGCTGGCGCGTCTGGATCGCGACGTGCTGGCCCAGAACGGCGTGAAGTACCTCATCATTCTGGAGAGCATTAACGACATCGGACACACGCTGCACTTCTCCGGCCCTGAGGACGACATCACCGCCGGGCAGCTTGAGAACGTTCTTGGCCAGATTGCCGAGGCGGCGCGCGCGCACGGCATCAAGGTATACGCAGCCACGCTGACGCCCTATGTGGGCGCGGGCTACGCCGGCGAAAAGGGCGAACAGATGCGCGCAGCCGTGAACAACTGGATGCGCACCAGCGGAGTGTTCGACGCGGTCATCGACTTTGAGAAGATCACGGGCGACGGGCAGACGCCGCCGCAGTTCAACCCGGCCTATGACTCGGGCGACCACCTGCATCCGGGCGATGCCGGCTACAAGGCAATGGGCGAAGGGATCGACCTCTCGCTGTTTAAATAGTTCAAGCAGTAGGTAAGCAATTGGTCCGTCGCTTGAATCGTTTTGAAGTTTCCCACCCTTGCGCCAGAAACAAGGCGCAAGGATGGGGCACGGGGCAGCCGAGAGCTGCCCAAGATTTTTTCTGAGGTGATTTCAATGTCAGCGTCGCTCGTTCTGGAGCAGCTTGCCCGCGCCGCCGGTATCCGGCTGGTTCCATCCACGGAACTCTATCCCGAGTTGCACACCGCCGGCGATGCGGGACTGCCGCTGCTGGTGGTTGAGAATCGACTGGCGCGCGCAGTCATCGCCTTGCAAGGCGCGCACGTAATGGCGTTCAAGCCCGCGGGGCAGCAGGAGATGCTGTGGCTTTCGCCCAAGAGCGTACTGAAGGCGGGCGTTCCCATCCGCGGCGGCATTCCGCTGTGCGTGCCGTGGTTCGGCCCCGCGGAGGGCAGCCCGCTGATGCATGGCTTCGGCCGCATCCGCGAGTGGTCTCTGGTTGCGGCGGAAGCCTGCGCGGACGGCGCTACGCGCATCGTGCTGGAACTGGCCTCGGAGACCCCTGTCGACGATTTCTGGCCTCATGCCTTCAGCTTCCGGCTGGAAGTGGTCATCGGCACGTCGCTTTCACTCGCGATGCAGGTAGTGAACCGCGGCAATGCGCCTGCACCCCTTCAGTTTGCCTTCCATACCTACTTCATTGTCCCCAGCGTGGCGGAGGCTCTGGTCACAGGCCTTGAAAACACAACTTACCTCGACAAGGCCGACGAGATGAAGCGCAAGGCGCAGAAGGGCGAGATCGCGATTACGGAATTCACCAATCGCATCTATCTGGATGTTCCGGATGTGCAGGTGCTGAAGGCCGCATCGGGCAATGTGAAGATCGAGTCGAAGGCAAAGTGCGCCGTCGTGTGGAATGCCTGGAACGAAGACAAGACCATGGCCGACATGGGCGAAGGCAATCACAAGACCTATCTCTGCATCGAGCGCGGCGACGTGGCCGATTATGCCGTAACCATCCCGGCCGGAGAAAGCTACCGCACCGCGATGACGCTCTCGCGGTAATTGCAGCCGTTGGCTCGGGCTACATGAGCAGCAAGAAGAATGCGGCGGCTCCCTGAGGGGACCGCCGCATCTCTTTTGCAGCAAACAGCCGAAGCGACCGTCGATAGGTAGCCCGGCCCTCTATTCGACCGTGACCGATTTGGCGAGGTTGCGGGGCTGGTCTACGTCGCAGCCGCGGCGGACGGCGATGTAGTAGGCCAGCAGTTGCAGGGGCACGATCTCGATCAACGGAGAGAGCATCTCGGGCACAGCTGGAATCGCGATGACATGCTCGACCAGCGAACCGATGGTGGTGTCGCCCTCGGTGGCCACGGCGATCACGCGGCCTGAGCGGGCCGTGACTTCCTGGATGTTGGAGAGGGTCTTCTCGTAGCGCAGGACCGAGGCCGGATCGGCCGCGTCGCGCGTGGCCAGCACCACGACCGGGAGCGTCTCGTCGATCAGCGCGTTCGGCCCGTGCTTCATCTCGCCGGCAGGATAACCCTCGGCGTGGATGTAGGAGATTTCCTTCAGCTTCAACGCGCCTTCCAGCGAGATCGGGAAGTGGATGCCGCGGCCAAGGTAAAGGAAGTCGCGCGAGGTGGAGAAGCTGGCCGCCAACTGCTCGCACTGGGCCGAGCAGGAGCGCAGCACCTCTTCGATTTTCGCGGGCACCTTGCTGAGTTCTTCGATCAGCGCGATGGAGCGCTCCGTGTCGATACGCCCGCGCAACTGGCCGAGTTTGACAGCCAGCAGAAACAGCGCGGTGAGCTGCGCGGTGAAGGCCTTGGTGGAGGCCACGCCGATCTCCGGGCCGGCATGGGTATAGATGGCGCCGTGGGCCTCGCGGGCCACCATGGCGTCCACCACGTTGCAGATGGCCACGGTCTTCGATCCGAGAGAGATCATCTCGCGCTGCGCGGCGAGGGTGTCGGCCGTCTCGCCCGATTGCGTGATGAGCAAGCCCAGCGCATTGCGATCGGGAATGGGATTGCGATAGCGGTATTCGCTGGCGTAATCCACATCGACAGGCAGACGCGCCAACCGCTCGATCATGTACTTGCCGGCCAGCCCCGCATGCCAACTGGTGCCGCAGGCCGCGATGTTGATGCTGGAGGCCATCGCCAGTTCCTCGTCGGAGATTTTCATCTCGCCCAGGTAGATCTTGCCGGAGTCCAGCGAGACGCGGCCCAGCGTGGTGTCGCGGATGGCGCGCGGCTGCTCCCAGATTTCCTTCAGCATGAAGTGCTTGTAGCCGCCCTTTTCCGCCTGAATGGGGTCCCACAGGATGCGCGTGATGTTGCGCTGGATGGGGTTGCCGTCAAAGTCGGTCAGTTCGACGCCGTTCAGCGTGAGGACGGCCATGTCGCCGTCGGCCAGGAAGTAAATGTTGCGCGTGTGCTGCAGGATGCCGGGAACGTCGGAGGCGACAAAGTACTCGCCCTCGCCCACGCCGATGACCACCGGCGGCCCGGAGCGCGCGGCGACGATCTTGTCCGGCTCTGAGGCGCAGAGAACGCCCAGCGCAAAGGCGCCGGTCAGGCGCTTGATGGCGCGGCGAACAGCCGCTTCCAGCAGAATCGGCTGCCCTGCCGCAACGGCCTCATTGCGCACCTGCTCGATGAGATGGGCAATGATCTCCGTATCGGTCTCGGTGACGAACTTGTGGCCCTGCTCGATCAGTTCGCGCTTCAGTTCCAGATAGTTCTCGACGATGCCGTTGTGGACAACGACGAGGCTGCCCGTGCAGTCGCGATGGGGGTGGGCGTTTTCCTCCGTGGGACGGCCGTGGGTCGCCCAGCGCGTGTGGCCAATGCCGAAGGTGCCCGTCAGCGGGTGAGCGCGCAGAACTTCTTCCAGGTTCCCCAGCTTGCCGGGCGCGCGCGAGACCTGAAGTGTGGACTCGCCGGGCGCGCCAATGGCAATGCCAGCCGAGTCATAGCCGCGATACTCCAGGCGGCGCAACCCCTCAACGATGACCGAGGAGACATTCTTCTTGCCTACGTAACCGACAATTCCGCACATATTAGGATTCTATGCGAAGCTGCGCAGCAGGGCGATGCGCCCATCGCATCGAAGAAAAATTCACAGCGCAAGGAAATGCCGGTTCCACGGCAGCATCGCCCCGTCGGCCCGAATCAGAGCCGCAGCGCCTTTCCCAGCCTGAACAATGCGGGAATGGAGAGTAGCAGCAGAACGGTCATGCCGAGGGAATACTCAATGGCCTTCCAGCCGGAGACGTAGTTCTCCCGCAACGCCAGAATCGCCAACAGGGAAAGGACAGGAAGATTCAGAGCCAGGGCCGTTGCAAGCCCCGGCATATATCTGCGCAGCGCCACCGTCGCGGCGAGATGCGGAATCAGCACGTTCAGCAGCATGGCCGCCATGTAGCCAAACGCCATGTACGTCCAGATGGACTGCCTGCCGGATCGGGCGCTCAGCCACGTAACTGCAATCGCTACCGCGGTAAGAATCGTGACAGCGAAGCGAAAGACGCCTGACGCTACCGGGGCATGCCAGCGGCCTGCTCGCCGCGACCACTCCGGCAGCCAGGTAGCCTCTTCCAGATTGTGCAGGGAAATCGCGAGCGGAAAGAGCCACAGCAGATTCTGGAATCGCATCGCCATCTCCCTGTTCGACAGGCGGTACAGCGCAGTGCGCTATTCCTCGATGGTGTACGTGTACTGCTCGATCACCACGTTAGTTAGCACTTCGGCGGCGATCTTCTCCACCGTGGCCTTGGCCTCGTCGGCGGAAAGCCCGTCCGCCAGCGTGAGGGCGAAATACTTGCCCTGGCGCACATCGGAAACCGTGGTGTAGCCAATCTTGCGCAGGGCGTTCTGGATGGTTTGGCCCTGGGGGTCCAGGACCGAGGTCTTCAGCGTGACATAGACATGCGCCTTCATTATCGTGATTATAGTAGTGTCAGGCAGCCGGCGGGTAACGCGCCGGGCAATTGCTTTCCCCTGCCGGTTCGCTTCCCTCAACCGGAGCCCCTTCCCCTCAACCCGAAGGAGAACGCAGAAACAATGGTCAATTATCTGGAACTGCCGATCGGAGAGCGTGCCCCGGAGGTCTTTCGCGCGGTCATCGAAATTCCGAAGGACAACACCAACAAGTTTGAGTACGACAAGCAGTTGCACGTCTTCAAGCTGGATCGCAACCTGCACTCGCCCGTCCATTATCCCGGCGATTACGGCTTTATTCCTTCCACGCTGAGCGACGACGGCGACCCGCTGGACGTGCTCGTGCTGGTGCCCAGTCCGAGTTTTTCCGGATGCGTGCACGAGGTGCGGCCGATCGGGCTGCTGGAGATGCTGGACCAGGGCGTGCTCGACGAAAAAGTGCTGGCCGTGGGAAACAACAATCCCCGCTTTAACAATGTGTGGAACTACACCGACATCTACCCGCACATGCTGAAGGAGATCACTCACTTCTTCTCGATCTACAAGGATCTGGAAGGCAAGCGGGTCGAGATCAAGGGCTGGCACGACGCAGCCTATGCGCGCGACCACGTGATTCACGCGGTCAAGCAGTTTGGGGAATCCAAGGCCAAGCAGGCGGAAATGGCAGCGGCAGCAGTCAAGAAGTAGCCGAGCACGACCATCGATAGCCACGAAACGCCGCATCCCGGGATGCGGCGTTTCCCCTTGCGAGACCCCGGACGCGGCGGGCTCAGTCGGCGGCAGGGGCCGAACGGATGCGGGACAGCGGAACAGCGACCAGCCAGTACAGCGGCGGGCCCAGCAGCGCCACCACGGCGGCAAATCCAAGAGCGGGCACAGCGCCGAACAAGGGGCTTTCGGGCAGCAGCTTTTCCTGCCGCGAGGCCCACACGGCATACACAATCAGCAGCGCGGGGCCAACTCCCAACAGGCAGGCGCAGGCAAAGTTGCCGGCCTTGAATGGCCGTGCCAGCCGGGGTTCGCGCAGACGCAGAACCACCAGCGCCACAAACTCCAGCAGAAGGCTGCCGCCGTAAAGGATCAGATCGATGGAGATAAGCCGCTCAAAGGGCAACTTGAGCGCCAGCGCCCACGCCACGCCGCACAGCAGCACACTCAGCCATGGAACGCCGCGGCGATTCCGTAGGGCCAGCGGCGCGGGCAACATGCCGTCCTGCGCCATGGCCATGGGCAGGCGGGTGTAGCTCATCACCAGCGCGTTAAACATGCCCACTCCGGTGACACAGCCGCCCACCACAATGGCAATGCCCAGCGCCGGTCCGCCCAGCGCCGAGGCCGCGGTGGTCCAGTCGCCCGTCGAGAAGCTCTGCGCCGAAAGGCCCGCGAAGGCCATCGCCGCCAGCGGCAGGACATACGTCGCGGCGGTCAGCGCCGTTGCGGCAACCATCGCCCGCGGATAGTTGCGCTGCGGGTTCTCCACCTCCTGCGCCACGGTGGAGGCGTTGTCCCAGCCCATGTAGTTCCACAGGGCCACCAGCACCGCGGTAGAAAAAGCCGAGCCCGCGCCAAAGCCCCTGCCGCCGGCCGCCGGAACGCTCCAGTCAATGTGCGGGTGCAGCGTGAAGCCGCGCCACAGGCCGAGCGCCGTGAAGACCGCAAACGGGACCAGCAACACGCCGAACATCCGCATCGAGTTCTCGCCCACCTCCGGCGCGCCCAGCAGGTTCCACACGCAACAGAGCGCCACCACGGCCAGCATGAACGCGTAGCCCTTCCAGCCCGTTGCCATCGACGGGCTGAACTTGCCCAGGTAGAGAACGAAGATGGCCGGATAGATCGCCATGTCAAAGATGGATGCCGACAGCGACAACCAGCCCTCCTGGTAACCCCAGAAGGGCCCCATGGCGCGCCGCACCCAGATGTAGAAGCCGCCCTCGGCGGGAATCGCGCTGGCCAGTTCGCCGATCATCAGCGCCGTCGGCAAACTCCACAGCAGCGGCAGAGCCAGCAGAATCGCCAGAGACATGCTGTAGCCCGCCCCGCCCAGAATGTCCTCGATGCCGTAGGGCCCACCCGACACCATGAAGTAGGTTGCGGCGATCAGAGGCAGCAGCTTCATCTTCGCCGGGGACGGCTTGCGTGTCATGAGCATGATTGCGAATCTAACAACAATGGCGGCCCATAAGAAGACAAAAATCGGTACGCTCGCACATCCCAAGCACAGACAGGTGGTTTCCGGTATAATCCGACTGTACGCTGGAGAGATGGCCGAGTGGCTGAAGGCGGCGGTTTGCTAAACCGTTGTAGGGGGTAAACCCCTACCGGGGGTTCGAATCCCCCTCTCTCCGCCATATTAAATCAATAAATTCAATTAGTTAACAATATCGGCATACCTTTCGTATACCCTTCATCAATTCTTTTCGAACAATAGATTTCCGGAGAATGTGTCTGCCATTTTCCAGCACTGGAAGTTCAGAAGACTGGGCAGCGTCGTCCGCGCAGAGGGTGATCGGGAGATGTTGGTCGACCAGTCACTGCGGCTTGCTGGATGGCCGGTGATTCGGGCTGAGCCCGGAGATCGCTAAATACAGTAGAGAAGGCGACTTGTCGGGACTAATCTGTCGTCGACGAGCGACTCGGCGATATGGCGCTACGTGAGCGCCCAATAGGGACGGCCGGACTGCGACCATCTGTGATTCCCGTAAGTACCTCATCCCGCGCAGGTTCTCGCTATCTCTCGATAGCTCGCCAAATCTCGCTTAGATGACGGGAGCAAGATGTCTCCGGTTGCTGAAATCGTCGCGCCCCCCGCAAGTGATATGTTGTTCACGTGCGTTCCTCATGGCTATATTTCGCATTCGCAACCGCGTGCTTCGGCGCTGCGCCGATGGGCTGGAATTCCTGGAATAGTTTCGCCAACATCGTGAATTCCCAGATCGTTCAGCAGCAAGCCCTAACTCTGGCCTCGAACGGCATGAAGAAAGCCGGCTACGAGTATGTCGTCATCGACGAAGGATGGTGGCTGGGCGAACGCGATGCCGCAGGCAACATCCTCGTCAATGCCAAACAGTGGCCCGCCATTCAGCCAGGCCAGAAGGACGGCGACATGGCAAACATCGCCGCCTATATCCACAGCCTTGGCTTGAAAGCCGGAATCTATACCGATGCGGGCCCGGATGGTTGCAGCATGTACCCCGACTCCGGTCCCAAGTACATGAACACCGGCAGCGAAGGCCATTACGATCAGGATTTCTTGCAGTTTTCCAAATGGGGTTTCGACTACGTCAAAGTCGACTGGTGCGGCGGCGCCAAGAACAAGCGTTCCGGAGCGGTCCAATATGCGCTGATTGCCCAAGCTATTCAGAAAGCGGAAAAGACGACTGGACGGAAGTTGTATTTTTCGATCTGCGAGTGGGGCAGCCAGAATCCCTGGTTCTGGGCTCCCGGTGTCGGAGAAATCGAGAGCACTATGTGGCGCACTGGCGGAGACATCATCCCTCCGGTGGTAGAAAGTCTCCATGATGCCGAGCACGATCAACGCATCGTTACTTCGGGAAACGTGCTCGAATCATTCGAGGCCGGAATGCATCCTGAAGCACAGCACACCGGCTACTTCAACGACCTAGACATGATGGTGATGGGCATGCGCGGCATGACCGATGCTCTCGACCGAACCCATATGGGGCTGTGGGTGATTTCAAGCGCCCCGCTCATGGTCGGCGCCGACTTGACTCGGCTTTCTCCAGCCACCTTGTCGCTCCTGACGAATCAAGAAGCGCTCGCGATTCATCACGATCCATATGGATTGCAACCACTCAAAGTCGACGAACCCGCACCTGGGGTTCAGATATGGGCAAAGCCTATGGCGATCGCTGGACGGCGTGCAGTCGCCATAGTGAATCGCACCGGCGCCTCCGCGCAGGTCAAAGTCGACTGGAAGAAGCTTGGGATGAAAGGAACTCCGAAATCGTTGCGCGACGTCTGGAACAAACGCGATCTCGTCGCATTGGACGCCGCCCTCTCTATTCCCGCGCACGATCTTGCGCTCCTGGTTGCCGACGGCGAAGATGAAAAGCCAGCAGAGTATATGGCGAATCAAACCAGCATAACCGGGATTCAGGCGCCCCCGGGGCCGGTCTTTGCAAAACTTCACTACGCAAATACCACAGGCCATGTTGTCGTGTTACGGATGAAGAACTCGTCCGGCCTTTCCACAGCCATTGCACTGCCACCGACGGTCGGATCGGAGTCAGGCACGGCAGGCATTATCTTGCCCAAGGGAACCGCAGACCTTTCGTTTGGAGGTCAAGCAGCGACGATCAGTAAGCTGGATGTCTATCCTTGGTGAGGAGCGCGTTTTTTTGTTTTCCATATACCTGTTAACTACCTATCCCTCCATCATTTTTGGGACCGGATCGATAGCGCTACTTCTTCGCGTCGGGCATCGATGGCGCACCGCGGCGCGGTCCGGCCAGCGCCGCCACTGCAGCCGCGCGCACTTCCGCGGCTGCCGCTGCGGTTCATGTCCTTCGTGTGGGACGAATCTCTGGCGCTACGGCTTCACGCGCGTGGCGGTGAACTCGTTGGCCGGGCGGTCGCCCATCTGGCGTGTGAACTTGATGCTGTCGGCCCCGTCGGCCTTGCCCGTGTAGAGGATCTTGAACTCGTTGCCGTTGAAGTTCATCACCTGGGCAAAGCTGATCGAGTCGCCGTCGATCTTGCCGTCGGAGATGTCCATATCGCCGCGCGGCGTGGTCACCGTGCCGGTCAGCTTGGCGCCGTCCACATGGAAAGTGAAGGCGATGGTCTGCGTGCCGCGCGGTGTCTCCACGCTGGCGGTCCACTTGCCGTTGAAGTCCGCGGCCATGGCGCTGACGGATGCGAATGCAAAGAGCACGAGGGCGAATGCGAGTTTCTTGAACATGAGGCGGTCTCCGATCGATCTGGAAGATTCCGGACGCGGAGGTGCGCTCCGCTCCTGCGTGCATGGACGCAGAGCAGAGGCGGGAAGACCCAGGAATCTCTTGAAATTTGGGTTCTAGCGCGAAGCGTCTTTGCGCTGCACGTGCTCGACCGGCTTGCTGTAGCGGCCCAGAAAGGCATTCCAGCGCACGATGGCGATCTCCTTGAGCATCTGCAGGCCGTCCCTGAGGTAGCTCATGCGCGAACGCTCGTCGTGGGCCCAGGTAACGGGCACTTCCACCACGCGGAATCCGCGCTTGAGCGCGATAAACAGAATCTCCGGATCGAATCCCCAGCGCTCGATGGTCTGCAACTGGAAGACAGTCTGCGCCGCCTGCCGCGTGAAAGCCTTGAAGCCGCATTGCGTATCGGCAAACGAGAGCCCCATGACAAAACGCGTCACCCCGTTGAAACAGCGGCCGAAGAACTGGCGGTAGAGCGGCTGGCGATGGGTCTGGCGGCCGCGCTCCAGCCAGCGCGAGCCGATGGCGATGTCCGCACCCGCTTCAATGGCCGCAAACAGCCGTTCGGCCTCTTCCATGGGGGCCGAAAGATCGGCATCGGTAAACATCGCGATATCGCCCAGAGCCGCCAGCAGTCCCGCGCGCACGCTGAAGCCCTTGCCGCGATTTCCGGCGTTCTGCAGCAGGCGAACCTCGGGAGCGTGGGCGGCAAAGGCGCGCACCAGGTCTGCTGTGTTGTCCGTCGAGCCGTCGTCCACCACGACGACCTCCGCCGCCCAGCCAAGCGTGCGGATCGTCTCCACCACGGACTGCAAGGCCTCCTGAATGCGGAGCCGCTCGTTATAGGCCGGAATGATAATGCTGTACTTCGGAAATGCCATGGCGATCTCTGGTGCAGCTTCCCTTCGGCGCCGCACCTGAACGTGTGCATTTCACGAGCAGTTCTCTCCGGAACATGTGCCTTATACGCGGCAGCCGCGGCCAAAACCGGAGAAAAATGCATGAATGCCACGCGTCTGCCCAGGTCGATCGGAACAGCCGCGGTTCAGGGAGGGCTCAGCACATCATAACGCAACCGGCAGCCAGGACCGTGAACATTCAGGCCGATGGCCAGCTTTGGAGCCAACTCGCTGATGAGAAAGGCTAAAATCTAAAAAGTCACTTGCTTTTTCCTGCGTTCGTGACGAGAATCCCATTATGCTGAGAGCGGAGGCCAAAACGATATGACGAAAGCAGACCTGGTGGAGAAGGTAACCAGCCTTGGTGATTTGACGCGTCGCGACGGCGAGGTCATCGTGGAAACCATCTTCGGGTCGGTGATCTCCGCCCTGCAGGGTGGCGACAAGATTGAAATTCGCGGATTTGGATCGTTCCGCATCCGCCAGCGCAATCCTCGCATCGGACGCAACCCCAAGACGGGCGAGCGCGTGGAAGTGCCCGCCAAGCGCGTACCTTACTTCAAACCGTCGAAGGAGTTGCGCGATCTGGTGAACCCGGACGAAGCGGCCAAGTCCAAGTAGTCAAGGCTGCTCTCCGGCCAGAAAACTTCCGAAGGCCTGCCCTCCTCCCCCAGGGCGGGTTCTCTTCTTTTTTCCAGAATGCTTTTGTGCCCAGCGTCTTCGCGCCTGCGGAACGTCAGCCCTGCTTTGCTTTGGGCGCAATCCCGATGACGGCCATCATGCGTCCGGCCCGGCCCTGCGAGGCGCGGTGCGAAAAGAACAGGTCGGTACGGCAGTTGGTGCAACCGCCGATCACCTGGATAGCGCGCGGCTTGAGCCCAGCATCCAGCAGTTGCCTGCGGTTGGCCTCAATCAGGTCAAGGTGCGTGCTGGGGCCGATAGGCGAGTGGCCGGGCGCGCGCTGCGTCAGGAAGAGCATCGGGTACTTCGTGCGCACCGGGTCCGAGTCGTAGACCTCGTAAAAAAGATCCGCTGCGTAAGCAAACTGAGAGACAAACTCGCTCTGCACCTCTTCGCCCACCGCGTAGCAGCAAGGGCCGACGCCAGGGCCAATGGCCGCCATCAAGTCCTCAGGCTTCGATCCGCACTCCAGACGCATCCGCCCGACACCTAGCTCCACGATGCGCTTGACGGTTCCCCGCCACCCGGCATGAAAGGCCGCCACTACCCGTTTGCGCCGGTCGGCCACCAGCACCGGAATGCAATCGGCCGTCTGGACGCCCAGCAGCAGTCCCGGCTCGGCCGTGAAGTGCCCGTCGCCTTTCCACGGCAAAGCGCGCGCGGCGTCCGCCGGCTCAGCCCGCCGCACCAGGTTGGAATGCACCTGCTTGAGCGGCGCCAGAGGCCTCTGCGGATCGCCGGTAATGGCTTCGGCGAGGAGTCTGCGGTTGGCGGCCACGGTTTCTGGGCCATCCTCGGCGGTATATCCCAGGTTCAGTTCGCCCGGCGCATCCTCCGCGCAGTAGGCGTGGCTCAGCCCGCCTTTGCGTGTGCTGAACCCGGCCCACAGCCAGGGATACTTCTCCCAGCCGGGAACCGGCAGCCACTGAACTCCGTTGACGGCCACGGACGGCTCCGGAGCGGGACGGTTCAGCTCTTCCGGTGTCTTGCGGTCAGGGCGCGCGCCCAGCGGACGGGCGCCGGCCTTGCCGCGCAGGCTGCGCACCAGCCCGGCGGTTGCAAACAGTTCATCCAGCGCTTCCACGCCGGAATCGGTGGCTTTCTTGCTTCTTGAGGAAGACGGCATACTCCTTCGATTCTACCCACTGTACGCCGGAGAGCGATGCGGATTGATGAGATACCGCGTGCGCGGCAAAGCGTATGGGCCTGCCTTCCGGCAGGCCCGCTGCAGTGGCATTTTGGGGAGGGGTACCAGGAGGGATTGTGGGGAAGAGGCCCTTGCGGACCTGCAAAAGGAGTGAAACCTTTCAGGGTGGGGAAAGTTCGTGGATGCCTCTGCTAATTACAAGATAGGATGCTGCCGCGATGGAAAGGTTGCATCGTCCGGAGCCACCGCCGGGGCCTGAGCTGGTTCCCCGCGCCGCGGATTCGAGTATCCCCTTGCGGACCAGAATTTTACCTCTAAGACACCTCCCCGCAGAATGCCGCTTGCAGTGTCTTGCAACTGCACGCAGTAATTGTCGATGATGTCTATGTGAAGCGGTGGTATTACATCGTCCTGGGCGGAATTCTGCTGGCAGGCTGCGCCTACATCTACCTGCATCGGGTGGACCTGGGACTGGTGAGCCCTCCGGCGGATACGTCCGATAGCACCTACAGCGCCGGCTCGGGTTCGACCACGAGCCAGAACGGAACTGCGCCCCGGCCAGCGCACATCGTCTGGCAGAAGGTGGACCGCACCGGCGACGGCTTCAAAATCGAAATGCCGGCGGACATCAAGGAAATCCAGATTCCGGCCTACAACGCGACCGGCGGCGCCGAGCAGGTGGAGATGATCTACGCCTATCCGGACGCCGAGACTTCCTACTCCATCGCGTGGGCCGACAATCCTCCCGTCTCCCGGGCCAGCGGCATGGCCCCCGACAAGACCCTCGACACGGCCCGCGACGACGCTCTGGCGCGCACCCAGACCACGCTCATCACGGAATCGAAGAGCAACCGTCACGGCTACCCGGCCCGCGACTTCGTGGGACGCAACTCCGGCGGCGGCATCTTCAACGCCCGGCTGCTGCTCGTCGGGCCAAGGCTTTACATGCTCATCGCCTCGTTCCCCTCCGACGCGTCCCGCCGCCCGCAGGATGTTGCCCACTTCTTCGATTCCTTCACGCCCGTCAGCAAGTAGTCGCAGCCTTCCGCTTTCGCTGAAGAGTATTCCGCCGCAGCGCCGATTCCCGAAGAATTCAGCCTAAAGCGCCTTGGGCCGCGCCGCCTTCTCCACCAACCCGGTAATCCACCGCACCGGGAAGAAGCGCACCATCAGCGCCGAAAGCCAGCCGCTGAAGCTGGGCAGAATGGTGCGCTGGCCGCGCGCGAGCGCATCGATCGCCTTGCGCGCAACCACCTCCGCCGGCTGAACGCCGCGCACCTTGAAGACTGAGGCCTTGGCCACGTCGAAGAACTCGCTCTCCGTCGGCCCCGGGCAAAGCGCCGTCACCTTCACGCCGAAGCGCGCCACCTCCGCCGCCAATCCCTCCGCAAAGAAACGGTCGAAGACCTTGGTGGCCGCGTAGGTGGTCAGATAGGGCACCGGCTGGAAGCTCGCCGTCGAAGCCAGCACCAGCACCCATCCGCGCCGCCGCTCCACCATCCCCGGCACAAACAGCCGCGACAGCCTCACCACCGCCTCGCAGTTCACGCGCACCTGCTGGAGTTCCTGCTCCACCGGGCTCTGATGGAAGGCGCTGTACTGGCCCAGCCCGGCGTTGTTCACGAGCACATCGACCTCGATCCCGGCGGCCTGGGTGGCGGCAAAAAGCTCGCCCGGCGCGGCCGGATCGTTCAGGTCGGCGGGAACCACGCGCACCTCGGTTCCCTTCGCACGCAGTTCGGCGGCCAGCGCTTCCATGCGCTCTACGCGCCGCGCCGTCAAAATCAGCTTTGCGCCGCGCCCTGCCAGTTCCCTCGCCAGCGCCGCGCCAATGCCCGAACTCGCGCCCGTGACGAGCGCCCATTTACCGTTGAACTCCAGTGTCTTTGCCATTGCGGCTCCATCCTATGCCAGCCAGGTTTCACGCCATTGAATCCAGCAGCCCGCTCGCAAACTCCTCGTTCAGCCAGGCGGTAAACGCTGAAAACTCCTCGTCGCGCCCAAGAAAATCGCGCACCATCTCTCGGCCCGGCTTCGATCCGCCCTGCTCGAGCACCGTCCTGCGATAGCGCTCCGCCGCCGGGCCGCCCAGCAGGTCCGCCGGGTCAAACTGTCCGAAGAAGTCCAGCGCAATCACCTTGTCGAAGGCGTAGGTGTAGTAGTTGGACGAGTAGCCGGTCAGGTGGCCAAAGCTGGCGTACATGCGGTTGCCCTCCCGCCAGGTCCACGGCTGCGCCTGCGTGTAAAGCCGCCGCGTGACCTCGTCGAGATCGATGGCGGCAGGGTCCTGATCGTGCAGATCGAGCGAGAGCGTGGTGTAGTAGAGCTGCGCGCGCATGCCGTCGGCGCGGCCAAAAGCGCCCGCGCCTTTCATCTTCCGGATCAGGGCAGAGGGAAGAACTGCGCCGGTCCGATAGTGCCGCGCGAAGCCCTGCAGCAACTTCTCGTCGCGGAAGAACTCCTCCAGCATCTGCGACGGCACCTCGATGAAGTCGCCCTCGGTGGCGAAGCCCGACAGCCCCGCCCACTCCGTCTGCCCGCCCAGGATGGCGTGCATCAGGTGGCCGAACTCGTGGAAGTAGGTCACCACGTCGGAGTACTGCAAAAGGCCCGGTTCGCCTTCGTCCCCTCCAGGGAAGTTGCAGATGAGCGCCGCCTCCGGCAGGTAGCGGCCGCGGACGCCTGTCACGATGGGCGCGGCGGAGAACCACTTGTCCTTGCCCTCGCGCGGGTGCATGTCCAGGTAGAAGCGCCCCGCCAGCTTGCCGCCGTCGAAGACGTCGTACACCGTCACCGACTCATGCCATGCGGGCGCTGTCGAGCGCTTGAACTCCACGCGGAAGAGCCGCGCCGCCGTCTCCAGAACCCCGGCCTCCACCTGCTCATAGGGAAAATACGGCCGCACCGACTGCGAATCGAAGTCGAAGGCCTTGCGCCGGTACTGCTCGTACCAGTAGCCGCGGCTGGCGATGTCGATGGCCTCCAGGCCCGGCTGCAGGCCGCGCGCGAAGTCGAGGATGAGTTTGTGCTCCCGCTGCGCTCCCTCCCGGCTGGCCTCATCCAGCCGCGCCAGAAAGGCGCGCACGTTGGCGGCGGAGCCCATCATCTGGTCCGCCGTGGCCAGGTCCGCCCAACTGCGGAACCCGAGAATCGTGGCAATCTGCTGCCGCGTGGCCAGCAGGTCCAGAAGAATCTGCCGGTTCGCCGGATACGCCCGTGTGTTGTAGGCCAGGAACATGCGCTCGCGCAGCGCAGCAGAGCGCGCAAAGGTCATCACCGGCTGCATGTCCGGCTGGTCGGTGGTCAGCGCGATCTTGCCGTCTGCTCCTGGCTGGTGTCGCGCGATGTAGTCCTCCGGCAGCCCGGCCAACTCCTCCGGCGCGGCCTCGATGGTCTTCATGCCTTCCTGAATGTTCTTGCCGAACTCGAGCCCGAGCATGGTCGCCTTCTCGTGCAGCGCCTGCAGCCGGTTGCGCGTGGCCTCGTCCTTGTCCACGCCTGCGAGCCGGTAGCCCAGCAGGGTGCGCTCCACAAAGTGCCGCGTCGCCGGGCTGGCGCCGTCCAGGCTGACCGCCTTCAGCGCGTCGTACACAGCGCGATTCAGGCTCAGCGCACTGCCCGCCATCGCCACCCGCTGCGCTTCGGCCTGCGCCTGGTCCCGGACGGCCTTGTCGGCGGCAACCGAGTTCAGTACGCCCGCCTGCGCCCCGGCCAGATTCAACTGCTCGATGGCCACGTCGTAAAGCCGCAGCGTGTTCTCCGTTGTCCGGGGGCCTTCGACAGCCAGCAAGGCCGCCAGGGCAGCCTCGTGCGCTGCCAGCCGGGCGCTCACCCAAGCCGTCAAAGCCCCGGCGGATGCGGCGCCGCCCTCCTCCCAGGCGTGCAGTTCTTCGGTCACAGCGGTCGGCACAGTTTCAATCGGCATCTTGGGGAATTCTCCTCTGTTTCCAGCTTGCCATATGCAGCCGGTTCGCTGCGCCGGGCTCCAGGCGCTACTTCCAGCCGTTTCCCTGTTGCATACAAACCGATTCCCGCTTAAGATGCCTCAATTGACAGCTATGGCTCAAGATATCTCAAAACCCGCGGCAGCCGCCTCCCTTGCCGTTCCACGGCCGCGTATTGGCAAGCTCTGCATCGCCCTGCAGGCCGCCACTCCCACTGAACTTTGGGAACGCGCCGAAGCCGCAGCCCACGACTCAAAGTTTCTCGAGTTCCGCCTCGACGCGCTGGCCAAGCCCGCCGCAGCCCTTCCCGGACTGAGGGATTTCCTCGGCCAGCACCGCGAACTGACAGTAATTGGCACATGCCGCCGCCAGCCCAACGGCGGTTCTTTCGCAGGATCTCTGGCTGCGGAATTGGATTTGCTGGTTGGCGCAGCCGAGGCCGGCTGCCAGATCGTCGATTTAGAGGTGGAATCCGCCGAAGAGGCCAAGCCCGCGCAGTTGGAGAAGTTCCGGGAAAGCATTCACGCTGCCAGGACCTCGCTGCTGGTCAGCTTTCACGACTTCAGCCGCACCAAGGGCCTGGCGCAGGCCGCCGCACGTATTCAGGCCTTCAGGCCGGAGTTCGTCAAAGTCGTCTCCACCGCGCGCACCCTCGCCGACAACCTTGAGGTGCTCCGGCTCATCGAGGACTGCTCCGTCCACAGCAGGGTGGTCGGCATCGCCATGGGCGAGGAGGGTCTGGTCAGCCGCGTCCTGGGGCCCCGCGCCGGGGCTTCGTTCACCTTTGCAGCGCCCGGCCAGGGCGAAGCCACAGCGCCCGGCCAGGTGACCGCGCGCACTCTGCACGACCTCTACCGCATCGAGCACCTCGACCAGGCCACGCGCATCTTCGGCGTGGCCGGCAACCCCATCGGCCACTCGCTCTCGCCGCTCATGCACAACACCGCTTTCCGCAAGGAGAGCGTAAACGCCGTAATGTTCCCGCTGAAAGTGACAGCGCTCGAAGACCTGTTGACGCTCACGCGCGAGTTGCCGCTGGCCGGCGTCGCCGTCACCATGCCGCTTAAGCAGCAGATGCTGCCGTACCTGGCCAACATGGACCCGCTCACCGCCCGCATCGGTGCATGCAATACTCTGCGCACCGGCGCTGACGGCAAGCTCTACGGCTTCAATACCGACGTGGCCGGCGTGGTGCGGCCGCTGGAGCGCCGCATCAAGCTGAAGGGCGCACGCATCGCCGTGCTCGGCGCAGGCGGAGCCGCCCGCGCCGCCATCTTCGGCCTCGTGGAGCAGGGCGCGGAGGTCTTCGTCGTCAACCGCACCCACGAGACGGCCGTTGCCTTGGCGCGTCAGGCCAAAGCCAAAGCCCTCAAGCAGGACCAGCTAAAGAAGCAGCAGTTCGACGCCATCGTCAACACCACGCCCTGCGGCATGAAGGGCGTCAAGCAGCAGATGCCCATCCACGAGGACGAACTGAACGCCGGCCTTGTCTTCGACATGGTCTATAACCCGCTGCAAACGCCTCTGCTCCAACTGGCCGCAAGCCGCGGCATCCCCGTCATCGGCGGCATCGAGATGTTTGTGCAGCAGGGCGCGCGCCAGTTCGAAATCTGGACCGGCAAACCCGCTCCCGAAGCCGAAATGCTGAAGGTGGTGCAGTTGGCGCTGAGCAAACGGAAGTAGCGTTGGCTGGAGTTATGGTGATCCGCGCGGAGTGCAAGAGTACAGCCTCCCGGTAGCTTCAGCCCCTCCTTTCATTGCTCATTGTCCAGAAAACAAAAAAGCGGGGCGCGGATTTCTCCGTGCCCCGCTTCATTTGTAACTCACTTCTCTTGCTGAACTCGCTACGGCTTATAGCAAAACCAGCGTAGCTGTACCCAGTGGCAATGCTCTCTACAGCGTTTTCGATTCTGCTCTTTACAGAAAGCGTATCGCCAAGTGGCTTTTTCCCCAAGAAAAAGCCACCTTTGATGCACTTCCAATGTGCACATATGAATCGAAAGCGCTCTAGTGGCCCTCGGCAAGAGTGCGTTGACTCTGGTTTTGATCTAGAAACTCACCTTCTGCTGCGGACGCCATGTCAACTGAGCCGAACGATACAACATGATTCATGACCTGGGCGGAGACGTACGCCTCAAGAAAACGCCCCTGCGTGGCCGCGCCGATCGGCCCCAGCGGAATGGTGGACTGGTTCGCATACGCCAGATTCGTTACCGGATTGGTGGTTAGGTCGATCGCGGCCAGTTGCCGATAGAGCGCCGCCGAATAGCCCGTGGCCGACGGTGCACCCTGGAACTCGCCGCACAGGTAGAGCGTGAACGGCCCGCGGAAGCGTAGCCACTCACGCCCGAGTAATTGTTGACGCCGTTCTCATAGACGGCCGTAGTCGTTGGCGATCGTTAAACCAAGGTGGGCTGTCGCGCAGCAAAGTGCCGCCGATGGCCCGCCGAGATGGGGTGATGCACTAGAACATGTTCAGACTGGTGCCGCCTGTGCTGCCGGTTGTGAACGGTATCGTAAAGGTCTTAGTGTTGTTGACCAACAAACCGCCATTTGTTGTAGTACTTGCCAAGACACCGCTGCCGCTGGTGTATGCGTAGGTTGTTACTCCGAAGGCGCCTGACGAAAGCGGTTGGCAGGTGAACGTAACCACTTTGGAGGAGTACGACGTCGGAGTGCAACTTCCCTGGGTGAACGAGTAATTGGCAGGGTTCAATACGGAGTGGCTATAGTTCGAGCCACCCGACGTGGTTGAAACCATATCATCACTGAAGGTGATCTGGAAGGAAGCTACATCCCACACGTTGCCGCTTGCGTTGATCTGCAGTTGGTAGCCGATAATAGACGGGTTGTTGCTGACGGCGATAGTCGGCGGCGCATATGTTGTCGGCGTAGAGGTGGCTGTGACGTTACTCGAATCCGTTGTGGATACCGAGTTAATGGCATTGTTAACGATTGCCGTGTTGGCCGTAGTCATCACCGTGGTTTCGGTAATGCTCGTGTTTACAGGTGAAGTTACTGGAGCAGATTGAACATTACTCGCAGTTACGCCCTCTAGAGCGGTATTATTTGTGGCGTTGCCGACCACCTGGGCTGCCGCGGCAACAGCGTTGTTAGCAATCGACGAGGCAATCGCAGCAGTATTTTGCAACTTGATGTTGGAGTTGTTGGCCTGAATCGTTGTTTCAGCAGAGAACAGCGCGGTCTGTAGATTGGCCGCCAAACTCGCCGTATTCTCCAGTGATGCCGTTGAAAGACTAGAAAATGTACTGGCGATCTGGCTGTACAGGATAAGCTCGATGTCGGTTTGCTGCTGTGGGGTCAGCGTAGCACCGCTCGCCGTGGCTGCTTTCTGAATCGTCTGATTGAGAGTGGTAACCGCCGACTCGATCGAACTGAGTAACACCAGCGCAGCCGGGGTCAGGCTTCCCGAGGCAGTGATGTCGCTGTTAAAGGACGTTCCATTGGGCATGAGCCCGTTGATGGCGGCTGCCAGATTGCCCGTAGTATCCAGCGTGACCAATGTCGTCAGCCCGGTGACCACATTGGCGCCAGCAGGAGCTAGCATCGTGTTGGCTGGCTGGTTGGTAATGGTATCAGTTCCCCCCTGGGATACAAGTACATACTTGTAACCTGGTTGTATCGGAAGGGTAAATGTACCGTCAGCAGCTGACGTAGTCTTGGTGCCTTGCTCGTCGGAGTCAATCACAAACCGGACATCTGATGTCCCGGACGTGATGTTGTCGGCCCAAACGGTAGCACCACTGACCGCCCCCTGAACAACCTTGCCGCTCTGCCCCTGCGTAACAACCGCCGTAGTCGCGGAGTTTCCGTGTCTCCACCAGCATCCGACCATCGGAATCAATACCAGAGCTGAAAGAGATAACCAGACTGCGCTCTTGTGGATTTTCATAGGATCTCCTTAGGCTTAAATGGGGTTAGTTTGAATGGGATGCGGGACGAACGTTATCCGCCAAGGGAGTAAACCGCTCTAGCAGTCTTTCTATCCCTTGGTACGAGAGTACTCGGAATCCGCGTGTCGCGCTACAGTTAATCCACAACGGGACTGAAAATGTTCCTAAAATCTTGGACATCGTTACATGCCATCGCGAAAACGCCACCACCCTTCCTTGATCCGCTCCGTGTGGGAGAGAATATATTCCTCGTTGAGACGATCCCGGTCGTAGAAGTACCGGGAAAGGGACTGCGTCGCCTCTGGCACGTTAGCGGTTCCCGGCGTGATGACATTGTTGAGTGCACCAGAATTATTGATAACTGTCTCCTGACCATAGACCCAATCCTCAGTGCCACGTATCTGTATAGGCCGTGCCGCCATATCCCGACGCGGAGTCAGTGGAATTTCAAACTGAATCCCCGCATGCTGCCAACGTTTTGAATCGGCGTGTGTTACCGAGGAATCGTAATACAGCGACACCGACACGTCTCCGAAGAATCGCTTCATATCAACCAGATAGCCGGTATCCTGCCCCCAGAAACGTCCTCCTGTCGCCTCAAAGGCCAGATCCTGGCGGGCCAGGAAAAGATGGTAGGAACCGAGCAGTACTTTGCGGGTGGTGTTACTGTAAGGGTCACGTCCCCATGACTGGATCGTTTGGAAGCGGTGCATACCGCTACCAGGCATCCAACTGAGTTCATTGAGCGTGCCGAAGGTGCTGTCCAGAACATCGCCCCCGCCCAGGTTGGCCACCAGGCCGGGAGCCAGAGGCAGCGCCTGGAAGAGCATCAGACGATCCATCTGCGCCGGGGTATGGTAAGCAGCATATACTTGTCCATTGTCGAGGTTATGACTCCAGGCCACGGGAAGATCCCAACGGGCCACACCAGTCGCCCCCCGCCAGAGCGGCACCTGCAATTCCGGCCGGATAGAGAGCTGATAGTCGAATACCCCGTACTCGGTCCCAACCAAGGTAGTAAGAGAGGGGTACACCATCACCGAGGGCTTGAGCCTTCCCGGGTTTTCATTCCCACCTACGAAGTTCACCCCATGCGTGTCCGCCAAATGCTGGGTTACGGTAAACGCCGGCGCATTGCTCAGTGCGTTCCCCTCCAGCCACTCGCGCAGCGGCAAAAGCGAAGCTTCGATCTGCAGAAGCGCCAGCCCTTTGCGCCTTACCACCAGCCGGAGTTGTTCAGGGCCGGTTCCGGCAGCCTGGCTGGCAATGCCGGCAACCACTCCGACGGCATCAAGCTCAGTGTGGTTATAGCGGATGTTCTCGTATTCCACCACTAGGGTCTTCCCCTGAAGCCCCACCCGCACATTGACAAAGCCGGCCTTGATCAACCGGTCCCGCAGCGCCTCAAGTTGCGCTGTTTCCTCTGCATGATTCTGGCAGCATAACTCTGGAGCCGGCTTCACGGCCACCGAAGGCGTAGCGGCTGCAGGGGAAGGAACTGTGGCAATTGCCGGACGAGACTGCACCACTGGTGGCGGCGCCGTCGACTCAGGAGCCTGCGGCTGTTCTTTGCTGGCGGTGAACGCGCCCTGGGCAGTCTTCTGCGCCTGTGGTTTCTTCCAGGCCCTAGCCTCCGCGGCATCGCGCGTCGCCTTTGAGGAGCCAAGCGGGATGACCACGCCGGCGCTGATGACCAGATCTCGCGAATGCTGGATCGGTGTGGAGAAGGTGGCAGTCAGCCGGGCGGGGAAATGCGGAAGCGTCGGAGAGGTAAAACGCCCACCTACATTGGTGGTGCTGGTATCATACTCCCCCAGCAGGGTCACCCAGTCCAGTGCCCTGAGTTCCATGCCCCCGAATGCCCCTTTCATCCGGTCCGGCCCGTGGCCGTACCCGGCAGACATCCGCAACCAGCCAAGAGGATCGGCCGAAGCAGCTACATAGCTCGTCCGGAGGAAATGAGTTCCCCCACCCATATCCTGAATCCCCACTGCCAGCGCCGGGGAAAAGCGGAAACGAGCAGTAAGCGGGGCAGTGGATAGCTTCGCGGTCGTGGACAGGTGCCGGACGCGAAAACCCTCGTTCAAGCTGCTGTTTGCGGTATTGGTCAGGCGACCGCCAATCTCGGCAAAGCTGAACATACCGACCGAGAAGAGATAATTGTCCTGCCAACTGAATTGCGACAAGCTCGGAAAAGTGTCCTTCTGATTGCTGTAGAGGGCATCAAAGGTTCCCTTCTCCTGAACATGGCCGGTGGGGGTATTGAGAATGCCGGAGAATCCCTGCAGGGAGATAGACGAGAACTGGGAGTCTTGTGCTGGCAGAGCACGACCAATGATGAGGCTGAGGAGCGTCAGAACAGCTAGGGCTTTTGATTTCATAGTAAGTTGCACCTCATGGTGTTCCCGATACTGCATGTGTAGCTGCTCGGTTATCCCGGGCGTGAAGCCACATTCTCTACGTACCAGTTGTAGGCTTCGCGCATACCGTCTTCAAAACTGGTCGGCGCGGTCCAGCCCAGCGCCGTCATTCGGCTCACATCCATCACCTTGCGCGGCATCCCGTCCGGCTTGGAACGGTCAAAGGTGAACTGCCCCTCCCACCCCACAACCTTGGCAATGCTCTCCGCCAGTTCCAGAATGGTCATATCGTGGCCGGTGCCGGCATTCAGGAAGATTTCGCCGGAGTAGTTCTTCATCGCGAAGACGCAGGCATCGCCAAGATCGCCCGAAAATAGAAACTCCCGCCGCGGCGTTCCCGTGCCCCATAACTCCACCGCCGGGCTATTGGATATCTTTGCCGCATGAATCTTCATGATCAGCGCCGCCACCACGTGCCCGCCCTGCGCATCGTAGCGATCGCCCGGCCCGAACAGATTGGTCGGCATCAGCGAGATGAAGTCGCACCCATACTGCCGGCGATACGCCTGGCACAGCTTGATGCCGGCGATCTTCGCGATCGCATACCATTCGTTGGTCGGTTCCAGGGGCCCGGTCAGCAGTGCTTCCTCGCGCATGGGCTGCTCGGCGTGCCGCGGAAAGATGCACGAAGAGCCCAGAAACAGGAGCTTCTTCACGCCCGCGCGCCGCGCCGCCTCGATCACGTTTGTCTCGATGACGAGGTTCTCGTAGAGGAACTCCGCCGGCCGCGTTGAGTTGGCCAGAATCCCGCCCACCGTGGCCGCCGCCAGAAACACCGCGTCGATCTTGGCCGACGCTAGCCAATCGTTCACCGCCGCCTGGCTCAGCAGATCCAGTTCACTGCGGCCCACCTTGACGATCTCGCAACTCTCCCGTTCCAGCCTGCGGACAATTGCAGAACCGGCCATCCCGCGGTGCCCGGCGACCCACACGCGCCGCCCGCTTAGATCGAATTCAGCCATTGCTCACATCCCGCACCAGGGATTCCTGCGCAATCACCTTGAGGTCCGCCTTCACCATCTCCGCCACCAACTGCGGGAAGGTGGTCTTGTGCTTCCAGCCCAGCACGCGCTGCGCCTTGCTCGGATCGCCCAGCAGCAGATCGACCTCGGTCGGGCGGAAGTAGCGCGGATCGATCTTCACCAGCACATCGCCTGAAGCGGCATCGATGCCCTCTTCGCCAATGCCCTCGCCTTTCCATTCGATCTTGCGTCCCACTTCGGCAAAGGCTAACTCAATAAACTCGCGGACGCGGTGTGTCTCTCCGGTCGCCAGCACGTAGTCGTCCGGCGTCTCCTGCTGCAGGATGCGCCACATGCCTTCCACGTACTCGCGCGCATGTCCCCAGTCGCGCTTCGCATCCAGATTGCCGATAAAGAGTTGCTGCTGCTTGCCCAGATGAATGGCCGCCACGGCGCGCGAAATCTTGCGCGTCACAAAAGTCTCTCCACGAATCGGGCTCTCGTGATTGAACAGAATGCCGTTGGAGGCGTGCATGCCGTACGCCTCGCGATAGTTCACCGTGATCCAGAACCCGTAGAGCTTCGCCACCGCGTAGGGACTGCGCGGATAGAACGGCGTGGTCTCCTTCTGCGGCGTCTCCTGCACCTTGCCGTACAACTCCGATGTCGAGGCCTGATAGAAGCGCGTCTTCTGCTGCAGACCCAGGATGCGAATAGCTTCCAGAATGCGCAACGTGCCAAGCCCATCGGCGTTTGCCGTATACTCCGGGGTCTCAAAGCTCACCTGCACGTGACTCTGCGCGGCAAGATTGTAGATTTCGTCCGGCTGCACCGCTTGGATGATGCGGATCAGATTTGTGGAGTCCGTCATGTCGCCGTAGTGGACGTGAAATCGCGCGTCCGGATCGTGCGGGTCCTGATAGATGTGATCGATGCGCGCGGAATTGAACGACGAAGAACGCCTTTTTATGCCATGCACCAGATACCCTTTTGCAAGCAGCAACTCGGCAAGATATGCACCATCCTGCCCCGTAATTCCCGTAATCAGAGCGACCTTCTGCATAGAACCCCTTCGCTTGTGGATATGACGTCGTCTCGACAAGATAGATTGCGCATTGTCTTGCCTTATTGTGGACTTGGCACTCTCTAAATCCTAAAGCCCGCCGGATACGCCGGAGGGCAACTTCCCTGTAAAAGCCTCTGCCCATTCGATTCAGTTCCGGAAAAACTCGATGATATAAGCTATCTCACGCCATTCAGTCCGGCAACCTTCCCAAAGATGTCGAAGTGCTCGCGCGCGGACCTGCGCCATGAAAACACTTGCGGCGCAATTCTCATAGCCTCTTGCGCACGCCGACGTGCCTCCTCTGGCTCGCCGACCACTTGGGCAATGACATCCGCCAAGGCATGGCTGTCACTCACTGGAAAGGTCCATGCATTGTTCTCCACCAGTCTCATGAATTCCTCGAAGGGGGGAACGCGAGAAAAGATAACAGGACAGCTGGCACTCATGGCTTCTGAAGCCGGCAGCGAAAAGGCTTCCGTTATGGAGGGGACCACCAGCATCGTCGCGCTTCGAAATAGGCATGCCATCTCCAGATCGCTAACATAGCCCAACGGAATGTAATCAATGTCACACTGTAGGCCTGCAGCCTTGCAAACACTGCGGATCTTTGCCAGATAAGTAGCACCCCTCGTAGGCGCGCCATCCCTTTTCAATCGCTCTGAATCCGGTCCGACGCAAACCAGCGGCATATGTACCCCGCGCTGCCGAAGCTTGCCTATCGCCTCGAAAACTACATGGTGATTCTTGTGCTCCATCAACCATCCAGCGATCAACACAAAACGATCCGGCAAGGACTTCCGTACTCGAACTTCTTCTACCTCCTCCACCGTCGGCATTCTACCTGCCGACGGAATTCCGTGACGAATCACGCGTCCCTTCTCTCCATCACTTGGATAGAACTTCTTCAAATCGTCGGCGACAAACTGGCTCGGCACCGGCACGACCGTGCAAACCTTCAGCCATTCGCGGATCCGGCTGTCGAAATCGCGCTGATGCTTCGCATTAGACGACGGTACGTTTTTAAAGGTTAAATCGTGCAGCGTAGCCACTATCGCCAAACCAATTTTCGGAGGCCGTATAAAATCCGGATAAGGATAATAGACCAGATCGAACCGGTGGGAGCGCAAATAGTTCTCCACGATCCCGCGGTCCTCGCCACTATACGCCCTCCACCATAGCGGACCGGTGGATCGAATTCTTTGCGCAATATTTCTCAACATGATGCCCAGACCAAGCATCCGCCGGAAGCCGCACAGCCTCTCCAGAGTCCGCGCAACTGCGCCCTTCTTTTCGATGTACTCGACCGTAATCCCTGGTACGCGAAGACGCTCCGGCAATGGGACGTGGATTCCGGCCGTGTTATAGCGGTTGCGGATCATAACGATCTGCCATTGCTCCAGGAGCCCTTCTTCCACAGCCCCCTGCAACATTCCATGGACGAAGCGCTCTACTCCTCCGGCGCATACAACCGGCTCTACAATGGCAAGTCTTGGCATCTTTTCCCGATCCTTCTCCACGTGTTTTCGGAACGAAGAAGAAGCGAGGCTATTACTATTCCGCCCATTCATTCCGGTCCTTATTGCGGCAGCCACACTGTTACAGATTTATTCTTCCTACTAACTGCCCTGCTTCCGGTTCTGCGGCAAACTCGTATCCCAACTTGCGATAAAGATGAAGAGCTGCCACATTTTCCGGATACACTTTAAGCCGTATCTGCTTGGCTCCCCGCCGCCGCGCCGCGCTATGAAGAAAGTGCATCAGCATCTCTCCAAAACGACATCCACGCACACCGGCCCTCACTACGATTCCCAAGCTCGGCACGTCGTACCCATCGTCCCAGCCGCGCAGCATCCCGTACCCGAGCGCCTCGATCCCGTCGAGAACCACATAATAAAGATCCTGCCCTCCGTACTGGCAGACCTTTCGTGCATATTCTTCTGTCAGCGGATGAGGATGAAAATGCGCTTCGCCGTCCTTGCTTACTGAGTCAAACAACTCAGAGAGGGTCTTCTCCTGTTCAGGGCAGAGCTGTCTTACTTCAAGCGCCACGCGAACTCACCTCCGTAGTTTCCGAACAGCATTGCAAATGTATTCGAGTTGCGATACCGTCAGCGCCGAATAGGTCGGAAGATTCATTCCATCCCCCGACAGCTTGTCGGTAACGGCAAGTTCTTCACCGCGCCGCATCGACTCTTCCCGGAAAGGCGGCAGTTTGTGCAACGCCAGAAAGAACGGCCTCGTTTCGATTCCCTCCTCCGCGAGCAAAACAGCGAGTTCGTCGCGGGTCCGTCCGTACTCGTCCGCATCAACGGTCATCGAGAACAGCCATGGCGCCTTTTCTGCCCAAGGCGCTTGCGGCTGAAGGCCGATGCCTGGAATTCCAGCAAGCATCTGATCGTACGCAGTAAAGACCCGTTCGCGCCCAGCAACAATCTGCTCGTGCCGATCAAGTTGTGCGCACAGGATCGCCGCCGCCAAATTGGTTAGACGGAAATTGTAACCGGTCACCGGGAAATAATACCGGCGCTGCGGATCCATCCCCTGCCCGCGCAGCGTGCGCAACCGCAGTTCCATGTGCTTGTCGTTGACCACCACCGCGCCGCCTTCGCCGCAGGTGATGATTTTGTTGCCATAAAATGAGAACGTTCCGATATCGCCAAGACCGCCCGTCGGCCGACCCTTGTAACGCGCGAAGTGCGCCTCGGCTGCATCTTCAACCACCCACAGCCCATGGACTGCGGCGATGTGATTGATCGCGTCCATGTCCGCCGGATGACCGTAAAGATCGACGGCGATAATACCCTTGGTCCGCCTCGTAATGCTGGCCTCCAGAAGCTTCGGGTCAATGCACCACGTTTCCGGGTCGACATCGACAAATACCGGCTCTGCCCCCACATAACGCACCGCGTTCGCCGTGGCAATGTAGGTCAACGAAGGAACCAGCACTTCGTCGCCTGGGCGCACGTCCAGACCCAGCAGCGCCAGGTGCAAGGCCACTGTGCCATTGCACACGGCAAGGCATCCGCTCGTTTCGCAGAGTCCGGCAAACTCGGCTTCGAATCGATTCAGAAATGCGCCCGTCGAAGAAATCCACGTACTCCGTATCGCCTCGATAACATTCTTCTCCTCAGCGCCGCTCAAATCCGGCGCTGCTACAGGGATCCTTAAGCTTCTGGCGGGACGGCATTCATTCTTTTGACCTTCACTCATCGACTCACTCCTCCGCGCTCTCTTCGGCGCCACTCTCAAATATATGCTGCTTCGGCATGCCTCTCATCGAAAGGAACACATCGGCCGGAACAAACGAACTCCAATAGATTTCTCAAAAGCATCATTCACTTATTAACACAACCCGCCGCGTGTTCGAAGACAGTGAAGTAACCTTTGGCTGTCTCTGACCACGAGTAGGCTCTCGATACGAGATCTTTCGCTTTTTGTTTGAGTTGGTTAACCTCGTCCTCGTGCTCGATGAGCCAAACAATCTCGTCCGCAAGCTTACTGGCATCGTGAGCAGGAAAGGTCGAAGCATTCCCCTCAACTAGATCGATTTCTTCCCGGTAAACGGGCACATCTGCGTACACAACTGAACATCCGCTCCGCATGGCTTCCCGCGCAGGAAAACTCCCAGCCTCTGTAAGAGTTGGGACAACGAGCGCGATTGCCCGCCGATACAAACATTCCACTTCTAAGTCATCTACATACCCGAGTCCGAAATAGTCTATTCCCTCCCTTAGGCCAGCCGCATCACAGAATGAAACCACCTTTGTAAGGTAACTATCCGGAGACACGCTCCCAGCTTCCTCTCTCCTAGCTTTGTTGAGATATTTACTATTCGGGCCTACACTCACGATGCCGATGTTGAAACCACGCTCACGAAGCTTGGCAATCGCTTCAAAAACTACGAGTTGATTCTTGTGCTCTACGATCCATCCAACGGTCAAGACAAAGCACTTTGGAAGTTGATGACTCCGGCACATTGCATCGGCTTCTTCCAGCGTTGGGGCATGTGACGCCGAGGGAATTCCGAGCCGCACTACGTTGGTCTTATGTGCCCACGCCGGGTAGAATGCTTTCAGTTCGCTTGCGACAAAATTGCTGGAAACTACCACCTGCGAACAACGCTCCAGCCACCGGGCCATCTGGCTGTCAAGCTTTTTCTGCCAATCTGGATGGACAGTCAGTCCGTGCTTGAAAATGAAGTCGTGCGGAGTCGCAACCATCGGCACTCGGAGTTGAGGTGGCTCCATGTAATAGGGCCAACTAAAATAGACCACATCGAATCGGTTCTTTCTAACAAAATACTCTATCCAACTCCCTATCTCGCCGCAATAAGCTTTCCAAGACGTTGGCCCAACTGAGCGCATCCACTTGGCGATGCGGTGTTGGATAAACGCCGTACCGCGGATTCCCCAAATTCTCTTCGCCGTCGTCATCCGGTCCAAAAGTCGCGCGAGCGGATTCTGCCCCCCAAGCGACCGCACGCAAACTCCCGGCGCTCTCAGCTGTTCCGGCCACTCAACAGTGGTCCCGGCAGAGTTTACCCGCGACCGAACAAGAACAATCTCCCAGGTCATATTGATTCTTTCCTGGATGACGCCCGCGAACAATCCGTGAAGAAATCTTTCCCCTCCGCCCGCACTTACAGTCTGATCGATAATAGCTATTCTCGGCATAAATTAAACAATCTCCCATGCTTAATACACAGTGGTTGAAAACGATGAGTCCTGGGGCGGGACTACGGATTGACCGCTATGGGACTTGAATCTCTGAAGACGAGAAAACGCTTGGCCATGAGCGGAGTCATCCATGTCCACAAACATACGGTGACAAATCCGATTGAGATTGCTGCTCCGATGATTCCGTATCTTGGTGCAAGCAACACTGTAAGTACTATGGTAACAACACCGTTAAGGAGCACCATCGCAACTTGAATCCATATACGATCCATGATTGTCATGAGGTCGGTATGAGCAGTAGCCCATACGCCACTGACTAGCACAATTCCCTGTACAACCCAAAAGATTGTCGGATAGTGAAAATCACTCCGATGCAGCCATGCATGTAACAAAGAATTTCCGGCAAACACAAGCACCAGCATTACGATGCATGCGATCATCATGCGCAAGAATAGCATCCTGCGGAATCCTGATTCCATCCAACCGGTATCTCCACGTTCATTCGCTTCCCGAAATGCAGGCACGAACGAAGACGTTGCTAGGCCAACAAAGCTTGTTAATGTAATGCCTAATCGCCATACGACTGAGTATTCGGAAACCAGACGCAAGTTTGTTACATGCGCGAGTGTGATCATCTGCGTCTCATTTACCATCAGTGCGCCAACCTGAAACAGGAGCAGCGGAATCGATGTTCGCGAGATTCTACGCAGCGACTGCTTGGATGCATACCGCAACCCCGGTGAGATCCACGGCATCTCTTTCTTCGTGATGTAGAAATAATTGATAACTGAGAGCATCACGCCGGGGCCTGAGAATGCCAGAATCAGCCAGGGAAGATCTCCGTGGAGCCTAACCACAGCAAGCAGTCCCGTAAGAGTGGCGATAGATCCGAGGAGCGAAAAGATGTTCCCTACGTAGGCCTTTTGATAGCCAGCGTACACTTGGCGGACTGCCGAAAGCGGGAAGCCCGTCAATACGCAGATCACAGCCGCCAGAACGGACCACATAACAGTCTGCTCGGATATGGCGAATCTTACAGCCAAAACAGCTTTCCAGCAGATGAACGGCGAGATCACGCCCACGATGCAGGCCGCAATCAGGGCGATGACAGACATAGCTAGCACAGCTGTAGACACATAGCCCCTGGCGGCTTTCTTGTCCCCTCGACCATTGGCTTCAGATAACACATTGACCAAGCTGTTCATGATGCCGAAATCAAATAGACTCGTCCAAGCGACCATCGAAGTAATTACTGCCCAGAGTCCATATTTTTCCTTGCCAAGATACGAGAGCGCCAACGGTACCGTGATGAGTCCCAGCAGCGAGCCTGCCGCCCTGGTGATGAAATTCGTTATTGTGGTCAGAAGAATTCTTCGGTATCGCTCCTTCGAGCGCCCTTCTGCCGTTGTTTCGTCGAAGGGCTTCAGCCGCAGCAACACAAGCACCTGGCGGAATTTCTTTAGATCGCTGAGCATTGATTCTCCTGAAATCAAGGATGCCTGTAACGAATTGCGCGTGCGTTATAACGCCGCCTTGATGAGGCTCCAGAACCGCTCCTGCTGGTCTCGAAGCATGAACTGTTTGCGTGCCAGCTCTAGCGCCATTTCCGCGGTGGTAGCGCGATTCTCCACCGCTTCTTCGAGTTTCCCCGCCATCGCTTCCGGATCCAGAGTTGTGCAAACCGTCGCCGCCTGGTGCTCTTCGAGCAGCTGACCTGCAGCAGCCTCGGCCGGGCCATGATAGAAGATTGGCACGCCACTGCCTAAATAGCTGACCATCTTCGTTGACATGCTGAAGCGCGCAAAATCCTTCAGAAAGTGCTCGAAGGGAAGGGGTAGATAGAGGAGATCTGCATTGGCCATATCCTTCTCCGCGTCAGCCGGATCCGGCGTGAATTGCACAACCTTCACAGGCACGTCGTCTTCCTCAAGTGGACAGACGATATATGCAGAGCGCGAAGTTACCGATATGTCCCAATCTGGATGATGTCTCCTGAACAGCTTAAGCGCATCCAGCATGGCGCGGAAATTCGCCTTGTATCCGGGATGAAAGAGACCCATGAAGAATATGTGCAAGCTGCGCTTTCGCCCTGCGCGTGGCCCATTGGCAACGGATTTCAATCCGTCCGTGACCACCTCGTAATCCCGCACACCGTAGCGCCGGTTGTACTCTTCCCCAATCGCCTTGGAGATCACAAAAATGCAAGCTGCGCTTCGCCACGCTTCAGCCATCGAATCGAGAATCTGCCTTCTGAGCGGGTGACCCAGTGTTGAGTACTCGAGATCGTCGTGAAGACTTACAAGCAGGGGGATATTCAGTTTCTGCGCAACACGATGAGCGGAAACGATGTTGTAGCCATGCGGAATCACATGAATCGCTTCCACTTGATTCTCAAGGAAGACCCGGCGCAACTTCCGCTCAAACCGCGAGCGAAAGACTCCATCAAGAATCCCAAACTTCTGATGAAACCTGGTTCGGTCGATCCTACCCAAGTGAGGCCGCAACGGCATCTGAAGTTCCACGGCCTCCAGCGGCGGCGGCGCTGCTTCATGGCCCGTAGTCACACTCAAAACCGGAGGGTGCCCCGCCTCCAGCAGTCCGCGGAGTAGCTTCGGACCGCCTGCTGGACCGCGAAGACCAAACACCTGGATAAACGCAATCATCGTATGATTCCTCTCTTACGCCCATGACAATTCATCCACTACTGCAAACAACCCACTAGCAGTATCCTATGAACGCCTGTTTAATAGCTTCAACCCGCATAATGCAAGCAGTAGTGACCGACGAACGCCTCCCGGGCTAAGCCGTATCCTCCAGCCATGGTGTGGTGAGAGATAGAGTTGAAAAGCGCGCTGTAGTTGGCCATGGCGAATTGCCTCCATCATCGCACGAGGTGCAATTTCCATTAGCCGTTGCGATCGCAGCACTTCTCCAGCGCCGTCAGGCAGGGCGCATTGCTCCAGAAGTGAATAGGAGTAGAGAGCGGCATCGTCGTATCTGCTGGAAGATATAGATCCTGAGCATGTCAAACGCACCTTGGTGGTAAATTTGTCGAGGAAGAAGAAACCGTCCTGTGTCAAGGCAAGGCGCAAGCCAAATTCAAAGTCCCCCGCGTTTCCAACCTCGGATTCTGGCCTCCACCGCGTTGCTTGGGCGATCGCGGTACGTAACAAATACCCATTGTTGGGAAATTGCTGTCTCACTCCCGCCTGCCAGCTCTCCTTCTGCAGCCCTGCCCACTCCGAACTTCGGCAATACGAACGGTTCAGTCTTTCCGAGGCTTTCAGATCGGGAACACCATCGTGACTGATCACTATCTGCTTCCCGTAGGCTGCAGTGAGCCCTGGATATCTCTCCCAGCACCCAAGAAGTTCTTCAACTGCGCTCGGAAGCAGCAGATCGTCGTCGTGCAGTAACATCAGATGCGTGCTTGCAGTGCGATCAAATACCGAATTCGTGTTCCCGCTTTGTAATAGCGGAGGCCGGTTGTGCCGATAGTCAACCGGAATGTCTACCGTGGCCGCGAATTCGCTCACCACCTTCTCGGTATCGTCCGTCGCGGAATCGTCGCCAACGACTATGCAGTCCGGCTTGCGTGTTTGCACGGCGCAGCTGAGCAGCGCCTCGCGAAGCAACCGCGGGCGGTTGCATGTGGGGATGCAAATACTTACTGTGATTGGTTCCATCCCTATTCCTCCCGCGCCACCAGTCTCAGACTCTGCTCCCGTTCGCGGTTGGCGGCACTTCACGGCACAGAACGCCGGTTCACGCATTTTCCGAATTACAATTTCCAGCGCTTGCTTTTTTTCGAGCAGTCCACACTACTTGGGATCAACACCGCCTGCTCCGCGCAGTAGCGATTACCAAACATACCCTTCCGGCCGCGAGAAATATTTCCCCTCTGGCGTAATCGGCATCAATGGCTTTTCCGGTACTCCGACATACATGTAGTTTGGCGTTTCGTGGCGTTGGTTTAGCAACGAGCTGGCTCCGAGCACGGAGCCGTTCGGAAGTTCGCTCCCTCCCAGCAACACGCAACCGGTCCCAACAAAGCAGTGGTGCCCGATGCGAACAGGTTTGCATCTTTGCCTTGATTGCTTCAGATCAATGCTGTGTGTCAGGATCTGCGAGCGGAACCCTGCAAATGTACTGAATGCCCCGATCCTTACCTCGTCTGTACAGTCAATCAGATGACGGCTGGTGATGGCTGCATGCCGTTCAACAATCAACTGCGGTATTCGCTGCGGATCGAGTTCAAAATGCCGACTCCCAGTGCCCGATGGAAAAGCTGTGATCCAGTTGAAGGCGCCCATGAATCCTTTTCAGCCACTGCGAGCAAGTCCATGCCTTTGCAGACCGTAAATGCACCAATGTACGCGTACGCTCCTAGTTCTACGTGGCGGCAAAGAATGAGAGAGGATCGCGAGATACGCGCTGTACGGTCGATCTTGAATCCACATACGAGCCGCAGCAGAATACGCCGAAGGCTCCAGGGAAGCACCGCAAACAATACAAAGACGACTAGTACCACGTAACATTATTTATTTCGCATATTGACGTTCGGCATTTTTTGGTAAACGATAGTGGCATGACACCCCGTTATCGCATTACACTCAGTGCGGATGAGCGCAACCGGCTGGAAGGC
>Ga0326727_10004385_pt1 | contig 42539 bp, 27 predicted proteins | sample MB2enrmetagenome_FD_207643 | JGI IMG/M metagenome (GOLD analysis project Ga0326727, IMG submission 207643) | Lab enriched peat soil microbial communities from McLean, Ithaca, NY, United States - MB29MY | ecosystem: Environmental > Terrestrial > Soil > Wetlands > Peat | place: USA: New York...
AATGGACGGGTCGTGTGTCTAGGATTTAGAGGATTTCCCGCGGCCCGGCCGGGCGGATACTCCTGAAAATCAACCACTTGCCCGATGTCCGCAGGGCCAAGTATGCCTATGGACCGCGAACCCAGGTAAAAGAAGGCAACGGAAATCGTGCGGGAAATCGGCTTTCCGGACGAACCGGCGTCGTCCGGAAACGGCGCCGTACCCTCCCGGGCACGGCGCCACCAGCAAGCCGCTACTCCTGGGCCGGCTCGCTCATCTTGTCCAGCACCTGCTTGATCGAGAAGCTCGCCGCCTTCTGGCGCGGCGGATACTCCTGGAACGTCGCCAGGAACTGGCCGACGTAAGCCTGCGCCGGCACCAGCAGATAGGCGTGGTCGAGCAGCCAGTCGTAATACGTATTCGACGTGATCGGCGCCCGCTCGAACGGATCGGTGCGCAGGTTGAAGATGTACGGCACCCGCGGGTGCTCAAACTCCTGCTGCCAGACCCGCATGGTTCCTTCCGCCGGCTGCACCGCGAAGGCCAGCTTCCAGTTGTCGTAGCGCAACCCGACCAGGTCGCCCTCATCCGAGAAGTAGAAGAAGCTCTCGCGCGGGCCCTTCGGCGCCTGCCCCGTCAGGTAAGGAACGAAGTTATAGCCGTCGAGATGCACCTTGTAGGTCATGTCGCCGACAGTATAGCCGCTCAGCAGCTTTTGCGGGACATCCGGCGCACCGGCCGCGGCCAGCAATGTCGGCATCCAGTCGAGATGCGACATGATCTCCGTCGACACGCTGCCCGGCTTGATCTTCCCCGGCCAGCGAACCAGCGCCGGGACGCGGTAGGCGCCCTCCCAATTGGAGTTTTTTTCATTCCGGAACGGCGTCATCGCCGCATCCGGCCAGGAGTTCATGTGCGGCCCGTTATCGGTGCTGTACATGACGATCGTATTGCCGGCGATGCCAAGCTCATCCAGTTTCGCCAGGATCGTGCCGACGTTCTTGTCGTGGTCGATCATTACGTCGTGGTATTCGCTCTGCCACCGCCCCGACTGGCCGAGGCTTTCGGGCTTGGCATGGGTGCGGAAGTGCATGTGGGTGAAGTTGATCCAGGCGAACACGGGCTTGCCTGCCTTGACCTGCTGATCGATGAACGCGGCGCCGCGGGCGGCGATGTCGTCGTCGATCGTCTCCATGCGCTTCTTCGTCAGCGGTCCGGTATCCTCGACGCGCTGCTTGCCGACGCGGCCGAAACGCGGGTCCACGGTCGGGTCGTCTACGTCGCTGGCGAAGCTGTGCATCACGCCGCGCGGTCCGAACTTGGCCCGGAACGCGGGGTCCTTGGGATAGTCGCGTTGCTCGGGCTCCTCTTCCGCATTCAGGTGATAGAGGTTGCCGTAGAACTCGTCGAACCCATGCACCGTCGGCAGATACTTGTTCATATCCCCAAGGTGGTTCTTGCCGAACTGGCCGGTGGCGTAGCCGAGCGGCTTCAGCAACTCCGCGATGGTGGGATCTTCCTTTTGCAGCCCGATATCGGCGCCGGGCAAGCCGACCTTGGAGTTGCCGGTGCGGAAGACGCTTTGGCCGGTGAGGAAGGCGGCGCGTCCGGCGGTGCAGCTTTGTTCGCCGTAGTAATCGGTGAACAGCACGCCTTCGGTGGCGACGCGGTCGATGTTAGGGGTCTGGAAGCCCATCAGCCCGTGCGAGTAGGCGCTGATGTCCTCGATGCCGATGTCATCGCCCCAGATGATGACGATGTTGGGCTTGCTGCCGGATGCTCCCTGCGCTCCGGCGGTCCGGTTGAAGATTACCGCAACAGCCAGCACCAGGCCGAGCAGCAGGAAGCGGGTCGCGTTTCGCGATCGTCGATTTGTCATGTGGTAACCTTACTCCCAAAGTATGTTGTTCAGCGAACGCTGTCGCCTGGTCGCACTCGACCAGCGTGACCATGCAGGCAGCCTTTCATCAGGCCGCCCGCCGCGATGATCGTTCCGGCTATTCGCCCGGGCCTTTAGCCGCAGCCGCGGCCTCCTCCATCTTCTTCCCCATTTCCGCCTTGATGGCGTCAAGATTGAAGCTCGCACCCCGCTGCATCGGCGGGTAGTCGAGGAACGTCTGGATTTCCTTGCCCAGTTCCTGCTGGACAAACACGAAGCGCCAGAACTCGAACTTGAACCAGTCCCAGTACTGCACCGCCCCTTTCCCAACGCCGTCCGACGACCAACCCGTGCGCTCATACGGGTCCAACCGCAAGTTTGTCAGAATGGGCATGTCGGGATGGTTCTTGGCGCCCACCCAGCCTTCGGGCTGATCGATGAAGCGATACTTGTAGTCGTCGATGCGAATCGCACCGAGCGTGCTTTCCCCGAGATAGAAAATCTCGTGACGTGCGGACGGCCCTTTGCCGGTGATGGCGGCCATCTGGTTGTAGCCGTCCAGATGGTTCCTGTACGTCCGGTCGCCGATTTCCTTGCCCTTCAGCAATTCGTCTCCGATCTGCGAATCACCCGCCGCCGCGACGAAGGTGGGAAGCCAGTCCAGCCCGGAGAAGATGCCGTTCTGGATCGAGTCCGCCGGCACGTGCCCTGGCCAGCGCAGCAGGCTCGGCGCGCGGAAGCCGCCTTCCATGACCGTTCCCTTGGACATGGCAAACGGCGTCTGGCCGCCATCGGGCCAGGTGAACTGCTCCGGACCGTTGTCGGAGGTAAACAGCACGATGGTATTGTCATCCAGGCCCGAGGTCTTCAGGTATTGCATCACCGCGCCGACATCGTCGTCGAGCTGGGCCATGCCGGCTTCCTGTTCCGTCCACCCGTTGTCCGAATTGCGCATCGCCTCGTATTTCGGCGAGAGATGGGTCACCACGTGCATGCGGGTCGGATTGAACCACACAAAAAACGGTTTGTTCGCCGCCTTCGCCTGGTCCATGAACGCTATCGAAGCGGCGAGGAAGTCTTCATCCACCGTCTCCATGTTGTACTTGATGCCGGCCATCGGATGCGGCGGCAACGGTCCTGCGTCCTCGATCTTCTGCTTGCCGATTTTGCCCCAGCGCGGCATTACGGTGGGGTCATCCTGATCGGTTGCCCAGCTATGCACCAGGTTGCGCGGGCCAACCTGGTTCAGCAATGCCTGCGGATAGGCGGGATGAAACGGGTCCTCCATTGCATCCAGGTGATACAGGTAGCCGAAGAATTCGTCGAACCCATGGACCGTGGGCAGGAACTCATTCCGGTCGCCCAGATGGTTCTTGCCGAACTGGCCGGTGGCGTAGCCCATGGACTTGAGCACGGTGGCGATGGTCACCGCTTCGGCGGGCAGGCCGAGCGGCGCGCCCGCCTGGCCCACCGTGGTCATGCCGGTGCGGATCGGCAGTTCGCCGGTGACGAAGGCGGCGCGGCCAGCCGTGCAGCTCGCCTCAGCGTAATAGTCGGTGAAAAGCATGCCCTCCTTGGCCAACTCGTCGAGGTTCGGCGTCCTGCCGGCCATCATGTGATGGCCGTAGACGCCGATGTTGGTTATGCCGATGTCATCGCCCATGATGACGACAATGTTCGGTTTCTTTGGCGATTGAGTGGCTGCCGGCTGCGCTGTGGCCGCTTGCTCGAACATCAGACCTGCTGCGAAGGCCAAGCCGAGCAGCAGGCGGTGAGTCGTTCTATACGATCGTCGGTTTGTCATGTGGATCGTGCTCCGTAAACGGGGTCGTTTCAGTGCTCGCATGCGCGAGGTCGCACCACGGCCAACGGCGTGAGGCTGCTGGCCGAAGCAGTCAGCCGGCGTTGATTGCGCGGACTTCCGCGGCGCGCTCATCCACCGGTATCATCGGCAGTTCGCCCGGCCGCGCAGCCGGAAGGCTACGGAGATGATCCATGATCGCCTGCCACTCTTTGATTTCCCGGACCGCGCCTGTCCGTTTCTCAGTGCCCAGGCTCGCGGCGTCCAGCGTGCCACCCGGCGGCAGCAGGTATGGGGTGTCATCGCGAGGATCATCCAGCGCCTCGACCTTCGACTTCAGTGGCCTGCCGTCCTTGTTTTTGGCCGCAAGCGTCAGCTTGCCCTTGGTGTATTGCGGAATGGCCACGAGGATCAGACCCAAATACAGCGGGCAGGTCAGGCTGTACAGTTGCGAACCGTTCCCGCTGATGTCGATAGCAGTGTAGCCACGGTCGAGGTCGCCGATCTCGACTGCGGTAACGACATCGAACTTCGAACGCGACGGGTCGTAGCGGAACCGCATGCCGGAAGCGCGGGGGAAATACTCGCCGGGATGCGCCGGGCTATCGACCAGAAAGAACTCGAGCAGATGCTTCAGTTCCTGGCCGGTGAAGTAGCCGGTCACGAGCGCGCTGCCGGCCGTCGGGTCCACGACACCGGCGCCGAGCGGCGCCAGCGCGAACACGTCGTAGACCGTCTGCACGCCTGACTTTCCGCGGGTGAAGCCGGCCCGCATCATGCCGTTGGCGGTAAACCCGATGTCAGCTTGGGTGGCGTTTCGGAACGCATCCGTGCAGAGGTTGGCGAGCACCGTGCCGGCCGCGATGTCGGTGAATGTGTTGGGAATGTCCCGGGATACCACCGCCAGCGGCTGATCGATGCGGTAGCCGCGCGGCGCAAACACAACGTCGGTGACCGTCTTCTTGAGCTTGCCGATCTCCTCGCCGATCGGCGGATTGCCGGCGATGGTGTCGTTGATGGGGAACAGCCGGTAGGAGTCCACCGTGAGTTTGCCGCCATCCAGCGAAATCACCAGTTCGCCCAGGTTTTCTCCGTACTTCCCGCTCTGCACCACCGGCGTGCGGCCGTTGACGATGATCGGCTCCAGCAGTTCGGTGTGGCTGTGGCCGCCGATGACCACGTCGATGCCCGGAACCGCCTCGGGCAGGCTGACATCCTCGCCCTGCGTGTAGCGTCCGCCCTTGCCCTTCTCCAGGCCGCCATGGCTGAGCGCGATGATGACGTCCGCCTTCTCCGTCTCGCGGAGCAGCTTCACCATTTCGCGGGCGGTTTCGACCGGATCGGCGAATTTCACCGCGCCGGCGCCGCCGGTGTAGAACTGGGCTTCCTTGCCGAGCACGCCGAAGATGCCGAAGCGGATGCCGCCGCGCTCGATAACGGTATAGCGGCGGATCACGCCGTCCCGGGACAGGCGCTGGAGACCAGCCAGCGCCGGGTCAGCCGCGGAGAAGTCGGAATTCGATGCAACCACCGCCGGAACGCGGCCGGCAAAAGCGGCCGCGGCAATGGACTCGGCCGCGCCGTCAGGCCCGAGATCGAAATCATGGTTGCCCAGTGTGGTGGCGTCGTAGCCCAGGCGGGACATAAGCAGCAGCTCCCCACCAGTTTCCCGGGTGGCGGCGGCGAACGCGGTGCCCATGCTGTAATCCCCGCCGTCGAGCACCAGGACCGGTCCTTGGTCCTGCCGCGCCGCCTGCCGTTGCGCGATCAGCGTGGCGAGACGCTCGAATCCGCCCCGGGTTGCGTCGTCATTCAGCGTGGCGGGGGAGTAATCAAGCGCCGGGGCCAGCCCGATGAAGTTCGAGTGCAGGTCGTTGGTGTGAAGGACCGTGAAGGTCTGCTTCCCGTCCGCCGCGCGGGCGGGTCGTGCACGCAACAAAGCGATAGCACCGGCTGCCACCGAGGCGGCCAATACCTCCCTGCGCGACGGTTGGGTAACGCCCGGGCCGTTCGAGGCCGCGGGAGATGCTTCGTGCGCAAGCCTCATCGCGATCGGCCCTTCACAGTCTGATGGCATGAAGTATTCGGCTCGTGCCGGCGTGGCGCCCGCGCCGCCAAAGGCGATAAATGCAACCCGGGAAGTTTAGAGAATCCCAACGAGGAGTCGTCACTGATCCAGATCAAGGCGGGTGGGGCCGCAGAATAGCGTATGGCCCTGACCCGGCAGCCAAGGTAAGAGCGCGCATCAGATCCAAGGCGGAGCCATGAATGCGCGCCCCTTTGCCCTCCGCCGCCAGCCAATGGTCCAAGGTTTCCCGATAGCATGAGGCTCCTCGGCATCACCCTGTTGCTTGCCGGGGCACCCGCCGTTGCGTTCGCCACCCTTGCAGTCACCGGCTGGTCCTATATCGGTCCGGCGCTGGCCGGCATCGCCGTCAGCATCGCCGCGGCTTTCGCCTTCGCCGTGGTCTGGAGCCGCGACCTCGATCTTCTGGCCGGCTCGGTCCGCCGCGTGGCCTCCGATGAAGCCGTGCCCGAGGCCGGGACCGCCGTGCTGATGGACGCGCTGGGCCGCGAGATCGAGCGGCTGTCCCGCCACCTCGCCGCTCGGACGGCAGTGCTGGAGCAGCACCGCCGCGCCGATACGCTGATCCTGGAGCGCCTGCCCGACCCGGTGATCGTGCTCGCCCGCGACCGGGGGGTGCAGCGCGCCAATGCCGCCGCCCGGGCGGCTTTTGGCGACGACATCGCCGCGGTGCTGCGCCACCCCGGCCTGCGCCTCGCCATCGAGCGCGCCCTATCCACCCACACCGCGCAAACCGCCGAGATCGGCCTGCGCGTGCCGATGCCGCGCGACGTGTATGCCACTGTGGTGCCGATGGACCCGCCGCTGGCGGATGGCGGCCTGGCGCTGCTGGTGCTTTCGGACCGCACGCGGGAACGCGTGGTGGAGCGCATGCGCGCGGACTTCGTCGCCAATGTCAGCCACGAGCTGCGCACCCCCCTCGCCTCTCTGATTGGATTTATCGAGACGCTGCGCGGCCCGGCGGCGGACGACCCGCCGGCGCAGCAGCGCTTCCTGGAGATCATGGCCGAACAGGGCGCGCGGATGAACCGCCTGATCGACGACCTGCTCAGCCTGTCGCGAATCGAGCTGACCGAACATCAGACTCCGGCCCAGCCACTGGATGTGGCGAAGCTGGTGTCGCGCATGGTGGCGGGATTCGAGCCGCGGCTGACCGAGCGCAACCTGCAACTGGCGCTGCGAATCGAGCCGGATCTGCCGATGGTCGCCGGGGACAGCGACCAGATGGCGCAGGTGCTGCAGAATTTGCTGGATAACGCGGTGAAATACGGGCGGGACGGCGGCGTGCTGACGGTGGAGGCCGGGATCGCGCCGCCGGGGGACCGCTGGCCGGCGCGGCGAGGTGTGGTGATCGCCGTGACGGACCAGGGCGCGGGGATTCCGCGGGAGCACCTGCCGCGGCTGACGGAACGGTTCTACCGGGTGGACAAAGGCCGCTCCCGCGCTGTCGGCGGCACCGGGCTGGGGCTGGCGATCGTCAAGCACATCGTCAACCGCCACCGCGGGCAATTGTTGATCGAGAGCGAAGTCGGCCAGGGCACGACGGTCAGCATCTGGCTGCCGGTGCCGCAAGCTGCGCCGGTGGCAAAGGATGGTGATTGAGCTAACGGGCCGCGGGCGTTCCCACCCCCACCCGTCACCGCCAGGCTTGTCCGGGCCACCTATCACGGCAGGTGCTTGCGGGGATGGCCCGGACGAGCCGGGCCATGACGAAAGACATCACGCCGGGGCACGACGACCCCGGACCAAGCGGACCAATACGGTCCCCCTCGCGCGATTGGAGTCATAACCGCTTGATACCCTGTTGACCTGCCGGTCCCACCTCACTAGAAGCCCCTCCACGTTCGGGCGTAGCTCAGCGGTAGAGCAATCGGCTGTTGAATGTGTTGACACTTCCGGGGGTAACCCCGGTCGAAAATCGGGTGAATTCGGCGAAACCCCAACGTGTGACGACGTGGGCAACGCCGAGCCAAGCCAGGCGAAGGGAATTGAGGTAGCCTGGAAGGTGTAGAGACTAGGCGGTGAGGATCCCATCCGATAACCCGCCCGCGAGCGCCCGACACCCCACCGGCCTAGCCGAGGGTGATGACATAGTCCGGCACCGCAAGTAATTGCGGAAACAGACCGAACCGATTGGTCGTAGGTTCGTTATAGCACCCTCCACTCGAATCCCGGTAAGCTGACATGCCCCGTTGCTTCTGAGTTTCCCTTGTTGTCGATTGTGCCTGCCTCCGGATTCGGTTCCGACATTTTTCACGTGCCGAGGCCGAGACGCGGGCGTTGACCGGAAGGATGGGAAATTGAGCGCTCTACCGAGGTCGCGTTGCTCCGGACCATCTCATTTGCACGGAAGTGGCACTCAGCTGAGGAGGAGCCGGAGCCGACAGCCCAAGTTAGTGATCGATCACGCAGAGGAGCTAGCTAGGTGATGAATTTGCGCGTACATCCGAACGCACGAAAGATGATATTGTAGACGGCAACGCCAGCTCGCGTATCGGTGATACGGCGTCGCAGCCGAAGATTCACCGAGCGGATAAAAAACTCCGAACGCTAAGGCGTGGTACATCCTGTGGTGCATACTCGAAAAAATGCCGTTTGCGTCCCCGCAAGCGGCATTATCCATTGTGCTGGCTCGGGCGGTAGGATTCGAACCTACGGCCAACCGGTTCGGCTAGTCCACGATTACTCGTGGGCCTGGACTATGTCTTCACCCTCGGCATCACTCGTTAGGGTGTCGGGCGCTCGTGGACGGGTTATTGGATGGGTTCCTCACCGTCTAGTCTCTACACCTTCCAGACTACTTCAAACCCTTCATCTAGCTTGGCTCGGCGTTGCCCTCGTCCTGCGACGGTGGGGTTTCTCCGAATTCACCCAATTTTCGACTGGAGTTTCCCCCAGAAGTGTCAAACCTTAACAGCCGGTTGCTCTACCACTGAGCTACGCCCGATCAGTTCGAAAGCTTGTAGCGAGCGCTCCGTCCTAGGTCAATAGGCCAGCGGCTCTCATTCAGGCGAATCGCATTTGGAAATCGGTTGACAACCGCATTATCGCTTGCCCGATTCGGGACTGATCGATTCTACCCGTTGACGTTGAAAACGCCGCGCGGGAGGTCACCCTGGATCAGTTTGTGGCCTGCTGGGAGGGTCTCGAGGATCCGCGCACCGGAAACGCTGCGCTGCACGACTTCCACGAGCTTCTGATCATTGCGCTGTGCGCGGTGCTGAGCGGCGGGCAAGGTGCGGTAGATATGGCGGAGTTCGCCAAAGCCAAGGAGCCGTTCCTGCGCGGCTTCCTCAAGCTGGAGAACGGGCCCAGCCACGACACCTTCAGCCGGCTGTTCCGCCAGTTCGACCCGGCGCAGTTCGGCGCCGCGTTTCAGCGCTTCATGGGGGGTTTCTGCGAGCAGGTTGAAGGGGTTGTCGCGATCGACGGCAAGGTTCTGTGGCGTTCGTTCGATCGCGCCAGCGGCAAGTCGCCCCTGCACATGGTCAGTGCATGGGGCTGTGAGCAGCGCATGGTGCTCGCGCAGATCGCCACCGATGCCAAATCCAACGAGATCAAAGCCGTCCCGGCCCTGCTCGGGATGCTCGCCCTGAAGGGCACGATCGTGACCACCGACGCGCTCAACTGTCAGCGCGAGATCGCTCGCACGATCGTCGACAAGGGCGGCGACTATGCGCTGGCGTTGAAGGGCCATCAGGGGACGCTGCACGACGACGTGCGGCGTTTCCTCGATGATCCGGCATGCGAGGCCAAGGTGAGCGAGCCCGTCGTCGATGGCGACCACGGCCGCATCGAGACCCGCACGGCGACAATCTCGACGGATATCGGCTGGTTGCAGGAGAGCCATCACTGGCCCGGCCTGACAGCGATCGGCAAGGTGGTTCGCAGCCGCGAGACCGGCGAGAAAACCACGGCTGAAACCGCCTATTACCTGCTCAGCCTGGATCTGTCGGCCGAGAGTCTCAACGAGGTCGTCCGTTCGCACTGGGCTGTGGAAAATCGCCTGCACTGGCGCCTGGATGTCGTGATGAACGAAGACCAGGCCAGAAACCGACTGGGCCACGGTCCGCAAAACCTCGCCGTCTTGCGACACATGGCGATCAACGTCATGCAAAAGGATCCGGCCAAGGGATCTTTGCGTGGGAAGTTCAAGCGAGCCGACTGGAACGACACCTACCTGGCCAGTCTGCTCGCCCTATTCTGAAATGCGATTACCCTGGGCTCTCATTGTATTTTTGCCGCCACCATCCTGACGATCTCGGCCCGCTGCTCCGGCGTCAGGCTCTTTGACCGCGCTATGCCGCCCAGCTTGCCAAGCTGAGCGGCCGATCTAAGCACGGCCGCGTCGTCCCGGTCGACCTGTAACTCGCCGGACGCGATCCGCTCCGGCACCGGCGACGGATCGATGCAATCACGCTGTTCCTTGACCGGCACGACCATTTCGAAGGTCCTCCGCACCTCGAAGAGCGAAGCGGAGCGGTTCGCCGCAGACGGGCATATGTTCGAGGTTCCGAGTGCCGACTACAGGTTCAAGAAGCAGGAGAGGCTGACATTCGTGCACTCGTCGTTCCCTGGTGTGCTGACGCCGACCTTCCGGCCGGTTTCGTCATGCGGTACGTTAGGGAGGCCCCTGTACGGTAGCTGTCACCCCTTCCGACTACACGGACGCCTACCATAGGCTGCTCCTGCTTTCAAAGCCGCAGGAGGGATTGGGCGTCAACCTACTCCCGACGACAGGATGAAGATTCACACGTTCCTCCCGCTGCCACCCTTTCTCGCCAGGAGGATGTTCGAGTTACGGTCAGCTCGCTTTGGCGATGCCGTCGAAGGGAGCCACAAGGTATCAAGAAATCGGTTGGCCGGCAGAGCGTTCGGCGGCTGCCGGGTCGTTCACGGTGTGCGACATCCGTGACGATCATCGCCCCCAGGCGGGCGGCAAACGTCTATCCTGCCTTCGGGGGCGACGATGGTCCCGACGCCTTTCTACTCGACGAGCGCCAACACCTGCTCGTCGGCCAGCCCCGCTCCATACACCGTGACCGCGACGCCACCGAAGTCGCTTGCCGAGCATTCGGCAAGCTGGCGCGGACGGACCTGGGAACGATCCTCGCCTTAGGCTCCAAACTCAATCAGGCACTAGGAATCGCTAGAGTCTTCCGATTCGAGCCAGTCAGTTTGACTGGAGCGACTGAACAACCATGGCTGAGGAGTACCTGATTGAGAGACCGTCCAGAACCTGGGGGTGATTACGCCGCTTTGTGAAACGGACGTCGGGCCCATCGCTCTGCGTCGCCAAGGTCTTGGTTGAAGGTTCCGTTGACGACCGAGGTCCGGACCTTGAGCATCAGATGCGCCCCTCTCGGTGACCAGCGCATCTGTTGGTTGGCACCCACGACGGTGCAGCAGCCATTGCACCGTACTCTCCGTGGTCGCCGTCGATATCGGCTCGTCACTGCCGCGTGCCGTCGCGTAATCGATGATCATTTCGGATTGCCCGGACACGTACGTCTCAAGGCCGCGCAGCACGCCGATCACCTTGGCCGACGCCGTTGCGCCGTAGCCTCGAGCATCGCCAGGGTTTCGCCGATGAGATCGAGAGACCGCCGCACTTGGCCATGCCACAGGCGCCGATGGATATGCTCGATGGTGTCGGCAAGGCGGGCGCCTTCCTTACGTTCGGCCGGCGTGGTTTCCGGCCAGCTCTTGGCGGCTTGAGCGGCATGCTGAATGCGCATGGCGAGATGAAACCAATCCAGCACATGCAGGGTCGGACCAACGCAGGCCGCCTCGCCCAAAGCGCGCGGGCCGTCGGCGCCGTCGCTCAGGATGCGGCGTACTCGGTGTCGCCCCGAGGTCAAGCAGCACGCCGCGCAACTGCTGCGTCTGCCGATCCGCCTCCGCCGGCATGCTGCTGAACAGGACCGGCTTGCCGTTGTCATTGCTGACCGGTGCGACGAAAACCTCGAACGATCGCATCTAATAGCTGCGCACCGCTTTTACGTGCCCTCCATCGATGGCGAGGGCGATCGATTGCGCCTCGGTCGGCGGCGCGGACGTCGACGGCGCCACCGCCTCCCTCTCCAGTCTGGCGCCGATGTGCAGGGTCCGCTGGCGAACTGTCTCCACCTCCGGGACATTGCCGAGCGGGAAGAACTCCGCTAGCAGCGGGCGGGCACGGCGGTAGGGGAAGAAGGCGCCCATCCTGGCGAGGGTGCGTTCATACTCGGGCGTGCAGCGGTCGGGCATGATCTCCGCAACCGGAGTGTTGGTCCGGTGCCACGCCACGCTGCATCGGCAGGGACTGAAAAGGGGGGCACGAACCTCCACAACGCCAAACAATGACATCAGCTGTTGATCTCGTGCAACTCTATTGCCCCATCGGCTCCGCTCAGTTCCACCATGACCCGCCACTTCATCTCGCCCTCCCGGCCAAATGTCAGCCGGTCGGTCCCTAAACCCCTCGGTTCCAATTGGACCGCCCGAGCCGGGAGCCAGCGTCCGTTTCACAACGCGGCGTAATCACCCCCAGGTTCTGGACGGTCCCCACGGTGATTGCGGACATCCGCGCCGCCGGCAGGACATCCTGCGCCGATGTCGCCGAGGAACTGAACATCCGCAGGTTCCCGACGCCGCGCGGCGGATGCTGGGCGCCGGCTCAGGCTTTCTGTTGATGAAGCGCATCGGCGTTGCAGCATCGCGCGCGTCCGAACAAGCGGGAGCCGCCGGGTTAATCGATCCTATCCCCTTGTGTCAGCTTCCTGCATTGATAATGTCGTCCTTCACCTTTATTCAACTTGTTTTCGGCGTCAACCCCTTGAAGCCAAACCATTACCCCTCTGCCACGGTCTATAATGTAGAACCTGCGAAAACTACCCAGCGTATACAGCGCGCACTTTCCGTCATTGCTAATGCTTTCCCATCCAAACAGAATGGTATTGCCCGTTATGTAGACGTGTTCATGAATCGCGCAATTGTTAGGCAATGCTTCGTTATCGGGCGCGATGCCCGTAGCACCGTTAACATACCCATCACCTCCGTCGCCAGTTCGCGCAATTCCCTTGGCGAGATCGAGAGATACCACAAAGGTATCTGGTGGGTTGCCCTCAAGCGAATCGCATCGGAGACGGATTGTTGTGGAGAACGCATTGGTTGCCGTCTGTGCCCTGACTATCGCCACAGCGGTAGTAGCCCAGAACATTTGCCGTAAAGTTCCGAACATTGTTTCGTTGCCCCCACGTGCTCAGCATTGAAACTCTGAGTTTGACCTAATTTTGTGGACGTGGCAATGAGCGAGCAGGCGAACTGTTGCTTTGTCCCTATGAGTTTATCGGGGCATGGTTGATGCTAAACCGCGCCGTTTTGTGCTACAATCGGTCTATGAACGACGATCAGGTCATTGACGCAGCAATGGCTCGTAGCCTGCACGCGGACGCGGTGCGGGCGCACCCGATCGTTGGCTGGATAGTCACGCAAGATCCGCCGGACTGCCCGGATCGGTTTGTAGCCCGGCTGGTGACCGCCGTCGCGTCGCCGTATGTCCTGGTAGCCGACACGCTGGCTGAGGTTCAAGCCGCCCTGCCCCAACCCCTGAAGCGGTCCGCCAGGCCGCCTGCCGATCTGCCGGATGTCGTGGAGATTTGGTTCGCGGAGTAGCGGCTATCCACGTCAACCCCGCGGGGTGGCCGTCACGGTTTGCCTAGCGCCGGCCGGGCAACCGGCGTAATCCACCAAGCGATAGAAGCCCGAACCCGGCGCGGCTGATGAAGCGAGTGAGTGGACGAGCGGAGCAACGGCGGCCCGGTCCGTGCTGGTCTATAATGAGCAAACGAAGCTTCTGGCGAATGCCCTGGATCGCGCCTCGACCGTCTTGGGGGCCGGGTCGCTCTTTCCGCTGAAGCCCTTTTAGGCCGGCGGCCGGGCAGATTGACAATGTGACCGAGCTGCAGATCGTCATCGGATGGTTGTGTTTCGGCTTCTGGGCAGTCGTGCTACATTGGACAGCGCGAAGGGTCTTACGAGGTCTGCGGTGATAGATCCTCTGACGGCGTTCCTGTTTTTCGGCGTTGCCTACAACGTTCGGTCTGGTTGGCCTGACGGCGATGAAGTTGCATGAATGGAGCGCGCCCGTCCCAGCCCAGCCTGAAGCACAAAGGGGTCTCTGGTGGTGTACCGGACACGCGCGGAGCACTCGATTTCCTGGGTAGCTTGTCCGACGGCGAGTGCCCGCTCAATTCGAGATGTTCAGTGCGAACTGGTAAGGCGGGAAGGCAGCGCATTTCCATAAATCAAGCCGTGACCTATTAGCTCTATAATGGCTGGTGTTTTCCCATAGTTTTTCAGGGGTGCGGCTGACATTTAAGGTCCGAACTTAACTCGTATGCCGCAGGCGGTAGATAGACGGGCGAGTCAAGTCTAGAATAGTCGCCACACAGACCGCTCGCTTATTGTCACTATGCAATGCTCTATTTTTTCACCTCGCGCGGCAACTGGGCGGTGCATCCGCGGTTCCCATCCTCGGCAGACTCTGTGGCGGGAGTTCCCCCCAGTTCACGGACACGCTCCCGCTCCTTGATGAGACAAATTTCCGCCAAGTTGTAATTTCGGGCGAGGCCTAAATAACGTGTCCACAGATCGTCGTAGCGCTCCTTCCAGATATCTCGCTTGGCTTTAGGCCGGGGCTTGGGTCGGAGGTCTACCGAACTCGTCAGGCCGGCGATAAATGCCCGCACCGCGGGTTTCGTTGTATGGCGGTGGTTCGCGTGGTGCAGCGCGTCCTCGCTAACCGCAGCGATCCGGCAGAATTCCTTGATGCTGAGCTTTCCCGCATTGTCGGGGTAAGCGCCGCCGTTCTCTGAGCACCGCTGTTTAATGAGCGCTTTCGCGTCCTCGATCTTACACAGAAACTCGTCCCGTTGCCGTTGGCCATTTGCCCTGAGGAGGCGGTGTTTATCCGCCTGTTTGTTAGCAGTCATTCGGATTCTCGTTCTCCCGGCGCCGACCGCGACGTTTCGCCTTTCCGTTCACTATCGTGCGTGGCTCCGTCCTTACCCGGGCGAGGAGACCCTGTGCCCCCTCGGCCGCGGGCACTCTGGCAATTTGGGCCAGTGCCCGGACCACCTCTGCGCACTCCCGAAATTCCAGCCAGATGTCATCAAACACCAGCGCAAACCGCACGAGGTCCATGCCATAACAACGTGTAAGCAAACGGTTATCTACTACTTCCGCTTGCTGGAGTTGAGAGACTAGGTAATTTACCGTGTCGCGGACAACGGCCCGGCGCTCTGGTAATTCGAGATGGAATGAGCAATCTAATTCGCAGAGGCTTGGGATGCCATCACCCCCGGTTCCGCAGCGACCGATTTGCCCAGGCGCCTTCACACAAATTACGTTCGGGTATATTGCCCGCAATGCGACGCCAGCCTTCAAGAGGCGGTCCATGAAGCGAACAACGGGATCGACTCCCTGTGCTACTGCGTCGATCTTGGCCGCTTCGGCCGCCAGACGAACAGCCGGCGCAGCCCCACCTCCACAGTCGCTAGCCGCGTGGTAGATTCGTCTACCTCTTAGTACACGCTCACGGTTCGCCTGCTCCGCAAGCTCTTCAGCGAATCCCGGGATCCCCATCATGTATCCAAGTGTCGTGTCGACATCGGCGTGTTGCCAAAGCCGCTGAAGGATTTTGGGTGCCTCCGTTAGCGTCAGGGCGCACAAACGGGCTAGAGACGGACGGAACCGATGTGTAGTAACGCCCTCAATCTGAGCGACATCGCAAAGTTCGAGGAGGTATGCATTCGTCGTGTCACAGATGGGAGTCTGGTGCGTCACCAAGCAGAAGAAGAGACCGGTTCGCTGCCCAACGTATGGGGCGATAGCAGAGGACATTTCCTCAAGTTGACCGATCGCGTCAGCTACGTCCTGGACAACTGGGAAATCAATCTCTTCACCGATAAGATCCTCGTCGGTCTTGTAGATCCTCGTGTATAGATAGTATTTTCCTTCTGACATGGGGCGCAGACATCCAGATCGAATTCCCAGAACCTCACTGATACGTAGTCCTGTGCAAGCAGCAATGAGGACATAGATGCTGGCTTGGAGCAAACGAACAAGCATCCAAACATGCTGAAATGACTGGGGTGGCCAAACGTCAAGCTGAACCGACCTATCAAGCTGCCCCCAGGCCAACGACTGGATATAGCTAGATCTCATCCGCGAGAGCGGCATAGGGTCCGGATGTTCCATCGCGAGACAATGCGCGTAGACCTTAGGCAGCACCGGCCCAAGGCGGACCGCAAAATAGCGCGCGAAGGTTACGAGGCGCAGCAGGTCCTGCTCCGGGATGGGGAGGTAAGAATCCTCCTTCTCCGCGACAAAAACTGAGCCGGATGAATAGCTCGTTTCAAAGGGACTCGTACGTTGATCTAGTTGAGGCCAATCTTTGAGAATGCCCTGCTGCCCAAGGGCAACCAGGACTTCAAGTTTCCATCTATACGTTTCGACCGTTTGAGGTTGAGCCATAGCGCTGAATTCTTTCAGCATTTCCAGAAAAATTGACGACGGAACTTCAGAAAACCTGCCGTAGCCTTTTGCGGCGATATACCTTGAAATTCGCTTAACTTTAATATTCCAATGATAGGCAGTCGAAGCCGACGCCTGGATTCGCCGACCGCGCCGCCCTTTCTGGAGACCACGCAGAACCACGTATATTACGCGCTTGCAAATCTCCTTAAAGTGGTCCGGCAAATCATTTTCAAAGGTGAGCCATCGTTTCTGCCTTTGTGATGGCGGAAGCCATTCGAGGGGTATTTCCCAACGGTCCTCCTTGAAAAGGGAGAATGGAGTTACGTTTAGATTGTCCAAACTTGAGCAGACGATCGGGTCCGGGAGCGCCTGCCAATACCGGGTCGCAGCGTTCGAAAAATCGCGAGCACCGTCGTCTATCAGAAGCTTCTCAGGCAGAACGCTCATTTAGGTAATACTTTGATTAGGCGGCTTGCGGCAAACTCTACCAACGGAAGAGGGGGTAACATCTGCCTAGCCTCTGCTTCCGCGCGCGCCTGTTCACTATAGGCGGCAAATACTTTGTTCAGAAATTCCAGTCGACGATGATGCTCGCTGCCCTGCCACGTATCGACCGGCGTTTCTTGCTGAATGCATTCTAGTTGCGTAATAAAACCCCGGATTTCCGAGGCAGACTCGAAGAACCAGAACGCCTGACGGCACCCAAAACAGTTCTGGGTCCGGCACTCTTCACCAGAAGGATGACCGGGATTAACCGTAAAATCAGGGTTGAACGGATCTCGGCAGTAGGCGCCCCACCGTGTTCGAAGAAAACTCGCCTCCGTTAGCTTCATGGCATCCTCCGCACTTAGTCGTCCGTTCTCGATTAATCCCTTTAGCACCTCGGGGTCCAATTTTTGGAGGGAGACTTCCCCAAAAAAGTTCTCCGCGAATGTCCATACTCGATCATGGCCTCTGGCGGCAGCACGGCGATTGTCAAGGTAGTGGACGAGGGTACTAAGCCGCTTGTGCCGGGCTGCCCATTGTGCGACGAGCAGGTTGTACGATGAGTGCTCATATGCCCAGATAATCCAAGCATCACGCAGTTTAGGAGCATTCCATTCGAGCGGACTCTCACCATCGGTAATATTATGTTTGGCAATGATATGAACGGCAGCGTCCGATATATCAGTTCCGCCGCTCAAATAACTCGGAGTTGATAGGTCTTGCGGGTCGACTGTCAACCAGACCCGGTTCTTCATTTCGTCAAGCTTTCGATACTCGACTACGGTTGCGGGGTCTGAGACGCCTTCCTCAATCTTCCTGCCGACTGCATCGCGCTGCCTCTGCACCAAGTTCCTCAGAGGCGCAGTCGCCTCGATCGCCCACTTGATTACCTGATAGACGTGGAATTCGGGTTCGCGTCGTGAGATGGTTTCTTGATACCTCTCCTGCGGCCGCGTCTTCACACTGCGGATTAACCAATACGCACCTTCATCATCCTCGCTGGTAAGGAAATATTGTTCACACCAATCGTTCGCATCCAGATCAAGGACTGTCTGTTGATTCCAGCCGGTCCTGGCTAGAATGAGGATAACCGCGATAGCAAGTTCCGCTCTGGTAGGTAGGAATTCGGTAAGATAAGCGAACAAGCCGCGACCGCCACTGGGCGTCTTCAATGACTTTGTGGCATGGACAAAACGGCGATGACCATCGGCGATAAGGGACTTTTGGCTGCAAGGACGCAGGCCAAGAACGTCTCGCGTATAAGCGAGCACATCGGCTGTAGTACGGCACTTCACTCCCGCGCGTACCGCTGATGACACACCGCCGGCGAGAGCATTAGCTTTCTTTATCCGCTGCTTCGAGTCCCGCAGTTCAGCGGTTGCGGCACGAACAAGCGCCCTGACCTCGGTGTCTTCGAACGTGTTTTGGCCGGGTCCGACACGTTCCCGCCATACGCCGACTGGCCAGGTCAGGCTGTGCCCATGAAAGGCGGCTGTTCCCTCAACAAGCCGCTTAATGCGGCGGTACGTGTGGATACGAGTCAACTTCGTCCGGTTGTCGGCCCTAAGCTTGTAAATCAGAAGCAATCCATGAACATCGCTAAAATCCTCAATCCGCTTTGGACGGCGGACGCCCAGATTAGGGTCCTCAATTTCCTCGATCGAGCCTATAAAGACCCTTAGTTCGCCAAACGCCCCCTTCATTCGGACCAGCGTCTCGGGTGCAACCCTTGAGTATCTGACACGCAACCACGCAGCAACCTGCCTACTGAGAATTGGCAAGTCTTTCGCGTGGACTGAAAGATCAACGAATTTGACCTTCGTTCGGTTTACGCCGCGATGTCGCGTCAGAACCTTATTATTAACGTTCTGAGAATCCTCAATCCGCGTAACTTCACGCGGAATCCGTCGGCGGCGTTCAGCCTCTAAATCTACGACTCTCGCAGCCCTTCCAATACGTTTTCTGTACATTATGCATCCGCCTCCTCGTCTAAGAAGTCCTGGCGGGCTATCACAGTTTGGCCATAGTAGGCCAAATCCTTAAGTAGGACAAGGTATTTTTCTGTAGTGTGAAACGACCCATGTCCAAGTTTATGCTGTAGCACAACCAAGTGACTCTGCGCGAAGTGCTCCAGAGCGCCCTGTGGGACGTCACGAGGCAGAAGTGCAATCTTCGCTAGATCTTCCGTCACCCGCATGAGCAGCCAATATACGGCGAATGCGTGCCGACCAATGTGCGGTGAAAATCCGGACAACAGATGTCCTCTTTCCGTCATGGTTTTCCGCGCTTGGTTCCACGCCTTTCTAAAAGCGGAAGGTGACAATGGCCTGCCATCAGATAAGACTAGGAGCGAACCGTGGGATAGTGGCGGAGCATGGGAGATCAAGTGCCGGTTGAGGCGTCTGAGACGCTCTCCGGCACGATACTGGTCAATGCCCTCCAGAAGATCACCCGGTATCGAAGTCATCCGTTGCTTTCCACCCTTGCCGATTATGGGAAAGTCTACATCGACATTGAGATGGCCCCATCGGAGCCTGGCCTGCTCCACAGTGGGGATAGCGTTGTCCAGAACGGCAGGCAGTTCGGATATTCGAAGGCCACTGTTCAAAATGAAGTCGGCGCCGAGCTGGTGGGTAGGATCCTTGAAGCAGCCGATGAACTCACCAAGTTGCTTTTGTGTCGGTAACGTCACGTGCAACTCTGGATTAGGACGCCGTCCTTCCAAGAGCTGGTATCCGGGCCTTACGACCCTGGATCCGTTCGCTGCATTCCGTCCATGTGATTTTGGCAGGAACGAGTTGTACGACATCGTAAACGAGATCGGCTTTCGCAACGCTCTGGTAGCGGCGAACTCACAACAGTCAATGGCAGTCGCCAAACGAAGGGTCACGGTCGAACGCGTCAAGCCCTGTCCGTCACGTGACCATGATCCAGACTCCATGTCGTTTGCGTAGCGGACAAGATCTTCCTGATCCATTGTTTTCATTGTCGGCAATTGGGATCGACCTGGATGATACCGCTCATCCTCCAGCCAATCCGTGACGTTGGTTAGGGCGTCAGCAAAGGCGTTGATCGAGAGCGGCCGGAGCCGCCGTCTCTTGGTCATCCGGCGTAGCTCTCCCCCTACGGTCGTCGTGGTATCTTCAGGTGCCCATTTGTTCGTTGCTCTCTCTCGCAGGAACCGATTCTGAATGGCGCAATAACTTCCGTCATCTCCGATGATAAAGGGAACGTTCTGGAGTTCACCAAACCCCGCCTCAGTCAACTCTGACCCAGGCATAAGCTTCGTCGCCACGTCTTTCACCTACTTCATTTTTAGGTTACACATTTGGGTCGCCGTGCAAGCAGGGCGCAACCAGGGCAACGCCATAGCACCACCGATTGCGTTTTCGCTCATGCAGACGGTCTGCTTTGGCTCCGGTCATATTTAAGGACGAAAGCCTGAAAGCCTCTCGGAAGCCATCTGGGGTCCAGACGCTTTCGCGCATCACCGATTCAACAACAACATCCCACCGCATTCCGGTTTTAAGGGCTATGTGAAGCATTAATCGGCAGCGATCGGCAATATTATAGTGCTCCCGTTGTCCTTCCGTGCACTTGATGTGTTGCAACGCCCAATCCACTCCTTTACCGCCGAGGCGCGATAGGATCCAAGCCAAAACACGGTACGTGATCTCAACGGCAGGCGCCCGCCCTTCCCTCATGTTTCCCTCTCCTGTCAAATGTCTTAACCGCGTTTCCGTTATCAGTGTCCGGGCTTTGGATATTCGGCGGTACCGGATTCGTCGGCGTTGGATGCGGTGGCACCCAATGCATCGACCAGACGGTCTCCAGTTGGCAGCGCAGTATACTTACTCAGTCTTTCCGCCAGCCGCTCCATTGCCGCCTCGGCGCGGGAGAGAGCGGTCCGGGGATCACGGCCAGTGACGTTGCCAGTCGCTCCGGTGAAGATTGTATGGGCAAGCATGTTCGGCATCACCTCGGTAACAGAAAAACGGATTAACGCCATAATTGTGGATTCTGAAAAAGGATGCAAGCAAAAACGGAGCGCCAAAGTAATAGGCAACTTGCATATTGTACATTGCTTAATTATTTAGCATGCTGATGACGCCTATTTCCAGGTGACAAATTCCGTTGTTGTGCGCTTTTTTGGATACTCCCTGGCGCTTCCGAAGAACCTGTCACAGATCAGGAAAGCAAAGTGCAATTTGTATATTGCCTAATTATTTAGCATGCTGATGCGCCCATCGTGGCATCGATATCGGCCGGGAACTTCGCCAGCACCTCCTGGGCCGAACGCTGCCGCTCTTTCGACCACGACATGCCAATCAGGGTGACGGTCTTCATTGACATACTTGCGCACACGGATCATCATGCGACAAATCCTGTGGACAGCCGGCTTGTCCGCAGGCTCTTTCGCGGCTGCAATCCGCAGCTCGCGATTGCGCGGACGCGGAGGTTGGAGCCAACCACGCGCGCCCACACCAACCAGGAGCAGACCGTCGTGAACCGGCACGGCTCGCGCTCATCTCATGCCGCAACACCCCCGTCGTGGAAATGCCCCGAGGCGCCGTTCGCATTGATCTGCTCGATGGGACTGAATATGAGACGCGGCCGATTCCCGACCCAACGATCCCCCTGGCGCAGAAACTCAACCACCAATTCCCCGTCATCTCCAGAATCGAGACAGCTCAGAAGACACAACGGCCGGGCAAAACCCGAAATCCCCATAGACCATGACCGCAGCCCCGCGGGTTCGTGCTTGGGCGGTTTTCGCGCCGGTAACTGCGCATCCCCCGGTCGGGCGCCACATCGCGGGATAATCCGCCCTTGCATCGATCGGCCTGAAAAGGTGCTTGAGCGGTCGCGGCCGAGTTGATTCTAACCGTCGGGTGCCCGAGCTTCCCAAGCTCCTCCACCTGAGCCACGCCCAGAAAGACGCCCTGATCCGGACGTTGTGGCAGCTTGATGTGGCCGAGCGACGCATTGCCGAACTTGAAGCGCGGCTCGCCGGACCGGGCAAAACCCCAGAAAATTCCAGCCTGCCGCCGAGGAGGGGCCAGAAGCGGAACCAGCCGCAGAAAGCCAAGCGCGTCGGACCGCGCCAAGGCAGCCTTGGCCGTAAAGGCGGCGGCCGCTCGCTGGTCTGTTATCAGGACCAAACCGTGATCACGAAAGCCCCCGCCTGCGCGCATTGCCACACGGCCTTGACCGACGCCCATTACGTGCTGCACAGCCGTTACGGCAAGATCGACAAACCTGTGGTCGTCCCGTGGTGACCTGTGGGGAGCGCTAGGCGGCACAATGTACGTGCTGCGGCGGTGACCCTGGCGCCAGTGCCGGTGGGCCTGGAGGAAACCTCGTCGTTCAGCGCCAACACCGTCGCTCTGCCGATCTATCTGCGCTTCACCCACGCGATCGGCTACCGCGCCTTGACGCAGGTGTTCCTGCACCGGTTTGCCCTACACATCAACGAGGGTGCCCTGGCTGCGATGTTGCATCGTGCGAAGCCGTGTTTCGACGATGAGGTCGCGGCCTGCCGCGCGACAATCTGGATGGAAACGGAGCGGCATCGGCGCGACCGAGTATCAACCGGCAGGGGATAGTTGTCGAGTCGGAACATTGTAGCGAGAAACAGAGCCACCTCTGACACCCGTACGCACCGCGCCTAGCTCTTGTTGTTTCCGCCCACTTCGCGTCGGGCCAGGCATCATTTCGTGTCGCCACATTTATGCTACAGGGATAGGCCTTCCGAGTCCCGAACGACAGGGAAATCGCCAGTTTGGCGAATACCGCACCCGCCGCCTCCTGCTGGAAGCGTGGGACCGGATGGAGGCATATGATGAATTTAAGGGTATGGGGATGTGAGATCGCGAAGGCGAAGGTTGAGGTCAGCCTCGACGGAGGCGCTTCGAGCCCGCGGCAGGCCAGCAGCCAAGATGCCGACACGGCACCTCTCAAAATGCACGGCCGCAACGACTGATGATAAGTGCATCACCCCGTTGAATTCTGATGCGGCACCGCGTAGAGTGAAATTATTGGGCTGTGGTGGGTATCATGAACGAGCGCCCTCGCAAGGCAACGCGGCTGACCGTAAGCCTTGAAGAGCAGGATTACCGAACGCTAAGTGAGATTGCGCTGGCGCGCGACGCATCGGTTTCGTGGGTAATTCGTCAGGCCATCCGGCAGTTCATTGACACCACACCCAAGCCGACTGACCGGCCGCCGGGGATCATCGGAGGCGCGAATCCATGACGCTCCTCGCGAATTGCGGAATGAATCGAGCAGGTGCCCCCAAAGCTGCCATATTCAGCCCTGCTGGGGCCGGCACCACATGAAGGCGCCTCGATGGACGGTTGTCAGCCCCTCTGCCTACGAATGGGAACGCGAGGCTCTGGAGTTCCTCCGAGAGCATCTGCCCGATCGTGACCCCTGGCGCGCGTGGTCGAATTTCGAGTTTGTCGACGATGACGGGCGGGTCAACGAGGTTGATTTGCTTGTCCTCGGCCCTGCCGGCTTGTTGCTGGTGGAGATCAAGAGCCGACCGGGCACGATCGATGGCGACGCACATAGCTGGGTTTGGATGACGGATGGCCGCCGCCACACCGTCGACAACCCCCTTCTGCTCGCCAACCGCAAGGCGAAGCGCCTCGCATCATTGTTGAAGCGACAGGACGCTTTCGGCCGCGGTGCCAACCGGGTGCCATGGGTCACGGAAGTGATCTTCCTCTCGAAGGTCTTGCAGACGCCGCGTATCGATCCTGGCACCGCGCGAAGAGTTTTTCTGAAGGGCAATCCTACGGGCAATCCGGCCACAGGCATTATCGCGGCGCTGACGGGTACGTCAGATACGGAGCTTGGGCGACCGGGATCGGTGGACGTGAATATCGCGCGTGCCACTGCAAAGGCTATTGAGCAGGCGGGCATCCGGCCAGCCGGCCGGGACCGGCGGGTGGGCGACTATCTTCTCGGTGCGTTGCTTGGCGAAGGTGATGGCTGGCAAGACTTCGTTGCCAAACACGCGAGCCTTGGTGTAGCGCGCCGCGTCAGGGTCTATCCATATGCAAGGGCAGCATCCCCCGATGAACGCGAACGGCTTGGTCGCATGGCCATACGCGAGTTCCGCGTGCTGGAAGGGATAGATCATCCTGGAATCCTCAGGGTGCTCGATTTCCGGGAAACGGAGCTCGGCCCGGCCCTCGTGTTCGAGCACGACCCCGCTTCAATCAGGCTAGACCGCTTCCTTCGAGAGAAACTCTCTGACCTGACGGCCGAAGCGCGCCTGGGCCTTCTGCGCCAGCTTGCCGAGGCGCTTGGCCACGCGCATGGCAAACGCCTGTATCACCGCGGTCTGGCGCCTCAAAACATCCTCGTGCACGGCTTGGCCGAGGGACAACCCCGCCTTCAAATCATGAATTGGCAGGTCGCTTCCCGTGCCGAGGGAAGCCAGACGGCCTTTCCAGTGACATCAGGCACCCGAAACATTGACGATCATTTCGGTGATCCGGCCAAAGTCTACCTTGCCCCCGAAGCACTCAGCGGCGGCGAGGCCGGCGCACAAGCGGATGTTTTCTCATTAGGCGCCCTCGCCTATCACTTTTTCACGGGGCGTCCCCCGGCAGACAGTCCGCTGGACCTGCCAGCCAAGTTGCGCGAGGGCGGCGGATTGCGGCTTGCCGAAGCTGTGGACGGCATCGGCTCCTTCCTTCAGGACATGGTCCGCGCGTCCACGGCGCCAATCCCCAGCGACCGGATTGCGTCGGCTGGCGAGTTTCTTGAATATCTCGCCCTCGCCGAAACCGACACGCGCGCACCGGACTCAGCGACAACAATCGACCCGAGCGTTGCGAAGCGGGACGATTCGCTGGACGGCGGCTTCGTCGTTGTCCGCAAGCTCGGTCGTGGTGGCACCGCGGATGCATTGTTGGTGCACCGCGACGGAGAAAAAGAAGAACTCGTCCTGAAAGTTGCCGTTGATGAGGCGCACGGCGATCGTATCCGGGCCGAGGCGGCCGTCCTGGCTCCGCTGCGCCATCCAAACATCGTCCGAATTATCGAAACGCTGACGATCTCGGGTCGTGAGGCGATCCTGATGGAGCGGGCCGGTGACCGCACGCTGGCAGAACGCCTGCGCGGCGACGACTCGGACGACTTGTTGTCACTCGACGTGATGCGCCGGTTTGGTGAGGATCTGCTTCAGGCGGTTAATTACCTGGAAGAACAGGGCATCGCCCATCGCGATATCAAGCCCGACAATATTGGAATAGCACCGGCAGGAGCCAGCGGGCGTTTGCGGCTGGTTCTCTTCGATTTCTCCCTCACTCGCACAGCGCCAGAAAATATTCAGGCGGGCACGCGGCCTTATCTCGATCCGTTCCTCGCGCAGCGCCCCCAGCGCCGCTGGGATCTGCATGCAGAACGCTATGCAGCGGCCGTCACCCTGCATGAACTCGTCGCGGGCGTGCCACCAACCTGGGGCGACAATGCGACAGATCCCCTCGTCACCGACGACGAGGTCAGTGTCGCTGCGGATCGTTTCGACCCTACGTTGCGCGAGAGCCTGCGGGACTTTTTCGAGAAAGCGTTATGCCGGCGCGCGGAGGAGCGGTTCGGCAACGCCGAGGACATGCTGCGTGACTGGCGGCGCGCGTTCGAGCCGCTGGACCGTGGCGCCATCGCCATGGACAGCATCGAAACCATCGCACGCCGTCTCGATCGCCGCAGTACCATCGCCGAGTTGGGCTACAGCGTAGAGGCGCGTGATGTGCTCGACCGTATGGGCGTGCATACCGTGCAACAACTGCTGGCCGTGGATCGCATCCGGTTCCGCTATCTGCGCAGCGTCAGCGACAAGGTACGCCGGGAGATCCGCGAGCGGGCCAAGCGCCTGGCCGAAATCCGGCCGGAGCTGCTGCCCGGCGGCGGATCAGACGACGCGCAGGCTTGGGCGAGCGTGGATCGGCTCTTCGAGCTGTTGATTCCGCGTCGACCCGCGGGAGACGACACGCCGGAAGATCGGCTGCTGGAAGTCTATCTGGGGCTGGAGCCCGCTGACCGCCCGGCGTCCTGGCCGGTCGCGGGAGACGTCGCGCGGGAAGCGGGCGTCGCCCGCAGCGCGGTGGCGACGGTGCTGGGCAAGGCTCGGGACCGTTGGCACAAGAACCGCGAGCTTAACGAGCTTCGAAAGGAGTTGGTATCTCTGCTGGCGAGCGTCGGCGGCGTCGCCACGGCGGACGAATTGGCGGCGCTGCTGCTCGCCGCCCGCGGCTCGGTCGAGGACTCCGAGACCTATCGCAGCCGATTGGCGCGTGCGGTTCTTCGTGCAGCAATTGAACTGGAGGCTTCCGCCAGCGAAACGGTCCGCTTTGCCGCTTACGCCGACCGAGCCAACGCCCCGATCCTGGTGGCGCTGAGCCCTGAGTTGGCAGCCTACGCGGTTGCGGTGAGCGCGATCGCCGATCGCATGGCTCATGAGGACCCCCTCCCCTCGCCCGCGCGCGTGGAAGAGGAATTGAGCCTGGTGCCACTCCCGGATGGCGCTGCATTGCCGCCTGGCCGCGCGCTTCGGCTGGCCGCCGCGGCCTCCGCCGGGGCGTCGCTCTCGGCCCGGGCCGAGCTGTATCCGAAGGGTTTGGCGGCGGAGACGGCGTTGCGTCTGTCCTTGGGTTCGCTGGCCGGGCCCCGGTTGCTGCCGGAGGACGAAATTCGCAAACGCGTCCAGGGACGGTTCCCGGACGCCACGCCGCTGCCGCCGCGCCCGGAACTCGATCGGCTGCTTGAAGAACTGGGCGCGGAACGGATCTGGAGCGATGACGATCCGGAGGGGCGCGGCTATGTCAGTAGTATCGTTACGCCATCCGGCTCCAGCGGCACGTTTGGATTGGCCCGGTATGCTACGCTGGGCGCGGCGCCCCCGCCGACACCCGAGGTGCTGGACGCGCGATTGTTGGAAGAGAAGATCGTGGGCGCAGGACGCACCGGCGCGTTCCTGGCGCTAACGGTCGATCCGCGGCGCGCGCTAAAAGCTGAAGGCGCGCTGCTGTCCCGCTTCGCACCACGGGAACGGGTGAGCCTGGAGGTGCTGTTGCTGCGCGAAATGCGGGCGGAAGCGGAGGCTCGGCGCGTGAAATGGCCGGTGGTGCTCGCGGCGGATGCCGAAGGGCACGACGGCAAGGGATTTCGAAATTTGCTTAGGCTCGCCACCCAAGGCGCCGGCCGTGTGCGTGCTACCTTGCTGGCGTTCGATCGGCCGGCGCTGCTGGTCAATCCGGGGCTGCTCGCACGGTACGATCTGATGCCCATCCTGTCTGATCTGGCGCAGGCCTCCGGCACACGGGGCGGGCCGCCCAGCCTGTGGCTGTTGGTGCCGCAATCCGATGGCGGCATGCCGCGGATCGATGATGCGTCGCTTCCGGTCATGTCCGCTTCCAACTGGGCGCGGCTGACCGACCCGTGGCTTGCCAATGCTCACCGGGCCGGGGGGGCGCGTAACGCTGCCTGAGCTTTCACGATTTTTGAGTTTGGATCCCCTTCTTCATGATCAACGCCGGCAAACTCCTCGCGGATCTGAAGCGCCTTCGAAAGGTGCTCGACGGCGATCTGCGCACGACCCACGCCGCCGGGGCGCAGCGGGACGCTGTGCAGGCCGAGTGGCGAGAGGCGTTCGATCTCGGGCGGACACGCGACACGTTGGAGGCGTTCCTTGACGGCGCTTTCGACCAGGCGGTGGTCCACTGGGTGCTGGGCTGCGTATTTCTGCGGTTCCTGGAAGACAACCTGCTGGTTGACCGCCCGTTCCTGTCCGGCCCTGGCGAGCGACTGGATTTGGCGAAGGAGCGACAGGAAGCGCATTTTCGGGCGCTGCCCCATGACTCGGATACGGAATATCTCCTCGCCACCTTTGGCGAAGCGGCGCGACTTCCCGGCATGGCCGGGCTGTTCGACCCGGCCCACAATCCGCTGTTTCGCTTGCCGCTCTCCGGCGACGGCGCGATGGCGTTGATCCGCTTTTTTCGTGAAGTGCTGCCGGAGACCGGCGAGTTGGCGCATGAATTCACCGATCCTGACTGGAACACGCGGTTCCTCGGCGATCTGTATCAGGACCTCTCGGAAGAGGCGCGCAAGCGCTACGCGCTGTTGCAGACGCCGGATTTCGTCGAGTCCTGGATTCTGGACCGGACGCTGGAGCCGGCCATTCGTGAGTTTGGCCATGAACGAGCCAAGATGATCGATCCCGCCTGCGGGTCTGGCCATTTTTTGCTTGGCGGGTTCGAACGTTTGGTGCGGGAGTGGCAGCGATTTGCGCCGGGGCTGCCGCCGGCGGAGCAGGCACAGCGAGCCCTGGATGCCATTGCGGGCGTGGACCTAAATCCGTTCGCCGTGGAAATCGCGCGTTTTCGTCTGCTGGTGGCGGCGTTACGAGTAGCCGATGTGCATCGTCTGGCATCGGCACCAGCGTTTGTGGCGCATCTTGCCGCAGGCGATAGCCTCCTCCATGGACGGCACTTTTTCCGCAAGGAGTTGGGTGGTGCGGCGGAAGGATTTCGACGCGTATTGCGCCATCACTACACCACCGAAGACACTGGCGAACTCGATAGCATATTGGGGCGGCAGTATCACGCCGTAGTGGGAAACCCACCCTATATCACGCCGAAAGATCCGGCGATGCGAGATGCTTACCGCGAGATCTATATAAGTTGCCACATGAAGTATGGGTTAGGCGCGCCATTTTCTGAACGCCTTTTTGACTTGGCTTTGGAAGGAACGCCCACCCAGGAGGCGGGCTTTGTTGGATTCATTGTTGCTAATAGTTTCATGAAGCGAGAGTTCGGATCAAAGTTAATCGAAGAAGTACTCCCAAATCTGGATTTAACCCACATCGTAGATTGCTCGGGTGCATATATACCAGGGCACGGAACACCTACGGTAATTATTTTCGGTCGCAACAGGCTGCCTGTAGGGACGTCTGTGCGGACGGTGCGAGGAATCCGGGGCGAGCCGGCTACGCCGGAGCATGCTGGTCAAGGGTTGGTCTGGTGCGCAATTCTTAGGCAAACGGACGTGGCTGGTTCAACGAGCAGCTTTATAAGTACAGAGGATACCTCGCGGGCCGTACTAGCTGCACACCCTTGGAACATGGGAGGCGGTGGCGCGGCAGACGTACAAGCAGATATCGAAGAGGGAAGAGATACACTTGGAACCAAGGTTTTTCAGATAGGATTTAGTGTTGTTACCGGCGCCGACGAAGCTTTCGCCTGTGGAGGGCCGCGAGATTTGCGGCGGTCGATTGGCTCCGATGGAAGGCCATTTGTCAGCGGAGAGGACGTCAGAGACTATAGGATTAGACCTGCCTTAAATGCGATCTGGCCATATGACGATGAATTCAAGGCGCTGCCCCTTCAGGCCGGTACTCGGCTCTTCAAACATTTTTGGTCCTTGCGTACGATTCTTTCAAACCGCAAGCTATATGGAAAGCCGTTTTTGGAGACTGGCCTTAAGTGGCATGAATACGGCGAGGTAAACCCAAACAAACAGCGAATTCCCTTGTCGTTGACGTTTGCGGAAGTGGCAAGTCACAATCATTTTGTTATAGATTTTAATGAGAACGTATTCAGTCAAACCGCCCCAGTTATCAAATTTCCACCAAGCACGAATGAGGACGAGCACTTCGCTTACCTGGGCCTGCTGAATTCGTCGGTTGCCTGCTTTTGGATGAAGCAAGTTAGTCATCAAAAGCAGATGACGGGCGGCGATGGCGTCCGTGTCTCATCGAGAGCGAAGGTTCCCTTTCAATTCTCAGGAACTCGCATGAAGGAGTTCCCATTGCCGGCGAAATGGGAGGACTTGTCCTACAGGAAAGCACTCGGGGCTCTTGCAAAAAAGGCCAATAGCATCGCAAGAAAGGCATTGTCGACGTCAGCTTATGATTACTTGTCTATTGCCATCGAGAGAAATGGCGACATCAGATCTTCGTGGCAAGAACTTCAGATGCAAAGAGCGAAAGACCGCTCTAATTTGATTTTTCTCCAAGAAGATATGGACTTTCTTTGTTATGAGATGTTCGATATTTTATCGACCAAAACTCTTCGTGGGTTACAGGACTATCCCGTCACAATCGACGCCGGTCACAGACCTTTTTGCATTCTCGCACAGGAGAACCAAGATGGTTTTCCTGTTCCGACCGACGTTCCTGCGGGATGGCCAGACGACGTCGCAATGCTGTGGAAAGCCCGCGTCGAGGCGATTGCGAGTTCTCCCACACTGAAGATCATCGAAGATCCTCATTTCAAAAGACGATGGATTGGCAACCAAGGTCTATTCAATCATGATGCCCGTTCAGACGAATTTAGGGATGGGCTCCAGGAATGGCTGCTTAATCGCGTGGAAGAACTGGCCGCGATTAGCGCTCCTGATGCCCAACTTATTTCCACAAGCGCGATCGCCGATATCGTGCGGCGCGATCAGACATTTGCAATGGTTGTGGAGCACTATGTTGGCCAAGTCGATTTCGACTTAGATGCTGTGATCGCTGAGCTTATAACCAAGGAGTCCGTGCCATTCCTGGCCGTCCTCCGCCACACCGAAACCGGTCTGCGAAAGCGGGCGCAATGGGGAGCCACCTGGAACAATCAGCGGCGCGAGGACGCGATCGATGCCGAGGTTTCGGCGCGGCGTGATACATTCCGCGTTCAGGCTGAGCGGCGGGCGCAGGAACATTGGCAGGCTCTCAATCCGCGCCGTCCCGGCGAACAGCCCGAGCCCTACGCGATCCGTATGCAGGCAGGCGCGGCACCGGCCGTGGAGCAGCAAATCGACCGGCTGGTTGCTGAAGAGCAGCGCCGTTGCAAGCGTGAGGAAGTCGGCGACATCCCGGTGCCACCTAAATACGTCACCAAGGATTTTCAAAACACGGATTTCTGGCGCCTGCGCGGCGGGCTGGATATACCCAAGGAACGCTTTGTTTCGTTCCCTCACTGCCAGCGGGACGCGGATGGCAGCCTCGTCGTCACCTGGGCCGGCCACGATCATCTCAAGCGCGCCCTGGCGATCGCGGCCTATTACCAGGAACGAAAGGACGGCGACGGCTGGCCTGCCGAACGGCTGATGCCGCTGCTCGCCGGCGTGATCGAGTTGGTGCCCTGGCTCCTGCAATGGCATAACGAGTATGACCCCGACCTCGGCGCCCGCATGGGGGACTATTTCGTGGATTTTGTGCAAACCGAGGCCAGGGCGCTCGGCATGACCGAATCCGCCGTCGCCGCATGGACGCCGCCCGCCACACCCCGTCGCGGCCGTACTCGGAGGGCTGCATAATGGGCGACACGCAAGCACCGCTGCTGCGCGACCTGATCACCATCCCCGAGCGGGTGCATCAGGGCGACTTCGTTCTGAAACTCTCGGAAGGCGTGTCTGACGCCCATGCCGAGGAGACGGTGAAGAACTACGTTGTCACCGACCAACTGCGGAAATCGTTCGACGACGCCTTGGGGTTCATCCAGCGCGCCACGGAGGAGCGCAAAAGCGCAGCCTGCTACCTGCACGGTTCGTTCGGCTCCGGCAAGAGCCATTTCATGGCGGTGCTGAACCTGCTGCTCGCCGGCAACGCCCGTGCCCGCGCGATCCCCGAGCTGGCGCCCGTGGTAGACCGCCACAACGCCTGGACCCAGCAGCGCCGCTTCCTGATGGTGCCATTCCACATGATCGGCGCCGAGAGCGTGGAAAACGCAGTCCTCGGCGGCTACGCGGACTATGTACGCCGCGTCCATCCCGAAGCACGGGTACCCGGGTTCTACCTCGGTGAACGCTTATTCGACGATGCCCGCGCCCAGCGTGCGCACTACGGCGATGACGCGTTCTTCGCCAGGCTCAATAATCGGGGCCAGGCGGAGAGCGGATGGGGCGATCTCGAAGGGGCGTGGGACGCCGGGTCCTTCGAGGCAGCGATGCTCGAGCCACCCAATGGCGAGCAACGTCAGACCCTGGTGGGCGACCTGGTCAGCCGCTTGTTTACGAGTTACGCGGATGTAGCGTTGGCGACCGCCTCAGATAGAAGCAGGCATGGGATCGAGGCCTTTGTCGATATCGACACAGGCCTTGCTATCATGAGTCAGCACGCACGCGGCCTCGGGTATGATGGCGTAATCCTGTTCCTGGACGAGCTGATTCTGTGGCTCGCGACGCGCGCTGCCGACGTGAATTTCGTCTCGGCCGAGGGCGCGAAACTGTCGAAGCTGGTGGAAGCCCAGCACGCCGATCGGCCCATTCCAATCATCTCGTTCGTTGCTCGCCAGCGCGACCTTCGTGACCTCGTGGGCGCAAACCAGGCTGGCGCGTTGCAACTCCAGTTCGCCGACACGCTGCGCTACTGGGAAGCGCGGTTTGATCGCATCAACCTCGAAGACCGCAACCTGCCGCTGATCGCGCAGCGGCGCCTTCTCGAACCGCGCGATGATCATGCCAAATTGCAGATCGACGGCGCCTTCGACGAATTCTTCAATCGCCGCAAGGAAGTTGTCGAAACGCTGCTTGGCTCGGACGGCGAGCGAACGATGTTCCGGCAGGTCTATCCGTTCAGCCCCGCGCTGGTGCAGGCGCTGATCGCCGCTTCCTCGGTATTGCAGCGGGAGCGCACCGCGCTGAAACTGATGCTGACGCTGCTGGTTGAACGGCGGGACGAATTGCGGCTGGGCAGTCTGATTCCGGTTGGCGATTTGTGGGACGCGATCTCAACCAGTGACCAACCGTTCTCGGACGGCATGCGAATTCAGTTCGAAAACGCCAGAAAACTCTGGACGCAAAAGTTGCTGCCATTGCTGGAACGAACTCACAGCGTAACCTGGCAGGACATGGCAGAGGGGCAAGCCGACCCGCGGGCCGCGGCCAATTTGCGAAATGATGCGCGCCTCCTGAAAACCCTGTTGCTGGCAGCGCTGGTGCCCGAGGTTGAAGCCCTGCGTGCGTTGACGGCGGCGCGTCTGGCGGCGCTCAACCATGGCAGCGTGGTGTCCCCCATTCCGGGGCGCGAAGGCACCGCAGTGCTCTCGAAGCTCCGCACATGGGCCGGTCAGGTAGGAGAAATCAAGCTCACCCCCTCGGACGATCCGAACCCGGTTATTTCGTTGCAGATAACCGGCGTGGACATAGAGCCAATTCTCGCCAACGCCGCACATTACGATAATGATGGCAATCGTCGCCGCAAGGTACGCGATTTGCTGTTCTCGGCTCTCGGCATTAGCGACCCTGGTGGCGGAGAGCTCCTCAATGCACAGGGTTTCGTGGAAGTGCCGCATGTCTGGCGCGGCACGCGGCGCCAGGTCGATGTCTGGCTGGAGAGTATCGCCGAGCTTTCGGACGAGCGTTTGCGCGGCCGTGCTGGAACGCCGACTCTGCTGCTCGGTCTGCCGTTCGATGCGAATAGCCGGACGATAGCAGACCACAAAGCGCGGCTCGCTCGGTTTGGCGAAGAGGCCGATACGATCGCCTGGGTACCAGCTTCGCTGGGAGACCGGGCGCTGCGTGATCTCGGCACACTGCTGCGCATCGACTATCTACTGGTCGGATCACGCCTGGAGGAGAACTCGCCGAATCTGTCGGCGATCGACCGGCAACAAGCGCGGTCCTTGCTGCAAAACCAGCAAAGCCAGCTCCAGGGCCGCATGCGCATGGTGCTGGAGGCCGCGTATGGCATCCGTCAGGACCAGGACGGCGCGCTGGCGGATCAAATTTCGGGCGAGGACCACCTCGTTTCGCTCGACGGTACCTTCCGGCCGCAGCCGCCGGTCGGCCCAGCGCTCAAAGAAGCCCTGGGCGCGCTGCTGGATTCGACCTTTGCGCATCGCTTCCCTGCCCATCCCATCTTCGAGCAGGAGGTCAAGAACGCGACGCTGAGCAAGGTGTTGAAGGAGATCGAGGCGACGGCTGAGGAGCCGCAGCAGCGGCGCTTCATTGAGGACCGGGCCGTGCGTCAGATCCTCGGTGGGTTCGCAGGACCGCTCAAGCTGGGCACCATGAGCCAAGGCCTGACTTACTTCATTCTGGATGATCATTGGGCGACCCATTTTGCGCGCTTGGCTGCACAGCAGGGTGGCGGCCCGATGACAGTGAAACGGCTGCGCGCCTTGATCGATCAGCCGCGGCCGATGGGACTGCCGCGCGAGGTAGAGAATCTCGTCATTCTGGCCTGTGCGGCGCAGGCCGATCGGACGATTTCGCTGCGCGGAGCGCCCGTGCGCGGATCGATCGAGCGGTTGGATGACGATGCGGAGCTGCTCGCCCAACCGTTGCCCGACGAGACGACCTGGACAAAGGCGCGTGAGCGTGCGGCGGAAGTATTTGGCCTGACGCCGTCTGAGGTACGCAAGGGTGCGACCGTTGCACGACTGGCGACTGAGCTACGTGAGAAAGCGCAGACCGCCCGCGCATCACTCGCAACACTGACGAGCAGCTTGCGGACGAAGATGGCTGGTGCCGGAATCACGCCCGAGAATGCGCCGCGGATGGTCACGCTGCTGTCTGCGTCACTGCTTGTGACCGAGTTGACCAGCGGTGCCGAGCCGTTGGCCTTGGTGCAGACGCTGGCGACGTCCGACCTGCGCACCAGCGAATCAGGCGTCGGACGATCGATTTCCGCCGCACCGAGCCTGGCTGCATTCGTGGCGTCGTTCGAGTGGGATGTCCTCGCTGCGGCCACTGCTCTGTCAGACCATCGCCGTGTGGCGGCGGAGCAGATCGGTCGCGTCGTCGCCGAAGCGCTCGAGGCCGACGAGCACGTCGTTCCTTTGGAGTCGCGGCTTCAAGAAGCCAAGAGGAACGCCTATCGCCTATTGGCTGCGGCGGCGCAGAGTGGCGGCGGATCCGGTGCTGGTAGTGGTGCCGGCGGCGGCCAATCCGGAACCGCCAGCACCGGAACCGGGACGCCAGCAGGGGGTGGAGATCCCGGCCCGCAAGACACGGGAGCCGGTTGGGGCGCCGAGGTGCTGGAGCAGAGAGATTGGGATGTGCTGGCACCTGAGAACGCCAAGGCAGAGCTGGATCGCCTGAAGTCTCGGCTTGAGTCCGAACCCGGAGCGCGGCTGATGATCTCTTGGCGCCTCACACGGGAAGGTGGCAAAGAGTGAGCCCGCTTCTCGCACCGACGCGCCGTCAGCTCGAGGCGTTTCTCGACCGCGATAAAGAGTCGCGAGTTCTTGGAGTGCGATCACCGATACGGCGGCCGTGGCCTGAATTCATCGAACGTAACGGCAGGCAATTTCGGGTCGCGTGGTGCGAGAGTCCTCTGGAGGTCCGCGAGGCTCTCGCCGGGATCGAGGAAGCCGGCGACGCGAGGCTGCTCGTGATCACTAATCTGGAAGACAGCCAGCTCGGCGCTGACGTCGTCGCGCGCTTCCCGCGCGGCCGCCTGATGGCCGCCAGCCGTTGGGATGCGCTCCGCGTCGCATTCTCCGCCCGCGATCTTGACCCGCGTCTGCGAGGCCAGGATTGGCTTTCTGACTTGCTGCTGGAGCGCCCCCCAACCGCCGGGTATCCCCCCGTTCCCGGCGGCGTCCTGGATCTCGACACCGCTTGGCGCTTTTGCCTCGAACACGCTCTTGGCTTGCCAGATGCGCGAGCAGATGTCGGTGCGCTCCTCGCCTGGACAGCGGGCGAGGGAAATTTGGATCGGTTTCACGCGCTACCCCAGGCCAGCCGAGACAAGATCCTCGAAAAGCTCGGAAGCGAGGGCGGAGGGGCCGCCTTGCTTGTGACCAGTGCCTTGTCGGCAGGTCATGGAGGTGACGTGCTTGCGATCGGATTGGTGTGCGGCGTGGTTTTCGCCTCCACCGAGCCAAACGAAGGTCTGCGCGACGCGGCAGTGCGTCTGGAGCCGTTGTTTGGCGGAACGAGGATAGACGTTAGTGCCGGGAACGCGCTCGCCGAAGCTGCTGCCCGTGTCATTGCGCGGCTGGATGGTCCATCCGCGCAGCGGAACCAATCGCGTGCATCGGCGATCTTGGACACCGTTCGTGCGACGGAACATGCGGGGTTGAGCCGTGCGATGACCGCCGGGCTTGAAGCGCGCCTGGTGGCGGCGGCCGGGGCGATTGCACAGGCTGCGGAATCGGGCGGCTCGCAGGCTCTTGCCACTGTCAGTCGCTTGGTGCGGATCGCGCTGGACCATGAACGCGCCAGCGAACATCGGGCACGACTGGACCGATTGCAGATGGCTGCCAGGCTATCTCGCTGGCTAACCGGCCGTCGGAGGCCAATCCCCGGTTTTGGAACCGCAGCCAAGGTATATGCAGAGGAAGGGAGTTTCGTGGATTGGGCACGCTCCTCGCTTCGGGCAGGCGATGATGTTCCGATTGTTGCTGCCGCGTACGCGCGGCTGTGCGAACTCACGGTAATTCGCCGTGAAGAGGAGAACGGCACCTTTGCAGATTTGCTCCGCGATTGGAACGCTGGCGGTGCCGGGGGCGAAGAGGCGTTACCGATTGAGCGCGCCCTCGATAGCGTCGTTGCACCGTTGGCTTCGCACGCACCAGTTCTTCTGCTGGTTCTCGACGGTCTCAGTTTCGCCGTCGCGCGTCCACTCATCGCTGATATCGGGCGCCAGGGTTGGACTGAGCTCGCCCCGGCGGGCCGCACTTCTCCCCCGCCGCTTGTAGCGGCCCTACCCACTGTTACCGAGGTGTCCCGGACAAGCCTCCTCTCCGGGCGTCTTGTCCGCGGTGATGCCTCATCGGAGCGCACTGCTTTTGGCACCCATCAGCGGCTCCGCGAGATGTCACGCGCGGGCAAGCCACCGCTACTATTTCACAAGGCCGATCTTGGCGCTGGACCAGAGTTGGACGAACGCGTTCGTGCTGCTTTGTCGGATGCCGGTCAAAAGATTGTCGGTATCGTCCACAACGCGGTCGATTCGCAACTGGCAGGGTCTGATCAAATCGAAGTCGTTTGGTCCACTGAGGTTCTGCGGCAGTTGGCCCCTGTTCTGAGAGCGGCCCGCGATGCAGGCCGCATTGTCATTCTGACCGCCGATCACGGGCATGTTCTCGATGGCGGAACCACCTATGTGCAGGCCGGGCCAAGCGCCAGATGGCGATCTGGCGGGCGACCGCAGGATGGCGAGGTCGAAGTGCGAGATGGCCGGGTAATGTCCCCCGATGGGACACGGACGGCTGTTCTGGCTTGGAGCGAACGGCTACGGTATGCCGCAAAGCGAAGCGGCTACCACGGTGGTGCAAGTCCTCAGGAGGTGTTGGTTCCGCTGTCAGTGCTGACCAGTGGGACAGCCCCTCGCGATTGGGTCGAGGCACCTCCTGCCGAGCCGGTGTGGTGGAACAACGGCGATGCACTACCTCTAGCGCCCAACATCACGCCTACCCCGGTTAGCCGACGTCGCGATGCAAGGCAGAACGGCCTTTTCGAGGTGACGCCGCAAGCAGACGCTTGGATCGACACACTCCTGGCGTCGACGACCTATATCGCGCAACGAGGGCTCGCTGGGCGCGGTGCACCCGACGATGCCGTGGTGCGGGCACTCGTTGCGGCCCTTGCGACCCGCGGTGGCCGGTTGTCACGTACGGCTTTCGCGCAGGCGCTCCAGTTACCGGCGTTTCGCGCTTCAGGGCTTGTGAATGCTGCGAGGCGCGTGCTCAATGTTGATCAGGCACAAGTCCTTTCAGTCGATACGGTATCAGATGAAGTTGTGCTGGATATACGGCTACTTCGGGCGCAGTTCGAGATTGGCAGCGGCACGTGACCTGTCCGGATCGGCGTGCGGAGATTCTCGATGCAATTCGCTGCGGGCCTGTACCCCGCGATGGCCTCGCGGCCTTCGCCGTTGGAATTAGAAATTTTAAGTCGCAGTCGATGCCGAATTGGCGACAGTCGCTCCGGGAAGGAGCTGCTTCGAGGCGCCGGAGTTGCGCATGGTGGGCATGGTTTATGCGACAGGCCGCATTATGAATACGGATCCGGCGCAGGTTCTCGTCATTGACGGCGGTGAGTTCATGCTCGACCAGAGGCTGCTGCGTGTGCGGTTTTGCGTCGGGAACGATCCATGATCGGACCACACCGGGCCTCAGCCATACTCGACGCACTTCGTCGAGGCACCGTGCCGCGCGAGGGCCTAGACGCCTTCGCTGTCGGTATGGAACGGTTCGAGACCGCAGTTGATCTTGATCTTGCGGCAGTCACGTCCGGCCACGGGGGTTTTAAGGCAGTCCGCGGGGAGTACGGATCAGGAAAGACCTTTTTCGCGCGGTGGTTGCAGGAGCGTGCGCGCGCGACCGGCTTCGCCACGTCCGAGGTCCAGATATCCGAGACTGAAACGCCCCTGCACAAATGGGAGGCTGTCTACAGACGGATCGTTGAACGCCTTGCAACCTCCGACACCGCGGACGGCGCGCTACGTGCGACCGTGGACGGGTGGTTTTATACACTGGAGGAGGATGTCTTGGCCGAGGGCAAGGTGGCCGCAGCCGACGGTGCTGCGCTGGCTACCGCGACGGAAGCCTTGATGGAGCGGCGCCTTTCGGACATCGCTCGCACGGCCCCCGCGTTCTCCGCAGTTCTGCGGGCATACCGCCGTGCTCTGGTGGCGGACGATGCCGCGCTCGCCGAAGGGCTGATCGCGTGGTTGGGTGGCCAGCCAAATGTTGCCGCCGCGGTTAAGCGTGCGGCCGGGGTGAAAGGCGACCTCGATCCGTTCGGCGCGATGCACTTTCTTGCTGGCCTTCTGATCATCCTGCGCGACAGTGGTCGGCCCGGGCTGGTGCTGGTGCTCGATGAGGCTGAAACTTTGCAGCGGATGAGGGCCGATACGCGGGAAAAGGGTCTGAATGCTCTTAGGCAGTTGCTCGATGAACTTGATGCCGGGCGCTACCCCGGCCTCTACCTCGTGGTAACCGGAACAGCAGCGTTCTTCGACGGCCCTCAGGGGGTGCAGCGCCTGCCGCCCCTTGCCCAACGGCTTCACACCGATTTCGCGACGGATGCCCGGTTCGATAATCCGCGCGCCGTGCAGATCCGCTTGCAGGGGTTTGACCTGTCGGCTTTGGCCGCCGCCGGGGCGAGGGTGCGGAACTTGTTCGCCGAACAGGCGTCCGAACCCGGACGTATCCGATCGGTGGTCGATGATACCTATCTCGCTGATCTGGCTCAGGGAGTCGCCGGCCGCCTTGGCGGCAGAGCGGGGGTCGCGCCACGCCTCTATCTCCGCAAACTCGTTACCGAGGTGCTTGACCGCGTCGATCAGTTTCCTGACTTCAATCCGCGTGACCACTATGCGCCGACACTCAATCCGCAGGAGATGAGTGCAGCCGAGCGTGCGGCAGCAGGGGCGTCGTCGGCGGATGACATTGAGCTGGACGCGTGACGCCGTTCGAGGATTTGCACCCGGCGCTTCGCTACCACGTCGTCAATACCCTCGGCTGGCCTGATCTGCGTCCCACTCAACGTGACGCCATCCGCCCGATACTGGCGGGTGAAAACGTCCTTCTGCTGGCTCCGACCGCGGGAGGGAAGACCGAGGCGGCGTTCTTGCCGCTGCTGTCCCGGATCGCGTCCGAGGGCTGGCACGGCTTGTCCGCACTGTATGTCTGTCCGCTGAAGGCGCTACTGAACAACCTTGAGCCACGGCTTCAGCGCTACGCATCTTTTGTGGGCCTTCGAGTGGGCCTTTGGCACGGCGATGTTGGCGACGCAGCGCGGCGTCGGATGCTTCGCGATCTGCCTGAAATTCTCCTGACAACGCCGGAATCCCTGGAGGCGGTGATGATCTCCTCTCGGGTGAATCACCGTGTCATGCTTGGCAGCGTCCGATCGGTTGTCGTTGATGAGCTTCATGCTTTTGCCGGAGACGATCGCGGCTGGCATCTGCGCTTTCTCCTCGCTCGTCTTGAGCGGCTGGCCGGCGACAGCATCCAGCGTATCGGGTTATCTGCCACGGTGGGAAACCCTGAGGATCTGCTCGAATGGCTGACATCCGGACGCGGCGGCAAGGTCATCGGACTGGCTCGGCCAACCTCGGATGGCGATGTGACCGTGGACTACGTCGGTTCTGTCGCGAACGCCGTCACCGTACTCTCGCGCCTTTATCGGGGTGAACGGCGTCTCATCTTCGCCGACAGCCGATCGCGCGTAGAGGTCCTTGCCGGCGGCCTGCGAGCCGCCGGGGTGCGGACATTTGTTTCCCACGCATCGTTGTCGATCGATGAGAGACGGCAGGCAGAAGCTGCCTTTGCCGCGGAACCGGATTGCGCCATCGTCGCCACCTCGACACTTGAGCTTGGTCTCGACGTCGGTGATCTCGATCGCGTTGTGCAGGTTGGCGCACCCCCTTCGGTGGCGTCGTTCCTTCAGCGAATGGGTCGCACAGGACGTCGGTCCGGGACAACGCGCAACTGCCTGTTCCTGACGACGGACAATGAGGAACTTCTCGCCGCCCTGGCGATCACCCTGTTATGGCGCGACGGGGTCGTTGAACCGGTCCTGCCACCGCTGCTGCCGGCCCACATCTACGCCCAGCAGATTATGGCGCTCGCGCTGCAAGAAGGAGGCATAACACGGCCCGATGTGAATGTTTGGCTGGCTGATGCTGCGGCGTGCGTGCCGGTGGAGGTGCGCGACGCCGTGATACGGCACATGCTCGCAACGGGGGTGTTGACGGAGGACGCAGGACTAATCGGGATCGGGGTGAAGGGCGAAAAAGAGTTTGGGCGACGGCACTTCAGTGACTTGGTTGCTGCCTTCAGTAGCCCGATGATCCTAACCGTCTTTCACGGCCACCTGGAACTTGGGTCTGTCCATCCGGCAAGCCTTGCCAGGCCACCCGGTGATGCTGTGCCTATCCTGTTACTCGGCGGGCGCAATTGGAAGGTCGTTGACGTGGACTGGCCGCGACGGCGCGTTTCCGTCACCTCCGTCGAGAGCGGCGGCCGCTCACGCTGGCTTGGCACAGGACGCATGCTCCCTTACTCGATCTGCCGTGCGCAGGAGAGGATTATCGTTGGGGAGGGGCCCGGCTGCCGCCTCTCTCATCGAGCTGCCGGGAGGCTGAGCGATATTCGTGCCGACTGGGATTTCATTGACGGTCGATGCTTGCCACTCGTTTCTGATGGTAACGGGAAAGTTACAGCATGGCTGTTCGCCGGGGGGATCGTGTCAGCCTCGCTCGCCCGCGTGCTGAGCCAAGCCGGAATGTCGACGATGGGATGGGACGATGTGTCTTTAACAGCGCGAACAGGAGAGATCGACACCTTTAGCCGAGCGTTGTCACTGGTCGATCCAACAACGGCGCATCCGGCGCTTCCGGAGGATATAGGGAGCGCGCTGAAGTTCGGACTCTGTCTGCCGGCAGACATTGCTGAAGCCGTCCTTACCGCGAGAACTTCGCGGCCGGAAGAGGTTGCGGCGACAATGGCACGCGGTCCTCGCCGCATACTGCGGGTAACCTGAACATATCACTAAAGGCCCGCGAGCGGCAGACTTCCCGCCTGCGATCCCCGGGCGAGCAGAACGCCGGGCGTCTTCAAATGTATTAGATCATAGTTTCAAAGCAAAGATTTAATCGGCCATGTGGACCAGGGAGAGACTGCGGAGGTCTCGTCGGTAATCTCATGAAGAGGCGCGGTGGGCAGAAGCGAGGGAAGCCAAGGGTCGCGTGGTGCCTCCTTGTCCTGAGCGGCGAGGCGGCAGGCGGCATCTTTCAACGCGGTTGCGCGCCCACCCTCGTTTAGATAGTGGCGGCGAGGCGGTCCTGAATTTGAAGGATCGACGAGAACCCAACTACGGTATTCGCGATTGATCAGATAACGCGTTGGTTTACCATCACATTTCACGCGGCCGTCGTTCGCGATAGTATAGGTCCGGCCACAAACCAAGATACCGTCGCCAGAGCGCGGGGGCTTGAATTCGTTGTGAAGGACAATCATTTCAGAACACTGCTTTTCTGCTATGGCCTGCCAAATCAGCATTGTTTTGTAAACGTGTGGAATTAAGCGACGGCAAGCGCGCAGTGCTGCCTCGCCATACTCACTCCCAAACACGCTCTTGACGGCGCGGAAGTCGCCGGTGTGTCGTAACATAAACATGGCAAAATAAAAGCGTCCTGCCAAGGCCGTAATTTCGGCCTCACGACGCTGCCGTTTCTCAAGACTCCGACGGGCACTATCTTTGGGACCGAACGCCGGATCGTTGCAAGGGCGGCCGCGGCGGCGCTTAGCTGGTTCCTGAATGTCCATCTGTGCCTCCAAAAAGAATTACGTGGCGACACATATTATTATAGGATCCACGAACTTGGCAAAGGCGGCGGTCACGTAGGTGCATGCGAGTTCGGCTCGACCACCGAACACCGGTGTTTTGACCGAAGCGTTGGAAAATGTAGCGCCACGGAATTTTTCACCATTAGCAGATTTTATCGGAGAGCGCTGTTGAGTTTATCGAGGCCGTCGATATCGCTTTGGAAAATTCGACGGCCCCTTGATTATGTGGCGCCACATATTCAAACACGTCGCGGGGCTGGCGGCCGTTTTGCGAGCCGCCCTGATTGCCAGAGGGAATCGTGAGAGAGACGCGACGTCAACGCCGTCACCAGCCGCAAGGCCGGGCAGGATCCCGAGCCGACTCCGCGGCCGGCAACGGTTTGCGACCCCACTCGGAAGCCCGCCCTCGCGGGCGTAACTGCGCGGGCCGGTGAATTCGCCACCGAAGGCCGGTTCAAATCGCCACCTGAGGCCGATTGAATTCGCCACCTGAGGCCGGTGAATTCGCCACCCCTTGCCGCAGGCACCGAGCCGTTAGGCGAG
>Ga0326727_10004388_pt1 | contig 42520 bp, 35 predicted proteins | sample MB2enrmetagenome_FD_207643 | JGI IMG/M metagenome (GOLD analysis project Ga0326727, IMG submission 207643) | Lab enriched peat soil microbial communities from McLean, Ithaca, NY, United States - MB29MY | ecosystem: Environmental > Terrestrial > Soil > Wetlands > Peat | place: USA: New York...
GAGTACATTTTTTTAAAAAATTTCCCCCCCCGCACTTCGGATTAAATTTTAACGTCGATGATGTTGCCGGACCAGGGCGAGGCGTTGGAGGCGGTGGTTTCAACGGCTTGCTGGGAGGTCTCGTGTTCCGGGCCTTTTTTGCCCGCGGCGGCGTAATGGCGTTCTTTTTTTTCTTTTTCCCGGTCTTTGGAAACCGCCTCGACGTCCTCGGATTTTTCGACTTTTTGAACCTGGCTCTTTTGGAGTTCCATGGTCTGGTGAAAGGCCTGTTCGAGGGACGCCTGCTGCGCGGCCGGAATGGACTGTTGCGCCCCGGCCACGTTCTGCACGAACGGGGTCTGCGAGAGTATGGTGGCCATGTCGATCAGCGCCATCGGTCACATCCCCACGTAGCTCTCAATCAGGACCCGGTCGAAATCATGGCCGCTCATCTGGCCGTTGAGTACGTCCAGGACTTCTTTTTTGAGGGTATCGGCATTTTTGCGATCGGTTAAAAAGACGATGCTTTTATTGCTCAAATAATAATATATGGCATCCCGGGCGACCAGGCGCAATTTGTCGTTGTTGCCGACCATGAGCGCGGCCATGGGGTCGGTGGTCACAAAGGAGAACTTGACCGCGAGAAGGCTCGGCCGGCCATTCGGATCTTGTTGTTCGAGGACGAAGGGAGCGAAGTCCACGATCAATTCCTCGGGCGGGGGGGGCGGGGGCGGTTCCTGCGGTTCGGGCGCGACGGCCGCGACTTCCTGAGGCGGCGGGGGAGGAGGCGGAGACGGCTTTTTCAGTAAAAACCAGGTCGCGCCGGAAGCCACGAGCAAAAACGCGGCGGCGGCGGCGATGATCATTTTCCGTTTCCACCAAGGCGTCTTGGACGGTTCTTCCTCGGTGAGGATAGTGGATGGTTTGGCTTCGGCCGGCGCTTGCTCTTCCTCTTCGTCCATGAGGAAGGGAGCATCGTCGAGATCCAGATCGACCTTTTGTAGGCCCTTGGGCAATTCCTCGGACAGCTCGCTGTCGTCGAGCTTGGCCTTGACCCCGCCTTCTCCCGGCGCGTCGAGGAAATCCTGAAGGTCGTCGTCGGGTTTCTTCTGCACGTCAGTTCCTCGCCGCAAGATCTTTTTGGCTCACGCGGCGGCCATCTCCCTTCAACTGATCACGATCCCGGCCATGCAAACAGCGAGCCGTTGTCGTTCGTCTTATCGGCGTGCATGCGAAAGAGAATAGGGCGGCGCCGCCGCCCAAAGAGATGGGAACGCGGCCGCCCCAAAACGGAGGGGCGGCCGGCGGCGGATTATTTTTCGAAAATCTTGTCGATTTTTTGTCCAAGGGTCTCGGCCGTGAACGGCTTGACGATGTAGTTGGACACCTTGGCCTGGACGGCCTCGATGATGTTTTCCTGCTGGGCCTCGGCGGTGACCATCAAGAAAGGCAGGGAGCCCAATTCTTCGCTGCCGCGAACCTTGCGCAAAAGATCGATGCCCGGCATCTGGGGCATATTCCAGTCGGAGATGACGAAATCGATGCGTTCCTTGTTGAGCATCTCCCAGGCGGTGGAACCATCGTCAGCCTCGACGATGTTGGTGAACCCGAGCTGGCGCAGGATGTTTTTGATGATCCGGCGCATGGTGGAGAAATCGTCCACCACGAGGATGCGCATATCTTTGTTCGCTGGCATTGTTCCTCCGAATGTCTCCAGATAATTCCGGCAAAACCTTCACGCACGGGATCAACTGACTTGATTTTTTATCTTACGGGAAAAGCAACTTCTTTTCAAGCGTCAAGAAGGGCTTGCCTACTCGAATTTATAGCGTTCCTGGAACTTTTGCCGCAATTTGGTCAGGGCTTGCGAGTGCAGCTGGGAGACCCGGCCCTCGGTGATGCTCATGATCTCGGCCACCTCGCGCATGTTGAACTCGTCGGCGTAGTACAGGGAGAGCACCAATTGTTCGCGTTCGGTCAGTTCGTCGATCAGACAGGCCAGCTTGTCGATGATCTCTTTTTGAGCGGTGGACTGGTACGGTTCGTTGTCGATCTGGTGTTTCTTGAAGGAGGAAAAGTTCTCGACGATAGCGTCAAGCGAAAGGCACATCTGGTTTTGGAGCATTTCCAGGCCTTCGCTTGCTTCCTTGACCGAGAGTCCCGCGCTTTTGGCCACTTTCTCGACCGTGGCCGGGCTGCCGGTTTCGTGTTCGACCTTGCGGATGGTCTCTTCGAGTTCGCGCATGCGATGCCTGAGTCCCCGGGAAAACCAGTCCATGCGGCGCAGGTTGTCGAGCATGGCCCCCTTGATGCGGGACTCGGCGAAGGTGTCGAATTTGATGCTCAGTTCCGGCTTAAATCGGCCCAGGGCTTCCATGAGCCCAAGCGACCCCGAACTGATGAGCTCGCCCAGTTCGACGTGCTGCGGCAGTTTGGCCTTGAGCCGGTGCGCGAGCAACTTGATCTTGGGCGCGTAGTGCTTGACGATATCCTGCTTTTCGCCCGGAGAACACGCCTCCCAGGCAGTCTCGCCAGACTCCAGCCTAAGCCACGGACTGCTCTTGGAAGAGGAGCTTTTTCCAGAAGAATTTGATGTTTCCATCGAGCTTTGGGTCGACATCCCAGGCTTCCACCTTGGCCGCGATCTCGCGCATTTTTTTGCTCACCGGCGCCCCGGGCGAATAAGCGCAATAGGGCGTCTGCCGGATCACCGCCTCTCTCACAACAGGGTCTTGCGGCAGAAAGCCGATAAAATCAAGGGAAATGCCGCTGAGAAAGTGATCGCAGGCCAGATAGAGCTTCTCGAACACGCTTTTGGCGGCGCGTTCGCTCGGGGCCATGTTCACCAGCACCCGGAAATTGTTCACCCTATGGTTCAGATTCATGACCTTGACTAGGGCGTACGCGTCGGTGAGCGAGGTGGGTTCGGTGGTCAGGATCAAAAGCCGTTCCTGGGCAGCCAAGTTGAAATACATGACATTGTCGCTGATGCCCGCGCCGGTGTCCACTATCAGGTAGTCCACCCGGCCGTCGAGGTAGTCCATGGCCTCGAGCAGTTCGAGCTTTTGGCCGGTGGACAGGGACAGCATCTCGCTCACCCCGGAGGAGGCGGGCAGGATGGAGAAGCCATACTGCGTCTTGTGCAGGACGGTCCGCAGCGTCGCGCCCTCGTGGAAGAGGTGGAAAAGGTTGTATTTGGGTGCCATGCCGAGGATCACGTCCACGTTGGCCAGGCCCAGGTCGGCGTCAAGCAGGACCACCCGCCGACCCATGGCCGCCAGGGTATGGGCGAGGTTCACGGAGATATTGGTCTTGCCCACTCCACCCTTGCCGGAGGTGACGGATAAAACCAGGGGAAGATCAGATGCCATCGCGTTCTCCGGCCGGACGCCTCGCCTCGTTCGCGGCGGGCGCATCCGGTGTTTGATGTTTGAAGATGAGCCGCCACAGGACCTCCGGGCTGGCCTTGGCGAAACTGTTTTTGATTCCCTCGCCGTAGCCCAGGGCCGAGACGGGCAGGCCGCTCTTACAGGCGGCGTTGATAATGGCCCCGAAATTACAGGCTTCGTCGCATTTCGTCCAGACAAGGCTGACCGCGCGCCGTCCCAAATAGCGCGCGGCGAAATGGCGCAGTTGCTCACGCGAATAGTGGGGATTGAAGACCACATGCACGGCCAGGTTTTCCATGCCGCCCAGGCCCAGCGCCTCGATGTGTTCCACCAGGGTTGTGTTCCGGGGAGCGGGCGGAAGCAGGACGAACACCTTGTCAAAATCCTGGCAAAGACGCCCCGCGACCGCGGCCCGGCTGATTTCGCCCAGATCGAGGTAGGAAAAGCCGGAGAGTTCGGCGAAATGGCGCAGCATCATGGCGCCCTTCCCGCTCTTGCCCTCGGCCGCGGCCAGGCAGACGCGCCCGCCCGGATTTTCTTTCTTATGGGCCAAGGCCATTTTAATGACGGCCGTGGTCTTGCCCGCGCCCGCCGGACCGGCCAGGGCCTGGAACTTTTCCGGATAATTGACGCCGTCCAAGGGCTTGACCATGACCCGCTTGGACAGAAGCGGCAGGATCATGGTGTTGCGGTCGGCGGAAAGGTCCCGGAAAAGACCCAGGGTGATGTCCTCCTCGACGCCTTCCCGGTCGAGATACTCCAGGGCCAAGCGCTGGCGCGGGCTGACACGGGAATAATCGATCTGGGGTCTGATGAGCGTGAGCAGGTGCTCCTTGATATCAAACCATTCCCGCTGCCAGGACCCGTTTTCAAAGCCCGCCGCGCCCAGGCCCTCGCCAGGGGCGAAAGAGGCATCTGCGTCCCGGGCGGCCATGACCTCGCACATCGCTTTGCCGTCCTCGTGAACGGTCTGGGTGGAGAGGATGACCGCATCCACTCCCAAATCCGCCTTGACCTGGGCCAAGGCCGCCTGCATGTCCTGTCCGCGGAAGGTTTTAACCCGCATTGCCGAGTCCTATGGTTGCCAGTGACGTGATTTTGATATCCGCCGGAATCTCGGCCTGGGAGATGACCGGCAGGGTTGGCAGAAATCTTAGCAAAAGCTGGGCCAGATGCGGTCTGACCGAGGGCGAAGTCAAGAGAACCGGCTGGCCCTCGGCGGCCACAGTCTTATCCAGGGCCTGGTTGATGGAGCTCAGGATGCGTTGGGCCATGCCGGGTTCCAGGGCCAAGTAGGCGGCCTGGCCGGACTGGCGCAGACCTTCCTGGAGAATGCCTTCGACCGAAGGGGAGAGGTTGAGTATCGGCAAGGTGCCGTCGGAGGTCAGATACGGCTTGACGATGGCCCGCCCGAGCCTGGCGCGCACGAATTCGGTGAGCTGGTCGGGTTCTTTGACGTTCTGTCCATAGTCGGCCAGAGTTTCCACGATGGTCAAAAGGTCGCGGATGCCGACCCCCTCCTTGACCATGTTCTGCAGCACCTTTTGCACGGTGCCCAGGTGCAGGGTGCCGGGCACGAGTTCTTCCACGACCTTGGGGGCGCGCTTGGCCAAGTTGTCGAGGAGTCCCTGCGTTTCCTGGCGGCCCAGGAATTCATGCAGGTTGCGCTTGAAGACCTCGGTCAAATGCGTGGCGATGACGGTTGAAGGATCGACCACTGTGTAACCCTGGAGCATGGCCTCTTCCTTCTGCGCTTCGGGTATCCAGAGGGCCGGCAGGTTGAAGGCCGGTTCCTTGGTGGGGATGCCCTGGATGCGCAGCTTGGCGTCGCCCGGATCCATGGCCAGGTAGTGATCGATCAGGATTTCGGCCTGGGCCACCTCGTTGCCCTTAATCAGAACCACATACTGGCCGGGCTTGAGCTGCAGGTTGTCGCGCAGGTGCAGGGAAGGCACGACCACGCCCATATCCAGGGCGAACTGGCGCCGGATGGAGCGGATGCGGGCCAAGAGATTGCCGTTTTGGTCCTCGTCGACCAGCGGGATCAGCCCGTAACCCACCTCGAGCTCCAGGGAATCGAGGGGCAAGAGGGTGGCGACCTCCTCGGGGGTGTCGAATTTGGGCGGCTCGGCCTTCTTCTTTTCGGCCAGGGCTTCCACCTCTTCCGGCTCGTCGGAGAACCGGGACATGACGAAGACGGCCCCGGACAGGGTCAAAAAGGCCACGGTCGGCATGCCCGGGACCAGGGCGAAGATGAACAGGATGCCCGAGACCAGGCGAAGCGATTTGGGATAATGCGTGAGCTGGGCCAGGATCTCCTCGCCCATCTTGGCTTCGGAAGCGGCGCGCGAGACGATGACGCCGGCCGAAGTGGAGATGATGATCGAGGGAATGGTGGCCACCAGACCGTCGCCGATGGAGAGCACGGCGAAGGTTTGGGCGGCCTGCATCCAATCCATGTGCTTTTGGAGGATGCCGATCAGAAAGCCGCCGATGATGTTGATGGCCAGGATGAGCGCCGTGGCCGTGACGTCTCCGGAGACGAACTTGCCCGCGCCGTCCATGGCGCCGTAAAAGTCGGCTTCCTTGCGGATGCGTTCGCGGCGCCTGGTGGCCTCGGGCTCGTCGATCAGCCCGGCGTTAAGATCCGCCTCGATGGCCATCTGCTTACCGGGCATGGCGTCCAAGGTGAAGCGGGCGGCCACCTCGGCGATGCGCGTGGTGCCGGCGACGATGACCTTTTTGTTCAAGGTGAACAGCAACATGAAGATGACCGCGCCGACGATGTAGTTGCCGCCGATGACGAACTGCCCGAAGGCCTGGATGACCTTGCCCGCGCAGGCCGTGCCTTCGTCGCCGTGGAGCAGGATCAGCCTCGTGGAAGCGACGGAGAGGCCCAGGCGCAGCAGGGTGGTGACCAACAAGAGCGACGGGTAGACGGAAAATTCCATGGGCGAGGTGATAAACATCGTGGTCACCAGGGTGACCAGGGAAATCGAAATCGAGAAGGTCAGCATCAGGTCGATGATGATGGTCGGGATGGGCACCATCATCAGAAAAAGCACCATGACCACGCCGCCGGCGAGGATGATGTCGCCCTGCTTCTTGAAGCGCTCGTAATGGAAGTCGACGCTCTTGCTTATCCCTTTAGCCATAATTTTGACACCTTGTGCTGGTTCGTTCGCCCGCCGGTCATCCGCCGGTTGCGCCCTGGCGCTTGAATTTGGGCAGTTGGGCCAACATCGTGGCCACGGCCTGGTAGAGCGCCTCGGGGATCATCTCGCCGACCTCGACGTCTTTGTACAAGGCCCGTGCCAACGGCTTGTTTTCCCGGATGGGGATGTCGTTTTCGCGGGCGATTTTCTTGATCTGCTCGGCCATGTGACCCGCGCCCTTGGCCAGGAGCACCGGTGCCGGGGCCTCTATGACGTGGTAACGCAGGGCGACGGCCAAGTGGGTGGGGTTGGTGATGATCACGTCCGCCTTGGGCACCTGTTTGATCATGCGCATCTGCATGAAACTCATCATCTTTTGACGCTGCTTGGCCCTGACCTTGGGATCGCCCTCGGCCTGCTTGGCTTCGTCTTTGACCTCGAACTTACTCATCTTGAGGTTTTCCTGGTAGTCGTAAAACGACCACCAGGTGTCGGCGGCGGCGATGAGAATCATGGGAATGAAGGAATACAGCAGCATGGTCTGGGCCATGCTCAGGAAATAAGCGGCCAGGCCCGGCGCGTCGTAGTAAAATAACGCCGGAAAGTTGGGAAATTCTTTTTTCAGCACCAGATAAGGCGCCAGGCCGATGGCCGCGGCTTGGCCCAATTGGCGGCCGATGTTGACGAGCTTGCGCGGGTCGAGCTTGAATACGCCGAGCACCGCGTTGAAGTTGAACTTGAGCACCTTGCTGAAATCCGGGGAAAAGATCTTCGGCTGCCACACCGAGCCGACCTGGAGCCTCAAGGTGACATAGGCCACCGCGGCCACGAACAACAACAGGGGCAGCAACATGGCCGCCAGATGCTTGCACATCATAAACAGCATGGCCATGATGTCCGTGCGCGTCAGCTCGCGGGTCAGGGCGGGACCGAACGCCCAGCGCCAGATCTCGCGCATTTCGGTATAAATCGTGCCGAAGGTCAAGCGCAGAGCGATGTACCCGCCGATGAGCACGGCCGTCTTGGTCAGCTGGGCGCTTTTGGGAACGCTACCCTGGTCTCTGGCCTTGGTTATGCGTTTTTGTGTCGGTTTTTCTGTTTTTTCCGGATCGCGATCGGCCATGCACAACTCCCGGCGGTCTTACGCGCGGCCCGAATTATCCCGGCCGGCCTAGTTTCGAAGGCTACAAGCCGGTCTCTACAAAAAGCGTTCCAGCGAGGGAGGGGGGAAGAAATCGGCCGGGTCAGCCAGGAGACTTCATGATCGAGCGGTACATGGGGGCGAGTTCCAGGATATAATCGCCGACGTACCGGGCCATCATGGTGAAGATCATGGTCAAGAAGAGGAAGCCGATCAAAATCTTCAGCGGAAAACCGAAGGAGAAAAGGTTCATTTGTGGGGCTTCCCGGCCGGCCAGGGCCAGGGCCAGGTCCACGAGCAGCATCGGAATCAGAACCGGCGCGGAAATCTTGAGCGCCAAAAGATAGATCTGGCCGGAAAACTTGAGCATATCTCCGCCCAGGGAGGGATTTATGAGCAAGCCCCCGGGCGGGACCAGAGCGAAGCTGTCGGCCAACGCGCTGAGCAGGAAGTAATGCCCGTTGAGGCTGAGGAAGGTGATCAAGGCGACCTGGGAGAGGAAATAGGCGGTGACCACATCCTGGGTGCCGGTGAGGGGATCCATGGCGTTGACCATGGAAAAACCCATGCTAAATCCAATCAGGTAGCCGCCGGTCTGGACGGCGGCGAACAGAAAGTTGATGATGACGTTAAAGATGATCGCCAGGATGAATTCCCCGACGACCATAAGCGCCAGTTGGAAGAGGCCGCCCGGCAACAGCGCGCCGGGAAAGGACAGTTGGGGCCAAAGCGCCAAGGTCAGGACGAGGCACAGGCTGGCCTTGATTGTTTGCGGGATGACGGACGCCCCGAAAAAGGGCAGGGCGAAAACGATGACGCTCACGCGGATCAAGGTGAGGATGAAGCTTAAGATGTTGTCCGGATTGAAAGAGAAGAGATCCATACCGGGACTGGCTATTCGATGATGTAGCGCTTGGGATTGACAGGTACGCCGTTAAGCCGGATCTCATAGCGCAGGATCGGTCCGGTGAGTTTGCCGCCCGGCCCGATCTGAGCCAGAATTTGACCTTTTTCCACGCCTTCCCCCTCCTTGACCGCCAGGCTCTGCAGGTTGGAGTAGACCGTAGTGAACCCGCCGCCGTGGCTGACGACCAACGTCTGTCCCACGCCGGGCTCGCTTCCGACGGCCACGACCTTGCCCTTGGCCGGGGCATGGACCGGCGTGCCGGCCGGAGCGGAAATCTCCACGGCGTGCAAAAACTCCGGCTTGCCGGTGACCGGCGAGGCCCTGGGGCCGAACTCCGCGAAAATCACACCCTCGACCGGCCAGACCGTGGGCGCTGCCGCGAGCATTTCGCCGCTGGCCTCGATCGCGGCCATAAGTTCCTTACGCGACACCTCGGCTTGCCCGGTCTGCGCCCGCAGGCGCTGCAAAAATCCGGCCAGGCGCCGGGCGGAAAGTTCCTGGCTCAGACTGGGAAAGGGATCGTCCTGGGCTTTGTCGGTCGCGTCGCTTGGCCGTTTGGCCGCGTCCGGATCGTGGTCGATGCCGATCATGGCCCGAAGCTTGGCGTCAAAGGACGTCACCCGAGACAGCCCCGAGGCGACCTCGGCGGCCTTGGCGGCGAGTTCCCCGAGCTGCGCCTTGCGGGCGGCCAGATCTTTCTGGGCGTTGTCGTATTGCTCGCGCAAGTGCGCGTAACGCAGGTAGTAGCCGGCCAGATAAACGTCGGCGACGGAGAGCACGGCAAGCATCACCAGGAGCGCGGCCACGACCCAACCCTTGACCGTGATCTTGCGGCAAATGCCCCGATTGTCCATGAAAATAACGATTTGGTAATGACGCACTAAGAAAATCTCCGAGAGGGTCCACCCGTCCGCGCGCGTGGGTTTCGCTGTATCCGGGCCTAAGGTTTCCCCAGGTCCCTGTCAAGCTGGAAGCGGCACAGGGCGCTGACGATATTGGCGTCAAGCCGCTTATCCCCGCCGGTGAGCAGCCGCATCCGCTCGGCCAGCTCCTTGCGCCGCGACGAGGCGGCCGAGGGGCAGGGATTGTCGAAGACCGGCAGGCGCCAGTCCTTGGCGGCCTTGCGGATGACCTTTTTCTCCACGAAGAGCAGCGGCCTGACCAGCAACAGTTTGCCGCCGAAAAAGGATTCCCGGGAGCTTAAAGCCTCCACCCGGCCGCCCTGCACCAGATTGAGGGCGAAAGTGCTCACCAGGTCGTCCGCATTATGTCCCATGGCCAAGTGGCTTAGGCGGTAGCGCGAGCACAGGTCGAACAGAAGCTTGCGACGGTTCCAGGCGCACCAAAAGCACGCCGAGCGTTTGCGGTTTTCCGGGGAATGGGCGCGCGGCCCGAAATCCGTGACCGCGATATGGGCGGCGATGCCCATATCCTCGGCCAAGCCTATCAGCGGGGCGTGGTTGCGCGGGTCAAAGCCCGGATTGGCGTGGAGCAGCATGATCTCGATCGGAAAAGGCACAATCCGGCGCTTGTGCGCGAGCACGGCCAAGAGAACCAGGCTGTCCATGCCGCCGGACACGGCCACGCCCAGACGCGCGCCCGGAAAAAGCATCTTGGTGTCGAACATGAGCTTGCCGGCCGTGGAGACGACCCGGCGCTGGGCGAAGCTCAAATTATGTGAAAAGGCCATGAGTTACAGCGGCAGAGTCACGGCCAGGGTGGTCCCTTCGGCCTCCGAGGTGCGCAGGCTGACCTTGCCGCCCAGGTTCTCGGCGATGAGTTTGGCGCTGTACGTGCCAAGGCCGGTTCCGCCGGGTTTGCCGAAGGTGGCGTACTTTTCGAAAAACCGCTCGCGCAGAGCCTCCGGCACCGCCCCCAGGTTGTGGATCGCGATCAGGGCGGTCTTTTCCAGGCGGTGCAGCGCGATGTCCACCACCGCGCCCTGGGGCGAGGCCTCCATGGCGTTGGCGAGAAGGTTCTCAAACAAAATAAAGCACAAGAGGGCGTCGCCCTTCACGTAAAGCGCCTCGCCGGCCGCGAGCCCCTCGCCTTCGCTGCTGACGTCGAAGTTGACGTCTTTCGCCTTGGCCCGTTCGGCCAGTTCGACGATGATCTCCCGGCAGACCGCGACGATGTCCACCGGCTGGACCACGGGCTGGTACAAGCCTGTTTCCAGCTTGCCCATGGACATGGAAAAATTGATCAAGCGCAGCATGCGCTTGCCGCAGTTGCTCATAATTCCAAGCATGCGGCGCTGGCGATCGGTCAGGTTTTCGTCCGCGGCCATGGTTTGGGGGAGCTGGATGACGCCCTGCAAGGGCGAGCGCATGTCGTGCTGCAGCATGAGATCCATGTCGCGGCGGGCCTCCTCGGCCAAAATGCGGTCCGTGCAGTCCCTGGCCACGCCCAAAAAAACGGCCGGGACGCCTTTGGCGTCGTCGATTCGGGACGCCGTGGTCTTGAACCAAACATATCCTCCGCCCTCCCGGCGCCAACGAAACTCGACCCCGGCGGCGTCCCCGCCCTCGGCCATGACTTTGTCGAAATAGGCGGTAAAGCGCTCCCGGTCGCTCTCGTGCACCAAGCCGGCCATGGCCTTGCCGATCAGTCGCCGGGGCATCTGGCCGATGTAGGCGGCGACATTGGGCGAGACGTAGGTGATCTTGCCCCCGGCATCGAGGGTGTGGATGACCACCGAGGCGTTCTCCACCAGGTTCTTGTAACGCGCCTCACTGGCCGCGAGCGCCTCCCTGGCGAGTTTGGCGTCGGTGATGTCCTGGAAGGTGCCGTACAGGCGCACCGGCTTGCCTGCTTGGTCGGCATCGGCCACGGCCCGAAAGCGGGCGTGGCGCACGTGGCCGTCCTGGGTCAGGTAGCGCGTTTCCAGGTTGAACGAACCGCCGCGGCCGCTGACTCTGGCCAAAGCGGCCATGGCCGCGGCCCGGTCGTCGGGATGCAGGCGGGCGATGAGAACGGAACGCATGTCGGCTACTTGGCCGGGTTCAAATCCCAGCAACCGGTAAAGCTCGTCGGACCAAAATCCCTTGCCCGTGGCCAGATCGCGCTCGAAAGAGCCGATAGCCGCCACCCGCTGCGATTCAGCCAGGCGTTTTTTGAGTATTTCCAGTTCGTTGTCCGCTTGGGGCAAACCCGCCCCTGTCCGGGGCAAGGCCTCGGCCGTGGCTGATTTGGCAGGTTTCTTCTCGGATTTCATATCGTGCTTGGCTTGGCTGAACGTGTCCGCGCGGGCGCTCAAAAAAACATCTCGCGCCATGATACACGATGCCACCGCGCGAAATAGCCGTCAACCAAATACGGAAATAAAAAAGAGCAATCAAGAACGCCCAGAGCTCCGCCGGCCTTACGCCTCTTCCTCGTCCTCTTGCGCCTGTTGTATGAAGCCCCGGCCCTCGCCGGGATACACCTTGCGCGCGGCCGCGGGCGTGGGAATGGCCGGTTCGGGCCAGACCCCGGGCACCGGGTCCGAGCCTTCCAGGGCCACGACGCTCGGCCGCCTGTCCACCATGGCCGGGCGCGAGCGAACGTCCACGCCCGGAACCTGCCAGGAAAATTCAATGGGAATATTGTTGGGATCAAAGGAATAGATCGACAGGATAAACCCGTGGTCCACGACCTCGGAGGCCCAAAATCCGGCGGCTTCGAGCAGGTCCTTGATCCGCCACAGATCGTCGCGCTCGGAGACGCCGATGGAGACGTGGTCGAAGGCGAAGGGGCCGGCCACCGGCACGCCGTGGTCTTTTTCCGGCAGCTTCTCGACCCTGGGCCATTCGAAAAAGGCCAGCATGTCGTTTTCCGAGATATCGAAGAAGTATTGCCTGTAGCCCGGCCGGCCGTGGCCCGCGACCAGGCGCATGCCCAAGAGGTCGCGCCAGAAGCGGACGGTGGCGTCCATGTCCCCGGTGGCCATGGCCAGGTGGTTGACGCCGGTGTATTTGATCATGCGAGCTCCCGAGAAACGTGTCCGCTGCAACCGGGAAGGCCAAGGGCCGCCGGGCTGAAACTGCCGGTAAAGACCTCATCCGCCGCGCCGGTGAGAAAAACCCGGCCGTCTTGCACGCTCACGTACAATGTTTCGCCGCCGCTGGTGAGCACCTCGTAGTCGTCCCCGCCATACCCTTGAGCCCGCGCCGCCAGGGCCGTGGCGCAGGCGCCCGTGCCGCAGGCGTAGGTCTCATCCTCCACGCCGCGCTCATAGGTGCGCAGCGTCAGGCGCCCGGGTCCCGTGACCTGCGCGAAATTGGCGTTGGTCCCGGCCGGGGCGAAACGCGCGTGATAGCGGACCGACGCCCCCAGTTCCTTGACGTTCACGCTTGCCGCGTCGTTCACGAAAATCACGGCGTGGGGCACGCCGGTATTCACGAAATGGGCGGTCAGGGAACCGGACGGGATATCGAGAACGATGTCTTTTTCAAGCGCTCCGGGGCGGGTCAGTTCAACCCGCACCAGGCCCGTATCGGGAAACACCTCGGCCTCGATCGTCCCGGCGTCCGAACCGAAGCGGTGACGCGCTCCGGCCAGGCCGAGAGCCACCGCCAGCTTGGCGGCGCAACGCGCGCCGTTGCCGCACATCTCGGCCCGTGAGCCGTCGGCGTTGAAAAAATGCCAAATATAATCGACGTCCGTACGGCCCCGGGCGACGTCGAGCAGGATCAGCCCGTCGGCCCCGATGCCGAAAGCGCGGCGGCAGAGCTTTTCCGCCCACTCGGCCATGAAGGCGGGGTCAAGCGCAAGGTCCCGGTTGTCGATAAGTACGAAATCGTTGCCGCAACCTTGCATCTTGAAAAAACAAACCGTGTCTGAATATCTTTCGTCCATGGCGCGTAAACTCCCCGGCGTATGTCGCGTGCCGCTTCCCTAACAAAAGCGCCCGCGGCAGTCGAGGGGCTCCAACTGTTCTTTCGGCCTCGCGCCTTGATTGATCCAGGGAAAAGCTATAAGGAAAAGACCCAGGCCGAATCGACTGCAATCGACCGCAACCGGGCTTACAAGGCCAACATGAGCGATCGCTATCCAAACGACCAGACCGCACCCGACCCGAACGACTTCCGGGTACGCGACGATATTGTCAAAATTCGCCGCTTTATCCTGAAAAAACAGTCCACCGCCTCCCAAAAAGAGGTCCACAAGCGCCGTAAAAAAGAAATTTCCGGGTATCACAACCGGCTCGTCCAGGAAGACCGCGACGGCTCCATCGAAGCCAAAAGAGCCTACCGCGACATCCGCATCGAAGACGAGGAGATCGGCTATTGCGACGATCTGCTCGGCCTGATCGGCATGGGCGAACGGGTCGCCGCCCAGGACGAGGAATACCTCGGCTACATCGAGGCTGAAGACAAACTGCTCGCGGAACTGGAGCAGGTCAGGCGCAAAAAGGACCAGGTCCGCGATCTACGCGACCGCCTGTTCGACGAGTTCGGCGGCATGGCCGGCCGCTTGTCCGGCGAACGCATCAGGATCGACGCCGTCAGGCGCGCCCCGCTTGACGAACCCTTGCCCCAGGCCGCCGCGCCAAGGCCCAAAGCCGCTCCGCCCGTCCAGGCCTCCCCTGAACCGACCGCCAGCCCGGCGCCGCGGCCCGTTCCGGCCAGACCGGCCGCCCCGGCTGCCCCGGCCTCGCCAGTTTCGCCGCCCGCCGCGGCAATCGTTCCCGAGCCCGAAGCGCCGCTGGCGCAAGATGATCTTTCCGCGCCCGAGGAGGACATCCTCGACCTGGACGCCTCCATGATCGAGGAAACACAGCCCGCGCCGCCGCAGGCCGAGGCAAAGCCCCCCACCCCCAAAGCTCCCATGTCCGATGCGGATATCGCGGCCCTGTTCGATGAAAAGCCGGCCGCGGGGCCCGCCGCCCCAAAAAAAGCCGCCATGAGCGAAGATGAAATCGCCGCCCTCTTCGATGAAAAGCCGGCCGCCAAGCCCGGTTCGCAAGACGACATCGACGCCCTGCTCTCCCAGGCCATGGACACCGACATGGCAAAACCGGCCGCCCCCAAAACGCCCGCCGATCCCGGCGAGCTCCTCGACCATCTCGACGATTTCAACGTCGACGAGGAACTCAAGTTCCTGGACAAGAAATAACCGCCCCCCTGGGGCCTCGGCCGAGGATGCCGGTCGCGCGCGCCCCCCGAATTCGCTTGCAATCCATCGTCTCGACGACTATTTTCGCCTGCCAAGTCTGCGAGCCCGCGCAGCCTCGAATCATGAAACCAGGTGAACCCATGAAGCTCTGTGACGCACTCCCCTTACGCCTCCGGGACACGTTGGTCCTGATCCTGGCCGCAACCCTGGCGGCCCTTTTCTCCGGTTGTTCCAAGGGCGACCAAAAACCGCCTCCTCCGGCCCCGATTGAAATCAAGGCGGTCGCCGCTCAAGCCAAGGACGCGCCGCTTTACGTCACCGGCATCGGGCACGTGGTCCCCATGCGCACGGTGACCGTGCGCGCCCAGATCACCGGCTACCTCAAATCCATCCACTTCGAAGAGGGCGCCTTGGTCAAGGAAGGCGACCGGCTCTTCACCATCGACCCGGCCCCGTTCGAAGCCAGGGTCAAAAACGCCGACGCCACCCTGAAAAAGGACCGGGCCACCGCCGAACAAGCCGGCCGCGACTTCAAACGCTACGACGAACTGCTCACCCGCAAGGCGGTCAGCGTCGACGACATGGAACAACGGCGCACCATGTTCGAACAGGCCACGCAGCAAGCCCTCGCCGACGAAGCCAGCCTGCGCGACGCCAAAATCAACTTGAGCTACTGCTTCATCGATTCCCCGGTCACCGGCGCGACCAGCTACCAAAATGTCAAGACAGGCAACCTGGTCACCGCCAACCAGGACCAATTGACCACCATCAACCAGGTGCAGCCGATCCTGGTCCAGTTCGCCATCCCGGAAAAAGACCTCCCCCATGTGCGCAAATTTTTCGGCAAGGGCAACGACCTCCCGGTCACGGTCAAACCCTCCTCCAGCGCCAAAGGCACGGCTGACCTCTTCGTCGAGACCGGCAAACTCACCGTGGTCAACAACACCGTGGACACGAAAACCGGCATGATCCTGCTGCAGGCCGAATTCCCCAACAACGACCTCATGCTCTGGCCCGGACAGTTCGTCGACGCGCGCCTGGCCCTGACCGTCGAACCGGGCACCGTCATGATCCCAACCCAAGCCGTCGCCTCCCGGCAGGAAGGCCAACTGGCCTTCGTCATCAAGGGCGACAACACCATCGAACTGCGGTCGGTCCAAATCGGACGCGAAATCGGCAACGAAGTGACCATCGTCTCGGGACTCAAAGACGGCGAAATGGTCGCCACCACCGGGCAACTCAAACTGCTGCCCGGCACGCCCGTGAAGATAGTGGATAAATAACCGGGGCTCCGCCCCTGGACCCCGCCGGGGGGCATGATGCCCCCCGGACCCCCGCGACGGGGATATGGACTTTAGGAGGATGAACGGTTTGCGACAGACACCTGGGCTCTGTAGGGGCGATTCACGAATCGCCCTTCTTCGCTTCGCCCGGGGGCAAAGCGAATTGATAGGAATGATCTTGGCCGAATAACGTTGAAAAATTTTTCGGAGGTGGGGGTCCGGGGGAGGAACCCTTTTTTTAAAAAGGGTTCCTCCCCCGGCTCCCGAGCATCATGACCGACCTCTTTATCAAACGGCCCGTAGCCACCGCCCTGCTTATGGTGGGCCTGATCTTTTTCGGCATCACCGCCTATTATTCGCTGCCGGTCAGCGAGATGCCCAACATCGACTTTCCGACCATCACGGTTTCGGCCGCCCTGCCCGGCGCCGATCCCGAGACCATGGCCTCGAGCGTGGCCGGTCCCTTGGAGCGCCAGTTCTCCTCCATTTCGGGCCTGTCCTCCATGAGTTCGGTCAATTCGCTCGGCCAAACCCAGATCGTTTTGCAGTTCGCGCTGTCGCGCAACATCGACGCCGCCGGCACCGACGTCCAGACCTCCATCGCCGCGGCCAGCGGCTATCTGCCCACCGGCCTGCCCAGCCCCCCGACCTTCCTCAAGGTCAACCCGGCCGACGTGCCCGTGCTCTATATCCGCCTCACCTCGCCCTCGATGCCGCTCTACCAGGTGACCGACTACGCCAAGACCTACATGGCCCAGCGCATATCCATGGTCTCGGGCGTCTCCCAGGTGGCCATCTTCGGCGACCAAACCTACGCCCCGCGCATCCAGCTCGATCCGGACAAGCTGGCCGCCGTGAACTTAGGGATAGACGAGGTGGCCAACTCCCTGACCGCCGAAAACGTGATGCTGCCCACCGGCACCTTGGACGGCCCGGACAAGCTCTACACCATCAAGGCCGACGGCCAGCTCATGCGCGCCGTGGACTTCAACAACCAGGTGGTGGCTTTCCGCGACGGCAAAGCCATCTACGTCCACGACATCGGCAAGGTTATCGATTCGACCCTCAACAACAAATACGCCTCGTTCTTCAACCAAAGCCAGAACATCACCCTGGCCATCCGCCGCCAGCCCGGCACCAACACCATCGAGGTCGTGGACGCGATCAAGAAACTTCTGCCCTCGATCAAGGCCACCCTGCCCCCGGCCATCGAGATGCGCATCGCCTACGACCGAAGCGTATCCATCCGCGAATCCATATCCGACGTGAAAATGACCCTGAGCCTGGCCGTGCTTCTGGTGGTCCTGGTGGTCTACGCCTTTCTCGGCAACCTGCGGGCCACCATCATCGCCAGCCTGGCCCTGCCGGCGGCACTGATCGGCACGCTCGCGGCCATGAAACTGCTCGGCTTTTCGCTCGACAACCTCTCGCTCATGGCCCTGACCCTGGCCGTGGGCTTCGTGGTCGACGACGCCATCGTCATGCTGGAAAACATCGTGCGCCACATGGAGATGGGCAAAAAACCCATGCAGGCCTCGCTCGAAGGCGCGCGCCAGATCGGCTTCACCATCATCTCCATGACGCTCTCGCTGGCCGTGGTCTTCGTGCCGATCATGTTCATGGCCGGCATCCTCGGCCGCATACTAAACGAACTGGCCGTGACCATCACCGCCGCCATCATGGTTTCGGGCTTCGTCACGCTCACGCTCACGCCCATGCTCTGCTCGAGGTTCCTCAAGGGCCACCAGGGGAGCGAAGTCTCGGGGCGGCTCTTCGGGATGCTGGAAAGAGCCTACGAGCGCAGTCTGCACTATGCCCTGCGCCACCGCGCCCTGACCATGCTCACCGCCGGGCTCACCCTGGCGGCCACCTTCTGGCTCTTCGAGATCATCCCCACGGGCTTTGTTCCCTCCACCGACACCGGCTTCATCTACGGCTTCACCGTGGCCGAACAGAGCGCCTCCTTCGATACCATGAAACGCCGCATGCTCGAGGTGAACCGGATCGTCAAAACCGATCCGGACGTCCAGGACGTGGTGGCCATCGTCGGCGTGGGCGGCCCGAATTCGGCCACCAACAACGCCGGCTTCTTCACCTTCGCCAAGCCGGCCAAAGAGCGCAAGTCCACGGCCGACGAAATCATGGCCAGGATTCGAGGCAAAGTCGCCAACCTGCCCGAACTGCGCGCCTTCATGTTCAATCCCCCGGCCATCCAGATCGGCGGACGCCTGACCCGGGCCATGTACCAGTTCACCCTGCTCTCCCCGGAAACCTCCTCGCTTTACCAGGCGGCGCTGAAACTCGAAGCGGACATGCGAGGGCTGCCGCAGCTGCGCGACGTCAACTCCGACATGCAACTCGACGGCCCGCGCATCAACGTCAAAATCGACCGGGCCAAGGCCGCCGAGCTGGGCATCACCGCCACGGCCATCGAAACCGCGCTGCAATCGGCCTACGCCGCAAGGCAGACCACGAACATCTACGACGCCACCGACACCTACAAGGTGGTCGTGGAAGTCGAACCGCGCTTCCAGACCGACCCGAAGCTCTTGGATAAGCTCTTCGTGCGCATGGACGCGGAAAAAAACGAGGACAAGCTCAAGAACGTGCTCGTGCCGGTGTCCAGCGTGGCCACGCTCACCACCGGCCTGGCCCCGATCACCGTCAACCACTCCGGACAGCTGACGAGCGTCACCATCTCGTTCAACACCCGCGAAGGCTATTCGCTGCGCGAGGCGGTCGAGGCCGTCTACAAGCTGGCCGGACAGGAACTGCCGGACAACGTCAGCTATAAATTCGAAGGCCAGGCCACGGCCTTCGAGGAGTCCATGAACAGCGTGCCTTTCCTGCTCTTCCTGGCGGTCATGGTGATCTACATCATCCTGGGAATCCTCTACGAGAGCTTCATCCACCCCCTGACCATCCTCTCCGGCCTGCCGAGCGCGGCCGTGGGCGGACTGATCGCGCTGATCGTCTTCGGCAAGCAACTCGACATCTACGGCTTCGTGGGCATCATCATGCTCATCGGCATCGTCAAGAAAAACGCCATCATGGTCATCGACTTCGCCATCGAGGCGGAAAAGTCGGGCAAGAGCCCGGCCGAGGCGGTCTTCGACGGCTGCGTGACGCGCTTTCGCCCGATCATGATGACCACCGTGGCGGCCATCGCCGGCATCATGCCCATCGCCGTGGCCTACGGCGCCGGCGGCGAGGCGCGCCAACCCATGGGCCTGGTCGTGGCCGGCGGACTGGTCATCTCCCAGGTGGTCACCCTGTACCTGACCCCGGTGTTCTACACCTACATGGACCAGCTCCAAACCTGGCTCGGCGCCAAACACGGGACGGAGACCGAGGGAGAGTAGAAAGAGAATCGGGGGGAACTTTTTTGAAAAAAAGTTCCCCCCGCCCCCCCCTCAAAAAACTTCAAACGGGCCTGGAGCCGCTTTACGCGAAGCGCAAAGCGGCTCCAGGCCCGCTCGCGGTTTGTAAGGAGGGCGGGAGGAATTTATCATGGGACCGGCGGCGGTGGATTTGTCCGTTCTGAAACCAGAGCTGGGGCGTTAATCCGTTCTCAAGCGGGGGCCGGGGGCGGCAGCCCCCTGGAAAAGAAACAGTGGTTCTGGTTTTGGCTCTCCCACGACCAGGGCCAGGACAGTAACGCCATCCTATCCCCCCTCGATCAACACCCGTCAAAATTTTGGGGAGGTGGGGGTTCGGGGGAGGGACCCTTTTTTTATGCGCGGAGAGTAAAAAAGTCTTCTTTTCGTACTCTCCGCTACGAAGCGTCTTCTCGCTGAAAAACCTCCCCCGATTCTCCCTCGATTCTCCCCTCACGCCCGCACCAGGTACACCCCAGCCGCCAGCAGGCCGATGCCGGCCAGGCGTTTCACGTCGAACGGGATGTGGGCGAAGCCGAGCAGCCCGAAATGGTCCAGGATGAGCGAGGCCATCATTTGTCCGGCCAGGATGAACCCCAGCATGGCCGCGGCGCCCAGGCGCGGGACCAGGATGATCGAGGCGGCGACGAAAAAGGCGCCGAGCGTGCCGCCGATCCAGTACCACCAGGGGGTATCGGCGAGCGCCCCCCCGAGCGGCAGGGGGATGCGGAAGACGATGAGGTATAGCCCCAGGGCGAGCGTTCCCACCAGAAACGAGATGAAGGCCGAGGGCAGCGCGCCGCCCACCGCCTCGCCGAGCCGGTTGTTGATGCCTGCCTGCAGCGGCATCAGAACTCCGGCCAGGACGGCCAGCAGCATGTAGTGGAGCTTCTCCATCGCCAGGACCCCTTCATTTATCATGATAGCGGAATTCTGACCCGGATGCGGCGGGGTGTCAACGGCGGGCGCGGGCTTTGTTTTGGGGGATAAAAACCAGAACCATTGATATTTTTCCTGGGGGCTGCCGCCCCCGGCCCCCGCTTTGGAAAAAAGAGCGAACTCCCGATTCCTCTTTCCAATAAAAAAGGGCCATGCGCGCGTGCGCATGGCCCTTGGACAGGTGCAAATCTCGGCGCGTTTAACGCTTGGAGTACTGGAAGCGGGCGCGGGCCGAACGCAGGCCGTACTTCTTGCGTTCCTTGGCTCTGGGATCGCGCATGACGAAACCGGCTTTTTTGAGCGCGCCGCGCAATTCCGGGTCGAAGCGCATCAGCGCCCGGGTGATGCCGTGGCGCACGGCCTCGGCCTGGCCGGTCGAGCCGCCGCCGTCCACGGTGACCTTGACGTCGAATTTACCCATCGTCCGGGTCAGGTTGAAGGGCTGGCGGACGATCATCTGCAGGGTCGCCCGGGGAAAATATTCCTCATAGGGGCGGCCGTTGACCAGAATGCGGCCGTTGCCTTTGTAAAGTCTGGTCCTGGCCACGGCGGTCTTTCTGCGCCCTGTTCCGTATTCGAATTCCTGGGTCATGTCGCGCTCCGAAGTTCTACAGGCTTAACGCCTTGGGATTTTGGGCCTTGTGGGGATGCTCGGTTCCGGCATACACCTTGAGCTTTTTGAGCAAAGCCCGGCCAAGCCTGTTTTTGGGCAACATGCCGCGAACAGCTTTGATGATGACCTGGTCCGGCTTGGCGGCCAGCATCTGGCGCAACGAGGTGGTCTTGAGCCCCCCGATGTAGCCGGAATGCCGGTAGTAATTCTTCTGGTCCAACTTGCGGCCGGTCACCTTGATCTTGTCGGCGTTGATCACGATGATGAAATCGCCGTTGTCGAAGTGCGGGGCGAAGTCGGGCTTATGCTTGCCGCGAAGACGAACGGCGATGCCGCTGGAAAGACGGCCGAGCACTTTCTCGGCAGCGTCGATCACATACCATTCGCGGTTTTGATCCTGGGCCTTGGGGCTATATGTGTCCATGGGACAGACTCCTTGCTCAATCTCGGAAGCGGGCATATTTATGACAACAACCCGCCTCTGTCAACCCCGGATTTCACTTTCTCGTCCGAAATTTCAAAGTTCCCGCGCAAAATGCCTTCCCGCCCCGTTTGGTCCAGTGAAGCCCAGTCCGGTCCGGCCAGTTCCGGAGCCAACAAAATCAGCGGCGTCATGCATCCTTTCAACGCTCTTCAGTCGCTGCCCCGGACGCCGACGCTCGGCCCACGGCGAACACCGCGCCGTTGGGCACGCCCGGCAGAAGCCTGGAACCGTACACCACCGCCCGGCCGGTCACGATCATGTCCGGCCAGCCGCCGAACTCGGCGCCCAAAGCCTTGAGCAAGGCAATCGCCGTCGGCGTGACCGTCTCGCCCGCGCTCGCCAGCCCGGTCACGGCCACGCCCTCAAGCAGACGCAATACCGCCGGAGCCGGGGTGAACAGCGGCCCGTGGGCGCTTAAGGCCACCCCGTCGCACAGCGGCAAGGGACCGCAGACAAACCGGGAAGGGCCAAGCCGGTCGAAAAGAGATGCGGCCAAACACACATCCAAAATGCTGTCCAAAGCCCCGACCTCGTGAAACGTGACCTCGCCGGGATCGCGCCCGTGCACCTCGCCCTCGGCCTCGGCCAAGAGCCCAAAAGCCCGGGCCGCAATCGCCTTGGCCCCTTCGCTCAAGCCGCTGGCTTCAATGATGCGCAAAATATCATGCAGATCGCGATGCGCATGCTCGCGCGGCAAATCCACCACCAAACCATACCCGCCAATGCCCTCCACACTCCGCGGCGCAAGCTGAACCGAACCGGCTAAACCGGCAACCCCGACCGCCTCGCACAACCCGCCAAGCTCCCCGTCGGCAACCCCGGCCATGAGCGCCAAACCGGCAACCAACATATCGCCGCTGATGCCGGAGTGGGGGCGCAGGACGAGAATGGAATCCGGGGGGAAACCCCCTTTCCCAAAAAAAGTTTTATCGGTTTGGCACATGCGATCACCCTTGAAATAACTTTGGGGGCTGTCCGGGTTCAAGCCCATTGCGTGGCGGTGGTAAAGATGCCGCCGTCCCTGGCTCTCGTTTTGAGAAATCCAAAACCAGAACCACTGTTCTTTTTCCAGGGGGCGACCGCCCCCGGCCCCCGCTTAAAACCGAGGGATAATATCACCCCGCCCCCCCCCGACGCGGGGCGGCCGGGGCATCCCCACCTCAAAAAACATTTATGTTCTTTTGAGGAATAATAAACAATCACAGTTATCCCCCATCGCGGGGGTCCGGGGGGATCATCCCTCCCGGCGGGGCCTGGGGCGGAGCCCCAGCGGGGAGGGTCCAGGGAGGGGCAGCGCCCTCCCTGGTCATCCGTTGAGCAGTCTCACCACCCTGGCGGCGGCGCAGGCGGCGCCGTAGCCGTTGTCGATATTGCACACGGTGACGCCGGGGGCGCAGCTGGCCAGCATGGCGTAGAGCGCGGTTTCGCCGTTTCTGGCCGCGCCGTAGCCGGAGCTGACCGGCACGGCGAAAAGCGGTTTGGCCGAGAGTCCGCCCATGACCGAAGCCAGGGCGGCGTCCATGCCGGCGACGACGATGATGACGTCGTGTTCGTTGATTTCCGTGATATGTTCGCCGATGCGCCACAGTCCGGCCACGCCCCGGTCTTCGTAGACGGTGTGGCTGATGCCCAGGTAGGCCAGGGTGCGGGCTGCCTCGTGCGCGGTCGGGCCGTCGGCGGTTCCAGCCGAGACCACGGCCGCGCGCCCGCGCGGCACGGCCGGCATGGTTCCGGTCCAGGCGGTGCGAGAGACCGGGTGGTAGTTCAGTCCGGCGGCGGCTTCCGGGGCAAGCAGCGCAAACGCCTCGGGGCTCAGGCGCGTGTACAGGACCGGCGCGCCGAGTGCGTGTTCGCGGATGATGCGCGAGATGGTTTCCGGGTCCTTGCCTTGACAGAGCACGGCTTCGGGCAGGCCGATCCGGGCGTGCCTGGCGTGGTCGAAGAGTACGTTCATGGCGTTTTGATGAAGGCCCGGCCCGGCTTGTAGCCTTCCGGGTCGAGGCTTATGTTTTTGAAGTTGTGGCCTTGGCCGCGCAGGGCGGCGTCAAGGCGCGGGATCAGGCCGACCGGCAATGTCGCGTGTTCCTCGGTTTCGATGCGCATTTCGTTCTCGCGCACCCGGCAGCGCACCACGTCCAGGCCGGTGGCGCCTTTGACGAAGGTTTCGGCGAAATCGACGGCGCGCAGGATCTCGCCGGTGACCTTTGTTCCGGTGTAGACGCGGCTGGCCAGGCAGGGCGAGGCCGGGACGCTCGCGAAGTCCAGGCCCAGTTCCCGGGCCAGGGCGCGCACGCTGTCCTTGCCCATGTCCGCTTCGACGTAGGGGTGGCGCACGCCGTGTTCGGCTGCGGCGGCGAGGCCAGGCCGGAAGTCGGAGAGGTCGTCGCGGTTGGTGCCGCTGATGACGGCGACCGGCCGGCCCGCTGTCTGCGCGAAGTCTTCGGCCTGGCGACGCATGGCGGCAAAGAGCCTGCTTTTGCAGTAATAGCAGCGATTGGCCGGGTTGGCGGCGTAACGAACGTCGTCCAGTTCGCCGGCGTCGATGACGATCAGGCGCAGGCCTTCGTCCTGGGCGACCCGGCGCAGGCGCTGCCCGGCCTCTGTCGGCACGGCCGGGCCGGCCGCGTGCACGGCCGCAAAATCCTCTCCCAGGACGCGCCCGGCCAGCACGGCCAGGGTCAGGCTGTCCACCCCGCCGCTGACGGCCAGCAGGCAGGGGCTCAAGTCCCGCAGTATGGAAGCGAGTTTGTCTTGGTTCATGCGGCAACCGGGTTATAGCGGATCGCGGCTGGGCTGGTCATGTCGCGGGCGTGAAATACGGCGGTTTTGGCCGGCCTTGACGCCTCAAAACCGTTTGGCCATGGCGCCGCTGAGGAGTCTGGCGGTGAGGTCGACCACCGGCACGACCTGGGCGTAATCCATGCGCATGGGACCGATCAGGCCGATGACGCCGAGGGGATGGTCTTTGGGGCCGTAGGGCGTGGACACGAGCGAGCAGTCGCCGGGGATGTCCGGGGCGGCCTCGGGGCCGAGCCTGACCACGATGTGCTGCGCCTCTTCCACGGTCTTGTCGAGCAGGGTCAAAAGCCGGTCGCGCTCTTCGAGGGCGGTGAGCAGTTCGCGCATGGCTTCGATGTCGGCGAATTCCGGCTGGATGACGATGTTGTCCCGGCCGCCGACGATCAGTTCCCGCTCGTCGGCGTGTTGCAGAGCGCTGCCGGCCAGAAGCAGGGCCCGGCGGCAGAGTTCGGACAGTTCGCGGCCGGCCTGGCGCAGTTCCAGGACGATGCGCGACCTGGCCTCGCCAAGGGTCGCGTCGCGCAACAGATCGTTCAAATAGTTGCCGAAGGCGGTGAGTTCGTCCTGGGTCAGACCTTTGGAATCCTCGACCAACTGCTTGACCACCATGCCGCCCTGCAGGATGAGCACGGCCATGACCAGTCCGGGCTTGATCAGGGCGAAATCCACCCGGCGCAGGCGCACGTGTTTCTGGTCCGGGGCGATGACCATGCTCACCTGGCGGCAGACTCCGGAGAGGATCTTGGCCGCCTGGCGCAGCAAGTCGTCGATGTCGAGTCCGGCGCCGCGCAGGCTCTCGCCGATCAGCCTGCCGACCCCCGGGGCCAGGGGTTTGATGAGCATCAGTTCGTCGAGATAGAGGCGGAAGGCCCGGACCGTGGGCACGCGGCCGGCCGAAGTGTGCGGCTGGTCGAGAAAGCCCTGGTCGGTCAAGTCGGACATGGTGTTGCGGATCGAGGCCGGCGACAGGCGCAGGCCGCCTCGTTTGGAAACGGTGCGCGAGCCGACCGGCTGGGCGGAGGCGATGTAATCCTCCACGATGGCGGTTAAAATCTCGATCTCGCGGAAAGTGAGTTGCATCTGTATTCCCATTGCCCGCCGTGATTTACGGCTTCATCCAGGTAACAACGCCACCCCACCCTGTCAAGGCGGCCGCCGGGCGCGCATCGCTCAGTGCCCCGGCCCCGGCTTTATTCTGAGGCAGGGGCCGGAGCGGTCACGGCTCTATTCTGAAGCAGGGGCCGGGGGCGGCAGCCCCCTGGGAAAAGAACAGTGGTTCTGGTTTTTCATCTTTTAGACAGAACAAGCGCCCCCGGCCACGGCCCCTTTATTTATTTTGCCTCCAACCGGGGAATGGGGTACCTTGCGTCTCATTGCAAATCCCTTCTCCAGGAGCGCCCCATGGACGATAAACAAGGTCTCTCCACCCTGGCGTTGCACGCCGGCCACGTCCCGGACTCGGACACCGGCGCCCGCGCCGTGCCCATCTACCAGACCACGAGCTTTGTCTTCAAAAACACCGAACATGCGGCCAACCTCTTCGCGCTCAAGGAATTCGGCCACATATACACCCGGATCATGAATCCGACCACGGACGTGCTTGAGAAGCGCCTGGCGGCCATGCACGGCGCGGCCGCCTGCCTGGCCACGGCCTCGGGCATGGCGGCGATCTTCTACACCGTCGTGGCCCTGTGCCAGGCCGGGGACAATTTCGTCACCGGCCAGAACCTTTACGGCGGCACGGTCACGCTCTTCGCCCATACCTTAAAGCGCCTGGGGATCGAGGCCCGGTTCGTGGATTCCGCGAGCCCGGCCAATTTCGCGGGGCGCATCGACGGCAAAACCCGCTTCCTGTACACCGAATCCATCGGCAATCCGCGCTGCAACGTGGACGACCTTTCGGCGATCGCGGCCATCGCCCGCGAAAACGCCATCCCGCTGGTCGTGGACAACACCGTGTCCCCGCCGCCGCTGCACAATCCCTTCGATTTCGGCTGCGACATCGCCGTCTATTCGCTGACCAAGATGATCGGCGGCCACGGGACGTGCATCGGCGGGGCGGTCATTGAGAAGGGAACCTTCGACTGGAAGGCCTCGGGCAAGTTCCCCTACATCACCGAACCGGACCCGAGCTACCACGGGGCCAACTTCGCCGACGCCTTCTGCCCGGTCGATCCCGCCCTCGGCGGCTGCATGGCCTTCGCGCTTAAGCTGCGCACCGGACTTTTGCGCGACACCGGGGCGGCCATTTCGCCGTTCAACAGCTTTCTCATCCTGCAAGGCGTCGAGACCCTGCCGCTGCGCGCCAAGGCGCACGCGGCCAACGCCTACAAGGTGGCCGATTTTTTAAGCCGCCACCCGCAAGTCAGCTTCGTCAACTACGCCGGGCTGCAAAGCCACCCGGACTTCACCAGGGCCAAACGCTATTTCCCGCTCGGCCCGGGCGCGGTCTTCGGCTTCGGCGTGAGGGGCGGCCTTGCCGCCGGACGCAAATTCATCGAATCCGTGAAACTGTGCTCGCACCTGGCCAATATCCTGGACGCCAAGACCCTGGTCATCCACCCGGCCTCGACCACGCATTCGCAGCTCTCGCCCGAGGAGCAGCTGGCCGCCGGCGTGACGCCGGATTTGGTGCGTATTTCGGTGGGCATCGAGGACGTGGCCGACATCATCGCCGATCTGGATCAGGCGTTGGGGAAGTAGGGGCGAAAGGCCAGGGGAAGGGGTTGCGCCCCTTCCCCTGGCCTTTTTTATTGCAACTTCTTCATCAACCAGGCCATGTTCTCGCCCAGCCGCCTCATGGTTTGCTTGCCTTCGTCGTCGCCCCCGACCTGGCCGATTTCGCGGCCGATGCCGATGTTCCAGTAGCTGGAGCCGACGATGATCATTTGACCGATGAGGAAGAAGGCGTTGATGGAGTGGAAGACATGCATGGCCCCGGCGCGGCGCACCGCGACCACGGCCGCGCCGGGTTTGCGGGCGTACATGTCGCCGTTGGCCCGGGAGACCATGCCGGCGCGTTCGATCACCGCCTTGAGACCCGCCGAGAGGTCGCCGAAGTAGGTGGGCGAGCCCAGGATGATGCCGTCGGAGGCGGCCAGTTTGTCGATGATGTCATTCATCTCGTCGTTGCGTACGGCGCAATGTCTGTCCTTGTTTTCGAAGCACTTGAAACAGGCGATGCACCCGGCGAGACTTTTGCCCGAAAGTTGGACGAGTTCGGTTTCCACGCCCTCGCGCTCGAGTTCCGCCAGGGCGAGATTGATGAGTATGGCGGTATTGCCGTCTTTGCGGGCGCTGCCGTTTACGGCGGTAACTTTCATATCGTCCTCCTTGTTCGGCGTCGTTTCGGGAAAACGCGCGTTGACGGCGCGCGTATGCCATATTAGACCGCTAAGCCAAGAATTTTGCAATAACTTGTGCCGCTCCGAGGTGATCCGTGTCGCAATTGTACCGCCTGCTGCCGTCCGTGGACGTTGCCATCAAGGAGCTCGAAACCGCCCCTGAACTGGCCGCCGCGCCCAGGCCCATGCTGCGCGACGCGGTGAACGAGTTTCTGGACCTCTGCCGCGCCGCAATCGCCGAGGGCCGTACCACTGACGCCGCGCTTCTCGCTCCCGACGCTCTCATGCCGCGCTTGGCCGCGTACGTCATCCGGCGTCTTCGGCCGCATTTCCGGCGCGTGATCAACGCCACCGGCGTGGTCGTGCACACCAATCTGGGCCGCTCCCTGCTCGCGCCCGCCGCCGCCGAGGCGGCATATACGGCCTGCCTGCGCTATTCCAACCTGGAGTTCGATCTGGAGGCGGGCGAGCGCGGCAGCCGGTACAGCCACGTGGAAGAGCTGCTTTGCCGCCTGACCGGGGCCGAAGCGGCGCTGGTGGTCAACAACAATGCCGCGGCGGTGCTGCTTACGCTCGAAACCCTGGCCAAGGGCCGGGAGGTAATCGTCTCGCGCGGACAATTGGTCGAGATCGGCGGCTCGTTCCGCATCCCCGAGGTCATGGCCAAGTCCGGCGCGATCCTGCGCGAGGTCGGGGCCACCAACCGCACCCACGTGCGCGACTACCAGGGCGCGATCGGACCGGACACGGCGGCGCTGATGCGGGTGCACTGCTCCAACTACCGCATCATCGGCTTCACCAAGGAAGTGACCCTGCCGGAAATGGTGTTACTCGGCCGGGAGCACGAACTGCCGGTGATCGAGGATCTGGGCAGCGGCAATTTCGTGGATTTCGCCTCGCTCGGGCTCGGTTACGAGCCCACGGTGCAGCAGGTGGTCGCCGAAGGCGCGGACGTGGTGACTTTTTCCGGCGACAAGGTGCTCGGCGGCCCGCAGGCCGGAATCATCGTCGGCAAAAAGGCGCTGCTCGCGCGCATCAAGAAAAATCCCATCAACCGCGCCCTGCGCATCGACAAGATGACTCTGGCGGCGCTGGAGGCGACGCTTCGGATCTACGCCGATCCGGAGCGCGCCCGACGCGAGATTCCCACCCTGGCCATGATTTTGGCCGATAAAAAGGAACTCATGTCCAAGGCCAGGCGTCTGGCCGCGCGCATCAAGAAGGACGCCGGGGACGCTTTCACGATGACGCTTAGGCCCGGCGCTTCAAGGGTCGGCGGCGGGGCCTTCCCGGAACGCGACCTGCCCACGACCCTGGTGGCGCTTTCGCCCAAAGGCGAGGGGTTGACCCCGGAGACGCTGCGCGCGGCGCTTCTGGCCGCCGACCCGCCGCTGATCGGGCGTATTGAGGACAACGCCTTCTGCCTCGACCCCAGGACCATTTCGCCGGACGAATTCACGCTCACGGCCAAAATTTTGGCCGAAGCAGCCAGGGGCTCCGCCCCTGGACCCCGCTGGGGGCGATAATCGCCCCCAGACCCCCCTGTCGGGGGGGGCCGGGGGGATTCAATCCCCCGGCGGGGTTCCAAGGGGCGGAGCCCCTTGGCCGCCGGAGGCAACAGGCTATTGTGGAAAAAAAAGAGGATCGATGCCTAGGGTTTCCTGGCGCGCCTTGGCGCGCTCCTTTCATCACCGCGACTACCGTTTGTTTTTCACCGGGCAGTTCATCTCCCTGGTGGGCACCTGGATGCAGCAGGTGGCTCAGTCCTGGCTGGTGTACCGCCTCACCGGGTCGAGCCTCTCCCTCGGTTTGGTCGGCTTCGCCGGACAATTCCCGGTGTTTCTCCTGGCCAGCTTCGGCGGGGTCATGGCCGACAGGCTCAACCGCCGCACCGTCCTGGTGGGCACCCAGGTCGCCTCGATGCTCCAGGCCGCCGTCATGGCCTGGCTGACCTTCGCCAGGCACATCCAGGTCTGGGAGGTCATGATCCTGGCCGCATTTTTGGGCACGGTCAACGCCGTGGACATCCCCACCCGCCAGTCCTTCGTCGTGGAGCTGGTGGGCAAAAAGGATCTGCACAACGCCATCGCGCTGAACTCCTCCATGTTCAACCTGGCGCGCATCCTGGGTCCGTCCGTGGCCGGAGTGCTTTTGGCGGTGGTGGGCGAGGGCTGGTGCTTCACCTTAAACGCCGTCAGCTTCCTGGCGGTCATCGTCTGCCTGCTGCGCATGGGCGTGCCGCCCCGCCCGGCGCCGGAGCGGGTCGCCTCCGTGCTCGAACACCTGCGCGAGGGCTTCGCCTACGCCTGGGAAACCAGGGAGGTGCGCTCGGTTCTGTTTTTGCTTGCCGTCGCGAGCGTCATCGGCATGTCCTATGTGGTGCTCATGCCGATATTCGCGGAGGATATCCTGCACAGCGGACCGCGCGGCCTGGGCCTGCTCATGGCCGCCTCGGGGGTGGGCAGCCTGGCGGGCGCGCTGCTTCTGGCCATGCGCAGCGAAAGCCGGGGGATCGGGCGCATCGCCTATTTCGCCATGCTCTGCTTCGGCGCCTGCCTGGCCCTGTTCGCCCAGTCCCCGTACTTTCTGCTCTCCGCCGTGCTTTTACTGCCGGTGGGCTTCTGCATGATCGTGAGCATGGCCGCCTCCAACACCATCCTGCAGATGCTCTGCCCGGACCATCTGCGCGGCCGGGTCATGGCCCTGTACTCCATGATGTTCATGGGCATGGCCCCGTTCGGGGCGCTAGCGTCGGGCAGCCTGGCGCACCTGGTCGGAGCCAGGGCCACGGTCACGGCCGGCGGAATCGCCTGCGTGCTGGTGCTGGGCCTGGCCGGACGGAAGCTATTGAAGCTGTAGGGATAAGAAGGGCGATTCGTGAATCGCCCCTATTCATGACAGTCCTGCGTAAATGCGTTTGGGTTGTCGTATCGCCATGACGCAGCCTGTGTCCTCATAACGAATTTCGATGCTCTAGGAGGGGCGATTCACGAATCGCCCTCTTCCCTCCCCGGCTTTGGGAGATTCAAAACCAGAACCACTGTTTTTCTCCCGAGGGGCTGCCGCCCCCGGCCCCCATGAAAGCGGATAGCGAATTCCTTAGCTCGGACAGCCCCAAACTTTTTTTCAAAAAAGTTTCCCCGCTCTTTTCTTCCGGGACGACCGTCCCGGTTACACGCCTCAGGAGCCGCCGTAGCCGACGATTGTCTTGCCATCGATGACGATGAGGGGCACTTTGCGTTCTCCTCCGGATAGTTTGAGCATTTCCTTGAGGAACGCGGGGTCGATTTTGACGTCTTTATAGCTGTGGTCCGGGTACGCCGTCCTGGCGTTCGTGGTGTAGGGTCAGCCTTCTTTGCCGTAGATGATGGTTTGGCCCATAACGCCTCCTTCCGGTTTGACCTGGTCAGTTTAGCCCGGCCGGCTTGGCCTGGCCTTTGTATGGAAGTGACGATTAGATATCCATTTTATCTATTCAAGTCAAGGCGATCGATCGAATGATATCGCCTGAACGGCGTTCAGACGGTTGGACAAGGCCAGCCCTTCGGACTATGAAAGGGCCGGTCCCAAACGCAACCGCAAACCCGTGAGTTACGGCGCGCCACCCCTTTTCCCATGTCCGATTTCGTCCATCTGCACTGCCATTCGGAATATTCCCTGCTCGACGGGGCGATCCGCATTGCTGACGCCATAGCCAAGGCCAAGGAGTTTGGTTGCCCGGCTCTGGCTTTGACCGATCACGGCAATCTCCACGGCGCGCTCATTTTTTACGAAGCGGCGCATAAAGCCGGCATCAAGCCCATCATCGGCATGGAGGCCTACGTCGCGCCCAAGTCCCTGTCCAACCGCGACGCCCGGTCGCCGCGCGACGCGGGCTACCATCTCATTCTTTTGGCCAAGGACATCACCGGCTACAAAAACCTGCTCAAACTTGCGACCATCGGGCACCTGTACGGCTTCCACTACAAGCCGCGCATCGACAAGCAGGTCCTGGCCGAATACGCGGACGGCCTGATCGCCCTGTCGGCCTGCCTCAAGGGCGAGGTGATCCAAAAGACCCTCAAGGAGGGTTACCGCGCCGGGCTTGAAACGGCCAAGCTCTACGATTCGATTTTTCCCGGCCGCTTCTATCTCGAACTCCAGGCCAACGACATTCCGGAACAGGCGGTGGCCAACCAGAAGCTCATCGAGATCGCCGCCGAAGCCGGGCTGCCCCTGGTGGCCACCAACGACTGCCACTACCTCACCCGGGCCGACGCCGAGGCCCATGACGTGCTGTTATGCATCCAGACGGCGGCCTGCGTGAACGACGCCAAGCGCATGCGCATGTCGACCACGGACCTGTATTTCAAATCGCCTGATGAAATGGCCGCGGCCTTCGCCCACGCTCCCGAGGCGCTGAGCAATACCGCCCTGGTCGCAAGCCAGGTCGAGCTTGAACTCGATCTGGGCAAGCACTATTTTCCGGCCTACCAGCCGGGTCCCGGCATGACCTTGGAGCAGGAGCTGGCCGAGCTCTCCCGCACGGGCCTGGCCGAGCGCCTGGCCAAGACTGCCGGACCAGTGGACCGGGAGAAATACGAAAAGCGCCTGGAATACGAGCTGAAGGTCATCATCCAGCTGGGCTTTTCCGGATATTTTTTGATCGTGGCCGACTTCATCAACTGGGCCAAATCCCAGGGCATCCCGGTCGGCCCGGGGCGCGGCTCGGCGGCGGGGTCGCTGGTGGCCTTCGCCCTGCGCATCACCAACCTGGACCCGCTGCCCTACGACCTGCTCTTCGAACGATTCCTCAACAGCGAACGCGTCAGCCTGCCGGATATCGACGTGGATTTCTGCGAACGCCGCCGGGTCGAGGTCATCCGCTACGTCACCGAGAAGTACGGCGCCGACTGCGTGGCCCAGATCACCACCTTCGGCACCATGAAGGCCAAGGCGGTCATCCGCGACGTGGGCCGGGCCTTGGGCATGAGTTTCGCCGAGACCGACCGCATCGCCAAGCTGGTGCCCGAAGAGCTCAAGATGACCATCGCCAAGGCCCTGGAGCGTGAACCCGAACTGACGGGCATGGTACGGTCCGACCCGAGAGTGGCCAAGCTGCTCGACATTTCGCGCCGCCTGGAGGGTATCGCGCGCCACGCCTCGACCCACGCCGCCGGGGTGGTCATCTCGGACAAGCCCATGACCGAATATGTGCCGCTCTACCGGGGCAAAAACCAGGAAATCATCACCCAGTGGGACATGAAGAAGGTCGAGCTGGCGGGCCTGGTCAAGTTCGACTTCCTGGGCCTGCGCACCATGACCGTAATCCAGGACGCCCTCGACGTCATACGCGGCATGGGGGTCGATCCGCCGGATCTGGACAATCTCGCGCTCGACGACCCGGAGACTTACGCCCTGCTCTCGGCCGGCGACACCGACGGCATATTCCAAGTGGAATCCGAGGGCATGCGCAAATACCTGCGGATGCTCAAGCCCAGCTGTTTCGAGGACGTGGTGGCCATGAACGCCCTGTACCGGCCGGGCCCCTTGGGCTCGGGCATGGTGGACGAATTCATCAAGCGCAAGAACGGCCAGGTGCCGGTGGAATATCCCCACCCCTTGCTCACGGAGACACTGCGGCCGACTTACGGGGTCATCGTCTACCAGGAGCAGGTCATGAAGACCGCCCAGGTGCTGGCCAACTATTCACTCGGCGAGGGCGACCTGCTCAGGCGCGCCATGGGCAAGAAAAAGGCCGAGGAGATGGCCAAGCAACGCGCCCGCTTCCTGTCCGGCGCGGCCGAAAACCAGGTGCCGGAGAAACTGGCCAACGAAATTTTCGACCTGATGGAGAAATTCGCCGAGTACGGCTTCAACAAGTCACACGCCGCGGCCTACGCCCTGGTCACCTACCACACCGCCTATCTCAAGGCCCACCACCCGCTGGCCTACATGGCCGCCCTGATCACCTCGGAAATCGAGAACCAGGAGAAGGTGTTCAAGTACATCGTCTCCTGCCGGGAAAAAGGCATCAGTGTCCTGGCCCCGGACGTGTGCCAAAGCAGGAGCCACTTCTCGGTCGCCGGTGGCAGGCTGCTTTACGGCCTGGCGGCGATCAAGAACGTGGGCCAGGAGGCCATCGGCCAGGTCGTGGGCGAACGCGAAGAGAACGGCCCCTACCTTTCGCTGCTCGATCTCGCCTGCCGCGTGGACCTGCGCAAGGTCACGAAAAGGGTGCTGGAATACCTGATCAAAAGCGGCGCCATGGACTGTTTCGGGGTTTCCCGCGCGGCCATGTTCGCGGCCCTGGACCGGGTGGTGGAAACGGCCCAGCGCCGGGCCAAGGAAAAAACCTCGGGCCAGTTCTCGCTGATGGGACTTATGCCGGAAAAACCCAAGTCGATGCCCGGCATCGGCCTGACCTGCCCGGAAGCCGGCGTCCCGGAATGGACGACCGAAGAGAAGACCGCCGCCGAAAAGGAGTCCCTGGGCTTCTACCTGACCAGCCATCCGCTCCTGGATTATGTCCAGGATATCAAAAGGCTGGGGCTCGCGCCGCTCTCGCAGGTCGCGGAAATGGGCCCGGGATGTGCGGTCCGCGCGGCGGCGCTTATCACCCAGGTCAAGGAAACCTTCACCAAGTCCGAACCGCCGCGCAAAATGGCCATCTGCCAGATCGAAGACTTAAGCGGCGTGCGCGGCGAGGCCCTGGTCTTCCCCAAGGCGTTCGACGCGGTGCGGGAATTTCTGGTCACGGACAAACCGCTGATCATTGAGGGCGCCACGCCCAAACGCCCTCAGTCCACCGACGAGGGCGCGGACAAGATCGCCAAAATCTTCGTCGACTCCATCAAGCTGCTGGCCCCGGCCCTAAACGGCGGCGACCACCCGGCCGAGATCCGCCTGGTCTGCGACGCGCAGAATCCCCAGGCCATGACGGAACTGCGGGAGACGCTCGGCCGCCACCCGGGCAATATCCTGCTGCACCTGATTTTGACTTTCCCGGACGGCGAAGTGCGCCTGCGCCTGGACGACAGCCTGCGCGTCGCGCCCTGCCCGGATTTCTGGCGCGAAATAGAAGAAATCAAGGTGAAGTTCGGGATGAAATAAACGGAAGGCAAGGGAAAGGGCATACGCCCTTCCCCTTGCCCCCGACCAACCAAGGACGCGTCCCATGCCACGATATCCGTTGTCATTGCTTCTCACCCTGATCCTCTCGTTTTCTTTCGTCGCCGCGAGCCCGGCTCAGGAGCAGGAACCGGCTTTGCAGGCCATGTTGCAAAAAAGCCTGGGCGATCTGGACCAACTGGCTCATGAACTTTACGTGCTTGGCCGGCGTTTGCCCAAAATCGCGGGGCAGACGCGCCAGAGCGAGCAGGAGATGGAAAAGAACATCGCGGCGCTGTCGCTGGTGGCCTCGCTCTCCAACCACAATCCCTACGAACTCAAATCCGCGCTGGCGGCCGTGGACAAGCTCGCCTCCTCGGCCGACAGCCTGTTCCAGCCCCTGGCGGGCCTAAGCCAGGAGGCCCACGGGATCGACGGCCGCCTGGGGGACATCGAACGGGACTTCGCCAAGCTCGCCGCCGACAACCAGGATGCGCAGCTGGCCCCGCTTCTGGCCTACTACCGCAATTACCTCTCGGGCATGCGGCCGCAGCTTGCGCACGATTCGAAGCTCATCGACGAGGAACTCGCGCCGGCCAAGGCGCTGCAAAGCGAACTCGGCGGGGTCGTAAGCCGCATCAACGCCGCAATTCCGACGGTCTGGCGCGACTTCTACCTCACCCCCCGGCCGAGCGTCTTCTCCCTGAGGGCCTGGCGCCGCACCGCCGCGCAATTCCAGAACCGCCTCGGCAGCCTCTCCGCCCTGCAAGCCCTGATCGGCGGCGAAGAAGGCGGCCAACTGGCCGACATCCTGATCAAGCTGGTCCTGCTTTCCACCGTGCTGGCCGGCGCCTGGCTGGTTGCCAAACGCCGCTTCAAAAACCGGCTGTACCCCGGACAGCCCCAAGCCGCGCGCCGGACGGCGGTCCAAGGCGCGCTCGGGCTCTTCCTTGCCTACGCCGCCTCCAGCGCCCCGCTTCTGCTCTACGACCTCCTGGCCGCCCTGGCGGAAATCTTTTTGGCCCTGGCCGCGTCCGGCTGGTGCTGGCTCGACCGCACGCACGATATGCCTTCGGCCGAGAGAAAAAATCCCCTGGCGCCGCTCACCAACCTGTTCGCCGCCGCCCTGCTCATCCACGTCCTGGACCCGCCCGCGCCGTTCGACGCCCTGGCCTTCGTGGCCGCCTGCCTACCGGTCGTGAGACCCTGGGACATGGCCGCCCGAGCCAGACAGGCCGGTCAGACGCCGGTCGGCCCGGCGGGAGCGCCCGCCCCGTTTCGCCAGTGCCTGCGGGCCGGCCGCGCCGCCTGCGCCGTCCTCGCCGTGTGCGCCCTGGTCGGCTGGCAAAACCTGGCCATGCTGGCCGCAACCGGCGTCTATCTGGGCAGCCTGGCGGTGTGCGCCGGCTTCGCCCTGACAGGCAAGCTGCGCGGCCTGGAAACCTCCCTGGCGCGCGAGCAAGGCCGCCTCTGGCGCCTGTGGCTCGTCCGGAGCCTGGGCTATCCGGCCGTGTACCTGGGCCTGTTCCTGGCCGGCCTGTACTGGTTCTGCGCCAGGCTGGGCGGCCGGGAAGTGTTCATCGACTTGATCGTCCGCCAGACAGCGGCGGGCGCGGTGTCGCTGAGCCTGTGGCGGCTGTTCCTGCTTGTGGCCGGATTTTATATCGCCCGGGCCAGCGTGGCCACGGCCCGGACCCTGTCGGAAAAAATGGCCGAAGCGCGCGACCCGGCGGACAAGGGCCCGGCGGACATCATCCGGGCCGGATCGACTTACGCCGTGTGGGGCGTCTACGCCCTGCTGGCGCTGCATCTGCTGGGCGTCGACCTGGCCAGCCTGGCCGTGGTCATCGGCGGCTTGTCCGTGGGCATCGGCTTTGGACTGCAAAACGTGGTCAACAATTTCGTGGCCGGGCTGATCCTGCTCTTTGGACGCTCCATCCAAAGCGGCGACGTGATCCAAATCGGCGAGACCACGGGCACGGTCAAAGAAGTCAATATCCGCAACACCATCGTCCAGACCGGCGACAACGCCACCCTGTTCGTGCCCAATGCCGAACTCATCGGCAAACAGCTGCTCAACTGGACGCACAAGGACCCGCGCCTGAAGAAGGAAATCATCGTGCACGCGGCTTACGGCGCGGACGCGGGCCGCATCCGGCAAATCCTTTTGGAGGCGGCCGCAAACGAGCCGCACGCGCTCAAAGACCCGCCGCCCACGGTCTTTTTCCAGAACTTCGGGGAAACCGCCCTGGAGTTCTCGCTGGCGGTCTGGTTCGATTCCGTGGCCAACGCCCGGCGCGCCCTCTCGGCCATCCGCGACGAGATCTACCGCAGAGGGGAAGAATACGGCATTCCCTGGACGCCGGGAGCAGAGGCCGCAGCCTCCCCCAGCGGCCCCGCCGACGGAAAGAGTTATCCCCACCACCTGCCTCCCCTCGAAGGGGACTGAGACGACAGCCTTGGCCTATTCTCAAGCGGGGGCCGGGGGCAGCCGCCCCCGGCCCCCGTTTAAGAATGGACCAGTGCTGCCGCCCCCGGCCCCGTCTCATGGATCAGCGCTGCCTCCCTCGGTTCGACTCTAAAGCAATTCCCAAAACCGCCGATACCTAGCTTGGGGAGTGGAGAATGCGGGCCGGGCGTTCGCCGGGGAGTGACGAGCGTCCGGACCGCCTCAAAACGATCGAGAGGTGGGCCTATTATGATCATGCATCTTGTCTCCCCGTCCAAGTTCCGTTCCGCGCTGGTGATCGGCAAGTCCGAAGCCTTGACCAAGGTGGACAAGGATTTCCTGAAACGCGTGGACATCCGCGACGTGCGCACGGCTTTTTCCGCCGCCGACGCCAGGCGGGTTTTGTCCCGGTTTCCCGCCGAGATCGTGATTTGCGCCGACGAGTTGACCGATGGCTCGGGCCTTGATTTCGTGCGCTCGCTTCGTGGCGACGATCGCTTTCGCGACGTGCCGGTGGTCATGGTGTCGACCGCTCCGGGCCGCGAGGCGGTGTTGCAGTCCGTGGCCGCCGGTTGTGCGGGCTATCTGGTGCGGCCGTATTCGCTCGACGCCTTGTCGCGCCACATGGACGCGGCCTGGCGTCTGCGCAAGTTCACCGGCGAACAAACCGAACTCCTGCGCCGGGCCGGGGTGGCCGCCAACTCGGGCGAGATGGCCAAGGCGGCCCACGATTATGAGACAGTGGTTTCCGTCGGCGATCCGGTGGCCTATTTCGAGGACGGCGCGCGCTATTTGGAAAACGGGCGCTTCGACCAGGCCATCGAGGCATTCAACAAAGCGGTCAAGCTCAACGAACTGTATGCCGAGGCCTATTTGGGGCTATCGCGCTCGTATGCCGGCAAGGGCTTCACCAACCAGGCGCGCAAGTATTTCGGCAAGGCGGCCTACGCCAGCCTGGTCGACCGCCGCTTCGCGGAACTCAAGGAGCAATTCGTGTCCCTGTACCGCGACGAGGCGGACGGATTCAATCCTTTTGCCGCCCTGGGACGCGAAATGTCCAAGCTGCGCGATTTGGCCGGGGCCGAAGAGGCCTTCGGTTGCGCATTGGAACTCTCGCCCAGGGACGGCTCGCTCCATGTGGAGCTCGCCCGCGTATACCACGCCCAGCGCCGCTCCGAGAAGGCCCTGGCCTCGGTGAACGCGGCCCTGGCCTTAAGCGAGGAAGACAACGCCGCCCTGGATTTGTACCTGCGCCTGACCGGCAGGGGGTACGACGACATCGGCGAACCCTTCGAGGAACCGGTCGCCTTCAAGCCGTCGCTCACCATGCGCATCATCAACGCGGTTTTATATATGGCCGTCGGCGCGACCGAAGCCATCCACCGGCTGCGCAGGCCGGATGCGACCCAGGCAGCTTAGGCCGAGGTTCCGTTTTCCCGCATTGGAGACAGTTCTTCCTTTTCATGTGGACTTGCCACTCCCGGTGGGATATTGGGAAACCGGTCAATCAACCGGCGGCAAGCCACACACAAGGAGACTGCCATGAAATCGATGCGGATTGTTCTTTTGGCTCTTTCGCTGTCGCTCCTGTTCTCGAGCGTTGTCCTGGCCCAGCAGGCCCCCGCGGGCGGCGGAGCAATGATGGCCCAGCCGGCCATGGAAAAAGGCCCCGGACACGGGGGCATGAAGGCCTTGCTGGACAAAAACGGCAAGATCACCAAGGAAGAATTCATGGATCTGGCCAAACAGCGGGCCGAAGCGACCTGGAAGCGGCTCGATCCCGAAGGCAAGGGCGTGGTCACCAAGGAAGAGATGGCGGCCAAACGCCAGGAGCGCAAAGATAAACGGATGATGAAACAGGCCCCGGCACAGCAGTAACGGCGCCTCGCAGCAATTTCAGGGCCGCTCCGCAGGGGGCGGCCTTTTTTATTTTGAAGCTGGTTTCACGAGGGGAAAATCAGAGGAGGAACCTCGTCGTCGCATGGCGCAAAACGGACTATTCGTTGACCGCCAGAATGGGCGGGATGAACAGCGCGACCGTGGTGCCTTTGCCCACGGTCGAGGTCAGATCCACGGCCCCGCCGATGCCGTCGAGAATTTTCTTGGTCATGGCCAGCCCCAGGCCCGAGCCCTTGCCCTTGGTGCTGAAGAAGGGATTGAAAACCTGATCCAGGAATTCCGGAGGGATGCCCTTGCCGGTGTCGATCACGGTCAAGGTGATGAACTTGCCGTCAAAGCCCGTGGCCACGGTCAGCTTCCCGCCATCCTCCATGGCCTCGGCCGCGTTCTTGATCAGGTTGATCAGGCATTGTTTGAGCATTTCGTCGTCGCCCTTGGCCTTGGGCGGGCGCGGGGCCAGCTCAAGGTCCACCTCGATGCCTTTTTGAGAGAAGCCCATGGCCATGACGTCCATGGTCTCCGTCACGACACGATTGACGTCCACCTCGCCGCTCATGGAATCCGTGGGCCTGGCGAAGTCCACGATGCTTTTGAGGATCTTGTCCAGGCGGTTGGACTCCTCGATGATGACCTGGGCCTTGTCCCTGGCAGCCTCGTCCAGGTTCTTGGAACGCATGAGCGAATTGGCGAAACCGGCGATGGCGAAGAGCGGATTTCTGATTTCGTGGGCGATGTAGGTGGACAGTTCGCCGATGGCGGCCAGTTTTTCGGACTGCTGGAGACGGTTTTCCATATTGGTGCGCTGGGTGATGTCGCGGCGCATGACCACGACATGCGACATTTCGCCCTCGCCGTCGATGAACACCGGGTAGGCGTAGATGCGGTGGTATTGCAGCCTTCCCTGGTCGTCGACCCGGGTGTCCAGGAAATCGTTTTGGCTGTTTTCAAGCAAGGCCTGCTTGAAAAGCTCGAACTCTTCCGGGGAGTCGCGGAACTTGCCGTAGCCGGCAAGGGTTTCCCAGCATGGTTTTCCGGTGATTTCCCTGCGCGTGACGCCAAGGCGCTCCAGGTTGACGTCGTTTAAATCGATGATCCGTCCCTTCGCGTCGAGCAAGATGATGTCGTCTTGCATTTGATTGATGATGGTGTGCAGCAGAAGCTTGGTGCGCACGAGCTCCTAGCGGTATTTGCGGCATTCGGGGTCGGTGGCGAGCAGACCGAGGAGGGTCTCGGCCTCGGCCGGGCCGAAGATGCCAATGTCGCCGGCAATGAAATCCTGGACCGGAGCGGTCATAAGCTTGCCGGTCAAGTCGATGAGCAGATTGACGGCCGGGACGGCGGCGAGTGCCTGGGAAAGGTCTGAAAAGACCGCGACGCCATGTTCGGCCAGGCGATCGCGTAGCGCTGGGTCAAGATCCTGCGCGGCCACGGCCGCGATTTCCGCATTCTGTGAAAGACCAAGGGGCTCGCCGGGCGTGGCCCGCGAAACCACATCGAGCAGAAAGGGACCACTGCCGTTGATCGCGACGATAAATTTCGATCCGCATGGCGTCAGGATATCCATTACGCCTCCGCCGCCCAAATAACCCGGCCGCATCCGGATGTCCACATGGGATGAGCCATGCGGCCGCGGCCGCGCCGCCAATCCTCCCCGAGAGCCACGGCCCGGCGCGACGGGAACATGCTTACGCGAACGCCCCCTTTTCTTTTGGCCCGCGCCCTGGCATAATCCCGGCGATCGACATTACCCGAGGCTCGCATGACCGTCCGCCAAACTCTCCGCCTTCCGATCGCGCGCCGCCGCGCGGCCAAGCAGCCGGGCAACGCCGCCCAGGAACGGCGCGACTTGGGTGGGCGTCCCCGTTTTTCACCATGACCGACCGACCGCCGCCACTCGCCATGGCCCATCCGGAGGCAAAAACGCCAAGCCCTGGGCCGCTCAAAATCCTGCTCGCCGAAGACCAGGAACTCAACGCCAAGATCATCGCCTTTTTCCTGCGCCTGGACGGACATACGGTCACCATGGCCGCAAACGGCCGAAAGGCCCTGGAAGCGCTGGCGGGCGAAACCTTCGACCTGGTGCTCATGGACGTGCAAATGCCGGTCATGGACGGTCTTGAAGCCCTGCGCCGCATCCGGGACGGCCAAACGCCCGGGATTGATCCCGCCATCACCGTCATCGCCCTGACCGCCCACGCCGCCGCCGGGGACCGCGAACAATTGCTGGAAGCTGGGATGGACGGCTATCTCTCCAAACCGCTGGATACGGAAAAGCTCTATGAAACCATCGCCGGGCTGGCCCAGAGTGGCCGCCGGACCGGAACAAACGTCCAGGGCTCAGAGCCTGCCGCGCGACCGGATTGCACCATCGACTTCGCCGGACTGATCGGCAAATTCGCGGGCGACGCCAAGGTCGTCGGCGAACTGCTGGCCCTGTACCTCGAAACCTCGGCGCAAAAATCCGGCGAGATATTTACGGCCGCAGCCTCGGGCGACGTGGCGAAACTGGCGGAGGAATGCCACTCCATGGCCGGGATTGCCGCCTCCTTCGGCTTTAAGACCGTGGCCGAGGCCTGCCAAAAAACCGAGCGGCTGGCCCGGGCTGGCGAGGAGGCGAAACTCCCCGAGACCGTGAGCACCCTGCGGCTGGCCATGGAACGCACCAACGCCGCCATCCGCGCCCACTTAAGCGCCACGGCGTAACCCGCATCGGTCTAACCCCGCCTCGGCTCCTTCGCATGAATCAACGAAACAAAGCGCTCTGCCAGCTCGCCTTCACAGCGCTGCTGTGGAGCCTCGCCGGAGTGTGCATCAAGGCAGTGGATTTAAGCGGACCGGCCATCGCCGGCATCCGTAGCGCCATCGCCTTTGCCTTCCTGTTCGCCATTCTGCCCAAAACCCGCTTTGTCTGGTCGAGAAACTGCATCGCCAGCGCGGCCTGTTACGCCCTGACCACGTTGACCTTTGTCACGGCGACGAAACTGACCACCGCCGCCAACGCCATCCTGCTGCAATATACCGCGCCCTTTTACGTGGCCGTGGCCGCGCCGAGGCTGCTCGGCGAAACCACCCGCAAGGCCGATTGGCTGACGCTCGCGGCGGCCTTCGGCGGCATGACGCTGTTTTTCATGGGCGATCTTTCCGGCGACGGCCTGCTCGGCAATATCCTGGCTGTCTTTTCGGGGCTGGGCTTCGCCGGGCTGGCCGTGTTCCTTCGCGGACAAAAAGACGCCTCGCCCTGGCAATCGGTTCTGCTCGGCAACGCCGTCACCGCCGTGGTCTGCCTGCCGTTTTGCTTCCAAACCGCCCCCAGCCCGTCCGCCTGGCTGGTCCTGGTCTTTCTGGGCGTGATCCAAACCGGACTGTCCTACTATCTCTATTCGCTGGCCATCAAATACGTGCGCGCCCTGGACGCCATGCTCATCCCGATCATCGAACCGGTGCTCAACCCGGTCTGGGTCCTCTTGGTCCAGGGGGAAAAGCCGGCGGCGCAGGCCGTGCTCGGCGGCGCGATCGTCCTGATCGCCTCGATGGCGCGGGGCGTCATGATCACCAGGGGACCAAAGGGGTCCAGGGG
>Ga0326727_10004389_pt1 | contig 42509 bp, 36 predicted proteins | sample MB2enrmetagenome_FD_207643 | JGI IMG/M metagenome (GOLD analysis project Ga0326727, IMG submission 207643) | Lab enriched peat soil microbial communities from McLean, Ithaca, NY, United States - MB29MY | ecosystem: Environmental > Terrestrial > Soil > Wetlands > Peat | place: USA: New York...
GTCGTCCATCTGGCGTTCTCACAAATTTCTGAAATTCAGAAGAACATAAGATGAACACCTTGGCAAGCCTTATGTCGCCTATTTTTTCGTGTCGCTCTGTCGCGGCGGACAGGAGCCGCCTCGCCGAACTCTCATCTTCGTCTTGGCTGGCCCGCTATTTCTCCATCAAGCGGGGTTTCGGCGCGATAAGCTCGCTCCGTCCAGCCGGTCATGGACTCGCCGAGCCGACCGGCGTGCGGGCGCGCGCCGAAGGCGACGCGCGATTGCGTCGCGTTGTCTTTATCGATTGCAGCAGGCAGCGTGAATCGAGACGACGAATTCGCCGCCGCTCGCGCCTGCCGCCGTCGCCGCTTGCGTCGAACGCGTCTCCGTTCATCGCCCGACGAACCGCGCGCGCAGATGAAGAAGCGCGGATGAAGAGGCGCGGCGAACCGCGCCGACGCGTCGTTGGCGTTGCTTGGTCCGTTCGACGATCGCGTCGCAAGGCGGGCGCCGCGCGCCGATGGCGGCGTCGTCGCGACAATCGGTCGCGCCGGCTGCGACACAAAAGCGTCAACCGCGCGAAGCGACGAATTGATCTTCCGCAAAACGTGCGAGGCGGATCGAGCCATTGTGCCGATTCGCGAGCTCAACGGCGAAACGACCGAAACGCTCGCGGGGGAGGCGGTCATGGAGACCCTTGCTTCGCATGCCTTGTCAGGCGCGACGAAGAACTTCATTGACAAGGTGGTCTCTGAGGAGAGTGGGCGCGCTGGCGCCGTCCTCGCGATTCTCGAGAGAGTCCAGGAGAGCCACGCGCGCAAGTATCTGCCGCGCGAAACCCTCGAATACATTTCGTTGAAGGCGGGCGTGCCGCTGTCGCAGCTGTTCAGCGTGGTCACGTTTTACGCGCTGTTCAATCTCGAGCCGCAGGGACGCAACACGCTGTGCATCTGCCGCGGCACCGCCTGCCACACCCGCGGCTCGAGCCGCCTGCTTGAACAGGCGCTGATGGGCTTGGGGCTGCACGGCCACCAGGACGACGGCGAGACGGACAAGCTGGCGGTGACGACCGCCGACGGCGAAACCACGCTGCGCACCGTCGCCTGCTTCGGCCAGTGCGCGCTCGCGCCCGTGATCGAGGTCAATCATGGGATTTTCGGCCACATGAACGAGCGGTCGCTGCAACGTGAATTGGACGCGCTGAGCAAGCGGGAGGCACGGCCGTGACGCGAATTCGCGACCTGAGCACATTCAACGCGGTGCGGAGCGCGGGGCTGGCCAAGCTGCAGCCCGCGCGTCCGCGTCTGGCCGTCGGCATGGGCACCTGCGGGACCGGCAACGGCGCGGAAGGCGTCTACGCCGCGCTCGCCGACTCGATCGGCCAGCGCGGTTTGGACGCGAACCTCGTCCGCACCGGCTGCTTCGGCTTCTGCGCCGAGGAGCCGCTGGTCAATGTCTGGATCCCCGGACAGCCGCTCGTCATTCTCCATCAAGTGCAGACCGATCACGTCAACCCGATTCTCGACGCGTTGGCGGCGAAGACAGTTCCGGAGCGGCTCGCTCTGTGCAAGATCGAAGATTGGGACCACATCACCGCGCAGATGCACTTCGGCGGCGGCTATCCGGACATTCCCGTCTGGAACGAGATTCCGTTCTTCCGCGGACAAAAGAAGATCGTCCTGCGCAACTGCGGGCTGATCAATCCGGACGACATCGAAGAGTACATCGCCGTCGGCGGCTACCAGTCGCTTTACAAGGAGCTGATCGACGGCAACGCTGAGCTGGTGAACGAGCAGATCAAGATTTCGCGGTTGCGCGGCCGCGGCGGCGCCGGTTTCTCGACCGGGTTGAAATGGGAGTTCCTGCGCAAGGCGACGGCGGAGCACAAATACCTCATCTGCAACGCCGACGAGGGCGACCCCGGCGCCTACATGAATCGCAACGAAATCGAGGGCGATCCGCATTCGCTGATCGAGGGCATGGCGATCGGCGGCTTCGTCACCGGCGCCAAGCACGGCATCATTTACGTTCGCGCCGAGTATCCGCTGGCCGTCCACCGGCTGCGGGTGGCGCTCGCGCAGGCGAGGGAATACGGCGTCCTCGGCGACGACATCCTCGGGCGCGGCTTCAAGTTCGACATCGACCTGGTCGAGGGCGCCGGCGCCTTCGTCTGCGGCGAAGAGACGGCGCTGATCGCCTCGCTCGAGGGACGCTCCGGCCGTCCGCGTCCGCGTCCGCCGTTCCCCGCCCAGAAGGGCCTGTGGGGTTATCCGACCGACATCAACAATGTCGAAACCTGGTTCAACATCGCCCCGATCGTCGCCAAGGGACCAGCTTGGTTCACCGAGACCGGCAGCGTCGCCAGCGCCGGGACCAAGGTGTTTTCGCTGGTCGGCAAGATCAAGAACACCGGCCTGGTCGAAATGCCGTTCGGCACGCCGCTGTCGAGCTTCGTCTACGACGCCGGGGCCGGCAGCATGCGCAACCATCCGGTCAAGGCGGTGCAGACCGGCGGTCCGTCGGGCGGCTGCATCCCGCATGAGTTGTTCGACACCCCGGTCGACTACGAATCGCTCGGCAAGCTCGGCTCGATCATGGGCTCGGGCGGCATGGTGGTGATGGACGACGACAACTGCATGGTCGACGTCGCCCGCTACTTCGTCGAGTTCACCCGTTCCGAATCGTGCGGCAAGTGCACGCCGTGCCGGGTCGGCCTCGACAAGGCGCTGCGCACGTTGACGCGCATCACCAAGGGCGAAGGCCGCGAGGAGGATCTGGTCGAGCTCAACGAGCTCGCGCGGATGATCCGCGACACGGCGCTGTGCGGGCTCGGCCAGACCGCGCCGAATTCGATCCTCACCACGCTGCGCCATTTCCATGACGAATTCGAGGACCACATCCGCGCCAAGCGCTGCCGCGCCGGCGTGTGTCAGGACTTGGCGCTGTCGCCGTGCGAGAACAGCTGCCCGCTGCACATGAACATTCCGCGCTTCCTGCAGCTCTACAAGGAAGGCAGGCTCGCCGACGCCTTTGAATCGGTGATCATGGACAATCCGTTGCCCGCCTCGACCGGCCGCGTTTGTCAGCACCCGTGCGACGATCGCTGCCGCCGTCAGACGCTCGACGAGTCGGTCAACATGCGCGAGGTCCATCGCGTGATCGCCGATTCGGTGCTGCTGACGGATCGGTTCGAGGAGATGGTCGAGCGCATCGTCGCCAAGCGCCGCGCGCCGACCGGGCGCAAGGTGGGCGTGGCGGGCGCCGGCCCGACCGGACTCACCGCCGCCTTCTACCTCGCCCTGCTCGGACACGAGGTCACCGTCTACGACTCCCATGCCGAAGCGGGCGGCATGTTGCGCTTCGCGCTGCCGGAATACCGGCTGCCCAAGGCGGTGCTCGACCGCGAAATCGAGATCATCCGCCGCCTCGGCGTCCGCTTCGTCCTAAACACGCAGGTGGGCGTCGACATTTCGCTCAACGATCTCGACGCCAAGTACGACGTGGTGTTCCTGTCGATCGGCACCTGGAAGGAAGGCTGGGTCTACCTTCCCGGCACCGAGCTGACGGGCGTCACGCCGGCCCTGCCGTTCCTTGAGGCCGAAGCGAACGACAAGCCGGTGAAGCTTGGCGAGCGCGTCGTCATCATCGGCGGCGGCAACGCCGCGATCGATTCGGCCCGCACGGTCGTCCGCAGAGGCGCGTCGGCGACCGTCGTCTATCGGCGCGAGCGCAAGGACATGCCGGCCATCGCGGAGGAAGTCGAGGCGGCCGAGCAAGAGGGCGTGCGCTTCCGCTTCCTCGCGGCGCCGCACCGCATCGTCGGCGAGCAGGGCGCGGTCAAGGCGATCGAAGTCGTCACCACGCGGCTGGGCGAATTCGACGCGTCCGGGCGACGGCGGCCGATCGACACCGACGAGGTGCACATCATCCCCTGCACCAGCGTCATCCTGGCGGTCGGCGAAGGCGTGGACACCGATTTCTCCCGCGCCTCCGGCCTGAGAATCAAGGAAAGCGCGATGCTCGAGGTCGATCGCTACACGCTGGCGACCAGCCGCGAGAAGTTCTTCGCCGGCGGCGACTTGATCAGCGGCGCGTCGAACCTCTCCAACGCGATGGGCTTCGGCAAGCGGGCGGCGAAGAACATCGATCAGTACCTCACCGGCGAAATGGGCTTCGACAGCGTCATGCCGACCTTCGAGTTCGACCAGACGCCGCCGGGCGAGACCAGCTCCTTCCGCCGCCACCAAGCGCACGAACTGCCGGCGGCGATTCGCGCCAAGACGTTCCAGGAGGCCGTGTCGGCCTTGCTGCCTGAAGAGGCCTACGAGGAGACCTGCCGCTGCCTGCGGTGCGATCTCCGCGAGACCGCCAACGCCGTCACACACCGGTAAGGAGATTCGACCGTGTCCCAACAGGTCTCGGTGCGCATCGACGGTGAGCTCTGCGCCGCTGCCGAGGGTCAGACGATCTTCGAGGTGGCCCAGGCCAACGGGCATTACATCCCCGCTCTCTGCCACATGGAGGGGTTGAGCTCGGCGGGGGCGTGCCGGTTGTGCCTGGTCGAGGTGGCGGGCATCGGGCGGCTGTTGCCCGCCTGCACCACGCCCGTCCAGAGCGGCATGGCGGTCACCACCGATTCGGAGAATCTGACCCATCATCGTCTGATGGCGCTGGAGTTGCTGTTCGTCGAGCGCAACCACATTTGCGCGGTGTGCGTGTCGAACGGCCACTGCGAGCTGCAGGCGCTGGCGCAGAAGCTGGGCCTCACCCACGTCCGCTTCCCCTACAACTATCCGCGCCTGCCGGTGGACACGTCGCATCCCCGCTTCGTGCTCGACCACAACCGCTGCATCCTTTGCTCGCGGTGCGTCCGCGTCTGCGACGAGATCGAAGGCGCCCACGTCTGGGACATCGCCGTGCGCGGCATCAACTCGCTTCTGGTCTCCGATCTCGATCGTCCGTGGGGCGAGTCCGCGAACTGCACCGGTTGCGGCAAGTGCGTTCAGGTTTGTCCGACCGGCGCCCTGGTCGAAAAGGGCCAGGCGGTCGAGGAAATGACCAAGCGCAATCTCGTCGTCAGCAACCTCGCCGCGAAGAGAGAGGCCCACCCATGAAAAAGGCGAGAGTGGCCACGCTGTGGCTCGACGGCTGCTCCGGCTGCCACATGTCTCTTCTCGACATCGACGAGGCGATCATCGCCATCGCCCAGCGGGCGGACATCGTCTACGGGCCGTTGGTCGACGCGCAGGAGTTTCCTGCCGAGGTCGACGTCGCCATCGTCGAGGGCGCCGTCAGCAGCCAGGACGACGTGGAGAAGATCAAGCTTGTCCGCGAGCGCAGCCGCATCCTGGTGGCGCTGGGCGATTGCGCCGTCACCAGCAACGTTCCGTCGATGCGCAATCGGCTTCCGGTGAAGACGATCCTCGAACGGGTCTACATCGAAGGCGCCGACGTTCAGAAGGGGATCCCGACCGATGGCGTGCCGACTTTGCTGAGGCACGCCATCCCGCTTCAAGACGTGGTCAAGGTCGATCTCCACGTGCCGGGTTGTCCCCCGGCGGCCTCTTCGATCCTGTTCGTTCTCAACGAGCTTTTGGACGGCCGCATCCCCGAGCTGGGAACAAAAGTGCGTTTTGGCTGAGGAAGCCGTCATGCGAACCATCGTCATCGACCCTGTCACGCGCATCGAAGGCCACGCGAAGATCACCATTCGCCTCGACGAGGACGGCAAAGTCTTCGACACGGCGTTCCATGTCACGCAAGTCCGCGGCTTCGAGAAGTTCACCGAAGGCCGGCCGTTCTACGAAATGCCGGCCATCACCGCGCGCATCTGCGGCATCTGTCCGATCAGCCATCTCCTCGCCTCGGTGAAGGCGTGCGACGCCATCATGAGCGTGCGCATCCCGCCGACCGCGGCGAAGCTGCGCGAGCTTTTGCATTGCGGCCAGATCACCCAGTCGCACGCGCTGAGCTTCTTCCATCTTTCTTCGCCCGATATGCTGCTCGGCTTCGATTCCGATCAGGCCAAGCGCAATGTTATCGGCGTGATCGAAGCGCAACCGGCGCTCGCCAGGGATGGCGTCACGCTGCGCAAGTTCGGCCAGCAGGTGATCGAAAGCCTGGCCAAGGAACGCATCCATCCGTCATGGACGGTTCCCGGCGGCGTCAACGCGCCGCTCGATCGCGTCGCGCGCGACCGCATCCTCGCCGGCCTGCCGGAGGCGAAAGAGATCGCCCTTCGCACCCTGAGTTTCTACAAGGGCGTGGTCGACCAGTTCAGCGACGAGATCGCCTATTTCGGCAACGCGCCGACGATGTACGCCGGGCTGGTCGACGAGAGCGGCGGTCTGCAGCTTTACGACGGCGGCCTGCGCTTCGTCGACGCCGAGGGCAAGGTGGTCGTCGATCATGTCGCGGCGGAGAACTATCAGCAGTTCATCGGCGAAGCGTCGGTGCCGTATTCGTACTTGAAGGCGCCCTACTTCAAGCCGCTCGGCTTCCCCGACGGCGTCTACCGCGTCGGTCCGCTCGCCCGGCTGAACGTCGCCGAGCGCTGCGGCACGCCGCAAGCCGACGTCGAGTTCGCCGAGTTCCACCAGCGGTTCGGCAAGGTCGCGCAGAGCTCGTTCCATTTCCATTACGCGCGCCTGGTCGAGATCGTCTACGCGCTCGAGCGGATGGAGGCGTTGCTGAACGATCCGTCGATCCTCGATCGGCACGTGCGCGCCACGGCGGGGGTCAATTCGCTCGAGGGCGTCGGCATGGCCGAAGCGCCGCGCGGCGTGCTGATCCATCACTACAAGGTCGACGAGAACGGCGCGATCGTCTGGGCCAATCTCATCGTCGCCACCGGACACAACAATCTCGCCATCAGCCGCAGCGTCGATCAGGTCGCGCGCCGTTACGTCGACGGCGGAAAATTCAAGGAGGGGATGCTCAACCGCGTGTCGGCGGTGGTGCGCGCCTACGATCCGTGCTTGAGCTGCTCGACGCACGCGATAGGCCAGTATCCGCTGGACATCCAGCTCGTGGACGCCGCTGGCGAAGTGGTCGATCGGCGCCGCAGCTGAAGGCGCCGAAGGGCGGCGGGGCGTTTTCCGATCCGACCAGATCGGGCGGTCGACTTAAAGCGGAACCGGCTTCGGCGCGCGCGCGTCCGCCGAAAGCGGGTCAGGCGCTCGACGCGCCCTGCAGCGCCAAGCGGCGCGCCGTCGCAATGACTTCGGGCAGCGCCGCCGCGACCGGGGCCGACAATTCCTCGCCCAGCGCCAACGACGCCGCGCCGACGGTGACGAGATAGGCCTCGGGCGATCGGCCGTAGAGGCTCTGCGTCAGGCGCAGCAACTCCGACGGATCGAGATGGTGGCCGAGGCCCGACGACCGCGCCGGCCCGGCTTGCAACGAGACGACGGAGACGGCGCCCGCCTGCTGGCCGGCCGCGACGTCGACCAGGACGACGCGCGCCGCCGTGGCGAATAGCTCGGCGAGCTCGGGGGTCAGCAGGCGACAGGCGATCGCCTCGACGCCGTCGATGGCGGCCTCGCCGGCGAACGCGCGCGCGACCGTCGGACCGACGCCGTCGTCGCCGCGCAGCGGATTGCCATACCCGACGATGAGCGCGCGTCCGGTCATTTTCGGCCGCGCGGCCGGCGATCGGGAAGGCGGGCGACAAGAAGCGCGCCTCCGGCGGAAAACCGGCCGGCCGCGATCGACGGCGCGGACCAACGCTCGCCGCCCGAACCCGATCGACGCCGGCGGAGCCGGGCTCGCGCGTCGACGGCGAGGCGCGGGGCGACGCTCACTCGCAATACTGGTTGCCGTTGAAGACGAAGCAGCGGCCGCGCGGCGCCGCGGCGGCGGGCGCCTGCGCGGCGCTGACGCGCTTGACGGCGTAGGGCCGTTGGGTCGCAACCGCGGGTGTCTGCACGACGAAGTTGAACGGCGTCTGGGCGGCCGGCGCGCCGCCCGGCGCGCCGGGCGTGAAGGCGACCCGGCAGCCGCCGCCGCGAACCAGGGTGATCGTCATCTGGCTCGCGCAGCCCTCGCACAGCAGCGCCCGAGGAACGTTGCAAACGTAGCTCCCGCTCAGGGCGGGGGACGCCGCAGCGGTCACGCCCAGCGCGGCGAGAAGGGCCGCGACGATCGAGATCGCCGCTTCGCGTCGATAGGTCATGAGCATCGTTCGCTCCTCGCCAGGCGAAACGGCCGCCGTCGGTCTGCGCCGACGGGACGCGGCTCTCATCGCGGCAACCCGGTTCAACCGGCAGATTGCGCCAAATCGCGGCGAGGCGCAATCGCGGCGCCCGCGGCGCCCGCGGGCGCGCTCCGCCGGCCGCGGCGGCCTGGAGCCGACCGAATCGGGGCGGCGCGGCCGCTGTTCACCGCGTTCGTCTCACAGTAGAGTACCCGCGTAAGCTGCATCGTCGCGCCGTTAGCTGGGTGGCCTCCGACCGTGGGCGAGAGCGTCTTCATCAATTACCGGCGCGGCGAGGATCAGGCCGCCGCGGGACGCCTCTACGACCAGCTTGAGGCCGCGTTCACGCGCGATCGCATCTTCATCGACGTCGACAATATCCCGCCTGGGCGGGATTTCACCGAGGAGCTGTCGAGCCGCGTCGCCCAGTGCGACATCTTCCTCGCCGTCGTCGGGCGCAATTGGGCCGACGTCGTCGACGTCGACGGCGGTCGACGGCTCGACAACCCGAACGATTGGGTGCGCGTCGAAATCGAATCCGCCCAGCGCCTGGGCAAGCACATCATCCCGGTGCTGGTGAACGGCGCGGAAATGCCGCGTCCGGAGCGACTGCCGGAGTCGCTGCAACCCTTCACGCGCCGCAATGCGGCGCGCCTCACCCACGAGCGCTTCCGCGCCGACGTGCAAGCGCTGATCGCGGCGATCGCCAAGCTGCGCGAAGCCGCGCGCGCCGAGGCGAAGGCGCAGGAGGCCGGCGCGCCGGCGCCGCGGCCGGCCGCCGCCGTCGCCGTCGCAGGTCGGCGCTTGAGGCCGCTCGCGTTCTCGGCGCTGGCGGCGTTCGCGCTTTTCGCCGCCGCAACCGGCTTTGTCGCCTGGCGATCGGCGTCTGTCCCGCCGACCGCCGCGGAATCGCCCGGCGCGCGCGCCGTCGCCAGCGCGCCCGCGTCCGCGAGCGCCTCTCCGACCGCCGCCGCAGCCGCCGCGCCTGAGGCGTCGACCCCGCTTCCTGCGCGCTCGCCGGCGAGCGAGACGACGGTGCCTGAGCCGAGCCCGACCCCGGCGGCGAGCCTGGAGACGCCCGCGGCGCGCGCCATCAAGGCCAAGGTCGTCGACGCGCCGTCGACCCCGTCGGCCGCGCCGTCGCTGGCGAGCGAGGCGACGACGCCTGAGCCGAGCCCGACGCCGTCGGCGGCGCCGTCGCCGACGCCAACCGCCGCAGCCTCGGCGACGAGCGAGGCGGCGATACCGTCGTCGAGCCCGACCGCGGAAGCGAGCCCGGAAACGCCCGCTGCGCGCGTCGCCGAGGCGAAGGCCGTTGAGCCGCCGTCGACCCCGCTTGCTTCCCCGGCGCCAGCCGGCGCCGCTGCGGCGGCCTCGCCGACCCCGTCCGCCGCGCCGACGTCAACGCCAACCGCCTTGCCCGTGATCGCCAGCGAGCCGGCGACGCCCGCGCCCAGCCCGGTCGCGACCGCGAACCCGCCGGCGCCCGCGGCCGGCGCCGGCAAGATCAAGCTCGCCGAGGCGCCGTCGACCCCGCCGGCCGCGTCGAGCAGCCCCGCCGTCGTCGCCCCGAGCGCGACGCCGTCGCCGCAGGCCGCCGCGGCGACGCCGGAGGTCCAGGCGGCGCTCGCCTCGCCGCCCGCCGAATCCGCGGTCAAGCCGTCGAAGGCTGACGCCGTGGCGACGCCGCTGATCGTCGCCGAGCTTCGCCGGCTGGGCTGCTACGGCGGCGCCGCGATCGAGTGGGGCGACGTCGACGTGCGCATCGCGGTCTTCAAGTTCGCGCAGATGGTCAAGCTGGCGGCCGTCCCCACCGAGCCGGACGTGGGACTGCTGGCCGCGTTGAAGAGCGAGCCCGACCATTTCTGCGCGCCGCAATGCTCGCCGCGCGAGGTCGCAAGCGACGGGCGTTGCGTGCCGAAGACTTGCGGCGCCAACGAAATCCTGACCAACGCGGGCGCCTGCGTCGCGCGTCCGGCGGCGCCGAAGCCCCGCGCCACGGCGGCCGCGCGCGCCGCCCCGGCCGCCGGGAAGCATTGCTTCACCTTCAATGGCAGCTCGTATTGCGAATGAGAGGTCGCAAAAGCGCCGCGCCGAGTCCGCACGGATCGGCGAGCGCGCGATCGCGGCCGGGCGGAGGACGCCGCCGGGCGGCCGGCAAAGTCAATAGACCGTCACATTCACTTTCAACAACGTTTGCAACGGGCCTTCGCCGTTGTCGAGGTCATATTGAATGCTGATCTCAAATTCGTCGTTTCCGACGAAATTCGGGTTCGGCATGTAAACATAGATGCGCACGGTGTTCCTTCCCAGCAGACCGTTCTTGGGCCGAACCGTCGTCGTCGAGGAAAGGATTCCCGCAAGACCTTTGGTGGACTTCATGACCTCGAAATGGAACTGACAGCCGGCGCCGCTCCGCACCGACATGGTGGCGAAGGTCTCGCCTCCCGGGTTGAAATGGAATGTCGGCACCAAGCAATCGAGGTTAGGCGCGCGGCCCAGAAGGTGGGGACTCGCGCCGGCCGACGCGCTCGAGAACGCCGCCGCCGCCGCGGCCGCGAAGACGATTGCTCTCCATTTCAAGGCCTTATCCCCCCAGCCCCCTCGGCCCTTCGGCCTTCCGCCGCTGGCGGACGGCAATGATGCGCTGGTTCGCCGCTTCCCTCAAGCTAGTATTCGCTCGTTCTGCGTGTGAACCCTCATTTAACTCGCGCCGCCGGCGAGACAGTCGACGTGAATCGGCGCGGCGCGTGGCGCTACGGCGGGATCACGGGACTGCGGCGCCGGCTCGCGCCATCCTCGCTCCGCTCGACCGGCGCCAATGAGGAGGAACGTCTGCATTGCGGTCTTGCGGTCCGGTCTTTACGGCGGCGATGGAGCGCGCGCACAATGCGCTGGGGGAGGCGCGCGGCGCGGTCGAGACGGCGCCGCGCGGTCTCGGGGCTCCGAGGAGAACGAGGATGGCGACGCCGCATAATTTTCTCGCCGAGCTGGTCGGCTGCTTCGCGACGCCGGCAGCCGAGAATCCGACCGTGGCGATGATCGAATCGGCGTTCCGTCATCACGGCATGAACGCGCGCTACATCAACTGCGAAGTCCAGCCCGCGGCGCTCGGCGACGCCGCGCTCGGCGCGCGGGCGATGGGCTGGCGCGGCTTCAACTGCTCGATCCCGCACAAGGTCGCGATCATCGCCCATCTCGACGGCCTCGGCGAATCGGCCAAGACCATCGGCGCGGTCAATTGCGCGGTGCGGCGCGGCGACCAGTGGATCGGCGAGAACACCGATGGCGTCGGCTTCATGAAGTCGCTGGCGACGCTGATCGACGTCAAGGATAAGTCGCTGGTCGTCTTCGGCGCCGGCGGCGCGGCGCGCGCGATCGCCGTCGAGGCGGCGCTCGCCGGCGCGCGGCGCCTGACCATCGTCAATCGCGGCGAGGCGCGCGGGCGCGAGCTGACCGCGCTCCTCAACGCCAAGACGCCGGCCAAGGCCGAGTTCGTTCTCTGGAACCGAACCTTCCGCGCCGGCGGCGACGACGTGTTCGTCAACGCCACCTCGATCGGCCTCTATCCCGACCCGGGCAGGCCCGACATCGACCTTTCCGCGGTCAAGCGCGAGGCGATCGTCGCCGACGTCATCCCCAATCCGCCGCGCACCCGCTTCCTGCGCGAAGCGGAAGCGCAGGGGCTCAGCACGCTCGACGGCCTAGGAATGCTGGTCAACCAGGGCGTCGTCTCGATCCGCCACTGGTTCGGCGTCGACGTCGAAGCGGGCGTGATGCGGCGGACGCTGGAAGGGTTGTTCGGCGTGTAGGGCGGGCGGCGCTCAAGTTGAAGAACGCCCTCGCCCGCATAGGGCGCCCAAAATACTCCCATCCTCGATGGCGCTCTCCGCCGATCGCTTTCTCTCCTTGCGGAGGCGGCGAGATGAGGAGGCGCGCCGATTCTACGAGATCGCCGCCGGCTCGCTCGCGAACGCCTGACGACTTCGCCGCCTCGCCCTACGCCGCGAGCAGCTTCGCGAACCGCCGTGTCGCCGCCTCGGGGTCGTCGGCGGCGACGATCGCCGAGACGACGGCGAGGCCGTCAGCGCCCGCCGCCAGCGCCGGCGCGCTGTTGTCGGGCGTCAGCCCGCCGATGGCGACGATCGGCTTCGACGTGAGGCCGCGAATCCGCCGCAGTCCCTCGATGCCGAGCGGCGCCGCCGCGTCGCCCTTGGTGCGCTGCGGATAGATCGGCCCGACGCCGAGATAGTCCGCCGCGCGCGCGTCGGGGCGCAGCGCCTGCTCGACCTCGGTGACCGACAGGCCGATGAACCTGTCCGGCCCCAGCAGTCGGCGCGCGTCCTCGACCGGTAGGTCGCTCTGGCCGACGTGCAGGCCGTCGGCGTCGACCGCCAGCGCAACGTCGAGCCGGTCGTTGATCGCCAGAAGCACGCCAAGCGGCGCCAGCGCGTTCTTCAGCGCGCGCGCCGTTTCGACGAAGGCGCGCGCCGTCGCCTCCTTCTCTCTCAGCTGCACCATGGTCGCGCCGCCGCGCGCGGCCGCCAGCGCGAGGTCGATCACGCTGCGCCCGCGCGCGAGCCCGCGGTCGGTGACCAGGCACAGCCTCAGGCTAGCGACGTCGAGCGCCATTCACACCACCTTTAGCCGCTTCTTCACCTCGGCCTCGCTGACCGAGTCGAGCGCGTCGAGAAACGCGACGCGGAAGCTTCCCGGATGCGAGGCCCTTTCGGCGGCGATGTCGCCGACCACGCCGTAGACGCCGACCGCCGCGACGGTCGCCAGGAAGGCGTCGGGCGCGACGGCGGAGAAGGCGGCGACGATCGCCGACAAGGCGCAGCCGAGCGCGGTGACCTGCGACATCAGCGGCGAGCCGTTGGCGAGCTCGACCACGCGCTCGCCGTCGGTGACGAGGTCGACCGCGCCGGTGGCGGCGACGACGCAGGGCTGATGGCGGGCGAGCGCGATCGCCGGAGCGCGCGCGGCTTCGGTTCCGTGCGCGCTGTCGACGCCCTTCGGCGCCACCGCCTCTTCGCTGAGCCCGGCGGCGCGCGCGCTGGCCATGATCTCGGAGGCGTTGCCGCGCACGATGGCCGGCTTCAAGGCGAGCAGGCGGCGCGTCGTTTCGTCGCGGAAGCGCGTCGCGCCGACGCCGACTGGATCGAGCGTCCACGGCCGCTTGAGCCGGACGGCGGCCTTCGCCGCCGCCTCCATGCCGACCACCCAGTCGGTCGACAGGGTGCCGATGTTGACCACCAGCGCGTTGGCGATGGCGACGAAGTCGGCTGCCTCTTCCGGCGCGTGGATCATCGCCGGCGAGGCCCCGATCGCCAGCACGGCGTTGGCGGCGACGTCCATCGAAACGTAGTTGGTGATCGCCTGGACGAGCGGCCGTTCGGCGCGCAGCTTGGTCAACAGGCGCGCGGTCTCCGCGGCGACGGCGTTCGGGGAAAGGGCTTCGCGACTCACGTCGGCCTCCTTCATGGCGGCGCGTCCGCGCCGCGGCATCCCTAGCCGCGCGGGGGCGGCGCTGTCGAGCCCGGAAAGGACAGAGCGGCCATGCGCCTACAGAGGACTTACGAGCAGAGGGCGCAATTCGCGGCCAAGCAATCGCAATTGACGCGGCCGGCGCGCAGCTCGTTTCGCTGGCGTACTTGCCGAAAGTAACCTGCTATAATTGAATTCAATTCTACAAGCACGGCGACGCCGATGAGATGAGATTGATAATTGTACACTATTGGTCGGTCGTTTAGTGTTGACTAAGCCGCTCGTCCTACGTCCCGTCTGGCGTTCGCTGATCCGCCGAAAGGGAGATACTTTGGGAGGACAACGACATGTCGGTTGACACGAACCCGCCTAGTGACGAAGAAATCAAGACGTTCTTTCTGAACGCTCCCGCTGTCCCAGATGGAACCTTCGAGTTCGCGCTGGTCCTGGGCGGCACGGTCTCAGCAGGCGCCTATACCGCGGGAGCGGTCGACTTCCTGATCGAGGCGCTTGACTGCCTCGCCGATGCGCCTGACGCGCCGAAGCACAAGGTCGTCCTCAAGCTGATCGCTGGCACGTCGGGAGGGGGCGTCAACGCGGCGATCGCCGCGCGAGCGCTCGCTTATCGCTATCCCCATGTTTCGCGCTCGACCCCGACGCCGTCCGAAGGAACAGGGAACCCGTTTTACGACATCTGGGTCAACCAATTGCGCTTGTCGGAGTTGCTTGACCCAAGCGACCTCGACGAAACCGTCGTCTCCCTGTTGAACGGCGCGCCAATCGATCGCGGCGCCAAAACGATTATCGAATTCACCGGCGATGGCGCCGTCGCGCGGGAGTGGGTGGCGGCGCCGCTGCGGGTGATATTGACGGCGACGAACGTCAGAGGGGTCCCCTACAAGATCGACATGGGCGATGGGCTTAGCCAGACATACATAAATCACGCCGATTACATGCGTTTCGCGGTGAAGTATCCTCATCAGAACCTTGCGCAGGCGCGACCAGACGAATTCGTCCTGACGTTCGACGGCGAATCAGCGCCTCAAGTCTGGGAGGATTTTAGCGTCTCAGCCCGCGCGACCGCGGCTTTTCCTCTCGGCTTTCCGCCGCGCGAGTTATCTCGTCCGACCGACCACTATCGTTATCGACCGGTGCTCGTCCTCGGCGCGACCGCGAGGCGCAACAGCTACTTCGTGCCCCTGCCCGATTGGCGCGCGATGGCGGAAGGCGGCGCCGCGCCCGACCAATGGCGCTTTCTCGCGGTCGACGGAGGCGCGACCGACAACGAGCCGATCGAGCTCGCCCGGACCGCTCTCGCGGGATTGCTCGGCCGCAATCCGCGCGCCCCCAACAAGGCCAATCGGGCTGTCTGGCTGATTGATCCTTTTGCAGGAGAGACGGACCTCGGCCCCGCTCAGCGGACCGTGTTCATCAATGACTTTGGGGCGATCGCCTCCGCGCTGACGCAGCAAACGCGCTACGACACGTCCGACCTCGAGCTGGCGGCCGATCAGAAGGTGTTCAGCCGTTTCATGTTGACCCCGACCAGAGAAGACAGCGAGGGGAACCGCCTGGACGGCGCGGCGGCCATCGCGAGTTCAGGCATGGGCGCTTTCATCGGCTTCGCTTCCGCCGATTTCATGCGGTTCGACTACCTGCTGGGACGCGCCAATTGCCGGCAATTCCTGCGCGAACAATTTGTGCTGGGAGAAAGGAATCCGCTTTTCAGCAGTTGGACCAAGGAGCAGCGCGCACGATTTCGCGCCGCGTCGTCGCCGAGAATGCTTCCAATCGTCCCGTTGGTCGGCGCCGCGGCGGCGCAGCAGGAAGTCGAGTCCTGGCCCGTCGGAAGGCTTGATCCAGAGACGTATCGGGCCGGCGTCGAAATGCGTTTCAAGAAGATATTCGAAAGGCAAATCGCTGGCCGTCTCGCCAAGGCGTTTGCGGCGCCGGTGGCGTGGCTAACGGAACGCGATGTCGCCAATTACGTCATCAACGCGATGAACGCCTCCTTGGATAAGGCCGCTCTCAAGTAGCCGAACCAAAGCCGGGGCGGAACGCCGCTCGGCGCGGCGAGCGCCCCGTCCGTCGTTCTCGGAGGGCGGCCGCAAAACGAAAGGCGGTCGGGACTGCGCCGCCGACCCGATTCGACGCGCGTCGCGCACTGCCGACGACGGGCCATGCGCAAATCGGCGCGCATGCGATCGAGAACGTTCGCGTTCAGCGGTAGGTCGCGCGCGCGGCGCCCGCGCCGCATTTGACCCGCCGCGCCGCGCAGGAGAATATGGCGGGCGTCAAAGAGACCAACGCGCTCTTGGCGGGGAGGAAGCGATCGCGATCAGGACGAAACCGTCCCACCTCATCTGAACCATCCTGAAAGCGACGCCAGAGCCGCGTTTCGCAAGGTCAATGTCCAAGAGCCACCTCATCGCCTTCGACGCAGGGGGCACCTCGGTCAAGGCGGCCGTCTACGACCAAAACGGCCGCGAATGCGCGGTCGCCGGCAAGACGATGGCGCCGCTGCGGCCCGTGCCGGGCCACATGGAGCGCGATCCTCAGGCGATGTGGGAGGCGGTGAGCGAGGTCGCGCGGCGCGCGCTCGCCGAGTCGGGCGTCGCGCCGAGCTCGATCGCCGCGGTCGGCCTCACCGGTTACGGCAACGGCCTCTATCTGTTGGACAAGGCCGGCGCGCCGGTGCGCAACGGGGTGCTGTCGCCGGATTTACGCGCGCAGGAGATCGTCGCGCGCTGGCGCGCCGACGGGACCGAAGCGCGCGTCGTGCCGGCGACCTTCCAGCGTTTGTGGGCGGGCAAGCCGGGGCCGCTGATCGCCTGGCTCGCGGCCGAGGAGCCCGCTTCGCTCGAGCGCGCCCAGCGCGCGATGATGTGCAAGGACTACCTCCGCTTTCGCCTCACCGGCGCGCTCGGCAACGAGGTGAGCGAGCTGTCGTCGAGCGGCCTGATCGACCAGCGCCTGCGGCGGTTCACGCCCGACGTGTTGAACGCGCTCGGCCTCGGGCGCTACGCGCGGCTGTTTGGCGAAGCGATCGAGCCCTTGACCATCGCCGGCGTGGTCAGCGACGCCGCAGCGCGCGCGACCGGGCTTGTCGCGGGGACGCCGGTGTCGGCCGGCTACGCCGACGGCCCGGCGATGGCGATCGCGCTCGGGGCGATCGACGAAAGCCTGGTCAGCGTCGTTTCCGGCACCTGGGGCCTCAACCAGCTCGCCACCCGCACGCCGGTCGACGACGGCAGCGTGCACGCGCCGATCCTCGGCCCGCGACCGGGCGAGTTCAGTTTGTGCAACGCCGGCCCCAATTCGGCGAGCGCCTTCGAATGGTTCGTCAACAGCGCGCTGGGCCCGGCGGCGGCGGGACGGCGCGACCGCCAGCGGCTGATCGACCTGTGCAACGAGCTCGTCGCGCGCGTCGCGTTCGACCGCGACCATCCCTATTTCCTGCCCTATCTCAACGGCCAGCTCGATGATCCGCAAGCGCGCGGGTGCTTCATCGGGCTCGCCTCCTGGCACGGCCTGCCGGAGATGGTCGCCGCCCTCTTCGAGGGCGTCGCCTTCGAGCATCGCGACCAGCTCGACCGTCTGTTGGCGGGGCGGCCGCGGCCGCGAGCGGCGCGCTTCGCCGGCGGCGCGGCGCGCAGTCGGCCGTGGCTGAAGATCTTCGCGGCGGCGCTCGAGCTGCCGCTCGAGCTCGCCGCCACCGAGGAGCTGGGCGCGCTCGGCGCGGCGATCGTCGCCGCCGTCGCGGTCGGGCTCCATCCCGATCTGGAGACGGCGGTCGCGGCGATGACGCACGTGCGCGAGCGCGTCGAGCCCGACCCGGCGCTGGTCGCCGCGCTCGCGCCGCGCCGCAAGACGTTCGGGACGCTGCGCGATGACTTCAGCGCGCGCTGGTCGTCGCTGTAGCGGTCAACGGTCTGGCGCTGGGCGCCCGGGCGCGAGGTCGCAGAAAGGGCGGGCTTTAAGTCGTTCGCCCCGCCGGCTCGGCCGATCACAGGCGGGCCCTGGCGCTGCGCGGCGTGGCGAGCAGCAACGTCGTCTCCGACGCGGCGACGCCCGGCGCCTGTCGCAGCCGACGCAGGACGGCGTCGAGATCCGCGAGGCTCTGGGCGGAAAGCTCGACCACCAGATCCCAACGACCGTTGGTGGTGTGGACCGCGCCGACTTCGGGAAAGCCGACCAGGCCGTCGATGACCCGGTCGAGCATGTGGCCTTCCACCTCGATCATGGTCAGGCCGCGCACCGGCGGCGACACCGCGTCGGCGCGCAGGACCACCGTGTAGCCGATGATCACGCCCTCCGCCTCCAGTTTCGCGAGGCGGGCTCGCACGGCGCCGCGGCTCATGGCGAGCTCGATCGCGAGATCGGAAATGCTCCTGCGGCCGTCGTGGCGCAGGATCGAGATCAAGCGTTGGTCGATGGCGTCCATGGCGATGCCGAAATGGCGCTTTAACTGACCAAATCGATAGGCCTTTTCGGCTACTTTGCCAATATGGCCCATTCATTCCGCCATGCTGCGCGTCTAGCTTGAGGGAGGTTTTCCAGAGGAAGGCGGCGCCATGTCGCGGTCGAATGCCTGCATTCTCGTCCCGGCCCCGGTGGAGGCCGGCACGGGCCGGCGCGGCGCCGACATGGGCGCGCGCGCCTTGCGCGCCGCCGGCCTCGCCGAGACGTTGCGCGAACTCGGCTACGAGGTGATCGAGCGGGCGCCGGTCGCGGTCGGCGCGGTCGAGCCCAGGCGCCATCCCAATTCCGCCATTCGCGATCTCGCCGAGATCGCGGCCTGGACCGCGGCGATCGAGAAGGCCGCCTACGAAGCGGCGGCGGAGGGCCTGCCGATCTTCCTCGGCGGCGACCACAGCCTTGCGGCGGGCTCGATCGCGGGGATCTCGCGCCGCGCGCGCGAGGAGGACGAGGAGCTTTTCGTCCTCTGGCTCGACGCCCATTCCGACTTCCATACGCTCGACAGCAGCGCGAGCGGCAATCTCCACGGCGTTCCCATGGCCTATGTCACCGGCCGCGAGAGCTTCGCAGGCTGGTACCCGCCGCTGGTCGCGCCGGTGAAGCCGGAGAACGTCTGCATGGTCGGGTTGCGAAGCGTCGATCCCGCGGAGCGGGAGGCGCTCGCGCTGAGCCCCATCACCGTCCATGACATGCGCGCCATCGACGAGAACGGCGTCGGCCGGTTGGTCGGCGCCTTTCTCGCCAAGGTCGCGTCTCGCGGCGGCGTCCTGCACGTCAGCCTGGACGTCGACTTCCTCGATCCAGAGATCGCGCCCGGCGTCGGCACCACCGTGCCGGGCGGCGCCAGCTTCCGCGAGGCCCATCTCGTCATGGAGATGCTGCACGACGCGGGCTGCGTCCGCAGTCTCGACGTGGTCGAGCTGAACCCCTTCCTCGACGAACGCGGCCGCACCGCGATTCTGCTCGTCGATCTCGTCGCCAGCCTGATGGGCCGGCGCATCCTCGATCGGCCGACCCGGAGGTGGTCATGATCCGCGCGCTCAACCTGGTGCCGTTCGTCAGCGTCGCCAACATGATGCGCCTCGTCAACGCGATCGGCGTCGAGCGTTTCCTGGTCGAGCTCGCCGGCTTCGTGGAGGGGGATTTTCGTCGCTGGCCCGCTTTCGAGAAGACGTCGCGCCTGGCTTCGCACTCGGCAGCCGGCGTGATCGAGCTGATGCCGACGAACGACGGCGTCACCTACGGTTTCAAGTACGTGAACGGCCATCCCAAGAACATGCGTGAGGGACGCCAGACCGTCGCCGCCTTCGGCCTCCTCGCCGACGTCGGCACCGGCTATCCCGTGCTTCTCAGCGAGATGACCATCCTGACGGCGTTGAGGACCGCGGCGACCTCGGCGGTCGCGGCCAAGCATCTCGCTCGGCCCGGCTCGCGATCGATGGCGATCATCGGCAACGGCGCCCAATCGGAGTTTCAGGCGCTCGGCTTCAAGGCGCTGATCGGCGTCGATCGGTTGCGCCTCTACGACATCGACCGCTGGGCGAGCGAGAAGTGCGCCGCCAATCTGGCCCGCTACGGCTTCGACGTCGCCATCTGCGCCAGCGTGGAGGAGGCCGTCGAGGGCGTCGACATCGTGACCACCGCGACCGCCGACAAGCACAACGCGACGGTGCTCACCGACAATCTGGCGGGCGCCGGGCAGCACATCAACGCGGTCGGCGGCGATTGTCCCGGCAAGACCGAGCTGCACCGCGACATCCTGCTACGCTCGGCGATATTCGTCGAATACCCGCCGCAGACGCGCGTCGAGGGGGAGATCCAGCAGCTCGCTCGCGATCATCCTGTGACCGAGCTGTGGCGCGTGATCGCCGGGGAAGCGCCCGGCCGGCGATCGCGCGATCAGATCACCCTGTTCGACTCGGTCGGCTTCGCGATCGAGGACTTCTCGGCGCTGCGTTACGTGCATTCGCGGCTGGCGGACGGCGACTTCCACGAGGATCTCGACCTGCTCGCCGATCCAGACGAACCGCGCGATCTCCTCGGCATGATCCATCGCGCCGAGCGGAGCGACGTCAAGCCGGCGTTTCGATCTTGGGCGGGGGAGGCGCCCGTCTTCTGAGCGGAAGCGCGCCCCCTCCGGGCTTGACCCCGGCGCGACGAAGGACGGAGCGGACCCGAGGGGCCCGCTCCAGTCCAACGACGCGCCGGATCACGGCGATCGACGCGCTCGAGCGCAAGGAAGGTTCGGAACGCGCCGTCCTCCGCCGCCGGCCTTCCTTCACTCCACCGGACACGCTTTCGCGCCCCAGATCGCGCTCGCGTATTCCTGGATGGTGCGGTCGCTGGAGAATTTGCCGGACGCGGCGATGTTGTGGATGACCATGCGCGCCCAATCGTCCGGGTTGCGGTGGAGCGCGATGATCCGCTCGTCGGCTTGCAGATACGATTTGAGGTCGGCGAGGTGCATGAAACGGTCGCCGCCGGTCAGCAGCACGCCGCGCAAAGGCTCGAACACGCCAGGCTCGTCCGGGCTGAAATGGTCGGAGAAGATGAGGTCGAGCGCTTTGCGCGTTTCGGGCTCGTTGTCGTAGTGCCACCACGGGCTGTACCAGCCGCGGCTGCCGGCCACCTGGTCGGCGGTGAGGCCGAACAGGAAGAAGTTCTCCTCGCCCGCCTCCTCGGCCATCTCGATCGTCGCGCCGTCGCGGGTGCCGAGCGTCAGCGCGCCGTTCATCATGAACTTCATATTGCTGGTGCCGCTCGCTTCGTAGCCGGCGGTCGAGATCTGGTTCGAGACGTCGGCCGCCGGAATGATCCGCTCGGCGAGCGACACGTTGTATTCGGGCAGGAACACCACCTTGAGCCGGCCGCGCACCTCCGGGTCGGCGTCGATCGTGCGGGCGAGATTGTTGATGAACTTGATGATGATCTTGGCGAGGCGGTAGGCGGGGGCCGCCTTGCCGGCGAAGAAGAAGGTGCGGGGCGCCACGGGGTCGTTGGGATTGGCGACTAGGCGCTGGTAGAGCGCCACGATCCTGAGCGCGTTGAGAAGCTGGCGCTTGTACTCGTGGACGCGCTTGACCTGGCAGTCGAAGATCGAATCCGGGTTGACGGTGATCTCGAGGCGCGTTCTCAGCCAGTCGGCGAAGCGCGCCTTGCAGGCGCGCAGGGCGTTATGGACTTCGGCGCGGAAGGCGGAATCCTCGGCGAGCGGCTTCAACCTCTGCAGTTGCGCGAGATCGACGACCCATTCGTCGCCGATCGCCGACGAGATGGTCTCGGCGAGCGATGGATTGGCGAGCTTCAGCCACCGCCGCGGCGTGACGCCGTTGGTCTTGTTGTTGAAGCGGTCGGGAAACGCCTCGGCGAGGTCCTTGACCGTCTCCGTGCGCAGGAGGCGCGAATGGATCTCTGCGACGCCGTTGGTGCTGTGCGAGCCGACGATGGCGAGATTGGCCATGCGCACCTGCTGCTCGGGCCCTTCCTCGATCAGGCTGACGCGCGCGGCGCGGCCGTGGTCGCCGGGAAAGCGGGCGCGGACGTCGTCGAGCAGATGCTTGTTGATCTCGAAGATGATCTCGACCAGTCGCGGCGAGATCAAGCGCAGCCAATCGACCGGCCAGCGCTCCAGCGCCTCCGGCAGCAGCGTGTGGTTGGTGTAGGCGAGCGTGCGCTTGGCGACGTCCCAGGCTTCGTCCCAGCTCAGGCCCGCGCCGTCGATGAGAATGCGCATCAGCTCGGGAACCGCCAGGCTCGGATGGGTGTCGTTGAGCTGGATCGCCGTCTTTTCCGGCAGCGTCCGCCAGTCGTCGTTGGTCTCGCGGAAGCGGCGCACGAGATCGGCGAGCGAGCAGGCGACGAGGAAGTATTCCTGCATCAGCCGGAGCTCGCGCCCCTGCGGCGTCGAGTCGTCGGGATAGAGGACGCGGGTCAGCGACTCGGCGCCGAGCGTCTCCGCCATCGAGGCGACGAAATCGCCTTCGCTGAAGCGCTGGAAATCGAACGAATGGATCGCCGACGCGCTCCACAGGCGGAGCGTGTTGACCGTCTTGCCGCCGTAGCCGACGATCGGGCGGTCATAGGGCACGCCCATCAGCGTTGAGGGTTGGTTCGGCACGAAGCGCAGCGTTCCTTCCCGCAGCTCCATCGTGCAGCCGAGCTTGATCTCGACGCTTTCGGCCGGCCGCACCACCTCCCACGGATCGGGGTGCTTGAGCCAGTTGTCTGGCCTCTCTTCCTGCCAGCCGTTGCGGAACGCTTGCCGAAAGATGCCGTGCTCGTAGCGCAGGCCGTAGCCCATCGCCGGCAGCGCCATCGTCGCCATCGAGTCGAGGAAGCAGGCGGCGAGCCGCCCCAGGCCGCCGTTGCCCAAGCCCGCGTCCGGCTCCTCGTGGATCAAATCCAGCCAGAACCGGCCGTTCTCGCCGAACGCCTTCGACACCACCGGATCGAGCATCAGGTTCATGGCGTTGTTGGCGAGTGAGCGGCCGATCAGGAACTCGATCGAGAGGTAATAGACGCGCTTCGGGTTCTCTCGCGCGTAGGTTTGGTCGGTGCGCAGCCAGCGCTGCGAGAGGATGTCCCGCACCGCGCGGCCGGCCGCCTCGTAGCGCTCGCGTTGGTCGGCGGTCTCGGGCTCGACGACGTTGTCGAACCTCAGGTGCCGCTCGTAGAGGGCGTCAGGCGCGCCGGCGAAGCGAAGCGCCCCGCAGCCGTAGCGGCGCAGGACCGCCGCCTCGTCCGCCGCAGGCTCGGTCCAGTTGACGGTCGTCGTCGCTTCATCCATCGCTAGGCGCTCCCTGATGATTGAGACATGTCCCGGTCCGCTGCAAAAGCGACCGCGGCCGAACGATAGCATCCGGTCAGCGCAACTCTCATGACGGCGCCGGCGACGCGGCGTTCAGGCGATGGGACGCCGGATCGAGCCCGAGGCGCCGACGCTTGGGGGTCGAGCGCGGCCGTCAGGCCTCCGGCCGGGCAGGGCGCGAAAGGTCGGATTCGCGCCCCCGGCGCGCTCGCCGCCCGCTTGTCGTCCGGTCGCGCTTCGCGCCGACATTCCGTTCGGCGACGGGCGACCTGGCTGCGCCAAATTGTCGCGCGCGGGTCGCTCGAGGACCGCCGCCGCGGCCCAAGTGTTGGCGGCGCTTCGCATTCCCGCCTTCGTCCGCCTCGTCCTGGTCCGCCCGTCGCGGCGGCGCGCCAACGCCGCTGCGATTGACGTCGCACACAAGATTGTATACAAGATTGTCCTCAAGACGCGGGGGAACGCCCTTTCCCGGTGCGCCGAACAGCCGAGCGAACGGCGAGGCGTAGACGTGAAAGAATTATTCGTAGAAAAAGACTCGTATTACGATTCCGCCTTCCTCATGCTGATCAGCGGGGAGGTGAAGAAGACCGCCGGCGTGCGCGACGCGACCGTCGCCATGGGCACGCCGATGAACCTCGATCTGCTGCGGGGCCAGGGCTTCTCGGCCGCCGCGCTCAGTGAGGCGACGCCGAACGACCTCATCATCGCCGTCGACAGCGACGCCGCCGAGAGCGCCAAGGCCGCGGTGGCGGCGGCCAAACAGGCGCTGACCCGCAAGTCGAAGGCGGCGGCCGGCGAGGGCGTCCATGTCGCGCCGACGACGCTCGCCGCCGCGCTCAAGGTCGAACCCGACGCCAATCTCGCGGTCATCTCGTTGCCCGGCGCCTACGCGGCCCGCGAAGCGCGCAAGGCGCTGGAGAGCGGCCTGCATGTCATGCTGTTCTCCGACAACGTCTCGCTCGAGGACGAGATCGCGCTGAAATCGCTCGGCCGGCAGAAGGGCCTGTTGGTGATGGGGCCTGACTGCGGCACCGCCATCATCAACGGCATGCCGCTCTGTTTCGCCAACGTCGTCAAGCGCGGCCCGATCGGCGTCGTCGGCGCCTCGGGCACCGGCATTCAGGAAGTGACCTGTCTCATCGACCGCGCCGGGTCGGGCGTCAGCCAGGCGATCGGCGCCGGCGGGCGCGACCTCAAGAACGAATTGGTGGGCGGCGTGACGACGCTGATGGGCGTCGAGGCGCTCACCGGCGATGACGACACCAAGGTCATCGTCATCATCTCCAAGCCTCCGGCGAAGGCGGCGGCGGAGCAGGTGATCGCCGCGCTCGAGCGCGCCGGCAAGCCCGCCGTGGCGCATTTCATCGGCGCGACGCCGCCGGCCGAGCGCCCCGGATCGGTCGTGCGCTTCGCCGCCAATCTCGAAGAGACGGCGGCGATGGCGGTCGCTCTCGCCAAAGGCGAGCGCTACGCGCCGCGCGCATTCGCCGCCTCCGACGCCGAGATCGAGGCGATGGTCGAGCGCGAGACGCGCGCCATCGCGCCGAAGCAGCGCTATCTGCGCGGCTACTTCACCGGCGGCACGCTCGCCGACGAGGCGTGGATCGCCGCCCACCGCGCGACCGGCGCCGTCCATTCCAACAACCAGACCGATCCCAAGTTCGTCCTCGCCGATCCGCGCCGCTCGGTCGGCCATACGGTGGTCGACCTCGGCGACGACGCGTTCACCGTCGGACGTCCCCATCCGATGATCGACCCCGGGGCGCGCGTCGAGCGCATGCTGGCGGAATGCGACGACAAGGAGATCGCCGTCGTGCTGGTCGACGTGGTCATCGGCTACGGCTCGCACGAGGACCCGGCCGGCGCGATCGCGCCCGCGGTCGAGGCGATGCGCGAAGCGGCGCGCAAGCGCGGCGGCTATCTGCCGGTTCTCGCTTCGGTCACCGGCACGGCCGGCGACCCGCAGAACTTCGCGCTGCAGAAGGCGAAGCTTGAAATGGCGGGCTGCGTCGTTATGCCCTCGAACCATCAGGCTTGTATGCTGGCGACGAAGATTCTCGAAAGAATCGGCGCGCGCCCGGAAAGGCAGGCGCGTCATGGCTGAGCAACCGAGCGTCGCGCCGGTTTCGGCGCTGTTCAAGAGCCCGCTCAAGGCCGTCAACCTCGGCCTCGCCTCCTTCGCCGACAACCTCGCCTCGCTCGGCGCTGAGGTCGTCCAGGTCGACTGGCGGCCGCCGGCGGGCGGCGACGTCGTCCTCCTCGGCGCGCTCGACCGCATCGCCAGCGGCGGCGGCGACGTCGACGCCGCCAACCCGACCGCGGTGAAAATCCTGCTCGCCGCCAAGCCGACGCTCATCGACATCGGCGTCGCCGGCGAGGTCATTCCCGGCATGACGCCGACCACCATGCTGCACTCCGGCCCGCCGGTGACGTGGGACAGGATGTGCGGGCCGATGAAGGGCGGCGTGATCGGCGGCCTCATCTACGAAGGCCTGGCGAAGGACCGCGCCGAAGCGGAGGCGCTCGCCGCCTCCGGCAAGATCGACTTCAAGCCCTGCCACAGCCTCGGCGCCGTCGGCCCGATGGCGGGCATCGTCACCGCGAAGATGCCGGTGTGGATCTTCGAGAACGCCGCCTTCGGCAACCGCGCCTTCTGCACGGTCAACGAGGGGCTGGGCAAGGTGCTGCGCTACGGCGCCTTCTCCGACGAGGTGCTGGCGCGCCTGCGCTGGATCGAGACCGAACTCTATCCGGTGATGAAGAAGGCGCTGAAGCGGCACGGCCCGATCGATATGAAGAGCATCATCGCCCAGGTGCTGCAGATGGGCGACGAGGGCCACAACCGCAACCGCGCCGGCACTTCGCTGATCATCCGCGAGTTCGCTCCGGTTTTGATCCAGCTCGGCGAGCCGGTCGACAAGATCGTGCGGGTGCTCAACTTCCTCAACGCCAACGATCACTTCTTCCTCAACCTGTCGATGCCGTCGTGCAAGTGCTCGCTCGACCCGGCCCGCGGGATCAAGGGCAGCTCGCTGATCGTCGCCATGGCGCGCAACGGCACCGATTTCGGCATCCAGATCTCCGGTCTCGGCGACCGCTGGTTCGTCGGGCCGGCGTCGATGGTCGAGGGCCTTTATCTGCCGGGCTTCTCCGCCGCCGACGCGGCGCCCGACATCGGCGATTCGGTGATCACCGAGACGGCCGGCATCGGCGGCTTCTGCATGGCGGCGGCGCCGGCGATCGTGAAGTTCGTCGGCGGCTCTCCCCAGGACGCCATCGCCTTCACCACCCGCATGTACGAAATCACCCTGGCGGAGAACAACGCCTACCAGATTCCGATTCTCGACTTCCGCGGTTCGCCGACCGGCATCGACGTGCGCAAGGTGGTCGAGACCGGCATCCTGCCGGTGATCAACACCGGCATCGCCCACAAGGAGCCGGGCGTCGGCCAAGTCGGCGCCGGGCTGGCCAAGCCCCCGCAAAAATGCTTCCGCGACGCCATCCTCGCTTTCGCCGAGGCCTACGGCGCCGCCCCAACCTCCCCGAGGAGCGTCCCATGAAGCCTATCGATCTGTCGATCCCGCTCGGCGTCGGCACGCCGCCCTGGCCCACCTACATCCCGCTGCAGGTGCAGTACTTCAAGCGGCTCGCTCCCAACGGCGCCAACGGCCAGGTGGTCACCCACTCGAACCACGTCGGCACCCACCTCGACGGCGAAATTCATTTCTATACGCCGGGCAAGGACATCGCCAGCCTCGAGCTCGACTACCTGATGCACGACGGCGCGGTGGTCGATCTCTCCGACGTCTGCGGCGACTACGACGTCTACACCTCGAAGATGGTCGAGGAGCGGGTGGAGGTGAAGGAGGGCGACATCCTCATCATCCACACCGGCTTCCATCACTACGGCTGGGACCAGCCGACGGCCGACGAAATCCGCTACATGATCAAGCATCCCGGGCCGGATCGCGAATTCGCCGACTGGGCGAAGAAGAAGAAGCTGCGCTGGATCGGCGTCGACTGCGGCAGCGCCGACCATCCGATGAACACCAAGATCCGCGACTGGATGCCGGCCCAGGCGAAGGAGTGCGACGCGCATTTCGTCAAGAAGTACGGCAAGAAGCTCGACGAGGTGTTCAGCGCCGACAAGTACCAGCTCATGCACCTGGAGATGTTCAACCACGGCATCGTCCATGCGGAGTGCGTCGGCGGCGACATCGACCTCCTGCTCAATCAGCGGGCGGTGATCGGCTGCTTCCCCTGGCGCTTCGTCGACGGGGAATCGTGCATCTCCCGCATCGTCGCCTTCGTCGACGACGAGCGGCACGCCAAGCTGATGGCGAAGAAGGCGAAGTGCGCGCTGACCAAGTTCGGCGACATCGCCGGCTCCTCCAACCCGAAGCTGCACGCCGAAGCGCGCAAGAAGTGAGCCAATAGAATTGTCGGCGCGTCGCGCGCGAATTGACGCGAGGCGGCGCGCCGTCGACCCCCGGGGGGCGCCGCCCCTCGCTCGAAACTGAGGTTCGGATTATGGCCATCGACGCAATTGAAGCCAAACTGCGACCGCCGGCGCTGCCCATCACGCCTTACCCCGCCAAGATGATCACCCTCGCCGACGGCGAGATCATGGTGGTGCGCGAGGCCAAGCGCGAGGAAGTCGGCGTCCTGCTCGGCACCGTCTATCCCCTGATCGGCGTCCCCGCCGATTATTACGACATCGTCGCGGCGCGCATGTACGAGGAGCTGCTCGGCTGGTACCGCTATCGCACCGCCAACGAGTTCGTGCTGGTCGGGGCGATCAACGGCGTCATCGCCGGCATCGTCACCAGCCGCTCGGTCAGCCCCAAGCTGGGCATGAGCCTTCACACCCTCACCATCAAGCGCGGCCTGCGCATCGGCGCGCAGTTGTTCGCCGCCAAGATGGAGGACCACATCGAGTTCCAGGGCGCCGACGAGGTCTGGATCGTCGCCGAGAGCCCCAACGGCTGGCGGCGGTGGATGATCGAGTACGAACTCGAGGACCGCTCGAGCCAGTATCCGGAAGTCCGCCATGAGCTCGGCGGCGTGCCGACCTTCGTTCTCACCCGCAAGCTGTGGGACGCGGTGAAGGCGAGCAAGTGCACGGGCGTGCGCCCAGTGCCGCCGGCGATTCTCGCGACCGCCAACAAGCTCAAGATGCCCAACGAATACCCGCAGATCCCTGGATTCAAGAGGTGAGCGGCATGCCCGCAAGGATCGGAATCGTCGGCGTCGGCCACACGCGTTTCGGCAACTCGAGCGAGTACGATCTCGCCGACGTGATGGCTTACGCCGCCACCGACGCGCTGATCGACGCCGGCATTCTCGAGAAGCGGCGCGAAGTCGACCAGGTGATCGTCGGCAACATGGCCTCCGGGCTGTTCTGCAACCAGACCTCGGTGGCCTCCTCGGTCGTCAGCAAGATGGACATGGAGCCGGTCCCCGCCGAGCTGGTGGAGAACGGCCCCGCGTCCGGCGCGAGCGCGGTAAAGGTCGGCTACATGTCGATCGCTTCCGGCCTGGCGGACGTCGCCCTGGTGATCGGGGGCGAGATCATGCGCAAGGTTTCGGGGTGGCGCGCCACCGACATCGTCGCGTCGATGCTCCACACCGAAGCCGAATACAACATGGGCCTGACGCTGCCGAGCTTCGGCGGCATGTTCGCCCGGCTGTACATGGAGCGCTACGGCTGCACCGAGCGCGACCTGGCGCTGATCGCGGTCAAGGACCACGCCAACGGCGCCTTGAACAAGTACGCGCACGTGCAGACGACCTGCACGATTGACGCGATCGCCGACAGCGAGACGGCGCATGTGGTCAACAACTACATCGCCGAGCCGCTGCGCATGTACTCGACCTGCCCGGTCACCGACGGCGCGGCGGCGCTGGTGCTGGTGAACATGGATTCGCCCAAGGCGAAACTGTTCAAGAAGAAGCCGGTGCGCATCGCCGGCATCGCCTCGGCGACCGACACCCACTGCGTCCACAACCGCAAGGACCCCCTCTATCTCGACGCGGTGCGCCTCGCCGGCGAGAAGGCCTACGCGATGGCGGGCGTCGGCCCGAAGGACATCTCGTTCGCCGAGCTGCACGACGCCTTCGTGGTGCTCGAGCTGGCGATCAGCGAGGAGCTCGGCATGTTCGAGCGCGGCAAGGCTTATCTCGCCGTGCGCGAGGGCGCGACCGCCATCAATGGGCGGCTGCCGATCAATCCCTCTGGCGGGCTCAAGGCCAAGGGCCATCCGGTGGGCGCGACCGGCGTGTCGCAGATCGTCGAGCTCGCGCGGCAATTGCGCGGGGAGGTCGAGCCGGGCCGCCAGGTCAAGGAGCCGAAGTACGGCATGGCCGTCAACTTTGGCGGCTTCGGCAACAACGTCGTCGCCACCATCTGCGCCAAGGACTAGGAGCCCTTCCATGCCGCGACCGATCGCCGTGGTCGCTTTCGGCGGCAACGCCATCCTCCAGGCGGGGGACGACGGATCGTTCCATACGCAGATGGAGAAGGCCAAGAGCACCTGCCGGCAAATGCTGGAGATCCTGCACCGCGGCTACGAGATCGTTCTCGTCCACGGCAACGGGCCCCAGGTCGGCAACCTGCTCTTGCAGTTCGAGAAGGCGCGCGACATCCTGCCGGTGCCGCCGCTCGACGTCGCCGTGGCGACGACGCAAGGGCTGCTCGGGCACATGCTCGAGATCGCGATGCGCACCGTCCTCGAGGAGGACAAGATGCAGCGCGAGGTGGCGACGGTGCTGACCCAGGTGGTGGTCGATCCCAACGACCCCGCCTACAGCAAGCCGACCAAGCCGATCGGCCCGTTCTACACGCGCGAGCAGGCCGAGAAGCTCCAACGCGACGAAGGCTGGGCGATCGTCGAGGACGCCGGACGCGGCTATCGCCGCGTGGTGTGCTCGCCGAAGCCGCTGCACGTGTTGCCGCTGCGCACGATCAAGCTCCTCGTGCAAAACGAGACGGTGGTGATCGCCGGCGGCGGCGGCGGCATCCCGGTGAGCTACGGCACGCGCTCCGTCGTCGGCACCGAGGGCGTGATCGACAAGGACGCCACCGCGGCGTTGCTCGCCTACAACCTCGGCGCCGAATTGTTCGTCATCCTCACCGGCGTCGAGCGCGTCTGCCTCGACTTCGGCAAGCCCACCCAGCGCCCGATCGATCTAATGACTGCGACAGAAGCGCGCGGCTATCTCGATGCCGGGCAGTTTCCGCCGGGCAGCATGGGGCCGAAGATCGAGGGGGCGATCGAATACGTCGAGAAAGGCGGCAAGGAGGCGATCATCGCCCACGAAAGTCGCGTCGTGAAAGCGATGCGCGAGCATCTATGCACCCGCATCGTCGCCTAAGCAGGCCGCGTCGGCGAACCGTCTCCAGAAGGACTTTGCGTTCATGATCGATTTTAGCGCTTACGAGGTCAAGACGCCGGAAATCCTGGCGTATCGCTGCAGCAAGTGCGGCGCGATCTATTACCCCGCCCCGATGATCTGCGCCAAGTGTTCGTCGCGGCGCGACCCTGTCACCGGCAAGCACTGGGAGACCTTCCCTTTGGAAGGACCGGTCACGCTGTTGTCATGGACGCGGGTGTGGAACCTGCCGGACGGCTACAACGTGAAGTACCTTCTCTTCGGCATCGCCGAGTTCGAGAACGGACTGCGGGCGTCGGGCCGCATCGGCGTCGCCGAGCTGGCGATTGGAATGAAGCTGATGAGTCGCGTCGAAGAGACCGACGAGCGCCCCGGCAAACCCGCCAACGTGTTCGTTTTCGAATAGTGGACGGCCGCGTGCGACGCTTGCCGGAGCGTCGGGGCGGTCCTATGGGGTAGGCGGCCACGCCAAGGTTGTGGCCAACAAGTGGGGGAGTGTTTTTGATGACGATGCAAAGCGCAATCGCCAGACGGCCAATCATTCAGGTCGAAGAGAAGGTGCCCATTCTCAAGGGCATACCTCTGAGCCTGCAACATCTGTTCGCGATGTTCGGCGCCTCGGTGCTGGTTCCGATCCTGTTCAACCAGAAGGCGGGGATGGTGGTGGTGGACCCCTCGCTGGTGCTGCTGATGAACGGCATCGGCACGCTGATCTACCTCGTTCTCACCTGCCGGGGCAAAGCGCCCGCCTTCCTTGGGTCGAGCTTCGCTTTCATCGCCCCCACCTTCGTCTGCATCGGCGCCGCGGCCACCCCGGCCTTGGGGTTCCAGCACGCGGTAGGCGGCTTCACCGTCGCCGGCCTCATCTTCGTCGCTGTCTCGTTCATCATCCGCTGGGCGGGCCGCGAGTGGCTGAACATCGTTCTGCCTCCCGCGGCGATGGGCGCGATCGTGGCGTTGATCGGCCTCGAGCTGTCGCCGGTCGCCACCGGCATGGCCTTCTCGGGCGGCCCCATCGCCGTGGCGATCTCGCTCATCACCCTCGCGGTGGTGGTGTTCGGCTCGCTGCTGTTCCGCGGCTTCCTCGCCGCGCTGCCAGTGCTGATGGGCGTCATCGCCGGCTACGTGGTGGCGGTGATCATCAACTTCTGGGTCCCCGGAACGGTTGACTTCAGCACGATCACCTCGTCGTCGGTGTTCTCGGTGCCGGCGTTCGTCATGCCGGTCTATGACTGGCCGTCGATCCTGATCATCATGCCGGCGGCGCTGGTCGTCATCTCCGAGCACATCGGCCACCTGTTCGTCACCAGCAACATCGTCGGCCGCGACCTGCTGAAGGTTCCCGGACTGCACAACTCGCTGCTCGGCGACGGCCTGTCGACCGTGCTCTCGAGCCTCTGCGGCTCCAATCCGACGACCACCTATGGCGAGAACATGGGCGTCATGGCGATCACCCGCGTCTATTCGGTGTGGGTCATCGGCGGCGCGGCGGTGATCTCGATCCTGATCGCCTTCTTCGGCCAGGTGAGCGGCATCATCCGCAGCATTCCGGTTCCGGTGATCGGCGGCATCAGCATCGCGCTGTTCGGCGTCATCGCCGCCTCGGGCCTGCGCATGCTGGTCGAAGCGAAGGTCGACTACTCCAAGAGCCGCAACCTGCTGCTCTCGGCCGTCGTGTTCGTGATCGGCATCTCGGGCGTGTCGATCAACATCGGCACCACCCAGCTTAAGGGCATGGTGCTGGCGACCCTGGTGGGCATGGGCCTGAGCCTCGTCTTCTACGCCCTCGACAAGCTCGGCCTCAGCACTGAGGCCCCCGACGCAAGCGTGGTCTCGCCCGATTGACCCCGCCTCGCCGGCGGCCCGCGGGCCGATCCCCGTTTAGTCTCGCGGGCCGCTGACTTCGATAAGAACCCTCGCCGCCGCGTCGCGGCGGCGAGGGCGCGAACGAGATAGTGGGAGACGCGACAATGCCCGAGACCAACTTGAGCCAGGCGATCTTCGACCACATGAGCGAACGAATTCTGCACTGGCGCTATCTCCCGGGAGAGCGTCTTCACCGAAGAAGCCTTGTGCGCCGAATTCAAGGTAAGCCGCAGCCCTGTGCGCGAGGCGCTCCAGATGCTCGCCGATCGGCGGCTGATTGAGAAGACGCCGCGGCAGGGCTACGTCGTCAGGCGGCTCAATCTCACCGAGATCCACGAGCTTTACGACGTGCGGGTCGTGCTCGAGGCCTATATCGTCGAGCAGGTATGCAAGGCGGGTCTCGACGACAGCGTGCTGGTGACGCTGAGGCGGCGCTGGACGCAGCTCTATGAGGCTTTGCCGCAAATGATCGTCGACCCGGTCAAAGTCGACGAGGAGTTTCACGAGACCTTGGCGCGCGCGGTCGGCAATCAGGCGATGATCGACATGCTGACCAACATCCGCGACAAGATCCGCTTCGTGCGCACCTTCGACATCACCAACGCGACGCGTCTCAAGGCCACCTGCGCGCAGCACCTCGAGCTGCTCGACGCGATCGGTCGGCGCGACGCCGCCGCGGCGGTCGACGTCCTGCGTCGCAACATCGAAGGCGGCCGCACTCAAGTCGAAAGCGCGGTCAAGGAAGCCCTGGCGAACGCCTATGAAATCTACGGCTGAGCGAGTCCGGCGGGCGGCGACGCTCGGATCGGACGTCCCGCGCGGCCCGTTTCCGGTCCGCGTTCACAGCGTTTTCCGCGCCGCCGTCAACCTCCGCGCCGCCGACGGCGGCCTGTTGACCCTGCTCAGCGCCGAGGTCCCCGACGGCCCGCGCGCGGTGCGCCTCGACTCGGCGGAGGATTTCGCTTCGCTCGGGCTCATGGCGGGCGCCGGCGGCGCCTTCGGCGCGGACGCGATCGCGCTCGAGCGGCCGGCGGGCCGGACCCCGTTCCGGGTCGATTGCGCCGGCGCGCGGCGGCTTCCGGCGGAAGCGCCGCCAGCGCTCGACGGCGACGGCGAATCGTGGCGCGACGGCGTCGCGCTGCTGGAAGCGCTGCAGGCGCGCGCGGCGACCGATCTGCGCTTCGCGCCGCTCGTCGGCGGCGCGTCCGACGGCGGCGCGATGGGCGAACGCTTAACGCGCGCCGCCCTCGACCTCGGCGCCGGCGTGCGGGCGGGAGACGTCGAGGCCGCGCGCGACGCTGCGACGCGCTTGGTCGGGCTCGGGCCCGGGCTGACGCCGGCGGGGGACGACTTCCTCTGCGGCTTCGTCGTCGCCGCGCATTGCCGCGCCGCCGCGCGGCCCGCGCGCGGGCCGCTGCTGGCGCGCTTCCTCGACGCGCTTGGCGGGCTGATCGACCGGACGACCGACGTCAGCGCCGCATTTCTCGCCGACGCGATCGCCGGGCGCGCGTTCCGCCCGCTGGCGGCGCTCGCCGAAGCCTGCGCGGGCGCGCCGCAGGGCGACGTCAAGGGGGCGATCCTGCGGCTCGCGGCGGTCGGCCACAGCTCGGGCTTGGATGCGGCGACCGGCTTCTTCTACGGGGCGGCGGTCTGGGGCTGAAGCGCGCGGACGGGAAAGTTTTCTCATGAGACGGACGGCGAAATTGCGATTGCGCAAAGTTGCGGCGGGCGTGACGGAGCGAGAATTGCGCTTTCGCGGCGTGGCGCGGCCGGCGTTGGGGAAGACGGTTCGGATTTGACGGCGGCCGCGGGGTTCGCGGCCCATCAACGGCGGGAGGTCCTATGCTCCATCAGTTCAACTATCTCGCGCCCAGGACGCGGGCGGAGCTGCACGGCGTTCTCGCCGCGGAGGGCCCCGCCGCCTGCCTGCTCGCCGGAGGGACCGATCTCCTGGTCAACATCCGCGCCGGCTTCATGAAGCCCCGCGTCGTCGTCGACGCGAAGAAGGTCGAAGGCTTCTCCGGACTTTCGTGGAGCGAGCGGGAAGGGCTGGTGATTCGCGCCGGCGTGACCATCAACCAGATTCTCCGCGACGCGAGGACGAGCATCGATTTTCCGCTTCTCGTCGCCTGCGGGCGCGACCTCGCCTCCCATCAGTTGAGAAATCGCGCGACGGTGGTCGGCAACATCGTCAACGCCTCGCCGGGCGCGGACATGACGCCGGCGCTGCTGTGTCTGCGCGCCCATGTGACCATCAGCTCGAAGCGCGGCGAGCGCGAGGTTCCGTTGAAGGCTTTCTTCAAGGGCGTCAAGCGCACCGTGCTCGCGCGCGACGAGGTGGTTGACCGCATCGTCGTCCCCGCCGCCTCGAAGGGCGCGCGCGGCGACTATTTCAAGCTGAAGCGGATCAACGGCCACGACCTCGGCATCGTCGGGGTCGCGCTGTGCGTCGACCGCGACGGCGAGCTGCGCGTGGGCGTCAGCGCCTGCGCGCCGGTGCCGCTGCTGATCGAGGGCCTCGACGCCGACGCTCCGGCCGACGAGGTGGTCGCGGCGGTGATGGCGGCGATCAACCCGATCACCGACGTGAGGGCGAGCAAGGAATATCGCAGGCACATGGTCGAATATTTCGTCCGCCGCCTTCTCGACGAGGTGAGGTCATGAAAATCAACGTCACCATCAACGGCGCGGCTTACGAGCGCGAGGTCCCGGAGCACGTCACCCTGCTTCGCTTCCTGCGCGAGTACGTCGGCCTCGCCGGAACGAAGGAAGGCTGCGGCGGCGGCGAATGCGGCGCCTGCACGGTGATCCTCGACGGCCGAGCGGTGAACGCCTGTCTGGTGCTGGCGGCGGAGGTCGACGGCGCGACGTTGCGCACGATCGAAGGCGAGGCGGTGAACGGCGAGCATTCCGAGCTGCAGAAGGCGTTCTCGCGGCGCCACGCCGTGCAGTGCGGCTACTGCACGCCGGGAATGGTGATGTCCGCGCGCGCGCTGATCGAGCGCAATCCCAAGCCGAGCGTAGAAGAGATCAAAGAAGGCCTCGAGGGCAACTTCTGCCGCTGCACCGGCTACGTGCAGATCATCGAGGCCGTCCTCGAAGCGACCGGGCAACCGGCGGCCAATCAGGAGGGCAGCCATGCTTGAGACAGAGAATCGCGAGTCCCTGCGGCAGGTTGGCCGCAGCCCCGAACGTCACGACATCGAGGACAAGCTGACGGGCGCGGCGGTCTACGCCAGCGACATGGATATGCCGGGCATGCTTCACGCCCAGGTGAAGAGGAGCCCCCACGCGAGAGCGAGGATCCTTCGCGTCGACGTCTCGCGCGCCGAGCGCCTGCCCGGCGTGCGGGCGATCCTCACCGGCGCCGACCTCGACTACCGGCTCGGCCTCTACGTGGTCGACAAGGACATCCTCGCCAAGAACGAGGTCAGGCACTTCGGCGAGGCGGTGGCCGCGGTGGCGGCCGACACGCTGGTCATCGCCCGCCAGGCGGTCGATCTGATCGAGGTCGAGTACGAGGTCCTGCCGCCGATCCTCACGGCGAGGGACGCGCTCGCGCCGGGGGCGCCGCTGGTGCACCCCGACCTGGGCAAGTACAGCTACATCGAGGCGGTGTTCTCGCCCCAGCCCGGCACCAACATCGCCAACCTCACCCGCTGCCGCAAAGGCGACATCGACAAGGGCTTCGCCGAAGCGACCTGGATCGTCGAGCGCGAGTACACCAACCCTTCCGTGCAGCACGTGCCGATGGAGACCCACGTCGTCATCGCCCAGTGGAAGACCGGCGACCGGGTCGAGCTGTGGACCAGCGCGCAGTCGCCGTTCACCGTGCGCGACCTGTTCTGTCACGCGTTCAATCTGCCGCTGAGCAACGTCCACGTCTCCATCCCCAACGTCGGCGGCGGCTTCGGCGGCAAGGCGGGCATCCACCTCGAGCCGCTGATCGCATGCCTGTCGCGCAAGGCGGGCGGCAGGCCGGTGAAGCTGCAGGCGACGCGCGAAGAGGAGTTCAGCCTGCTGCCGTGCCGCAGCGGGCTGACCTATCGCATCAAGACCGGCGTGCTCGCCGACGGCCGCATCATCGCCCAGAAGATGGAGATGTTCTGGGACGCCGGCGCCTACGCCGACTACGCGGTCAACGTGACGCGCGCGTCGGGCTATTCGGCGAGCGGGCCGTATGAGATTCCCAACGCCTGGGTCGACGCCTACACCGTCTACACCAACAAGGTTTACGGCACCGCGTATCGCGGCTTCGGCCATGTCGAGTTCTTCTGGGGCCTCGAGCGGCACATGGAGCTGGTGGCGCAGACCATCGGCATGGACCCGTTGGAGTTCCGCAGACTGAACCTGCTCAGGCCCGGCTCGATCACCCTGACCGGCGAGAAGATCACCGAGCACACTGGCGACGTGCGCAAGTGCCTCGATTCGGTGGCGGCGTCGATCGGCTACGGCGAGCTGACGGCGGAGGAGAAGGCGCGCGAGGCGCGCACCGGCTTCAAGATCGGCAAGGGCGTCGCCACCCTGCACAAGGCGCCGGCGATGCCGTCCAACACCGCCACCGCGGTGGTGGTGAAGATGAACGGGGACGGCACGGTGCTGGTCAACGTCGGCCTCACCGAGATCGGCCAGGGCTCGACCACCGCCTTCGCCCAGATCGCCGCCGAGCGGCTGGGGTTCCCGCTCAACAAGGTGCGGGTGACGGTCGAGAAGGACACCGACCGCGACCCCTACGACTGGCAGACCGTCGCCTCGAAGGGATTGATCCTCACCGGCAACGCGGTGATCCTCGCCTGCCAGGACCTGCTCGCCAAGGCCTACGAGCTGGCCGGCCAGGCGCTGCGCGCCAACCCTTGCGACCTCGACCACGACGGGGAGAAGGTGTTCGTCCGCCACAACCCCGATCACAGCGTCAAGTTCTCGCAGCTCGCGCTCGGCTATGCGTTCCCCGACGGCAGCGGGATCGGCGGGCCGCTGATCGGCGTTGGCCGTTACATCGCCCAGGGGCTCACCAACCTCAACAAGGAGACCGGCCAGGGCCTGCCGGCGCTCGACTGGACCTACGGCGCGCATGGCGTCGTCGCCGAGGTGAATCCGACCACCGGCCAGTACCACATCCTCAAGATCGCCTCCGCCTACGACGTCGGCAAGGCGATCAATCCCGAGCTGATCCGCGGGCAATGCATCGGCGGCATGGTCCAAGGCCTCGGCACGGCGCTGTGCGAAGGCTACATCTACGACCAACAGGGACACTTGCTGAACCCGTCGTTCACCGACAACAAGATCCCCACCACCAAGGACCTTCCCGACGAGATCGAATGCATCATCGTCGAGCGGGCGCAGCTCGACGGGCCCTACGGCGCGCGCGGCGTCGGCGAGCACCCGATGATCTCGGTCGCTCCCGCGCTCGGCAACGCGATCCGGCAGGCGACCGGCGCGGAGCTGACGCACATGCCGATCCGCGCCGAGGACGTGTGGCGGGCGATGAACCGCCACGATCCGGTCGAGACCTGGGCCGCCAAGACGCCGGCCGGGTCCGACAGGACCATCCACGCGGCCAAGTAGGCGGCGGCGCTCGCTCGCAACCGCCGTTGTCGCGAGGAGCGAAGCGACGAAGCAATCCAAGGGGTCGAAGGGCGGAAGCCCTTACGAACCCTGGATTGCTTCGCTCGCGCTCGCAATGCCGGGAGCGGGGACGCCGCGCCGCTCTCGCTCGTTCTCACCCGCGCTTGCGGCCGACGATGACGTATTGCGCGCCGAGCGGCAGCCAGCGCGCCCACGCGTCGAGGCGCCGCGCCGCCGCCGCCTCGAACGGGGTGAAGAACAGGAACTCGCGCTCGATCGCGACAAACCCGGCCTCCGTCATCAGCCGCGCAAGCGTCGGCGGCGTTAGCAGCGTCGCGTCGCGGTCGAAATCGCAGCGACTCACCGCGACGCGCGTCAGCGGGTTCCAGGGATTGTGCTCGAAGACGAGCAGCGCGCCGCCGACTTTGAGCGCGCGAAACGCTTCGGCGACGAACTGCGGCCAGCGCGGCGGCGGCACATGGTGCATCACGCAGATCGCGGTCGCCAGATCGAAGCAAGCGTCGGCGAACGGCAGCCGCTCGCCGTCGTAGACGAGATAGTCGTTCGTCGGCTGGCGACGCCGCGCCTCGACGATCGCGTCGGCGGCGATGTCGACGCCCGTGACCGCGAAGCCCGCGGGAGCGAGCCAGGGATGGATGAGGCCATAGCCGCAGCCGACGTCGAGGAGCCGCGCTCCCGGCTGGGCGAGCCCGAGCCGCCGGGCGATCTCGATCAGGCGCTCGGCCTTGCCGCGAATGAAGAAGTCATGGCCGACGCCGGCGAAGTCGATCGAGCGGCGCACCTGGTCCTCGTAATCGGGAACGAAGCCCGAGCAGAAATCCCCGGCCTCAGGGGGAACTCGCCGATCGTCGCTCATGGGACCTTTCCGCTTGCTCGCGCCGCATTCCAGTTGAAGCGGCCTGCCCTCACCCCAGCCCTCTCCCGCAAGCGGGAGAGGGGGCGGACGCGCCGCCGCGAAATCCTTCTCCCGCTTGCGGGAGAAGGTGGACGCGCGAAGCGCGGCCGGATGAGGGCCGGTCAAATCGCCGCCCGCTCTACCGCCACATCGCGCGCATGCGCGCGGTCAGGTCGACCTTCGGCCCTTCGGCGACGCGCGTCGCCGGCTCGGCCGCGGCGGGCGGCCAGGTCCGGCAGTCGAAATGCTTCATCAGCGGCGCAGGAATGAAGCGCGTGCGGCTCGCCGTGACATGGCGATCGCCCGCTTTCGCCTGGCCATGGACATAGAAGCGCTGCGGGACGATCAGGGTCAGCGCGTCGCGCGCGCGCGTCATCGCCACGTAGAGCAGGCGTCGCTCCTCCTCGATCTCCTCCGACGATCCGGCGGCGAGGTCGGAGGGGATGCAGCCGTCGACGCAGTTGAGCACGAACACGTTTCTCCATTCCTGCCCCTTGGCGGAATGGATGGTGGAGAGGACGAGATAGTCTTCGTCCTTGAGCGGCGGCCCCGCTTCGTCGCTGGTCGCGTCGGGCGGATCGAGCGTCAGCTCGGTCAAGAAGCGCTCGCGCGAGGGGAAAGCCGCAGCGAGGCGCTCCAGCGCGTCGAGGTCGGCCGCGCGGGCGGGGGCGTCGTCATAAGCCTCCTCCAGCGTGGCGCGCCGCCAGGCGATCGCCTCGCTGAGATCGGCGGGCCACGGCGCGTCGCGCGCGAGGCGGACGAGCAGGGCGGCGAACGCGGCGAAGGCCGCGCGGGCCTTGGCCGGCGGGTCGAACGCCGCCAGCGTGGCGAAACAATCGTCGGCCGCTCCTGCGGCGACGATTCTTTCCGCGTTGGCCGGGCCGATCCCAGGCAGGAGCAGCGCGACGCGGAAGCCGGCGGCGCGGTCGCGCGGATTGGCGGCGAAGCGCAGCAGCGCCAGCGCGTCCTTGATGTGGGCGGCGTCGAGAAACTTGAGGCCGCCGTACTTGACGAACGGGATGTCGCGCCGCTTGAGCTCGAGCTCGAGCGGCGCCGAATGATGGGAGGCGCGGAACAGCACCGCCTGCGACCTCAGGCTGTCGCCCGCCTCGCGGTTCGCCAGCACCTCGGTCGCCACGTAGCGCGCCTGGTCGATCTCCTCGCCGACCGTCACCAGCGCCGGCGGGGCGCCGCCCTCGCGCGCGCTCCACAGGTTCTTCTCGTAGCGCTCGGCGGCGAGCGCGATCATGGCGTTGGCGGCGGCGAGGATCGCCGGCGTCGAGCGGTAGTTGCGCTCGAGCGTGACGACGCGCGCCGGCGGCGCGAAGCGCTGGGGAAAGTCGAGGATGTTGCGCACCGTCGTCGCGCGAAACGAATAGATCGCCTGCGCGTCGTCGCCGACCACGGTGAGGCCTTTGCCCCCGGGCCTGAGCCGCATGACGATCTCCGCCTGCAGGCGGTTGGTGTCCTGGTATTCGTCGACCAGCAGATGGTCGAAGCGGCTGGCGACCTCGGCCGCTATCGTGGGTTCGGCGAGCATCTGAGCGAAGTAGAGCAGCAGGTCGTCGTAATCGAGCACGGCGTGGCGCTGCTTCGCCTCGACGTAGGCGGCGAACAGGCCGCGCAACTTGTCCTCGTGCGCCGCCGCCCAGGGGAAATGGCGGCCGAGGACCTCGGCGAGCGGCGCCTGCGCGTTGACCACGCGCGAGTAGACGGCGAGGCAGGTTCCCTTGGCGGGGAAGCGCTGTTCCGTCTGCGACAGGCCGAGCTCATGGCGGCACAGCGCCATCAGGTCGGCCGAATCCTCGCGGTCGTGGATGGTGAAGCGCGGGTCGAGGCCGAGCCGCGGCGCGTATTCGCGGATGAGCCGGGCGCCGATGGAATGGAAGGTGCCGGCGTAGGCGGGGAGCGAAGCCGCCGCCGTCTCCTGCCCGAGTCGGCGGGCCAGGATGCGCTGCACGCGCCGGTTCATCTCGGCGGCGGCGCGACGCGAGAAGGTCGCCAGCATGATCCGCCTCGGGTCGGCGCCCGAGAGCACGAGATGGGCGACGCGATGGGCGAGCGTCGCCGTCTTGCCGACGCCGGCGCCGGCGATCACCAACAGCGGGTCGTCGCCGTGCTCCACGGCGACGCGCTGAGCGTCGTTAAGCTCGTCATGCGGAGCCGGGCGAATCACGGCGAGGGCCATGGGGGGAGGGGAGCATGGGGAGCGAGTGGCGGCAAGCGGGAGAACGCGGGAAGCGGGAGAAGCGTTCCCCTCTCTTCTTGCAGAAGGGGCGTGGCGAGGAGTCGGCGCGCCGGCGCCTTGCTCTCGTAGCGCGGCTCGTCGCGCGGAGGAGATCGACCGCGAGGGCCGCCCTGGCGAAAAGGGCGAGCGACTTGCAGACGGGCGGGCTGTCACTCAATTCGCGTGTCTCACACGTAGGGTGCAGTCCAGTATTGTGGTGACGGGGGTATTGTGGTGACGGGATACGAATTTCCCAATTCGACCGGCCGCGCTCGCCTCGGCCGCGGGCGCGTCGCCCGCCCCCGTGGCCGCGCCGCCCGCCTGCGCAAGAGGGAACGAATCCGGCGCCCAACCCCCTGATTTCCCTCTCCCGCGTCCCAGGATTGGCCGACCCTTTTCTGGCCGCTCCAGCCCGCGCTCCTTCGCGCGCCGCTGCCCCGCCAGCTCGCCGCGCTCTCCCGTCGCCGCCGCCTGCTTCAGCCGGCTCTTCGCCCCGGCGACGAGCCGCGCCTTCGACGCCGCGACGCCGAGCGTCTTGGCGATCAGCCGGCGCAGCGCCTCGTTGGGCTTGTCGTCCTTCGGGGCGCTGCGGGCGCGCGCCAGCAGCGCGCGCGTTCCCTCCGGCAGCGTCGCGCCGCCGTCGATCGCGCCACACTCGCGCCGAGCAAGCAATGAGCGACCGCGCCTGCAACGCCTGCGCGTCGCCCCCTTGCAACTCACGGGGCGCCGACCTTGGCGTGACGGCCGGAGCGGCGGCGAGCGGAAGACCGGCGCCTCTTCGGGACGCCGTGCCCGCGGGAAAGCGTCGGGCTTCGCTTGCGGTTCCATCGAACCCGAACCGGCGCCTGGGCCGCTCGAAGCGAAGCCCGCTTGCGCGCGGACAGGATCGGCCGGACGCTTCCTATGCCGGCGTCGACGTCTCCAAGAATCGGCTCGACGCGCTCCTCTCCGCCGCCCCGCCTCAGTTGTCCTTCGCGCCCTCGAGGATCCAGGTGCGGAAGACGTCGCGGTCGCAGACCGATAATTGCTTCTTGCCGTGCGGCATGCGGATGTCGGGCGAGACGCGCCAGTCGAGCAGCCGCATCAGGCTGCTGACGTCCGGGTCGCCGGCGACGACCACCGCGCCGTACTGGGTGCCGCGCATCACGCTCTCGTAGGAGGAAACCTCGAAGCCGCTCTTCTCGGTTCCCTCGCCGCCGGGCAGGTGGCAGGCGCCGCATCGGAACTTGAGCAGCGGCAGGACGTCCTCGGCGAAGCTGACGCGCGGCTTCGCAGCTTGGGCGGCGCACGCTTCGCCCAGCGGAAGCTCGATCGCGACCGCCAGGAAGAGGATCGTCGGCAGCGCCGTCGCCGCGCCGATCGCCACAATGAATTGTGATTTCATACGACCCTCCCTCCAGACCCGACCTTCGCCGTATCGGCGGCGACGGCAGGCGCGAGCCTGCGCCGGCGGGCGTGAAGCGCAAGTCTGCTTCGGCGCGCGTTGTCTGGCAAGCGCGGGCGCGGGGCGCGGGGGGCGTGGGGGGGGGGGGCGGCCCCCCCGCGCGCCCCCCCGCCCCCACCCCCCCCGCCCCCCCCCCGGCCGGTGGTTTGA
>Ga0326727_10004391_pt1 | contig 42506 bp, 34 predicted proteins | sample MB2enrmetagenome_FD_207643 | JGI IMG/M metagenome (GOLD analysis project Ga0326727, IMG submission 207643) | Lab enriched peat soil microbial communities from McLean, Ithaca, NY, United States - MB29MY | ecosystem: Environmental > Terrestrial > Soil > Wetlands > Peat | place: USA: New York...
AAGCGCGGCGCAAGGTAGTTCAGGTGGTTGGTCAAGCCCCCATTGTCGGGGTTGCCGCCCACTCCGCCGACCACCAGCGTGTTGCTCGACGGAATGAAGTTGGAAAACTGGCCGGGGAAGGCCGGCTTGCCTGGCGGATACATTTCCCAGCGCAGCCCGATGGCCACGGTCAGCTTTTTGCTGACCTGCCATGTATCGGAGGCGTAGGGGAAGAAGTACCAGGCCCGGTAAGTCGGGAACGTGCCACTGAAGTCGCGGCCGGTGCTGGAGTTCTGGGGACTGTCCAGCAGGAAGCTCGCCAGGTCGTTGGCCCACGAAGTGGTGCTGTTCGCGGTCGTCGGCGAGCTCGTGGTGCCGTTGGAGAGCAGGCAGCTACCCGCGCAGGCCGTTTGGTTAGTGCCGAACTGGTAGACGCCGCGCGCGCTGTAGGTCTGCGTCTGCAACAGGTCGTCACGGATGCGGCGCATATCGAACCCGAGCGTAAAGGTGTGGTTGCCGTGCGTCTTGGTCACGTTGTCAACCAAGTCGATGTTGGCCTCCGCACGGACCCAGGGCAAACTGGCGGAATATCCCACCAGCGGGCTGGTAAATCCGCCAATTTGGATGCCCACCAAGCCGCTGTCGAACTGGCTGATATTGATGCCGGGGATTCCCACGTTCGTGGAATCGCTCGATCCATAGTCGCTCTCTTGCGCCGTGTTGTGGTAGTGCGCCACGCCGAACCGGAATTCGTTCAGCAGGTTGGACGAGAAAAGGTGGGTCCAGTTGATGCCGCTACTGTAAGTTTTCTGAATTCCCGTGCCCTCGAAGGCCCCGTTGGCATCGCCGCCGGCGTTGCCGAAAATGGGCGCCTGGTAAACCACTGGCTTTTGAAAGCTGAATCGACCGCTGAGGTGGTCCTTTTCGCCGATGGTGTAGTCGACCTTCCCGTCCGTGAGGGTGGAGTCCTTAGTGAAGGGCAGGAGGGCGAAGTAGTTGTTGGACGGCGCCAGGGTGCTGAACGGTTCATTCGGGTTGTACACCAGGGCCAGGATCTTGAGCGCGATCGGGTTCAGGCGCGATGTGGGAATGACGTTGTTGGGGAATGGAGTCCTTCCTACACCGGTGGCCGTAGTCCCGGTTGCCGGATCGTAAACCGGAGCGGGGTTGGCGCCGGCCAGGGCCTCGCTCAAGTTGCCGGTGCGCGACAGCGGAGACGGTATCGTCTCGGTGTTGGCGTTGGCTTCGTGATCCGAGGTGCGCAAGAGGTCGGCGAAGAAGAACAACTTGTTCTTCTTGATCGGCCCGCCGATGGTGCCGCCGAAGTAGTTGTAGTGAATAGCGGCCACCGAGGGCTGGAAGAAGTTGCGGGCGTCGAAATCGCCGTTCTGAACAAACTCGTAGAGGGAGCCGTGGAACTGGTTGGTCCCCGACTTCAGGATCACGTTAGTGACCGCGCCGGCGCCGCGTCCCAAGTCCACGGAGTGGTTGCTGGTTGAGACGTCCACCGTTTGAATCGCTTCGAGCGGCGGGATCAGGATTTGCAGCAAGCCGGTGCGCTCGTTGTCGTCGATGCCCTCGATTTGGTAATTATTCACCACGCGCGGGGCCCCGTTGACTTCGGTCTGCAGCGAGTCCGAAGCGTTAAAGAACTGGGAGTGCTCCTCCGTCGGTGGCGACGTGCCGGGCACGAGGGCCAGCAGGGCTTGATAATTGCGGTTGCTGACCAGAACCGGCAGTTCCGACACCACCATCGTGTCGATGTTGCGGCCGGTATCGGCGCGGTCCGTCTGCAACACCGCTGCTGTGGCTGTGACCTCGACGGATTCGGAGACGTTGCCGGGCTGAAGCCGAATGTCCACGCGCTGGGTGGTGTTCACCAGCAGATCGACGTGCTGCTGGGTCTCTTTTTTGAACCCGGCGGCTTCCACCGCCACGGAGTACGTTCCCGGTGGAAGGTCGGAAAAGTTGAAGTTGCCACTGTTGTTGGTTTGGCCCGTGTGGGTCACGCCAGTGTTGGTTTCGGTGATGGTCACCTTGGCGCCTACCACAACCGCATCGGATGAATCGGTAACGGTTCCAACCATCGTCGAATTGACGGCTTGGCCGAACATGGAAACGGAAAACAGAAGGGATAGTACCGCTACGACTATGACGGACGATCCGAAAGCTCTTGACCGCGAAAATCGTTCTTTCATGACCTCTCCTTTGAAGCTGGATTTCTTGGCTGGTAGCTGTTGCCTTGGCGGCCCTGGCCGTTGACTTCGGTTTGCAGGAAGCTTCCCGCGTTGAAGAACTGGGAGTGCTGGAACTGCGCCGGCGTAGTTCCGGGCGCCAGGTTCAGCAGGGGCTGAAAACTGCGGTGGGTGCCCATGGGCAGATTGGCCACGGCCACGGTGTCGATGGAACGGCCGACATCGGCGCGGCCGGTTTCGAGCACCGGCGCCGAGGCGGTGACCTCGACCGACTTTCTGACGTTGCCGGGTTGCATTCGCAGATCGGCGCGAACGCTGCTGTTGGCCGCTACATCGGTTCCCTTCCGAACCTCCTTCTTAAAGCCGGCCGATTCGGCGGAGACGCTGTAACGCCCCGGTGAAATATCGGGAAACGTGAAGTTCCCGCTTTCGTTGGTCTGGACAACCTTGGAAAGTCCAGCGTTTTCCTCGGTGAGTGTGACTTTGGCGTTGGGGACCACGGCGCGGGTGCTGCCGGTGACGGTCCCAAGCAGCGTGGCGGTGACGGCTTGCGAGTACGCCAATGTGGCGCAAGCCAGGGCCAAGGCGAGGAGAACAAACACGGTTCTGATTCGCGGCATAAGACTGAACCTCTTTTTCCAACTCCTCGGAAACGTGAACCTGCCGAGACCCCTCGTACAGGCGTTGTTACAGATTATAAAACAGATCGCGTAACTCGGCCCAACTAAATCGTCAGTAGCTGAATGACCCGGGTTCGCGGGTACCGGATCGCCGAATCCAGCCGGGGCGAAACGACGAGGACCCAGTACGAGAACATACCCGTGCTCACTGCCTTGAATGTCCTACTACTACCGATAAGAGGGAATACACGCCCACCCAAGCGGTTTGCCACATGAGAGTAAACAGCAATTCCGCCACATGCGTGAGGTGCTCTACCGTACTCTACGTAACTGGACTCGGAATCTCTTTCTTTTCATCAAACCCCAAGTCCCCTTTGAGGACGTGCTGTACGCTGTGGGTTACGGGTTACGGGGTGCTTTTCCGCCTTGGACAAAGCCTTGGTTCACCCCAAGTCGCCGCAATGCAGTGTGCATCGGGGAGATTCATCGCCTGTCGGTAGGGCGCGGGTTGCCGGCAGTTTCCCAGCCTCTTGCGGGTGGGGTGGGATCGTCCGCGTGTGGGGGTAAAGCGCATCCACATGAGCCGCGCCACTTCCGGTGAGCCCCCACACCCAGCTACCAGCAGTAGACCGCCACCACTTCCGGCGGCCCTATCGTCTCTCTCATGACTTTGGCGGAGATGACGATCTGAATGTTCTTCCGGGACCAGTTGCGGGACGACGCGCGCTTGACGGCCTCGGCGAAATAGGCCGGGTTGGTCAGAAACTCCCCGGCGGCCTGGGTTCCCAGGTGAGTGATGCCCGCCATCACCACCACCACCTGCTCCGTCGTGGGATCCGAGAAACGCGAGATGATGGCGTAATCCACCTGGCTTTTCGGGTTCGACCAGGGTTCCACCACTTTCCAGTCGGTCGTGCCCGGATTCTGGCGGTCGCGCACCAGCGCTGTGGCGCTCTTGGCGTTCCCTTCGAAGTAAAAGCGCAGATGCCGGGTCAGATCCAGCGTCCACTGGTTACTGAAAGCGCCTATGAGAAGCGCCGGTTTCCCGCGCAGATCGGCCAGGGAAAGCGACCTTCCCCCACGCACCTGGAGTTTCTTGCCGTGCGCCGCGAAAAGGAAGGAAACATTCGCCAGCGCCTGGGCGTTTCCAACCCCCGTATACCGCGCCCAACTGGGTATCACCGCGGACAACGGAATGGTGGCGATTTCGGGCGGTGGCGTGCGCGGCTCCTTGGGGTTCTCGAACCAATCCTCCATGGCCTGCTGGGTTGCCGGGACAAAACCATAGGCCCTTGGCTGTCCGAGGCATACCAGCAACGGGCCGGGGCCATCCAGCAACGGCGCCCAAAAACGGTCCAGGTCGGACCTCCCGTAGTGCAGGAATGCGGCGGCCACAACCCCCAGGCCCAGCACCGCCGCCGCAATCCACCAATGCCACTGCCGGCTCCGGGGGACGGGCCCAGGGAGGGTTACCGCCTTGGCGACAGGTTCCGTTCTCTCCGTTGGAGGGTGAACCTCGGGCATATAGGAGCCGGTCGGAATGCCGATCCGCATTTCGTCTTCATGGCCGGGATCGAGGTAATACTGCGCCAGCCGCTTGCGGACTTCCCCGGCCGTGCTGCGGACGATCGGGTCCTGGTTGGTATCGTAATGCGGATCGCGGTCGAAAACGGCGATCCCCAGAGTGCGCTCCTTCAGGCTATCCAGGCGGTTCTCCAGAGCCTGCTCCACCACGTACCGCAGAAACACGGAACACCGCTTGCTGGAATGGAAATGGGGGCTGTCCAGCACTCTGGCAAGTTGAACCAGCACGGCCTGCTTGGGCACGTCGGACCATCCGGCGCCGAGGCCAAGCCCTTCGGAATCACCATTCTTGTGCGGTAGGGCCACCAGTGTCGAGCATTCTAACACACCCCGCCCGGCGGCAACCTCATCGCTGCGGTTGGGCTGCGGTTGGGCGGGGTTGATGGGTGAGTGACGCGGGCTCCGAACCGGCCGGGAATCGACTTTCTACAAAGCTTCGTGTGAACGTCGATATGGTGATAAAACTCTCCCGGCTGAATTTATGACAACTGCACCATTTCGACTGCCGATCCTGGCTCTTCCCTTGTTCCTGGCCCTGGGGCAAGGATGCTTCGCCGGTTCGCCCGCAACCGCCTGGGGTTCCAACATGTCTTATGGCCGGATGAGCACCAGTGAATGCTTGCGCTGGAGCGCTCGCGCTCTCCAGGAGCAAGGCTACAGCGTGGAGACGCAGGAGGGCACCTCGGCCGTGATTGGGACCCGGGATCCTTATTCCGCCGTTGTGCTCTGCTGGGCCGCGCCCCGTTTCGATGTCGTGTTTGCCGCCAATGGAGGGGATGCAGGACGCGTGATGAACGATTTTCTCCACCGCTTGGAGGCGATTGTCCACGACCATGGCCGGGAGCGTAGGCGTTAGCCGCGGCTTGGACGCGTGATACTGTCGCCCAAACCCGGCCGCACCGAACGCCCGCAAATACCCCCGCGTGACACCCAACTTGTATCTTTTTGTGGAGTTTCGCTACGCTTCCAGGCGCTGCCAGGTGCTACAATGAGAGTGTTTCCAGCACCTTGATATTCAGCCCATAAACTCTTAAAATGCAACAACATCCAAAAGGCACGCAAGCGCGCATTCTGCTCTCTTCGGTTTTCGGCCCTTACGCTCAGGACGACGAGTTCGGCAGCCGCAAGATCAACCCCATGGAGCTGTACCACAATCAGGTGACCCGCGAGCAGGGGCCCTTTTCACTCCGCATGTTCCACCGCTCCTGGGGCATCCTCATGATCCAGCAGAACATCTCCGCCCCCACCACGGTCCTGGACTTCCCCACCCGCCAGATCTTCGAAGCCGAACTGCAAGCCAACGACTACGACATCGTGGGTATCTCCTCCATCATCGTCAACGTCGGCAAGGTGCGCGACATGTGCCGCACCGTCCGCCGCCTCGCTCCCAAGGCCACCATCGTGGTCGGCGGACACGTGGCCGCCATCCCCGGAATCGAACATCTCATCGATGCCGACCACATCGTCAAGGGAGACGGCATCTGCTGGATGCGCCGCTTCCTGGGCGAGGACGTGGAAGCGCCCATCCAGCATCCCGAAATCGTGTCCGGCTACGACGCCCGCACGCTCGGATGCAAACTGCCCGGGCGCAAAGGCGGCACCGCCGCCACCATCATTCCTTCGGTCGGCTGCCCCATGGGATGCAACTTCTGCACCACCTCGGCTTTCTTCGGCGGCAAGGGCAAGTTTCTGAACTTTTACAACACCGGCGAGGAGCTCTTCCGCATCATGTCGAGGATGGAAGCGCACCTCGGCGTGAAGTCGTTCTTCATGATGGATGAGAACTTCCTCCTTCATAAGAAGCGCGCCATGGAACTGCTGGAAAACATGAAGGCCACCGGCAAGGCCTGGGCGCTGTACGTCTTCTCGTCGGCCAACGCCATCGGCCAGTACTCCATCCGCGAACTGGTGGAACTGGGCGTCTCGTGGGTTTGGATGGGCCTGGAATCGCCGCTCTCCAGCTACGCCAAGCTGAAAGGTGCGGACACGCGCAAGCTCACCGCCGAGCTGCGCCATCACGGCATCAAGACTCTCGGCTCGACCATCGTCGGGCTGGAACACCACACCAACGAGAACATCGAGGGCGAGATCGAGCACGCCATCTCCCACGACACCGACTTCCACCAGTTCATGCTCTACACCCCCGTACCCGGCACGCCGCTATTCGACGAGATGACCGGCCAGGGCCGCATGCTGGAAGGCGTCGACCTGGCCGATATCCACGGCCAGGACCAGTTCAATTTCCGCCACGCCGCCATTTCGCGCGAGGATTCCAAGCGGTGGCTCGACTGGGCCTTCCGCCGCGATTTCGAGTTGAACGGCCCCAGCCTCTACCGCATCTGCAAGACCACGCTGGAAGGCTGGCGCCGTTATAAGAACGATCCCGACGCCCGCGTCCGCGCCCGTTTCACCTGGGAAGCGCGCGCCCTGCGCGATGGTTACGCGGCGGCGCTGTGGGCCATGGAGCGGTACCTGCGCGACGCCAACACCGCCGTCAGCCAGCAGATCCACCAGTTGCGCAAGGACATTGGCCGCGAGTTCGGTTTCGCCAGCAGCATATTGAGCCGCGCCATCGGCCCCTACCTCTTGTGGACCGCGCGCCGCGAGGAACGCCGCCTGGCCCAGGGCTACACCTACGAGCCCCGCACCATCATCGAGCGCACCAACTGGGACACGCCGGTTCCGCAAGCGGCGAGCTGAAGACTGGGCCGCGGACTGCCTCAGCGCCCGGGTTCGTAAGCGACGCCGAGTTCGCCGGCTAACGCGCAGAAACGCGGGTCGGCCGTCCAGAGTTCCAATCGGCCTACCAGGGCGGACGCCAGAAGGTGAATGTCGATCCAGCCCGCGCCGCGCCCCTGCAAGTCGCGAGCGCGGACGAACTCGACGACCTCGCGGTGAGGAACCACCGCCGCCCGATGCATCCGTTCGTAGTCGGCCAGAAGCTTCCGCCGGCCCCCGCGATCGCCGATCAGAAGCTCTCCATAGACCAGATCGTGCCCCGCCACTTCGTCGAGCGAGAGGAGTCTGTCCAACTCCGCCGCGTAAGGCGCCCGGTTGGCCAGGAACCGGATCCACACGGAGGTGTCCACCAGAACCATCAGGCCACCCTTCGCCCGCGCGACGGGCTCTCGCGGCGCCTCGGCACGTCGCGGGCGTGAGGTTCGGAGCCACCGAGAGCCCGCAGCCGCTCGTAGGCCGCGTGGCGCACCAGCGCGTCCAGGCCCAACCGGATCGTCTCCGTATCCGTGGCCGCGCCGCAGGCCGCCTTCGCCTCCGTGAGGAGCTTCTCATCCACGTTGAAGGTCTTCTTCATACATACGATTATGCCATGGATGTATGGCTGATTTGACCATGCCGATGCCGGCGGACCGCAGCCGTACGAGGCCACCGTGCATGGCGCCGGTGCCGAGGCGCCCGCCGCCCGAAGCCTCTCCTCAGCTTGCCATCCGAAGGGCCTCCTCGACGGCTTCCGGATGCCGGTCGATGACGGACCCGTGCCGGGCCGTCCGGCCGAGTCCTGCCTGGCTCCCAGTTGCGCAAGGTGGCCGGCTGGAATCCGGATCTGGCCGCGAACAGAACTCCGCGCGGCGATTGACCGGGGCATTGGCGGCGGTGCGTTGGTGTACGATGGTTACTCACCATGGACCCGTGGAAGAACAAGCTGTTCTTCGGCGACAACCTTGACGTGCTCCGCAGGGACATCCCGGCGGAAAGCGTCGATCTGATCTACCTCGACCCGCCGTTCAATTCCAACGCCAGCTACAACGTGCTCTTCAAGGAGCGGAAGACCGGAAAGCAGTCGGCGGCTCAGATCACGGCGTTCGAGGACACCTGGCACTGGACGCTGAAGCAATCGGAGGTCGCCTATGAGGAGGTCGTCAAGTGCGGACACCCTGGATTGTCTGACCTGATCCAGGCGATGCGCCGCTTCCTCGGCCAGAGCGACATGATGGCGTACCTGGTCATGATGGCGGTTCGCTTGATCGAGCTGCGGCGCGTGCTCAAGTCCACGGGCAGCATTTACCTGCACTGCGATACCACGGCGAGCCACTACCTGAAGCTTCTACTGGACGCCCTGTTCCGCCCGGAGAACTTCCGATCGGAGATTACCTGGAAAAGGACGAACGTCCACAACGACAGCAAGGACTGGTCCGATGTGGCCGACATCCTTCTCTACTACGTGAAGGACGCGGGCGGCGGGGGCTACACCTGGAACCCAGCCTACCTGAAGCACGAGGACGAGTACGTCAGGACGAAGTACCGCTACGACGACGGCGACGGGCGGCTGTATCAACTTGACAACATGACCAGCCCGAACCCCCGGCCCAACATGATGTATGAATGGAGAGGATTTTCTTTTCCCGAGATGGGCTGGAGGTACAGCAAGCGGACGATGGCCAGACTGGATGCCGAGGGCAGAATCTGGTACCCGGAAGACAAGACCAAGCGGCCGCGGCTGAAGCGCTACCTGGACGAGATGAAGGGAACCGTGGTGACCAACGTCTGGACGGACATCCCGCCAATCAACTCCCAGGCTCAGGAGCGGATGGGATATCCGACTCAGAAACCCGAAGCGCTCCTGGAGCGAATCATTGCCGCCAGTTCGAACGAGGACGACGTCATTTGGGACCCGTTCTGCGGCTGCGGCACCGCCGTGGCAGTCGCCGAGCGCCTTCACAGACGCTGGATAGGCATCGACATTACCCACCTCGCCATCGACCTCATCGTCAGGCGTCTGCGCGGCATCGAAAACGCCGTTCCGTACACGATCGTTGGATACCCGGAAGACGTTGCGGGAGCGGAGTCTCTGGCCGAACGCGACAAGTACCAGTTCCAGTGGTGGGCCATCATCAAGGCCGGCGGCGACTGGTCGGCCGAGATGAGGAAAGGCATGGATCGTGGCATTGACGGGTCCGTCACGTTCTTCGACGATTACTCCGGCCAAGCCAGGAAGGTGATCATCCAGGTGAAGGGCGGCCAGCATCCCGGCGTCAACGACGTGCGGGTGCTGAAGGCTGTCATCGAGCGTGAGAAAGCCCCCATAGGAGCGCTGATCACGCTCCGGCCGGCCACCCGGGAGATGGCTCGCGAGGCAGCCGTCGCTGGATTCTACGAGCCCGAGCGTCTACGTGGGAGGAAGTTCCCTCGCATTCAGATACTCACCGTGGAGGACCTGTTCGCCGGCAGGCGGATCGAGCATCCGGAACTGGCGATCAGCAGCGTGAAGCAGGCCGAGCGTAAGAGCAAGGACCGGCAGCCTGGGCTGTTCTGACGGGAGCAAGCCTCGTTCTACTCCCCCACCTTCCTCAGCGCCCGCAAATCGATCCCCAGCGCCTGGCACTTCTTGTACAGGTGGCTGCGCTCCAGCCCCAGCGACCTGGCCGTGTCGGTCATGCGCTGGTTGTGGCGCTTGAGCTCGCCCAGAATCTGCTCGCGCTCGAAGGCGCCCACGCGGTCCGCCAGCGGGCCGTCGAAGCGCGGCGCGGCCCCGGATTCCGCCCCGCCCGCCCCGCCCGCCCCGCCCCCGGAGACTGTCTGCGGCAGCGCCAGCCTCACCGCCGCGCGGTCCACCGGGCCGTCGGCCAATAGCAGCAGGCGCTCCACCACGTTGCGCAACTCGCGCGCGTTTCCGGGCCAGGGGTAGCGTTGCAGGTCGGCGATCGCCTCCGGCTCGAAGGGCTTGGCTCGCCAACCGTTCTGCGCGGCCACCTGCGCGGCGAAATGAGCCACCAGCGCGGGAATATCCTCGGCGCGGTCGCGCAGCGCCGGCAACAGCAGCGGAAACACGTAGAGCCGGTGATACAGGTCCTCGCGAAACCCGCCCCTGCGCACCAGTTCGTCGAGGTTGCGGTGAGTGGCTACCAGCACGCGCACGTCCACCGGAATGGCGCGGTCGCCGCCCACGCGCTCCACCTGCCGCTCCTCCAGAACGCGCAGCAGCTTGGCCTGCATCACTATGGGCATGTCGCCGATCTCGTCCAGGAACAGCGTGCCCCGGTTGGCCTGCTCGAATTTGCCGGTGTGGCGCGAGGCGGCGCCGGTGAAGCTTCCCTTCTCGTGCCCGAACAGCTCGCTCTCGATCAGTTCGCCCGGAACCGCGGCGCAGTTGAGCGTCACGAACGGCCCCTCGCGCCGCGGGCTGCGCTCGTGGAGCGCGCGGGCGATCAGTTCCTTGCCGGTGCCGGTCTCGCCCAGAATGCAGACGCGCGATTCGCTGGCCGCCACCCGGTCCACCTGCGCCATCACGCGGCGCATGGTTTCGCCGGTGTAGACGATCTCCTGTTTGCCCACCCGCCGGCGCAGGTCGCAGTTCTCTTCCTCCAGGCGCTTCAGCTTGAGAACGTTGTCCACGGTGAGCAGCAGCTTGTCGGTGGAGAGCGGCTTCTCGAGGAAGTCGGATGCGCCCAGACCCATGGCCCGCACGGCCATTTGTATGTTGGCCTGGCCCGAGATCATCACCACCGGCAGCGAAATCCCCAGGCCGATAACCTCTTCCAGCAGCGTGAGGCCATCCTTGCCGGGCATGACCACGTCGGAGAGCATCAGGTCGAAGGGCTGCGACTTCACCAGGTCCAGCGCGCGCGTCGCGTTATCGCAGACCGTGGCCGCGTGCCCGGCCAGGCGGAAGGCGCGGGCCAGCGAGGCCAGCGTATTGGCGTCGTCATCGACGATCAGGAGGTGTGCCACGTCATCGCTCCACGTTATGGCTGCCGAAATCGGGAGCCCTGCCCGCGCAGCCCCGGTTGGCTCCGGTCGCGGCGGATTTCGAGGATCAGCTTCATCACCAGCCGTTCGATGTAATCGCGGATCGCGCAGTGCTCTTCATAGCTCATGCCGATGGGATCGTCCACGTCCCACTCCAGCACGCGCGGCGCCACGCCCGGGGGCAGAGGCTCGCCGGTCAGGTTGACCGCGATATCGAACTGCGCGCGGCCAAGATGGCGGAGGCTCTTGGGGAAATGATCGCGCAGATCGAGGCTGCGTTCGGCCATGGCGCGCAGCGTATCGCGCGCCACCGACATGGCCGGAAAAAGGCCCGCGCTGGCGGGCGTCACGACGTCGCCGCCATAGGCGCGCGCGAACGCTTCCGCCATCTGGCTGCGGCAGGAATTGCCGATGCACACGAACAGCACGCGGGTTTTGGGAGCTTCCTCGGCGGGCGGGTTCACAGTTTCTCCAGGAAGAGCCGATGGACGCGGCCATCGCCGGTCAGCTCGGGGTGAAAGGTGGCGGCCAGGTGGCGGCCCTGTTCTACCAGCACCGGGTCGCCGGCATAGCGGGCCAGCACGTTGACGCCGCTGGCGGCGCGCCGGATGATGGGCGCGCGGATGAAGACGGCTTCCAGCCTGCCGGGCGCGGTGCGCCGCTCGAAATCGGCCGCCGGATCGAGCCACGCCACGCGGCTGTCCACCTGGCGTCCGTAGGCGTTGCGCTCCACGCCGAAATCCATCAGCCCCAGGCTCTCCTGCGCCGGATTGGAGACAACGCTAGCCAGCAGGATGGCGCCCGCGCAGGTGCCGAAAATGGGTTTCTCGCGGCCGAACTCCGCCAGTTTGTCCAGCCAGCCCTCGAACCGCAGCAACTTCAGCATGGTGGTGCTCTCGCCGCCGGGGATGACCAGCCCGTCGATCCCGGCAAGCTGGGCGGCGTCGCGGACGAACACCGGCTCCGCGCCGGCGCGCTCGAGCGACCCGCCGTGCGCCGCGAAATCCCCTTGCAGCGAAAGCACTCCCACCTTCTTCATCGGCCGCTCCTCACCAGCCCCGCGTCTGCAAGAGCTCGGATTCCGGAATCTTGGAAACCTCCAGGCCCGGCATGGCTTCGCCCAGCGCGCGGCTGGCTTCCAGCAGCAATCCGGGGTTGTCGAAGTTCTTGGCGGCCTTGACAATGGCCTTGGCGCGGGCGGCGGGGTCGGAGGATTTGAAGATTCCCGAGCCCACGAAGACGGCTTCCGCGCCCAGTTGCATCACCAGGGCCGCGTCGGCGGGAGTGGCGATTCCGCCGGCCGAGAAGTTCGGCACCGGCAGCTTGCCGTGCCTGGCCACCCACCCCACCAGTTCCAGCGGCGCTCCCAGGTTCTTCGCCTGGTGCACCAGTTCCTCGTTTCCGAGCACCGTGAGTTGCTTCATCTCCTTGACGATGGTGCGGATGTGGCGCACCGCTTCCACGATGTTGCCGCTTCCGGCTTCGCCCTTGGTGCGCATCATGGCGGCGCCCTCGGCGATGCGCCGCAGCGCTTCCCCAAGGTTGCGCGCACCGCACACGAACGGCACCGTGAAACCGGTCTTGTCGATGTGGTTCTCCTCGTCGGCGGGAGTGAGAACTTCGCTCTCGTCGATGAAGTCGACGCCCAGCGATTCGAGGATGCGCGCTTCCATGAAGTGGCCGATGCGGGCCTTGGCCATCACCGGAATGGTGACCGTCTTCATGATCTCCTCGATGATGCCGATGTTGGCCATGCGGGCCACGCCGCCTTCCTTGCGGATGTCGGCCGGCACGCGCTCCAGGGCCATGACGGCGCTGGCGCCGGCGTCTTCGGCGATCCTGGCCTGTTCGGCATTGGTGACGTCCATGATGACGCCGCCCTTGAGCATCTCGGCCAAGCCGACTTTCACGCGAAACTTATCTTCCGTAAGATCGAACATAACCTTCTCCTGAATCTTATGTGGGACGGGTTGTTAACCCGCCTTCCTCCACTTACTCACACCATGGCCTGCACCGGTCCCAAGTTCCTGGACACCGCCTCTGCACTTCCCGAAAACACGCGCCCCAGAATCTCCAGACCCGCGCGGATCGCCTCCGGCGGCAAGCCGGCGAAACTCAATCGTAGCGCCCCGGGCTCGCGCCGCGAAATCGCGAACAGCCGGCCCGGCAGGTATGCTACGCCTTCTTTTCGCGCGCGCGGCAGCAACTCCTCGGCATCCAGCGGCTCGGGCAACCGGACCCACACGTTCATGCCGCCTTCCGGCCGCGTCCAGCGCGCCCCCGCCGGCAGGAACGCGCGGCAGGCATCCAGCGTGGCCCGCAGACGCTCGGCCCCGGCCTGGAGCACGCGCCCAAGGTGCGCCCCGAGGCGTCCGGATTCGGCGAACTCCAGCAGCACCGCCTGCGAAAGCTGGTCGGTATGCAGATCGGAGGCTTCCTTGGCGTGGCGCAGCCGGTCGATCAGCGGCTTGGGCCCCAGCGCCCATCCTACCCTCAGGCCCGGAAAGCTGATCTTGGAAAAACTGCGCAGCAGCACGGTGCCGCCGCGTTGGTCCAGATGTTTCAGCGCCGCCAGCGGTTCTCCGGTGTAGCGCAGTTGGCCGTAGGCGTCGTTCTCCACCACCGGCACGCGGGCGCGGGCCGCGGCTTCCAGCAGGGCGTGGCGCGCGGCCAGGGGCAGCGTGGCGCCGGTGGGATTCTGAAAATTGGGCGTGACCACCAGGAACCGCGGGCGCTCCCGTTCCAGCACGCGCTCAAGCTGGCCGACCTCCAAGCCTTCGCTGCCGACCGGAACGCCCACCAGTTGCGCGCCCACGCCGGCCACCAGGTTTTTGAGCCCGGTGTAAACCGGGTCCTCGGCCACCACCGAATCTCCCGGCCGCACCAGCACGCGGGCCAGCAGGTCGAGGGCCTGCTGGCAGCCGTTGGTGACGATGAGATCGTCGGCGGGGGTGGCGAGCCCCTGTCGCCGCGCGTCCTCCAGCAGGTGGCGTCGCAGTGGTTCGTAGCCGCTGGGCGAACCCAGTTGCAAAATGCCGGCGAGATCCCCGCGGCCGAGGACCGCGGCGCAACTGGCGCGGAAATCCTCCAGCGGAAACAGCTCGTGGGACGGGCGGGACATGACGAAGCTGATCGCCTCGCCTCCCCAGCCCCCGCCGCCGCCCGCCACCGCCGTCTCGCCATGCTCCAGCAGCGCTTCCCAGTCGAGCGCCGACGCCAGGCGGGCCGGGCCAGCCGTGACATAGCTGCCCCGCCCCACCTGTCCGGATATGAGGCCCTCGGTGTCCAGCAGTTCGTAAGCCGCCGAAACCGTGGCCCGATTCAGTCCAAGCAGGCCAGCCAATTCGCGGGTGGCTGGGAGCCGGAATCCCTGGCCAAACTCCCCCGAGCGAATCTTATGTGCAATCTGCTCGTAGAGTTGGCGGTAGAGCGGCGTCTCCGATTCGGGCGTGAGGGCAAACGTCCAAGCCATCGATCCAAACCATACCATATTGGACTGGCTCCCGTCCACCCTCTTGGCCGGTTCTATCGCACTACCAGCGAGTAATTGCCGGCGGACTTCGTCTGCCCCCAAACCTCCAGGTAGTAGACCTGATGCTCCAGGGCGTTGATCGAAAGCGTGAGTTGCTGGCCCTGTTCCGTGTACTCGTCGGCGCGCAGGATGGCTCGCCGGTCTGGCCCGTAAATCGCCATGGCGGGGACCAGCGTCTTGGACTCGTTTTGCAGCGTGATTTCAATCTTGCCCGATTCCTCCGTTATGAAGGAGTAGAAGTCCAGGTCCTCCGATGTCATGATGTTGGCCTCCACCACTTGGCCGACCGCGATGGCGTAGGCCGAGCCAAAATCGTCGTTCGGCTCGAACCGGTCGAAGGCGTGGGTGGGGGTTACCCGGAGCACATACCGGCCCGTGGATGCGCGGTCTCCCGCCACCTCCAGATACAACGTGGAGTTGGGTTTCGGCGAGATGAGAAGAACCAGCTTGGCGCCCGCAGTGGGACTGGCGGCGCTTTCCCCCGTGGGATGCCCGGTTTCGTCGTAGATATTCACCCGCGGAACCAGGGTATTCGATTGGCATCCGATCTCCACGCGCAGCACGTCGCGGGGGGACTGCGGAGCGATGAACCGGAAGAAATCCACGTCTTGCTGGTCGGAAATATCGCCCGCCACGAGAGTGTTCAGCGAAATCAGGTTGGCGTTGAGGTAATCGTTGTTGGGTTCCGATTCCACGGCGATCGGGTCGGTCTCCTGAGGGTTGAAGCCCGGCAGGGTGTTCAGGCTCGTCCGTGTGGGCCCGTAGTTGGGATCGCGCGCCAGCGTCTCGCGGAAGGCATTGACAGCCCCCTGGTGGTCGTTCAACTGCGCGTACAACACGCCGATGTTGTGAAAAATCATCGGTTCGGCGCACGTTTTGGAGATGCTTTCCAGCACCATCACGGCGCCCCGCAAATCTCCCTTTCTAACCAGCTCGTTGGCCTGGCCGAACTGTTGCTGCGCCGCCACGTCGCCCAGGGACTTTCCCTCAAACCGCCAGTACTCCTGCATCAGTGTCAATGGATTCGAGATGTAGCCGGCGACTTCCGGGGCCGACTGGATGCCGTTCAGATAGCGGATGCCGAAGATGGCTGCAACAACCGCCAGGATACATAACGGCAGCCACAGATCCCGCAGGATTCTCCATACTCCGTGGTATCGCCTCTTCTTGCGGACGCGTATGCGCCGCCGGGGGCCTGCGGGATCCGGGGATACGGGTGCGTCTGGTGTCATTCGTCCTCTTTGCTACAATCCATATTCTATGCGCTTCCAGCGCGGTTGGCGCTGTTCGGGGATCGCCCTGGGCGCCGCGGTCGGCGGTCTCCTGGCGCTCACCGCCGGCGGAGGGCGGACAGAGCCCTTCCAGAAGAGGACCAAGGAAGACCAGTCCCAGACGCTCCAACTCCCCCAGGAACTTCCCGCCGCGGTGGAGGGGGACACCCGCCGGCTGGCTTTTTATGTGACTCCCCTTTCCGCCAAGGGCTTGCTATCCCAGCAGATCCGCAATGCTGTCAGGGCGCTGGATCATCGGGCCGGAAGCGACACCATCCTCAAGATCCGGGCCTTCGTGGCCGGGTCCGGGGATGTCCGGCGCGTGCGCGACCTGGTGAGCCAACTCTTCACGGAACGCCACAAGCCCTTGCCGGCGTTGAGCCTGGTCCGCTCCGGCGGGCTGCCGCTGGAGGGAGCGCAGGTCGTGCTGGAAGCCGTCGCGTCGTCCCATAAGCTATTGAATCCCAATGGTTTGGCGTTTTTCTCCGGACAGGCCGCGGTGTCCGGCAACCCGCTCGACCCGGTCTCTCCGCTGATGGAGCAATCGCTCGATTCCTTGCGAAAAGCCGTCCACGCCGCCGGAGCCACCGCCAACGATGTGGTCCAGGTCACCTGCTTCGTGAGTTCGCTCGCCAACCTGACGGCGGCGCGCGCCCTGGTGGAGGGCGAATACCCTCGCGCCGCGGCCAATTATGTTCAGCCGCAGCGCGTTCCGGCGCGGGCCATGGCGGCTTGCGAGGCGGTGGCGCGCCTCTCCGCCGATCCCGGCCCCTTGCGCATGGTGCCGGCCGCCGGGCTTGCCGCCGAGCCCGGCCAATCCCAGATCGCACTGGTCGGGCCGCGGCGCGTCCTTCTGACGGGCACGCAGGTGTCGTTTGGATTCGAGACCAAGGACGCCCGCCTGGCATTGGAACGGTTGGGGAAGGGGTTGGAGCAGGCCGGCAGTTCCATGCGAAACGTGGCCTTTGCGCAGTACTACCCGCTGGCGCAATCCATCGCCGCACAGATCCGGGAGGTGCGCCAGGACTTCTTCGACGCCTCCAGTCCCCCGGCCGGAAGCATCGTTTTGTTCGAAGGGCTGACCTCCATGGACGCGGGGTTTGCCGTGGACGTGGTGGCCGTGAAATAGGCCCGCTTCACGGGGGCCCGCGCGCGGTAAAATGGAAGCCAAGCACTGATTGCCATGCATCGCATCCTCCCGCGCCTGCTTTCGATGGCCGCCTCCGGCGGCATGATCTTCTGTCTGTTGGCGATGGCACAACAGAGCGGGGAGCCGTCCAAACCCGCGGCGCCCGCGCCGGCGGTTGGCCAAGCCGCGCCCAAGACCGCCGGACCCGCCGGGCAGTCCGCGCCCGCGGCCCCGAAAACCGCAGAGCCCGCCGGGCAGACGGACCAGATCCCCATCTATACCTCGCAGGCCGAGGAAGTCATCCTGCCCGTCACGGTGAAAGACGCCAAGGGCCGCTTCATTTCCAACCTGGTGGCCGGCGACTTCCGGGTGATGGACGAGGGCCAGCCGCAGCGCATCAGCTTTTTCAGCCACGTCGAAAAGCAGCCCATCGTGGTGGGGTTCCTGGTCGACCAGAGCAGCAACGTGCGGATTCAGTGGGACAAGTTCCGCGAGGCTGTCCGCGAACTGGTCTGGAACCTGCTGCCGGGCGATCCCAAGTACACCGGCTACCTGATTCAGTACGGCAACAAGGCCGAACTGCTGGTGAACACCACGCCGGACTCCGACAAGATCGCCGAGCAGGTCGCCAAGATGAAGCCGGGCGGAGGCGCCGCGCTCTTCGACGCCATTTACCGGGCGTGTACCGACCGCGCGCTGATCAAGGGCGAGCCATACGAACCGCGCCGCGTCATCATCATCCTGGGCGACGGGCACGACACCGCCAGCTCCAAGACCGCGGCCGAGGTGCTGGAACTGGCCAAGCGCAACCAGGTGACCATCTTCGCCATCAGCACCATGAACTACGGCTTCGAGAATCCCGACCAGGCCGTGCTGGAGCGGTTGACTTCGGAAACCGGAGGACACGTGGAGTACCCGTTGAACAACCTTTACAAGGACGTGTCCGGATACCTGTCGACGCCATCCGACGACGGAAACTACGCGCTGACCGTGGGAACGGGCGGGTATGCGTCGGAGATTTCCTCCAGCATCATCAAGGCCATCATCGGCATTTCGACCGAGATCACCACCCAGTACGTGCTGCGCTATACGCCGGATTTTGATCGGGACGCCAAGCCGAAGGACTACCGGCACATCAAGGTGGACATCCCGTCCATGCCGTGGATCAAGCCGTTGACACGGGACGGGTACTATCCCAACCCTGTGCGCTCGGCCTCCGCCGGCCGGTAGGCGCGGCGGAAATCCGCCGGGCGCGGATGTGCCCCGGCCCTCCAAATCATGGGTTGCCATCCCCGGCAGCGGCGCCCAGAATTTCCGCGATCCTCTCCAGCAGCCGCTTGAGCACGATGGGCTTGGTTTCGAACGAGCGGCAGCCCGCCGACAGGGCCTGGTGCACGTCTTCCGACGAGGAATGCGCCGAGAGGACCACGATGGGGATCTTGAACGTGCGCGGGTCGTTCTTCAGGGCGCGGATGGCCGTGTGGCCATCCATCACCGGCATGTCGAGGTCCATGAGGATCAGGTCCGGGCGGTGTTGCCGGGCGGCATTCAGGGCTTCGCGTCCGTCGGCCGCCACGATCGTCTGGAAACCCTGCCGCTCCAGCCGGCGCGATAGCATATCGCGGCTGAATTCGTCGTCTTCCACCAACAGAAGTTTGCTCATGAACGCCTCATGCCACAATTCGATCGGAGACTGCCGGCACGACGGCCGTTTCGCGCTCGCTGCGCGGCAAACAGCGGCCCGCCAGCAACTCCCGCAGGGTGGCCAGGTCGACGGGGCGTGAATACCAGTAGCCCTGGGCGTATTCGCACCCCATGGAGTGGAGCATTTCGGCTTGCCGCCGGGTTTCCACGCCTTCCGCCACCACGTCGATCTGCAGCGACCGGGCCAGCGTCAGGATGGCACGGACGATGGCCACGCTTTCCGCCGCCCCAGGCAGCCGCATCACGAAGGAGCGGTCGATCTTGAGCGTGTCTATCGGAAACCGGTGCAGGTAGGTCAGCGAGGAATAGCCCGTGCCGAAATCGTCGAGCTTCAGCCCCACCCCCATCTGGTGCAGCCGCTCCAGCATGGCGAGCGCGGTCTCCGGCTCCTTCATCACCGCCGTCTCGGTGATCTCCAGGCGCAGGCCGGCGGGCGGCAATCCGGACGCCTCCAGCGCCCCGCCGACGTGCTCCAGCAGTCGCGGCTCGGCGAACTGCCGTCCCGAGACATTCACGCTGACCGTGACCTGCGGGAACTGGCGGCGCAATTCGGCGGTATCGCGGCAGGCGCGCTCCAGCACCAGTTTGCCGAGGGGCACGATCAGCCCGGTGCGCTCCGCCCGGGGGATGAAGTGCTCGGGCTGGACCAGCCCGGCCGGCGAGCGGCGCCATCGCACCAGCGCTTCGAAGCCGCGGATGGAGCCGTCTTCCAGCCGGACCTTGGGCTGGTAGTGCAGCACGAAAGCCCGTTCCTCCAGGCTGCGCCGCAGATCGGCATCCAGCCGCAGTTCCTCGGTCTCCCGTTCCCGCATCCTTTTGTGGAAGAACTCCACTCCCGGGTCGCCCTGCTCGCGGGCGTGCCGCATGGCGGCGTGCGCGTTGGGGATCAGCGCGCCGGCCAACTCGCCGCGCGAGGTGGTGGCGATGCCGATGCGGGCGCCGGCAAACAGAGTGTGGCCGTCCAGCGCCACCGGTTCATTCAGCGCCGTCTGAATCCGCGTGGCCAGTTTCCCGGCCTCCTCCGCCGGGGACACGCCGTGGAGCAGCACCGCGAACTCGCGGTCGGCCGGCCGCGCGATGGATGTCCCGGCCGTCCCGGCTTCGGTTAGGATCTCCCGCAACCTGCCCGCCAGGGCCGCCAGGAAAGGCCCCGCGCTTCCGGCGGGCAGGCTCTCCTCGACCCGTTCGATTCCTTCCAGATCGAACAGCAGCAGCGTGGCCGGCTGGTTGCGGCTCTCCAGATCGCGCAGTTCCGCTTCCAGCCATGCCCGGTTCAGAAGCGACGTCAGCGGATCGACGGTCATGCGGGCGGTGATGTCGGTGTGGCATCCCACCAGGCGGACGGGCCTGCCATCCTCGTCGCGAGCCGCGCTGCCGCGGTTGGCGAACCAGCGCCAGCTCCCGTCCCGGTGGCGCATGCGGTATTCCGAAACCAGGTGATCGGTCGAGCCGTCCAGGTGCCGGCACACTTCGTTCCTGGCCCGCCGCCGGTCGTCGGGGTGGATGCGCCCGAACCATTCCTCCGGATCGCCGCCGATCTCGCCCGCGGAATAGCCCAGCATGGCTTTCCAGCGGAGTGAATATTCGACCCGGCCCGCCGCCAGGTCCCAGTCCCACAGGCCCTGGTCGCTGGCCACCGATGCCAGACGGTAGAGTTCCATCTGGCGCCGCAGTTCCCGGTCGTTGGCGGCCACCAGGAGCCCGGCTTCGATGCGCGCCAGCGCCACCGCGAAATCCAGCGGCTTGGTGAGGTAATCGTTGGCGCCCGCGCGCAGCGCGGCGACCACTCCGTCGCTCTGGTGGTTGGCCGACACCATGAGGACCGGGAATTCCGACGCCGGCCGCGTCCGGCGGATCTCCCGCAGCACGTCCAGCCCGCTCATCCCCGGCATTGTCCCGTCCAGCAGGAGCAGGTCGATGCGCTCGCCCGCCAGAATCGCCAGGGCCTGTTCCCCGCTGCCGGCCAGGCGGACGTCGTACCCGCTGCGCAACAGCCGGCGGCCCAGCAGGTCCCTGTTCGGTTCGTCGTCATCCACCACCAGCAGCCGTTTCTGTTGCGGCATGGTCCTCCTCTCCGGCCTGGCGCGCGAGACGCGCCGGCAGCCGCATGGTGAAGTTAGAGCCCTTCCCGGGCTGGCTTTCGACGGTGATGTCACCGCCCATCAGGCGGCACAACTTGCGGCTGATGGCCAGCCCCAACCCGGTGCCGCCGTACTTGCGAGTGGTGGAGGCGTCGGCCTGGGTGAACGCCCGGAACAGCCGGCCCTGCTGCTCCGCGCTGATGCCGATGCCGGTGTCCCGCACGCTCACCGCGACCCAGTCCTCGCGGGGCGGCGGCTCGCGCCGCAATTCCACCGAGACCTCTCCGTCCTCGGTGAACTTGCACGCGTTGGCCACCAGGTTCAACAGGCTTTGACGGAACCGCAGCAGGTCGGTCGCGACCGGGAACGGCCGCTCCTGGCCGCTCACCTGGAGGCGGTTGCGATTCCGGCGCGCCTGCGGAGCCAGGCTTGAAACCACTTCGTCGACCACCGCGCGCGCGTCGAAGGCTTCGGCGTGCAATTCCACGCGCTCGGCCTCCGCCCGCGAGTATTCCAGCACCTGGTTCACCAGTTCCAGCAGCATTCCGCCGGCCCGCTCGATTTTTTCCAGGTCGGGCGTCAGCCCGTCGATGGCGCGGTCCTGGCAGGTTTCCTGCAGCAACTGGCTGTACCCGATCACGGCGTTCAGGGGCGTCCGCAGTTCGTGGCTCATGTTCGCCAGGAACCGCCCCTTGGCGGCGTTGGCGGCTTCGGCTTCCTGTTTGGAAACCAGCGTGACCCCCAGCCGCTCCACCATCCGGTTGAAGGCCGTCGCCAGGCGGCCGACCTCGTCCATCCGCTCCACCTTCACCCGTCCCTCCAGCCAACCCTCGGCCACGCGCCCGGTGAACTCCGTCAGCGCGCGCAGCGGGCCAAGCAGGGCGCGCACCTGGAGGGTCTGCACCACCGCGCCGAACAGCAGGCAGGCCGCCGCCATGGCGGCCGTCATGCAGGCCACCCGCACCCGCGCGGCCTGGTGGCGCCCGGTGGAAAACAGTATCCGCACGGTTCCCAGTTCGGCCGGCGCGCGGCTGGGAGCTTCCCACCCGATATGTTCCACCGCCTCCGGCCTTTCCACCGCCTCGGACGCCTCCACCCAGGCGCCGCCGGCGCGCTGGAAGCCGGGCCGGCTGGCGGAGACCGGCTGCCCGCTTTCGCGGTCCGTCAGTTCCACCAGCAGGACTTCGTCGGTGGCTACGGCGTTGCGGGCGATCCGCTCCAGTTCGGCGCGGTCGCCCACCAGCATGGCGAACCGGCTCTGCCCCGCCAGAAACCCGGCCAGGGCCTGCGCCCGTCCCGCAATCTGGTACTCCATGTCGCGGCTGTAGGTCCACTGAAACAGGGCTGTCAGACCTGCCAGCAGCACGGCGTTCAACGCCAGGTGAGCCGAGAGCATCCGCCGCCACAGGCTGCTGCGCAGCGCGCCCATCATCGGAACACCTCCGCGCCCGCCGGAACCCGCAGGTCCAGGCCCAACAGGCGGGTCACGCGCTGGTTTACGGCCACTTGCAGCCGGGAGGGATATTCCTCGCCCCAGCCGCTTTCACCACGCTCCAGGCGCAAAGCCATTTCCGCCGCCTGCCGGCCCAGCGCGCGGTAGTCGGGGTAGACCCCCACGGCGGCTCCGGCGCGCACGAACGCCGGCGAGAACCCCACGATGGGCAGCCGGTACTCGATGGCCGCCAGCACCAGCGGCTGAATGGTCGCCGCGTTGTAGAGATCCGGATCGGGAAAGCACAGCAGAAAATCCACTTTGCCCTTCAGCGAACCGACCACTTTGAGCAGGTGTCCCGGCCCGTCGCAATCCGCCACCACCAGGGTGTAGCCCTCCTTGCGGCCCTGGCTTTCCAGCGCCTCGGAGGTGTAGCGCGAGCGGTCCGGGTTGCGGATGATCCCCGCCCGCGAGGCCCGCGGCAGCAGCCCGCGCACGGCCGCCAGTTGCGCGCCCAGGGGCACGTCCAGGTCGATCTGTCCCGCGCCTTCCGGCTCCGCTCCGCGCAGCACCATGGTGGCCACCACCGGCAGGAGCGTGCGGCGCGCCCGCAACTCGGCCAGGGCGCGGCTTCCCACCGCCACCACCACCCGCGTCTCGCGGGCTTCGAGCGACCGCGTCAGGTCCCTGGCCGCGCCGGCGCCGCGGACGTCCACCACGCGCGCCACCCCGGGGCCCAGCCCGCCCGTCAACCCCTCCACCGCGTCGCTGTATGCCGCGATACCGCTCTCGGCGACCACCAGCACCGAGCCCGGAGCCGGCTCCGCCACCGCCGCCGCCAGCAGCATCCGCGCCAGCAAAGTGGTGCCCCATGCCGCCATCATTCCCACACCCGCCAGACCAGCTTGAGAAAAACCGCGCGGCCGTCTCCCGGTATCCGGTCCACGGTGAGATAAATGGGATCTTCGTAGCGCCGGTCGAGCAGGTTGTGCACCCCCGCCACCACGTCCAGCCGCCGCGCGATCCGCGCCGTGACGTTGGCCCCGGCCAGCGGGAAGCCGCCCAGACGTCCCCCCAACGCGGCCGCTCGCGCCGAAGTGTACTGGCAATCGGCCGCCGCGAACACGCGCCGGCCAGCGGGCGTGCCCACGCGTAGTTTGGCAAGCTGGCGGGGAGAATTGGGAAGCCACGCCGCGGGCTGGCCGCCGGCGGCATACTGCCACACCGCGCTGGCGGTGGTCTCGATTCCGCCCGGCAGCTTGCCCGACAGCTCCAGTTCGCCGCCGGTGGAACGGATCTCTCCGGTGTTCCGGTATTGCTCGACGCCGTCCGCCTCGGTCACCGCGTCGATGACGTGCTGGATCAGATAGTGGAAACCGGCCGCCGTCAGCGTCCAATCCCGTCCCAGGCGGCGCTCCATCGAGCCCTGAAAGGTGTGCGCGCTCTCGGGGCGGAGCGGCGGAGCCGGGAGATAGGAAAGGCCGCCGTCGTTGTAATACTGCTCGAAGGCGGTGGGGTTGCGGAAGGGATGCCCGTACACCAGCTTGTAAACCGTCCGCGGGGACGCCTGGAAGACCGCCGCCAGGCGGGGCGACAGGAAGTGGCCGAAGTTGCGCGTTTCGTCCAGGCGCAGGCCGCCGTGCAGTGTCCAGCGGGCCGCCAGCTTCCATTCCTGCTGCGCGAACAGCGCTCCCCCGCGATTGGTGCGGGCGGCCACGTTCTGGCGCACGCCCTCCACCAGGTTGTACTGCAGGCTGCGCAGGTCCAGGAATCCCTCCGCGCCGGCGGTGAGGGTGCCGATGCGCCCCAGCCCCACGGCGTAGGTGAACTGCGAATCGAGCTGGTCTCCCAGGTTGTAGTCGCGCATGCTCTCGAGCGCCCCGCCGCCGTCCACCGGGTAGTCGTAAAGGTCGCGGTAGCGGTAGCGGTCGTAGAACGCCTGCCAGCGGATCTCGCCGCCCCAAGCCTGGCGCGTGTAGGTGGCGCCCGCCAGGTCGCGGCTGTCGACGGCGTGCTGCGCCGCGTCTCCCGACAGGCTGGTCCCCACGCCGATGGGCGGCTGCTTGTCGCGGTTGTTGAAGTATGCCGTGAAACTCCAGTGGCGCCAGATGAGATTGGCGAAGGTGTGATAGCCGCGCTCGCCATCGGCATCCGACACCACTCCGGAAGCCGGCGCCCCGGGCCCCAGCGCCAGGCCGGAAAGCGGCAGCGAAATGCCCGTGTTCTGGAATAGCGCGCCCCCGACCAGCAGGTTGGCGCCCTTGCCGAGGTACAGGGAAGACGATGCCGACAGCTTGCGCTCGCCCGCCGAATCCGCCTCCGTCGAAAGGCGCAGGGGCTGGCCGTCCACCGGCGAGCGGGTCACCACGTTGATGTTGGCCAGCATGCCGTTGGAGCCGTACAACGCCGAGGTGGGGCCGCGCACGATTTCGATCCGCTCCACCAGGTCCATGTCCAGCCCGAAATCCTGGCCGAAGAATCCGTTGGAACCGTAAATGTTGTCGGTCAGCGGATGGCCGTTCAGCATCACCAGGAAACGCGTGTTGAAGTCGCCTGGCAAGGAGATGCCGCTGACGCCGGCATAGTGATACTCATGGTCGTAAGTGATGTAGAACCCGCGCACCGAAGCCAGCGCCTCCGCCAGCGTCCGGTATCCGTAGCGGCGGATCTCTTCGGCGGTGATCACGGTGACGTTGGCGGGAGTTTCCGCCAGCGTCTGGGCATGCAGCGCCACGGCCTCCACCGTAGGAAGATCGCCGAAGAGAACCTGGTCGTCGGCGGGCTTGGCCGAACTACCGGTCTGCGCCTGGGCGAAGACGGCGGCCATCCCTCCTCCAACCATCAGCAATGCGGCGTGCAGTTTCATGGCTTCCGGGCTCTCGACGCAGAATGCCTCAAGTCCCTTATCGGTTCCCCAGGGCCAAAGCGTGAGAGGCTGTGAAGAAACCGGTTGGACCGCCGGGTTGAAAGACTGGTGCGTCTGTCCCACCGGGTGGGGCAGGCGCTTGGGTTTGCCAACCGATTTCGTCACAACTTCTGAGCCCGCCCTTTGCGGGCGGGTGCGTATCCCGCGGCGGGTGCGTTCCACGGCTGGGAGCGCTCCGCTCCCGTCGCCGCGCTTCCGTATAGAATGGCTTCTTAGCGGAGAATCCCGATGAAACGGTTATCCATTCTGATTTGTGCGGCGGTCTGCGGGTTTGCCCAGGCGCCGCCGGCCACCGTCCCCGCCCCACCCGCCGCCGCGCCCCAACTGGAAGACGGCTTGTATGCCATTTTCAATACCCAAATGGGCGTCATCACCGCCCGGCTGTTCGAAAAAGAGACGCCCAACACGGTGAAGAACTTCGTGGCTCTGGCCACCGGCACGAAAGCCTGGAAGGACCCCAAAACCGGCGCCATGGTGCGGCGCCCCCTGTACAGCAACATCGGCTTCCACCGCGTCATGCTGGACGTGATGATCCAGACCGGCAGCGCCACTCCCGACGGGGCCCACGACTGCGGGTTCAGGATCAAGGACGAAATCCGTCCCGACCTCAAGTTCGACCGGCCCGGCCGGCTGGCCATGGCCACCGATGACGACAAGCCCAACTCGGGCGCCTGCCAGTTCTTCATTACGCAGGTCTCCGCCGCGCCGACCTGGAACGGCGTACACACCATCTTCGGCCAGGTGGTGGACGGCCAGAGCGTGGTGAAGGAGATCTCCGGCGTCCCTGCCGTCGTGAATACCTTCCTGGCGAAGAAGCCGCCCAAACTGATCGGCGTCACCATCAAGCGCGTGGGCCCGGAACCCGTGCCTCCGCCCCCGCCGCCGCCCGCCAAGCGCGTTGCCGCCCCGCCCGCCGCGCCCGCCAAATAGTCGGGCAGGCCCGGCCGGCCGGAAGTTCGGCGGCGGCCCCTAAAGCCCGCCGCCCAACTTGCCGATCTGATAGACGTGCCTGCTCTGTCCTCCGCAGAGACCGCTGCCAGCCTCACCTCGCTGATGCGCAACTTCGATCGCGACGGCGTCACCAGCCGCCGCCTCATCGACGAGTTGCTGCAGGCCGCTCCCGAGGTTTTCCGCGACGCCGCCGTGGAAGTTCTGAAAACCGCCGCCGACTCGCGCGCGGTGCAGTGCCTGATTGGCGTGCTGGTCTCGCACGGCCTGCTGCTGGCGGTTCTGTGCCATCCCGGGCTGGCGCGCGAACAGGTGCTGGTGGTGGCGCGCATCGCGCAACGCGTGGATCCCACGGCGGAATCCACCATCGCCAAGAGTCTGGCCGACAGCGTCATTTCCAAGGATCCCGATGTGCGGCCCAAGGACGCCGGCCGCCTGCTGGAGGTGCTGGGCGAGATCTCCGACGGAAGCCGCATCCTGCCCTCGCTGCTGCGCCTGTTGCGCCATCCCGACCCGCATCTCCGCTCCAAGGCGGTCAAGATGATCGGCAGCGGCACCCGCAGCGCCAAATGGGTGCAGGGCCGGCTGGCCGAGACCGACCCGCGAGTGCGCGCCAATGCCATTGAATCGCTGTGGGGCCTGGATTCGCCGGAAGCGCGCGAACTGCTGCAGGCCTCCGTGCACGACGGCGACAACCGCGTGGCCGGAAACGCCATGGTAGCCCTTCACCGCATCGGCGACAGCGGCGTGATCCCCGACTTTTTCCGCATGGCCGCGCACGATTCGGCGCGCTTCCGCGTCACGGCCGCCTGGGCGATGGGGGAGACCGGCGACCCGCGGTTCTCGGAGACCCTGGCGCGCCTGTTGCGCGACGGCCACCAGCCGGTGCGGACGCGCGCCCTGGGCGGCCTGGGGCGGATCAAAACCTTTCTGGCCAAAACCCGCCAGGCCATCCCGTGGCACATGGCCGGGATGGTTCAGGACAGCCCGCAACGCAATCTCCGGCGCCTGCGGCTGGTGATGGCCGCCGAAGACGGCGGCGAGTATCCCGCCGCGCTGGGCACCCAGTTCCTGCTTTCCGAGGAGGGCCAGCCGGTGATATCCTACCGCACCACCGACTGGCACGCCCCGCGCGCCATGTCCGTGGTGTTCGTGTTTCCCCGCGCGAGCGAGCCCTCCACCGAGCCCTGTATCCGCGGCGCGCTGAACTGCCGCACCTGGAAACGGCGGTCCGACTCGTGGGGCCTGCAACCCTACATCCCCCCCGAAGAGTCCGGCGGCGCCGACCATCCCGCCGAAGATCCTACCCGGCTCACAGCCAGCCTGGAAACCATCGAAAGTACGTTCCTCGAGGTTCCCGAACTGACCCGCTGCGCGGGATTCTGGAATGCGCTGATGCAGGCCATCCTGTCCGAGTACGGTGGCTCCTACGGCCAGCGCCAGGTGATCCTCTTCAACCGCTCCCGGTCGGTGGGGCCGCCGCCGCAGGAACTGACCCCCGCGGTGGTCATCGGGACCCAGGTTCGGGTGCAGGTGGTATCCACCGTGCCGAATTCGGAACTGGAGGACTTCATCCGCCTGATAGGTGGGGTTTTCCGCATCGCCGCCTCACCCGGCGAGGTGGACGATCTCATCCGCTGTTGCTACCTGGATCTGCTGCCGCCCTACGAAATTGCCTATACTCCGGTTTCTCCCGGGGCCCGCACCGTCAAGGTCCGCGTCCAGACCGCCGAGGGATGGGGAGAAGCCTGCTTCGCCATCACCGGCGAAGCGGCGGCCCGCTGGCAGGTCGCGGAACGGGCGTGACCGGCCGCCGGCCAAAATCACCGGCGCTTCTCGAAGAACCCGCGCAGCAACTCCACGCACTCCGCTCCCAGCACGCCTTCCACCACCTCCACACGGTGGTTGAGGACATCCGAATCGGCCACCCGGAACTTGCTGCGCACGCCCCCGAAGCGCAGGTCGCGGGCGCCGAAGACCAACCGGCCGGCGCGTGCCGCCACCAGCGCTCCGGCGCACATCACGCACGGCTCCAGGGTGCAATACAGCGTGGCGCCTTCCAGACGGTAGTTGCCGATCCGGGCGGCCGCCTCGCGCAGCGCCAGGATCTCGGCGTGCGCCGTGGGATCGTGGCGCGCGATCGGCGCGTTCCAGGCGCAACCGGCGATCTCTCCGCCGATGGCCACCACCGCGCCCACCGGAACCTCGCCCTCGCGTTCGCCCCGCCGCGCCGCTTCGAGCGCCGCGCGCATGAACCGCTCGTCCTCAGTCATGGGCCGTCCCCAGCCGGCTGGCGGGCATTTCAACCCTAGTGCCGGAAATGGCGCATGCCGGTGAACACCATGGCCACGCCCAGCCGGTCGGCGGCGGCGATCACGTCGGCGTCGCGCAGCGAGCCGCCCGGCTGGATGAAGGCCGTCGCGCCGCGTCCGGCAGCCTCTTCGAGGCCGTCGGCGAAGGGGAAAAACGCGTCCGACGCCACCACCGTTCCCTCCAGCGGCAGCACCGCTTTCATGGCGCCGATCTTCACCGAATCCACGCGGCTCATCTGCCCCGCGCCCACGCCCACGGTCTGCCCCATACGCGCGAAGACGATGGCGTTCGATTTGACGTGTTTGGCCACTTTCCAGGCGAACTCCAGCGCGCTCCACTCCTCGTCGGTGGGGGCGCGCTGCGTCTTCACCACCGCCGCCGCGCGGTCCAGCCGGCCCTCGTCGGCGGTCTGCGCCAGGTACCCGCCCGAAATCGACTTCACCACCAGCCTGCCGCCGCCCGGAGAGACGCGCATCAGCCGCAGGTTCTTTCTCGCCCTGAGCAGCGCCAGGGCTTCCGGCGAATAGTCCGGCGCGGCGATCGCCTCGATGAACGTCTTGACGATCTCGCCGGCGGTCTCGGCGTCCACCGCGCGGTTGAATCCGATCACCCCGCCATAGGCGGACAGCGGGTCGCACTCCTGCGCCTTGCGGTAGGCTTCGGCCAGCGAGGCCTGCTCGGCGGCGCCGCACGGGTTGGTGTGCTTGATGATGGCGGCGGCCGGTAAGGCGAATTCAGCGGCCAGTTGCCAGGCCGCGTCCAGGTCCACCAGGTTGTTGTAGGAGAGTTCCTTGCCGTGCAGTTGTTGGGCGCCGGCGACGCCCGGTCCGGGTTTGCCGTACAGCGCCGCCGCCTGGTGCGGATTCTCGCCGTAGCGCAGGTCCATCGCCTTGGGCGCGTTCACACGCAGAACCGCCGGCAGGGCATGGGCCGGCGCGCCCTCCTGGCACAGCCGCGCGCCGATGGCCGCGTCGTAATCGGCGGTGGTGCGGAAGGCTTTCCTGGCCAGCTTCCATTTGGTGTCCCGCGACACCTGGCCGCCGTTGCGCTCCATCTCCGCCAGCACCTCCGCGTAATCGTCCGGCGATACCAGCACGGCCACGTCCTGGAAGTTCTTGGCCGCCGCGCGGATCATGGTGGGGCCGCCGATGTCGATGTTCTCGATGAGCTCCTCGAAGCTCACGCCGGGGCGCGCCGCCACCTCTTCGAAGGGGTACAGGTTCACCACCACCATGTCGATGGGGCCGATCCCGTGTTCCTCTAGGGCGCGCATGTGCTCCGCGTTGGCGCGCACCGCCAGCAGCCCGCCGGCGATCTTGGGATGCAGGGTTTTCACCCGCCCATCCAGCATCTCGGGGAAACCCGTGACCTCGGAGACGTCCCGCACCGGAATCCCCTCCTGCCGCAGCAGCCGCGCCGTGCCGCCGGTGGAAACAACCTCCACTTCCAGCGCGTGCAGCCTGCGCGCCAGGTCCGCTACGCCTCGCTTGTCGGTAACGCTGATGAGTACCCGCCGGATTTTGTGCATCTCCCCGAAAATAGCACAGAGACCGGCTCCCGTTGGCCCTACCCCCAGGCGTAGAACAGGATCATCAGGTACACCCACAGACCGTCCAGGAAATGCCAGAAGACCGCGGCGAGGTGGATGGCGATGCGCCGCGAGGGCCCCCATCGCAGCCGCCAGGCCTGCACGCCGACGTAAACCAGAGCCGCCAGGCCGCCCAGCAGGTGGAAGGCGTGCGTGGCCGTCAGCACGTAGAAGCACGAACTGCTGGTGTTGGTGGCTACGAACACGCCCGCCTGGCGCAGTTGATGCCAGGCCACCGCCTGGCCCGCCAGAAAGAGCATGCCGAGGCCCGTCCCCGCGCTCCACCACCGCTTGAAACGGAGGCCGTCGCCGGCCTTGAGGGCGCGGCGCGAAAGCTCCAGCGCCAGGCTGGAAGCCAGCAGGACGGCGGTATTGAGCCAGAGGATGGGCGGCTTGCGCAGCGCGCCCCAGTCGTCGGCGAAGCCGCGCCGGAAAACGAAAGCCAGGGTGAAAGCCCCGAACACCATGGTGGTTGCGCCCAGCAGCACATACAGGGCGATGAGGGACGCGCTCCATCCGGCGCCGCGGCCGTCCCGGCCGCCTCTCCATTCCCCGGCCGCGGGCGGCGGGCCTTCCATGGCATCGCGCGTGAGCGATACGGGCATAGGCTTGTTAGATGCCGCGGAGCGGCCCGGCGGCTCAGGCGCCACGTTACTGGCGGCGGCACTCGGCCACCACCTCGCGGATGGCGGCGATTACCACGTCGGGCCTGTCTAGAGCGATGTCGTGCCTGCTGCCCTGGGCGACCACGCGGCGTCCGCGCGAAGAACGGCGCGCCAGGTCGTCCTGCAACTGGTACCAAAGCGCCAAAAACCGCTCCGCGGCGGGGACCGAAGGCGCTTGGGAGACGACCACCAGCGGCATGTCGCCCAGCGAGCCTGTGGCGCGGACCTGATCGAGGCTCTCCTCGAATGCAGCGGACTCCGCCAGCCACCCCTGCTTCTGTTTCACCGTGCAGTCGAAAGCGCGAAACTCGGCGCGCCTCTCCGGCATCGAGGTTCCACACCAACCCAGGAGCCGCGGAATGCCGAAAGGCATCAGCAGGCGCTGCCACTGCATGGAGCGCACAAACCCGGCCTGGGTTGCGCCCGCCTCCGGAAAGCGGCGCAACTGATCGGGATGGGAGGAATCCTCCAGCACCATGCCGGCCACTTCGGCGCGGTACAAGCTCGCAAACATCAGCGAATTCAGCCCGCCCGCGGAGTGGCCCACAAGCACGTAGGGCGGGGCGATTCCGGCATTGTGCAGGAGCGCATGCAGCTCCTGGGCGATGACGCGGCTGGTGCGCGGCCCCGGCCGCGGATCGCTGTACCCCACGCCGGCGCGGTCGTAGGAGCACACACGGGTGACCTTGGCGATTTCCGGCTGCACCTTGTACCAATGCATCCAGGTATCGGAAAGCCCGGAATCCAGCACCACTGTAGGAGAGACCTGGCCCATGCAGACGAGGTGCATGCGCAGACCAGCGACCTCCACGAACCTGCCCGGCGGCGGATGGGCGTGCCGGTCCAGGCTGCCGGCGATCCACTGATAGAGCGCACCTGCGCAAGCCAACACAGCCAGAGTGCAGACAAGGCCTCCGCCAAGCCGGACCGCCCAGCGCGCCAGGGGCCGGCGCCGCGCGGATAGAACCGGATCGTCTCTTTCGGACATGTCCGATTGTAATGCAGGTCTAGCGGCAACTGGCGTTGCCCGCATCCGGGAAAGCCAGGAAAGCGATGCTTGCCGGCGCGAGCTGCACCTCTCCGGCGGGCTGCGGCTCGCCCGCGATCTCGGGCAACGCGCCATCGGGGCCGGTCTTCAGTTCGCGCCCGTTGAGAGCGACGGTGGCGCCCAGAAGATCCCTGGCGGCCAGCGTGTAGCGCCGGGAGGGGATGGGGACTGCCAGGCGATGGGACGCCTCGCGATCGGCGTTGATCGCCAGCAGCGCCACGCCGCCCGGGTGGTCGCGCAGGCAATGCGCATAGAGGTGCACGGCGGGCTCCGGCGAGTTGCCCGCCTCAAGCACGGTGGCGCCCATCAGCCTGCGCCACAGCAGGGCGGACCAGTAGTTCGGCCTGGGCTGCAGATCGGCCTCGCCGATCAACCCATAATCGCTGGCGGCCAGCGTGTTGTGGGCCACCACCTGCACGCCGCGTTTGGCCAGCCGTCCAAGCTGGTCCAGGTAGCGGAGGCTGTCGATGAAGCCGGCGGCCCACGGGTTGCCGCCGCACGCCGTTTCGGCGGTCTCGGTGAGCCATAGCGGTTTCGCCGGCTCGAAGCGATCGCGCAGGGCCGCGTAGAACGCCTCGTCGCGGTCCGTGCGGGACAGCCAGTCCTCCGACAGCGCCGCTTCCGGGGTGGTCTGCGGCGCTCCGCTCATGGCGGCGCAGCGCCGCGAAACCGCCCCGTAGAAATGATACGAGAACGCATCCACGCCGCGCCCCGCCGCCGCCAGCATGTCCTCGGTCCGCAGCATCGAATTCCCCGCCGCCACCAGGGTGGCCTCGCCCAGCGAACCGGGGCCGAGAATCCGCATCTCCGGGGCGGAGTTTTTGGCGAACGCCAGGAACGCCCGGAAATCGCGCCCGTAGGCCGCCGCGTCATAGCCTTTGGGCGCGCCACCCATGGCCGCCATGGTCGGCTCGTTGAACAGTTCGGCCGCCGCGATGCGGCCGCCGATCGAGCGGGTGAATTCGAGCAGTTTCCGGGCCTGCCGCGGAGTCCAGACGCCATCGGCGCCGCGCACGCCGGCGCTCACGGCGAATGAGGTGACGATGCGGGCATCCACCGCGCGGGAGAACTCGACGACGCCGCGCCATTGCGGGCGTGTCAGCACGCCGCCGAAGCCCTCCGGCGGAACCGGCGGCGGCGGAGCGTCGGAATCGTGAAAATAGGTGGAGTTCGCCCAGGTGCCGCTGATGCGCACATAAGCCGGTCCCAGGGCGGCCGCCAGCCGGCGCAGCCGCGGATTGGCGAGATCCGCCGGCGGCCGGGCGCGAAACGCCGCGGGATCGATCGCGGGCGTCGAAAGCCTGGAAGCCGGCGCGGTCTCCGCCGGGGCGCCCGCGGGCTTGCCGTAGGGCGCCCAGAACCTCCCGCCGGTCACCTCGACCATCTCGATATTGAACGACTGGAAGCGTTCGTCGACGGCGCCGATCCGCGGCATGCCGGCCGGGGAAACGGCCATGGCCTGCCCGCCCAGCAAGGCCGGCGAACGCAGCGCCACCGCCAGCGCGGCCAGAGCCGCGTTCGCCAACCATCCGCTTGGATTCCTCTGGTTCATGGCTATTTGTCCTTTTTCCGCTTCGCGCTTCTCCCGCGCTTCGCCGCCGCGCGGGCGCAACCGGCGCACTTCCCCCGGAACTGGATGGAATAGTCGGCGACCTGGAAACCTTGGGCCTTGGAGCCGGGGAGCGGGAGCCGGTCGAGGCGGGGATCTTCGAAATCCGTCATGCGGCCGCACGCCAGGCACACCAGATGGTGATGGCGCGTGCGGACCATTTCGTAGCGCGCCGCCGCGCCCGGGTGACAGACCTTCTGGGCTACGCCGACCCGCACGAACGCCTCCAGCACGCGGTACACCGTGGTGCGCGAAATCTCCGGGGCGCGCTCGCGAACCTCGGCCAGGATGCCGTCGGCGGTGGGGTGGTCGGCGCGGGGCGCGAGGGCTTCGAGGATCATCCGGCGCTGCAGGGTGAGCGGCAGAGCGTGCCGCCGGCAAATCCGTTCGGCTTCCTCCAGGCTGGGATGTCGCGCCATTGTTTGCAAGTTTATTGCGTTTGGTACATGATTGCAAGCGAGAACCGGATCTGATAGTAGGGCCTACCGGGAATTCGTTTGCAGGAGGCTCGATGCTATGACGGAGAAGAAGCTGACTACCAACGCGGGCGCGCCCGTGGTTGACAACCGGAACGTAACGACCGCCGGGCCGCGCGGCCCGGCGCTGCTGCAGGATGTTTGGTTCCTGGAGAAACTCGCGCATTTCGACCGGGAGGCGATCCCCGAGCGCCGCATGCACGCCAAGGACTCGGGGGCGTACGGAACCTTCACCGTCACCCACGACATCGCCCGCTTCACCAAGGCGCGGGTTTTTTCCGCGATAGGCAAGAAGACCGAGATGTTCGCGCGCTTTTCGACGGTGGCCGGCGAGCGCGGGGCGGCCGACGCCGAGCGCGATATCCGGGGCTTCGCGATGAAGTTCTACACCGAGGAGGGAAACTGGGACCTGGTCGGCAACAACACGCCGGTCTTTTTCCTGCGCGACCCGCTCAAATTCCCGGACCTGAACCACGCCGTGAAGCGCGACCCCCGCAGCAACCTGCGCAGCGCCCGCAACAACTGGGACTTCTGGACCTCCCTGCCGGAAGCGCTGCACCAGATCACCATCACCATGAGCGAGCGCGGCATTCCGTATTCCTACCGCCATATGCATGGCTTCGGCAGCCACACCTTCAGCATGATCAACGCCGCCGGCGAGCGCTTCTGGGTTAAGTTCCACATGGTGTGCCAGCGGGGAATCAGGAACCTGACCGACGCCGAGGCCGAGGCCATCGTCGCCAAGGACCGCGAGAGCCACCAGCGCGACCTGTTCTTCAGCATCGAGCGGGGCGATTTCCCGCGATGGAAGATGTGCATCCAGGCGATGCCCGAAAAGGACGCGGCCAGGCTTCCCTACCACCCGTTCGACCTGAACAAGGTCTGGCGGCACAAGGATGTGCCGCTCGTCGGGGTGGGCATGATGGAGCTGAACCGCAACCCCAAGAACTACTTCGCCGAGGTGGAGCAGGCCGCTTTCAACCCGGCCAACATAGTGCCCGGAATCGGCTTCTCGCCGGACAAAATGCTGCAAGGGCGGCTGTTCTCCTATGGCGATGCGCAGCGCTACCGCCTGGGCGTGAACCATGAGCAGATCCCGGTCAACGCGTCCCGCTGCCCGGCCCACAGCTTTCACCGCGATGGCGCCATGCGCGTGGACGGCAATCGCGGCGGCACGCCGGGCTACGAGCCCAACAGCTACGGCGAGTGGCGCGAGCAGCCGGATTTCGCCGAGCCGCCGCTCTCGATCGAGGGAGCCGCAGATCACTGGAACTTCCGCCAGGACGACGACGATTACTACACGCAGCCCGGGCTGCTGTTCCGCCTGATGACGGCCGCGCAGCAGCAGGCGCTCTTCGAGAACACCGCCCGCGCCATGGGCGATGCCCCGGAGGAGATCAAGCTGCGCCACATCGGCAACTGCGCCAAGGCCGATCCGGCCTACGGCGAAGGCGTTGCCAGGGCGCTGGGCCTCGCGACGCGGGCCGCTAGCGGCGCGCCGGCATAGCCGCCGCCACGGCCGGTTCTCGGGGACATCGCGAGGGCCGCTCGCGGCCGGCGGGACACCCATCGCGCCATTCGCGCGCGGCGGTACTACTATATAGGGATGTCACTTTCATCCCTGGCGGACTTCCGCAACGAACCTCACGCCGATTTTTCCCAGGCCGCCAACCGGCAGGCCATGGAGGCGGCGCTTTCCAAAGTGCGCTCCGAATTCGGACGCGAATACGCCCTGCGTGCCGGCGGCGAGTGGATCTCGACCGGCGATACGCTGACCTCGGTGAATCCGTCGGATTCGCGAGAAGTGGTGGGCATCCACCACAAGGCGACTCCCGAACTGGCCGCCCGCGCCGTAGAGAGCGCGCACGCCAACTTTTCGAAATGGAGCCGGACGGCTCCGGAGGAACGCATTCGCCTGCTGCGCGAAGCCGCGCGGATCGTACGCGCGCGCAAGTTCGAGTTCGACGCGTGGCTGGTGTACGAAGCGGGCAAGACGTGGATCGAGGCGGAAGCCGACGTCTGCGAGGGCATCGATTTCTGCGAGTACTACGCCAACGCCATGGAGCTTCTGGCGGGGCCGCAGCCGGTGGCGCAGTTGCCCGGCGAGCGCGACGAGATGCTCTACATCCCGCTCGGCGCGGGGGTGGTGATTGCGCCATGGAATTTCCCCCTGGCCATCCTGGCGGGAATGACCGTGGCGGCGCTGGTCTCCGGCAACACCGCGATTATCAAGCCTTCCAGCGATACTCCCACCATCGCCTTCAAGTTCGCCGAAGCGCTCGCGGAAGCCGGCTTTCCGGAAGACAGCTTCACCCTTCTGGTGGGCAGCGGCGGGGCGGTGGGAGACGTGCTGGTGGAGCACCCCAGGACGCGCTTCATCTCCTTCACCGGTTCGCGCGAGGTGGGGCTGCGCATCAACGAACTGGCGGCGCGCCACCGGCCGGGGCAGATCTGGATCAAGCGCGTGGTGGCGGAGATGGGCGGCAAGGATCCCATCGTGGTGGACGACTCCGCCGATCTGGAAGCGGCCGCGCAGGGCGTATTGGTCTCCGCCTTCGGGTACCAGGGGCAGAAGTGCTCGGCCTGCTCGCGCGCCATCGTGCATACCGGCGTGTACCGCGAGTTCGTCGAGCGGCTGGCGGCCAAGGCGCGCGCCATCAAGGTAGGCAGCGCCGACGACCCGGGCAATTACATGGGCCCGGTGATCGGCGAGAGCGCCCGGCGCACCATCCTGAAGTACATTGAGATCGGCAAGCGCGAAGCCCGCTTGGTGGTGGGCGATGGCGCCGTCCCCGACAACGGTTTCTTCGTGGCGCCCACGATCTTCGCCGACGTGGATTCCAAGGCCACCATCTTCCAGGAGGAAATCTTCGGCCCGGTGCTGGCGGTGACCGAGGCCCGCGATTTCGAGCACGCCCTGAACCTGGCCAACGATTCGGTGTATGGCCTCACCGGCGCCCTGTACTCCAACGATCCCGAACACCTGCGCGAAGCCCGCGAGCGCTTCCACGTGGGCAACCTGTACTTCAACCGCAAGTGCACCGGCGCCATGGTGGGCGCGCATCCGTTCGGCGGCTTCAACATGTCCGGCACCGACTCCAAGGCGGGCGGCCCGGATTACCTGCTGCTGTTCCTGCAGGCGAAGTCCGTGGCCGCCAGGCTGGGTTAGCGCCGGTTTCCGGCAGCCGCGCAAATCCGCGAAAACCCGGGGACTGACGGCGCCGTCCCAAGGCGGCGTGAGCGGCCTCTATTCGCTGCGCAGCGCCCGCGCCGGTTCCACCGACGCGGCTCGCCGCGCGGGCAGAAACCCGGCCAGGGCGCCGGCGGCAACCAGGACCAGCGTGGCGCATGCGACCGTCGGCGGATCCGACGGGTCCAGCCCAAACAGCAGGCTCTTGATCAGCCGTGCCGCCGCCAGCGCCGCGGGCACGCCGACGATGGCGCCGGCGGCGACGAGGACGAAGGTCTCACGCATGATCAGCCACAGCACGTCGCGCCGCGCGGCGCCCAGCGCCATGCGGACTCCGATTTCGGCGGTGCGGTGCGCCACGCGGTAGGCCACGATTCCGTAGATGCCGATGGCGCTCAGGCCCAGCGCCAGCAAAGCGAAGAAGCCGGCCAGCGTGGCGAACATGCGATCCTGGCGCAACTGGCCGCGAATCACCTGTGGCAGGGTCCTGGCCTCGCCGATCAGCGCCTCGGAGTCGATCGCCTGGATCTCGCGGCGGATGGACGGCGCCAGCGCGGCGGGGCCGGACAGCGTGCTTACGTGGAGCACGCAGGAATCCCGCGCCGGACGCTGCCACAACGGGTGAAACACCATCGGCCGGATCTTCTCGCGGACGGAGCCGTACTTGGCATCGCCCACCACGCCCACGATCTCGTACTGGCTGCTGGAAGCCAGGCCATGATCGCCCAGGCGTTTTCCGATGGGGTTTTCGCCGCCGAAAAACCGATGCGCGAACGAGTGGTTCACCAGCGCCACCAGCGGCGCATTCTCGCGGTCCCGCTCCGCGAACTCGCGGCCCGCGAGCACGGGAATGCCGGCGGTCGCAAAAAACCCGGGGCTGACGAAGTTGCAGGACACCTTGGCATCCTGCGCGGCCTCGCCGGGGCGGTCGATCCACACCGTCTGGTTCCAGCCGCCATTTCCAAAAACGGCATCTCCCGCCAGCGCCATGCTTCGCACTCCCGGCAACCCCGACACGCGCCTGCTCAATTCCATCCAGAACTGTTGCCTGGCCGGAGGAGTCTTCGCCGTCGCGCCGACGTCCATCAGAAGCAGGTTTTCGCGCGCCAAACCCAAGTCCGCGGCGCCCAGGTTTCGCAAGCTGCGCGCGCACAACCCCGCGCCGGTCAGCAATACCATCGAGAGGCCGATCTGAACCGCCAGCAGCCCCTTGGCGAGCGGCATGCTCAGCGTCCCCGTCTGGCGGCCGCCGCCGTGGATGGAACCGGATATGGAGGCGCGCGTGGCGCGAATGGCGGGCATCAGCCCGAATGACAACCCGGTCGCAACCGAGAGGGCGAGGCCGAAGCACGGCAAGCGGTAGTCCAGCCGGAAATCGAGCGCGACGCCTAGCGGATCGCGCACCAGGAATCCCAGCAGGAGACGGTGTCCCCAAGCGGCGGCCAGCAAGCCCAGTGCGCCGCCGGCCAATGCAAGGAGAAGGTTTTCGGTCATCAACTGGCGGACCAGCCGCCACCGTCCGGCTCCCAGCGCCAGACGGATGCCGATTTCCCGCGAGCGGGCGGCCGAGCGGGCCATCAGCAGATTGGCCAGGTTGGCGCAGGCAATCAGCAGCACCAGCCCGGTGAGGCCGAGGAGGATTTTGAACGTGGAGGAGTATTCCCAATAGGTCCACCTCACGCCCGACGTGCCTTCGGTGGCGCGATTCACCAGGAGCCTCTGCGACAGGAACGCCCGGCGCTCCCGCTCGGGCGACAGCTTGAGGTCGTCCCGATACGATTCCAGCGCCTGCTGGAACAAGGGTTCGAGCCCGTCGCGTGCGCGCGCCAGCGTTACGCCGGGCCGCAACCGGCCCAGCACCCAAACCTGGCCCGGATCGGGATCCGCCGCGAGCGGAATCCACAGATCCGGCGCCCTCCCGCGATCGAGGCCAAAGAACTCCGGCGGCATGATGCCGGCGACGGTGAAGCGCTCGCCGGACAGGCGGACATCGGCGCCGAGGGTCGATGGATCTCTTCCGAACCGCCGGCTCCAGAACCCGTAGCTGATTACAGCCACGCGATTGGCTGCGCCGGCCCGGTCGTCGTCCGGGCCGATGGTGCGCCCCATGAGAGGCCGGACTCCCAGGGACGGAAAGAAGGAGCCCGAAACCTCATGCGCCGTGGCGCGCTCCGACAGGCCGCCGGCCCGGAGTGCGGGACTCGACCAACCGATCGCGAAAACGTCCGCGAGGACGCTATGGTCGCGGCGGAAATACTCGAAGACCGGGTACGGAAGATTCGTCATCATGGCGCCATCGGGGTGGGCTCTGACGAACTCCACCAGTTCCTGCGGATTCTTCACCGGCAGGGCGCGAAGCAGCATCGCGTCCATGAGGCTGAAGAGGGCGGCGTTGGCGCCTATGCCCAGAGCCAGCGAGAGGATTGCCACCATGCTGAACGCGGGCGCTTTCCGCAGCGTGCGGACGCCGTAGCGCAGGTCCTGCCACAGGGCTTCGAAAGCGGCGAAGGTCCACAGCTCGCGGCAGGTCTCGCGAATGTGCGCGGCGTTTCCGAATTGCCGCCGGGCGGCCAGGCGGGCCGCGGGATCGCCGCCGTACTTTTGGGCGCGCATGGCCAGGTGAAACGCGAGCTCCTCGTCGAGATCGCGATCCAGCCGGCGGCGATTCGCCGACGCCTTGAGGCGCAACCAGGCGGCGCGCAAGCCTTCGAGCGGCATGTGGGGCTCCTAAGCGGTATCCATGATCAGCGCGATGGCCGAGGTCACACGGCTCCAGTGTTCCGATTCGGCGGCCAGTTGCTTCCGGCCGGCAGCGGTCAGCCGGTAGTACTTGGCGCGGCGGTTATTCTCCGATACGCCCCATTCCGAGGCCAACAGCCCCCGCACTTCCAGACGATGCAGCGCCGGATAGAGTGCACCCTCTTCCACGCGCAGCACGTTGTTCGAGGTCTCCTGGATGAACTCGGCGATGGCGTAGCCGTGCATGGCGCCCTGGGCCAGCGTCTTCAGCACCAGCATGTCGAGAGTGCCCTGGACCAGGCTTCCGGGTTCGTTCCGATCTCCCATAAATCTCTTATGGGTAGGGTATCACCGGGCCGGTTTGAATGCAAGAGGCCGCCACACGCTGTGCCCGCCACGCGCTGTGTGATACGCTTCGTCCCGGTCCACGTCCACGATGTACTCGATCCCACCGATCCCGGGCGCTTCACGTGTGCGCGCAACGAGATCGTTCCGGCCCGTCGAGGGCGTGTTCTTATGAGGCGCGCGGCGATCGTGCTATTCTGCTGCTGAACGGAGCGGCAGCCCATGGGCATGGTTCCCGTGATCGTCGAGGACTACACGCCGGTCTGGCGCTGTCTGGAGACCCGCCTCGGCCAGCTCGCGTACCTGCGGCGAGGCATGGAGTTATTCGGAGCGGGCGACGTGCCCTACGCGTTGCACTCCGACGGCAGGCTGGCCGATCTCGCGGCGGAACTTCTCCTACGCAGCCTCCGTACTGCCGGGCCGGCGGCGGACGCGGCCGTGTGCGTGGAAGAGATCGGCTTCGGATCGGCGCTGTTCGCGCGCCAGTTCCTGGACGCGTTTCAGGCCAAGTGCGCCACCGGCGCCAAGGACTACTACGAGCGGCTGCGCTATGTCGCGGTCGACCAGTCCGAGCGCATGGTCGACGACGCCGAGCGGCACGCGATCCTCGCGCCGCACCGGAGCCATGTCGATTATGCCACTGGCGACGCGCTCTCGCGGGAACGGCGGTGGCGCGATGCCTCCTCGCGGCAACTGCCGCGCACGCGGCGCGCCTTCTTCCTGAACTACCTGCTGGACTCGCTACCCGGGGCGGTTGTGCGGACGCACGAGGGCCGCCTGGAGCAACTCTGGGTGCGGACCGAGTTGCCGCGGCGGGCCGGCGAGGAGCCACGGCGGGAGTGGATTGACGCTCTGCGCGAGGGCAACCCCGAGACGCTGGGCGACGCGGCGGAGGACTACTCGCGCCTGGTGATGCGCTGCGAGTTCCGTCCGGCCGGGGACGACCTGCCGCTCCGCGAAATCGCTCCCGACGGGACTCGGCCCCAGATCCACGCTTTCGCCGCCGCGCACTGCCTGACGACCTGCCTGGCGGACGTCGACGAAGACGGGTTTTTGCTGGTATCCGACTATCCGTCCGATCCGAAAGGGCCGCTCCCCGTTCCGGACCGCTTCGGCAGGGCCGTCGCCATGCCTGTGGGGTTCGCCCAACTCGAACGGTATCTCCGGGAATCCCTGCACGCCGACTGCGCGTGCGAGGCGATCGTTCAACCGTCGTGGGCCCTGCTGCTCGCGGGCAGGCGCCTGCCGCCCGCGGTGCGGGAGGAGTTCACCTCGAGGGTCGAGCAATTCCGCCGGTTCGACCCCGTTGCGCGCGCCTTCGAACTGAGGGACGCAGGCAGATTTCAATCGGCGCTCGACGCCTTCGAGCAAGCGGCCCGCGAGATGCCGCAGCATTGGAGGCTGTGGGCCGACTTCGCCCAGTTCTGTCTGACCACGCTGGGCAACCCGGCCGACGCCCTTCCGATGGCCGAACGGGCCGTGGCGCTGAACCCGGTGGACGGGCACGCGCGATGCATGCTGGGCGAATGCGAGCTGGCGGCCGGCGAAATCGGCCGCGCGGAACGAACTTTCGAGAAGGCCCTGGAACTGGGCGCCGGCGCACGAGGGCTGGCAGGCCTCGCCGAGGCTGCCCGCCGGGACAAGCGCTTCGGGGCCGCGCTATCCCTGATCGCCTCCGGATTCGGTAGTGACCTCCTCTGCCGCTATCGCGAGGTGCTGCTGCACGTGCAGAACGATGTGTTGCGCGAGCTGGCCGAGGCAGCGGAAGTCCGATCTCGTGTCCTTGCGGACCGTTGGATCAAGCCGCCCGGCTGTTGAGAAGCGGGATACTGGCGGCCGGACGGGGAGTTGGAGCCGGCCTCACCCGCCGCCCAGCAGGTATTTTGCGATGTTCTTGTTAATGTCTTGGGCGGCTTGGATCTTGTCCTTCTGCATTTCGGTGACGGTCTTGGCGATGGCGTCCTGAAGTTTCTTCATAATCGCCTCACGGTCTTGGCTGGCCTTCATCCGCTCGGCATACATGTTCAGAGCCTCGCTCAGCGCGTTCTGCTGCTGAGTCATCATCATGCCGAGGCCGCCCAGCATGGGCGACATACGTTGGGCGAAAGCGATGAGGTAATTCAGGTCCGAGGCGCCGAGCGTCGAAGGCTTCGATGGCGCGGTGGAGTTCGCGGTCTGGGCCGGCGACTTAGAGGTGCTGGACATTCCGTAAGAACTGCCGCTCTTTGGAACAGCCATAGGCTCCCTCCTTTCGGATTGCCTGATCCGAAACGTGCATGATCGCGCCATCGATGTCAACCCGCCCGTAATCCGTCCGTAAGCTTGGACCGCACAGAAACTCAAGCACCCCGGCAAGGTACATCTTGGTGGCTCGTGGCCCGAGCCGGTCCCGCCATCTGTCAAGAGCCGGCGGGAGCGTCGATGGCA